>ERZ832522.1602-NODE-1602-length-29945-cov-13.619572_pt1 | contig 29945 bp, 31 predicted proteins | sample MGYA00519951_ERZ832522 | MGnify/ENA primary metagenome ERZ832522 (study PRJEB31850, sample SAMEA3708728) | human gut metagenome | biome: human gut; feature: human-associated habitat; material: faeces | place: China | collected 2014 ... | reverse complement strand
ATTTCTGCTTCTGTCAGTTTCATTGCCAGCCTCCTTCAAAAATGGGTATAAAAAAACGCCATAGGTTTTTTGAGCCTACGGCTTGTGCCATGCTTCGCTTATGTGGGAGCGGAAGACAACAGAAAAGGGATACCATTCGTGAAAATAGTATCCCTGCTCTGTAAACTTATTCAATTTTTGATGGTTGCATTGTCTGTCACTGTCCACAAAGCCTTGATTTTACTTGTTTTTCTCAACCATCCTTATCAAAGCCTTGCATTTTCACGGCTTTTTGGCAAAAGCGGCAAAAAAGAATTGACAAACAGGTGTGCTATCCGGTATAATATCCATCGTATGTTCCCCGGGAGATTCCCGGCATTTCAAACAGTCTCGCTGCGGCTGTGATTTCACAGCTGTTGAGCATATTTTTACAGGAGGTGTAGACAATGTCGACTGTTCGTACCTATCAGCCCAAGAAGCGCCAGAGATCCAAAGTGCATGGTTTCAGAAAGAGAATGGCTACCGCCAACGGCCGCAAGGTTTTGGCCCGCCGTCGTGCCAAGGGCAGAGCAAAGCTGTCCGCGTAAGCCATGACCGCATATACAGCTCAGTTTGAGCCATAGGGGTGAATGGAAGCAGTTCTGTTCGCCCCATCCGTTTATTACCCGGCATGTACTTCGCTGCGCGCCATAAGGAGGCGTCTATGCAGTTTTCCAGCTCCCTGAAATTCAATCACGTGTTCCGCCGGCTCTACAATAAGGGTGATTCGTGCGCAAACCGGTACCTCGTCGTCTACTGCCGCAGAAACGGCACGAAGCGCAACCGCATCGGCCTGACCGTCGGCGCGAAGCTCGGCCACGCGGTCGAGCGCAACCGGCTGCGCCGCCGCCTGCGCGAGATCTACCGGCTGCACGAGGGGCAGTTTGCCCGGGGCTACGATATTGTTGTGGTCGCGCGCACGGCTGCCATGCAGGCTCCTTACCGGCAACTGGAGGGGGCCTATCTGCGTTTGGCCGGAAAGCTCGGCATTTATGCGCAGCAGGCGCAAGAGGAGACGAAGGACACATGAAGCGGGTGCTGCTCGGACTCATCCGATTTTATCAGCGCTTTATTTCCCCCGGCCTTCCCAGACGCTGCCGGTTCTCGCCGACATGCTCGCAATACGCGCTCGAAGCGATCGAGAAATACGGCGCATTAAAGGGCGGATGGCTGGCTTTTAAACGGCTGATGCGGTGCAACCCCTTTTATAAGGGCGACTACTTTGATCCGGTGCCATAGGAGAAGCTCTCTCCTGCCCCGGCATCCCCACAATTTGGAGGATTCAACATGAAAAGATTCTTCGCCTTGCTGCTGGCGCTGCTTATGGTTCTGTCCCTGACGGCCTGCGTTTCCAGCAACAATGCCGCCCAGACTACGGCTACTGAAACCGCAGCTCTGAGCCCCGAGGCTGCGGCCGAGCAGGCTGCGGCGGAAACCAAGGACACCACGAGTCTGTCCGATATCATCCGCGTCCCGTTCGGCTATCTGCTCGACTGGCTGTATGTCTTCTCGAGCAACTACGGCGTGGCGCTGATTTTGTTCTCGCTGATCGTCAAGCTCGTTTTGCTTCCGATGAGCATCAAGAGCAAAAAGAGCATGCTCAAAATGTCCCGTCTTGCCCCGCTGGCCCGTTCCATCGAGGCGAAATACGGCGACGACCGCCAGAAAGCCCAGATGGCCGTCCAGCAGATGTATAAGGAAGAGGGCGTCTCAATGGGAGGCGGCTGTTTGTGGTCGTTCATCCCGCTGCTGATTCTCTTCCCGCTTTACTACGTCATCCGTGAGCCGATCACATATATGCTGCACAACTCGCGCTCGGTGTCGGCTGCCATCGTTGCGTTCATTCAGGCAAGCGGCGTTGATCTTGGCAAGAACACGTACTATGCCCAGCTGGCCGCAGCCGGTCATCTTGGTGAGTTCGCAGAGGCCATCAAGTCCGTCGCCGTTATGGCAAGCGCGAAATTGCAGGATATCGATTTCTCGTTCCTCGGTGTGGACCTCGCAGCCATCCCGTCGTTCCGCTTCTGGCAGTGCGAAGGCTGGAGCGAGATCGGTCTGTTCCTGATCCCGGTCTTTTCCGGCGTGTTCCAGATGCTTTCGATGTTCATCAGCCAGAAGATGAACAACCAGGTCGCGACCAACGCAGACGGTGAGGTCGATCAGAATGCCGCGCAGATGGCAAACCAGACCAACGCGTCGATGATGATCATGATGCCGCTGATGTCACTCTGGATCGGCTTCTCGATGCCGGCCGCTATCTCGATCTACTGGATCGCGCAGGCCGTGTTCGGAACCGCCCAAGACGTGATCCTCACCAAACACTACCGCAAGGTCTATGACGCAGAAGACGCTGTCCGCCAGGAAAAGGCTGCGCTTCGCCGCGCCGAAGAGGCGGAAAAGGAGCGTCAGCGCCAGCTTCGCCGCGAGCAGAACCCCGACGGCATTCTCGCGGATAACGTGAGCAAGAAAAAGCTCCGCCAGCAGGAGAAGGAAGCGGCAGAGAAGGCGGCCAGAGAGTACGCCGCCAAGAAGAATCCGGAACTGGAACAGGACGAAAAGAAGCCGCTGTCCGGCATTGCCGAGCGTCCCTATTGCCGCGGCCGCGCGTATCAGGCGGACCACTATGGCAAGCGCGGCGCGCAGAAGGAAGCCTCTTCCGGAGAGAATGAGGAGTAAGCTATGGAAAAATTTATTACCGCGACCGGCAAGACCATCGATCTTGCCATTGAAGCAGGCCTTACCCAGCTGAGCATGGACCGCGACAGCGTGTCTGTGGAGATTCTGGAGACCCCGAAGTCCGGCTTTTTCGGCATTGGCGCGTCGCCCGCGAAGGTCAAGCTGACCTACGAAGCGCCCGACGAGCCCGCCGCGCCCGCGCCCGCCCTGTCGAGCGCGTCGAGAAGCAAGCCCAAAAAGCCCGTGAGCGAAAAGCCCGCGGAGGCCGCAAACGCCCCGAAGGTCATCGCGCCCGCAGCCGCGCCCATGCAGCGCCCGGCCGAGCAGCGCGCAAATGCCAAGCCCACGGCCGAAAAGCCCGAGCGGCAGGAAAAGCCGCGTCAGCCGAGAGAGAATAAGCCCCGGCAGGAAAAAAACCGCCAGCCGAAGCCCCAGCAGCCCAAAAAGGAGACTGCCCCGGCCCAGCCCAAAGTCTACGCGCCCGCAGAGCCCGGCTCTACGGAAGAGCGCATCGAGCAGTTCGTCAAGGGACTTCTCGAGCACATGGGCTCCGATGCTGTGCCGCACGCGATGAAGACGGCGGACGAGAGCTACTCGGTCGACCTCGTCGGCGAGAACCTCGGCATTTTGATCGGCCGCCGCGGCGAAACGCTCGACGCGATTCAGCATCTGGCGAACTACGCGGTCAACCGCGGCCAGAACAAGCGCGTGCGCATCAACGTCGACGCGGAGAACTACCGCCTCAAGCGCGAGGAATCGCTCCAGCGGCTTGCACAGAAGGTCGCCGGCAAGGTCACCAAGTACCGCCGGAACATCACTCTCGAGCCGATGAACGCCTATGAGCGCCACGTTATCCATGCCACGCTTCAGGATTATCCCGATGTGACGACGTACTCCACCGGCACCGAGCCCAACCGCCGCATTGTCGTGGCTTACAGCCGTTATAAGAACACCGAGTTCGAAGAAAAGTGATCCTCAAAAGCCCGCCGGAAATCCGGCGGGCTCTTTCTTATCAAAAGAGCAGGGCTTTTGGAATGCAAACCCTGTTCAGAACGCGTGAAGCAATGCGTGGGTTTGGGAAGAAATGCTTAAAAATTGCAAAAAAATCCGAGCAACATATTGCACATTGCTGGGCACTATGGTATAATCAATATGCTGAATGTCTGAAAGACTAGCCGCTTTGCGCATAAAAATTGTGTATTCTGCCAGATTTTTGCGCCTTGGCGACAAATGAAGGAGGTATTCCCAAATGAAGTTCTCCAGCAAGGTCGAAAAATGCGGCCTTTCCCCGATGCGGAAATTCCACCCCTATGCGGTGGCTGCTGAAGCAAAGGGAAAGAAGATCTACCACCTGAACATCGGCCAGCCCGATGTAGAGACGCCCAAGCAGTTCTTCGACACCATCCGTGAGTTCAATCAGCCCGTTCTGGAATATGCCCCGTCCCCCGGTATGCCTGTTCTGATCGATGCGATCCAGAAGTATTACGACGATCTGGATATGCACTTTGAAAAGGACGAGATTCTGATCACGACCGGCGGTTCCGAGGCCCTTCAGATCGTTCTGGAGTGCATCCTCGACGACGGCGACGAGATTCTGATCCCCGAGCCCTTCTATCCCAACTACAACACCATGGTTAACACCTGCGGTGCGCACATCCGTCCCATCCCTACCTGCCCCGAGGAAGGCTATCACTACGCCGACCGCGAGAAGGTCGAAAAGGGAATCAACGAGCACACCCGCGCCATCATGGTCACGAACCCCGGCAACCCCACCGGCGTTGTCCTGACGCCGGAAGAGATGCGCATGATGTGCGATATTGCCAAGGAGCACAACCTGTTTATCATCGGCGACGAGGCGTATCGTGAGTTTGTCTACGGCGGTGAGCCGCTGCAGTCCATGGGCGAGTTTGCAGACGCGGCAGACAATGTCGTCGTCATCGACACCGTCTCCAAGCGCTTCTCCGCCTGCGGCGCGCGCATCGGCTGCATCCTGACCCGTAACCACGAACTGCTCGGCCATGCGCTCAAGTACTGCCAGGCGAGACTTTCCGTCGCAACGCTCGATCAGGTCGCTTCGGCCGCTCTGTATCAGGTCGATCCGTCCTACTTTGCGGCTGTCCGCGAGGAGTATAAGCGCCGCCGCGACACGGTCGTTGCCAAGCTGCGCGAGATCCCAGGCGTTGTGTTCGACTGCCCGAAGGGCGCGTTCTATCTGATGGCCGCTCTGCCCATCGACGACGCGGACAACTTCCAGAAGTGGCTGCTCGAGGAGTTCGACGACAACGGCGATACCGTCATGTTCGCTCCCGGCGCTCCGATGTACGCAACGCCCGGCAAGGGCAAGAACGAGATCCGTATCGCTTACATCCTCAAGCAGGATAAGCTTGAGCGCGCGATGGATCTGCTCGCCCTCGGCATTAAGGCTTATAACAATAGATAAATGCGATGAAAAAATTGCCGGACGCAAGTCCGGCAATTTTTTTGCTGCTCGCAGCGGCAAGGCTCTTTATTTTTCCTGCCGCCACGGTAAGAAGTAAAAATCAGTTACTGCGCAGCAGCCTTCAGGGTAGAATTCCCCAGCAACGCAGTTACTTCCTCGCTCGAGAGCTCGTAGCCCCAAAGGGTCTTGTAGAGCTCCTGCGTCATGGTCTCCATATCGTAGTCATAAATCTCCGGATAGATGAGGTTTCCGAGCCACCACACGCCGAGGATCATGTTCATCGACGGAGGGCCGGACAGCCAGCTGTAGGGCGAGCCGGGAACCTCGTAGTACTTGCCGGTCGAAATGGCCGTCAGCTGCGACCACGCGGAATCGTCCGTCACGGTGCTGTAGATGCTGCCGTCTGAAAAGAGAATGACGTCGGGATCAAAGTTGTAGAGCTGCTCGAGGCTGATGATGTTGCCGCCGCCTTTGCTGCTCACGTCTTCGACGACGACCGCGTTCTCCACGCCAACCATGTCCAGCACCTGAGCCTGCACGGAGCCTGCCGCGTTCGTGCCGAGGCCATCTTCGCCAGTGGTGTACATGGCGCACACGCGCATATCGTCGGTAATCTTTGCGGCATTTTCTTCGGCTATCGCGGTGGTGCGGTCAACGAGCGCGGCCAGTTCCTCGCCGCGGTCTGCCTTGCCGGAAAGGAGGCCGCCCAGTGTGCGGAAGGCCGCCGCCATGTGGGCAAGGTCTGCCTCAATAAAGACGACGGGAATACCGATCTGTGCTTGCAACGCGTCGAGGTCTTCGGTCATATCGCCTTTTTTGTCGCCGAGGTCAATAACGACCTGCGGGTCGGCGGCCAGCAGCGTCTCGAGGTTCAGATTTGCCTTGCTGCCGTACATCTGGCCGGTCTCGGGAAGCGCGGCGAGGTTTGCGGGCAAGAAGTCCATCTGGCTCTCGCTGGGCGCAGTGTTGATCGTGACCATGCACTCCGGGGCGATCGCGGCAAGGAGCATCGTTGCGACGGCGCCGCTGGGCGCGATGCGGGTGATATCTGCCGGGAGCTCGACGGTTCTGCCGAGGCTGTCGGTGAAAGACACCGTCTCAGGTTCGGCCGGAGCTTCTTCCTCGGCGGGCGATTCTTCCGTCTGTTCCGGTTCCGCCGTGGTCTCTTCGGCGGCGGGGCTTTCGGTTTGCGCGGTCTCAGGCGCAGCGGTTTCCTGCTTGCCGGATGCGCAGCCGGTCATGAGACCGGCGACCATGACAAGGGCAAGCAGAAGCGCGAGAATTCTTCTGTTCATTTTCGTACCTCCTATGGTATAGTTATTCTGAACATAGAATAACGGCAGTGGGACAAATTGTCAAGGCGTTTCGCCTGCACTGTCCGGCAAAAACGAAAATATTTTTTTATTTTTCGGTATTGGCGAACAGCGGCGTGCAGCCGCACGGCACAAAAAGGACGAAAAAAACAGTAGCGCTGGGGCGAAAATGCTGGTATACTATATAATTAGAGATTTGATGCTTGTATGGCGCGGGAAGGGGCAGACGAATGGACTTTGGCGCATTTCTTGGCAACGACGCGCTGAAACGGCGTTTGCAGGAGAGCTTCCGGCAGGGCAAGACCTCGCACTGCTATCTTCTTTGCGGCGTGGAGGGCTCGGGACGAAGGACGCTGGCGCTTCAGATGGCGGCGGCGCTCGAATGTAAAAACGAACGGGAGCCCGGCTGCGGTGTCTGCCCCGCGTGCCGCAAGGTCCTCGCGAAGCAGCACCCGGACGTGATCACGGTCGACGACACGGAGCACAAGAACGTCGCGGTCGACATTGTCCGGCAGGCCAGAAGCGACGTGTTCATCCGACCAAACGAGGGCCGAAAAAAGGTCTATATCATCCCGCGCGGGCAGGATTTGGGCGCGCCGTCGCAGAACGCGCTGCTCAAAATTCTCGAAGAACCGCCCGAGTACGCGGTGTTCCTGATTCTCACAACGAGCGCGGAAAAGCTGCTGCCGACGATCAGAAGCCGCGCCGTGCAATTGCAGCTCTCGCCCCTTTCCTATGAGCAGGCGATTCCGGAGCTCAAACGGCGCTTCCCGGACAAGAGCGATCTGGAGCTCGCGGACGCGCTGGAGCAGGCCGAGGGGTATCTTGGTCCGGCATGCGAGGCGCTCAGGGACGGACTTTTTCTGCCGCAGGCGCTGGCTCTGGCAAACGGCTTTGCCGCGCGGGATAGTCTGTCGGTTTTGCAGGCGCTCGTTCCGATGGAAAAAAACAAGCGCGAGCAAATTTTGCCGGTTTTGGAGCAGACGAGGCGGCTTTTGTGCATGGCCCTGCGCGCGAGAGCCGGAAGCATTGTCCCGGGAGACACGGTGCAGGCGCTTTTGCGCGGAAGAACGGGTGCGGAGCTCTTGCAGGCGGCCGAGACGCTGCAAACGGCGGCGGATGATTTGAGCTCCAACGTTGGCGTTGGTGCAGTCATCGGTGGGCTTTGCGTGCAGCTGAAATAAAATACGGAAAACCTCAGATAGATGGGAGACACTATGGACGAACAGAAGAAGGAAATGTCCGCGCAGGTGCAGCCGGAGATGGCGGAGACCTTGCAGACGGATGAAATAAACGAACAGACTGTACAAAGCGAACCGGCAGAGGCCGAAATGGCAGCGGAATCGGCGGCAGAAGCCGAACGGACTGCGCAGCCGGAAGGAACCGAACCGCAGGCAAGCGCGGCAGAGCTGGAGGCCGAGCCTGAACAGACAGAGCTTTCGCAGGCGCAGGCGGAATTGCAGGCCGTGGCCGATCAAACGGCAAGCGTGCAGGAGGAATTGCCCGAGGAGCCCGAGCGTGTGACGGTGGTGGACGTGCGCTTCCGCAACAACGCGAAGACGTATTTCTTTGACCCGGGCGAGCTTCGGCCGGGCCTGGGCGCGCATGTGATCATTGAGACGGCGCGCGGCGATGAATTTGGCATCTGCGCCGGGATGCGGCACGAGGTGAAGGCGTCGGAAATTGTGCCGCCGCTTCGCAAGGTATTGCGCCTTGCCACCGCGCAGGACGAGCGCATCAACCGCGACAATCAGGAGAAGGAAAAGCGTGCTTTCGAGGTCTGCCAGCAAAAAATCGCGGACCACAAGCTGGACATGCAGCTCGTCTCCGCCGAGGTTGCGTTCGACGGCAGCAAGATCCTCTTCTTCTTTACTGCCGAAGGCCGCGTCGATTTCCGGGAACTCGTCAAGGATCTCGCGTCTTCCTTCCGCACGCGCATTGAGCTGCGGCAGATTGGTGTACGCGACAAGGCGAAGATGGTGGGCGGCCTCGGCGTGTGCGGAAGACCGTTCTGCTGCAAGGAATTTTTAGATGATTTCCAGCCGGTCTCCATCAAGATGGCGAAGACGCAGAATCTGAGCCTCAACCCCACGAAAATTTCCGGCACGTGCGGCCGGCTCATGTGCTGCCTCAAATATGAGCAGGAGGCATATGAGGACCTTCTCAAGACCGCGCCCAAGAACGAGTCGTTCGTTGACACGCCGGACGGCCGCGGCACGGTGACGGAGGTGAACCTGCTTCGCCAGTGCGTGAAGGTGCGCATGGAGGAAAGCCCCGACACGATCGGCTGCTACAAAAACTGCGATATCTGCGTGCTTCGAAGCGGCAAGGCGCGCAAAAACGACCCGCCGATTCCGAAGGACCTTGCTCCGATCTCCTCGAAGCCGCGCAAGGTGCAGCCGAAAGAAGCGGATGCGTTTGAGCCGCTGCCAGAGCTGATTTACCCCGATCAGGTGAGCGAGTTTGACCAGAAGAGCGCCTTCGGCGCGCAAAGTGATCTTTTGAGCGGACGGGATATTCCCTTAACGTCGGAGGTGCCGGAGCAGCCGGAAGCGGGCGACAAGCCAGCCGGTCAGAATCGCCGCCGCCGCAGAGGAAGAGGCCGCGGCAAGGGCTCCGATGGCGCGCCGGAAGCCAGAGCGCAGGGTGAATCCTCCGAGAAGCCGGCGCAGAAGCCCGACAAGCAGCCGGGCGAGCCGAAGCGCGAAAAGCGGCCGAACGACCAGAAGCCGCGCCCCCCGCGCCAGAATCAAGAGCGCAAGCCGCAGGGCGAGAAGCAGCCTGTGGAGAAGCCCCAGGGCGAAAGACCGGAGGGAGCCGCGAATCCTGACGCGCCCAAGCGTCCGCGCCGCCGCCGCTATCGCGGAAACAAGCCCGCAAACGGCGCGCCGCAGGCCCCGAAGCAGGGAGAATAAAAAACGAAGAGCCTTCCCATGATCGGGAGGGCTCTTTTTCTGCGCTCGGCGGTTTATCGTGCGCACCGCAAAAATTCCCAAATTTGCGTAGGGGTCGATTGCGTACATCACCCGTCTCTCTACGAACGCTTGGTGAACGGGCGCTTACAGATCGGCGTTCTCAAAGCGGCGGACGCTGACGGAAAAGCTGCGGCAGGTCAACAGCGCGAAGACGAGAAGGCCGCCTAAAAGTACGGGCAGCTGGCGCAGCTGGTCGGCCGCTTCATAGCTGTCGCACACGTCCTTCAGGTAGGGCAGCACGTGCTGCAGCGTCTCTAAAATGACCATGCCGAGCGCGAGCGCAATGCTCGAGATGACGAACGGCTTTCCCAGATCGTAGGCGTTTTTGTAGTGCATCGGGAAAAAGATGCGGTTAAATAGCCCGAGCAGCACGAGAGAAAAACCAAGAAACGCGACGTTCGCCTCGATGCCGACAGCGTTCTTGACTTCCCCATAGCTTGCCCGGAGGAGCATAAACGGGAGGCAGACGAGGACCTGCATGGCCTCGATCGTGAGCACGAGCGAGAAACGGGCTTTGACCATTTCGCGCTTGGTGATGGGCAGCAGCGCCATATAGTAAAGGTCGCGGTTTTCCCGCGCGGACTGCATCATAAGAAAAATGCCGAGCGTTGTGTAGAAAAACGTGACGTAATACGGATAATTCGGAATCAGGACCAGCCCGCTCAAAAGCAGGAACAGCAGCGGCACCGGCATCATCACAAGCTTCCACTCTTTTTTGAAAAGCGTCATCATTCCTTTACCTCCCGCTCTAAAAACACCATTACGCTCTGCAGATCCGCCGCTTCTTCCCGGCACCCCGAAGGGCAGGCAAGTGCGCTTGGGAAAAGCCCCTCGAATTCGCCCCGATGGACGCGAAGGCCGCGCAGCGTCTTTTTGAGCTCCGGCGAAAGAGAAGCTTCCGGCCCCGTGAGCTTTTTCCACGGCGCGGTGAATTCCGAAAGCGGGCAGCTGGCCGCAACCGCACCGTTTTGCAGATACGTCACATCGTCGGCGCACGCGTCAAGATCCGTTGTGATGTGCGTCGAAAACAGGATGGACACGCCGCCCTGCTCACAGAGCGTGCGCAGCAGATCCAATAGATCATCGCGCGACACGGGGTCTAGGCCAGAGGTCGGCTCGTCGAGAATCAGGAGCTTCGCCCCGTGAGACAGCGCGCAGGCCAGCTGATACTTGACCTTCATGCCCGCTGAGAGCTCGCAGACGCGCTTGGTTTCGTCGAGTGAGAACCTGTGCAGCAGCGCCTCGTATTTTTTGTCGTCCCACGAGGGATAAAAGCTTTTCGTGACGGCGGTCAGCTGCGAGAGCCTTTTTCTCGGGTAATAGCAGAGGTCGCCCGAAACATAGCCTGCCTCCCGGCGAAGTGCAGACGCGTCCATATCCAGAGGCTTTCCCAGAAATTGAACCGTTCCGCCGTCCGGGCGCACGAGGCGCAGGATCGATTTGATAGTCGTCGTCTTGCCCGCGCCGTTGCGGCCGATGAGCCCCATGACGCGCCCTTCTTCGATCGAGAAGCTGACGTCTCTCAGGCAGAACGCGGGATAGCGCTTGCTGAGCCCGTCAACCCTTAGAATCGTCATCGCGGCTCACTTCCCTTCCTAGCGCAAAGAGTGACGCGGGTGTGTCCAAAGACTCCGACGGAACGAGCGCGATGCCCTTTTCTTCGTCGGCCAGCAACAGGAGATTGTCTCCCGGCTGAATCGAAAACAGGTCACGCGCACCCTTCGGAATCACGATCTGCCCCTTTTCGCCGACCTTGACCATGCTGATGAACTTTCCCTTCGGAAATTGCATTGCCATATGTATCCCTCCTTGAAGTATGACTTTTCATATATAGTATAACAAGTCATACTAAAAATGCAAGAAAAATCGTGCCCATGTCAGAGAAATTTAGAAACCTTCCAAAATATGCGTAGGGGCGGACGACCCTGTCCGCCCTTGAAAAGTTACGAATTTGCCGAAGATTTTCATAAAAACGGGATTTTCTGCGGGCGGACAGAGGCGTCCGCACCTACGGTTCTTTGGAGAATCTTCCGAAGGTTCGTAGGGGCCGATGCCCACATCGGCCCGGCAAAATGCGCCGATTTGCAGAAATCTCCGGCGAATCCGTAACTTCTCTTGGGGCGATGTGGGCATCGCCCCCTACGCAAGGTTGCGGCATGCAATGTGCTCACGCGCCCCCTACGCATGGCTTGAAAGACGCAAAAAACGCAGACAGCCGGATACTGCCTGCGTCCTGGTTATTCTGCTTTCAGCCGGTAACTCAGACCCTTGGGATAGAAAAAGCGCAGGGCCTTTGGCTTGAGGGAAATGTCGAGGAAGTCTGTGTGGAGCGCTTCGCCGTCGATGTTTACGACCGAGGGCGTATCGCACCGGATGGTCAGCTTCGTGCAGCGCTCGTGGCGGATGAGCGCCGGATAGTCGGCGTATTTTCCCTTCTGGTACTTGCCGATGACCGCCGCGACCTGCAATAAGCTCACTTTCTTGACCAGCAGCACATCCAAAAGCCCGTCGTCCGGCTCTGCCTCGGGAACGGGGTTGAACCCGCCGCCGTACCACCGGCCGTTGCACACGCAAATGAGCGTCTGCTCCGCGTCGATCCGCTCACCGTTTACCTCTACAACATAGTGCGCGCTGCGGCCGGAAAGGACATTAGCCAGAATTGAGAGTATGTACGCGCCCTTGCCGGAGACAAACGGCAGCCGCTTGAACCGCGCAATATCCGTTCCGATTTTCGCGTCGAGTCCGATCGATAGAATATTTGCGCAATACGTGCCGTTGCAGGAAATGAGGTCGAAGCGCGTCTCGTCCGCGTCGAGCAGCCGCTCGAGATCAAAAAACGGCGCGGTGTCGGAAAAAACCTTGATGGAGTCGTTGCCGGAGCCACCCGGATAGTGCGTCACCGCCGCATTCTCGAAGCCTGCCATCCCGCACACGACCTCGTTGAGCGTGCCGTCGCCGCCGCAGGCATAGAGCCGCACTTCCTGCCCGGATTCCGCCGCTCGTCTGGCTAATGCCTTGCAGTCGCCGCGCGCTTTGGAGACGCAGATCTCATAATCAAGCCCACGTGCGCCGCAGATGCGCTCGATGTCCTGTGTAAAGCGCGGCGTCTGGTCCGATTTTCCGGCGGCAGGATTCAGAATAAAAATATGCTTCATGACGGGAACTTTCTCCTTCATCCTTCGTCTTAAGGGTACAGGCGCTTAAAAATACATGTAGACGTTGCATTGCAGCCGCCCGTTGTAGAGCTTGCGCTTCTTCGTTGCCTGCTTGCCGAAATAGTGCTCAAACTCCGGCTCGGAGGAAATGATGTATTTCTTCCAGCCGTCGGCATATTTTACGTGCCGGCCAAAGGCCCGATAGAGCTGCTGGGCGCTTCGCTGCTCGAGCATGCGCTCGCCGTAAGGGGGATTGCAGACCATCACGCCCTTGTCCGTCGGCAGGCTCATCTTGGTCGCGTCCGCCTCGCGGAAGTCGATCAGCTTCCCAACGCCCGCTTTTCTGGCGTTGTCGCGCGCAATATCCAGGGCTGCCGGATCAATATCGGTGCCTAAAATGCGGTAGTCTCCGCGGTATTCTTTGTCCAGCGCCTCCGTTCTCGCCTCGCGCCAGACCTCCTGCGGGACGCACGCCCACTTCTGCGCGCCAAACGAGCGGTTCATCCCCGGCGCGCGGTTGAGCGCGATCATCGCAGCTTCAATGCAGATCGTGCCTGAGCCGCAGAACGGGTCCCAGAAAAAGTCCCGCCCGCGGTATCTTGCGAGGTTCACCATCGCTGCCGCCATCGTCTCATGAAGGGGCGCGAGATTTGCGTTTTCGCGGTAGCCCCGCTTGTGAAGACTCACGCCGGAGGTGTCTAAGAAAATTTCGCAGCGATCCTTCATGATCGAAAACCGGATCTGGTATGTCGCGCCCGTCTCGGGAAGCCACGAAAGGCCATAGTTTGCGCCCAGCCGGTCGACCGCCGCTTTTTTCACGATCGCCTGACAGTCCGGCACGGAATGCAGCTGGCTGTCCAGGTTGTAGCCCTTGACCGGGAACGCGCCGTCTTTTGGAATGAAGTTCTCGAGCGCGATGTGCTTGACCCCCTGATAGAGGTCTTCAAAGCTCTTCGCTTCAAACTGTGCGAGCAAGATCATCACGCGCTCGCCCATCCGGCAGCAGAGGTTCGCTCTTGCCATCGCGGCAAAGTCGCCGTCAAAGAAAACGCGCCGGTCCTCGACGCGGACATTCGAAAGGTTCAGCCGCCGGAGCTCGTCTCCGACCAGGCCCTCGAGGCCAAACAGACACGGTACGCAAAAGGTCATTGTTTGCATGCAGGTTCTCCTATATTTCGTAAATTCGTCCATATTTCACAATACACATCAGTATAATAAAAACGCAGCAAAATAGCAATGTGTTTCTTTTTTATTTCACGTTCTTTTTACGAAGAGCGGATGACTTTTCTTCAAATGTCCGGTATACTGTTACCATAGAAAGGAGTGAGTTCCCATGGTCTATGTCTGGCTCGGGCTGATTGTGGCGTTCATCGCCGTGGAGGCCGCAACGGTGAATCTGGTTTCGATCTGGTTCATTGGCGGCGCGGTGGCAGGGCTCGTGTGCGCGATCCTTGACGTGTCGGCGCTTTTGCAGTGGACAGTGTTCATTGCCGTATCGGCAGGTCTACTCGCGCTTTTGCGGCCAGTGCTTAAAAAGTATCTGCGCGTCAAGCCCACCAAAACAAACGCCGACCGTCTGGTCGGGCAGGAGGCGCTTGTCACAGAGGAAATCGACAACCTCCGCGAAACGGGCGCGATTCGCATAAACGGAGTGCTCTGGACGGCAAAAAGCGCAGATGATACGCAGATCCCCATCGGCACGCGCGTCGTTATCGAGCGCATCGAGGGTGCAAAGGTCTATGTCAAGCCCGCCGGAGTTCCGGCGCAAGCATAAGTCATTTTTTACATCAGAAACAAAGAAGAGAAACACCATAAGGAGGATGTATTTATGGAATGGATTCCCGTACTTGTCATCGCGGTGCTGGCGCTCGTCATCATCGTCCGCAACATCTATGTCGTCCAGCAGTCGAGAGCCTACGTTGTCGAGCGGCTCGGCGCGTTCAGCAACGTCTGGACGGTCGGCATTCACTTCAAGGTCCCGTTTGTAGAGCGTGTGGCCAAGAAGGTCAGCCTCAAAGAGCAGGTGCTCGACTATCCGCCCCAGCCCGTCATCACAAAAGATAACGTCACCATGCAGATCGACACCGTTGTCTACTTCCAGATCACCGACCCCAAGCTCTATGCCTACGGTGTGGAGCACCCGATGATGGCCATGGAGACGCTCACGGCCACGACGCTCCGCAACATCATCGGTGACCTCGAGCTTGACCAGACGCTCACATCCCGCGACGTCATCAACACGCGCATGCGCGCCATTTTGGACGAAGCGACCGACCCCTGGGGCATCAAGGTAAACCGCGTCGAGCTCAAGAACATTCTTCCCCCGCAGGACATCCAGAACTCGATGGAAAAGCAGATGAAGGCCGAGCGCGACCGCCGGCAGGCGATCTTGCAGGCAGAGGGCGCAAAGCACAGCCAGATCCTCGTCGCCGAGGGCGAAAAGGAAGCGGCCATTTTGAAGGCAGACGCGGAAAAGCAGGCGGCGATTTTAAAGGCAGAGGCCGAGAAGGAATCCGCAATCCTCCGCGCCGACGGCGAGGCGCAGGCTATCCGCGCGGTGCAGCAGGCGCTGGCCGATTCGCTTGCCATGCTGAATGAAAAAGCCCCCAACGATCAGGTGCTCAAGCTCAAGGCGCTGGAAGCCATGCAGAAGGTTGCCGACGGCAAGGCGACGAAGATCATCATTCCGTCCGAGCTTCAGGGGCTGGCGGGTCTGGCCTCCGGCATCACAGAGGCTGTGAAGGAAGTGAAGTAACATGGCCAAAAAAGACGAACGTTTTGTCAAAGTCCATGACGAGGGAAGCAGCCTTGGCTGGCAGAGAACCATCTTTGTCGACCGGCAGACCGGCGTCAATTATCTCTACGTCGGTGCGGGCTACGGCGGCGGACTGACGGTTCTTCTCGGCGCAGACGGCAAGCCTGTCATCACCCCGGTTCCCAATATGTACGCGGACGATTGAGATACCCCGTTTCTGCGTAATATTTCCAAGCATCGCCCTCTATGCACAGCTGGAGAGATTTCGGGAATCCCGTAGGGGCGGACGACCCTGTCCGCCCGCGGAAAAATCCGTTTTTTACGGAAATCTCCGGCAAATTCGCAACTTCCCAAAGGCGGACAGAGGCGTCCGCCCCTACGAAATGGTTCGATACGCAATCAAAATCCGCAGACAGGCAAGCGCCCCGGCCAAAGGCCGGGGCGCGTTTTTTAGCCGGAGAAACTGACGGAGGACTGGCAGACGTAGTAGATTCGCCGGTCCGCATCGTTTGCAAGCACGAGCACATTGCCGACGCTTCCGAGCACTGCCGCATTCGCAACGAGCAGCGGGCCTGCTGCGACGGAGGCTGTACGACGGCCGGAGAGCTTCGTGTCTGTGCAGTCGCAGGGTGTAGGCTTCATGACGGGCGTGTTGTTCCCAAGCGGCGGACGGCCCGGATGCAGTGCCTGCCAGAGCAGGCTCTTGAGCTGTGTATACGTCTCCTCCTGCGTTGCAGACACGGGGACGGTAAATGCGACCGCTGTGAGGGAACACACCGACACTGCGTTTGCCGTAAACGCAGGGCCGGAGGCGCAGCAGCTGTCCGCCGCGCAGACCGGAATGGGATAGTAGATCTGGCCGCTGACCTCCAGATCGTCGCATGTACACGGCTTGATGCTCACAAACTCGCCCGCAAGCGGCCCTGTGAGGTTATCATACGCGGTCGTAGCTGCGTCCGGGCAGTTTAAAGACGTGCCAAGGACAAAATTTGGGGTAAAGAACGCGAATTGGTTGTAATCGACGAGCGGGGCCAGCCGCGGGTCGCACAGAAGCTCCAGCACGCCCAGCATCCCCGCTGCGCAATTGCAGCCGCAGTCCACATCCGCTTCCTCCGCGCGCGGGGGTGGCGGCACGGGAGGCCGCGGCGGCATAGGCGGATACGGCGGAATCGGCATGCATCCCGGCGGGCACGGAGGCGGGCAGGGATTGGGACTGGGCGGCGGACAAGGTGTGGGCGGCGGGCAGGACGGCGCGGACGGGCAGGTATTCTGCGATTGCCCGCAGTTGCAGCCGCCGGTGGTTGTGTAGTTGCAGTTTGGATTCATATCATCACTCCTCAAAACGAATGGTTTTCTTTCGGCTACAACTACGATATGCCGCCCTGCCGGAAATTGTGCGCGGTGCGGCGCTCTTGCTTTTTCGGCCAAATTCGACTATCATGGAGAAAACAAAGCTGTTGGAAGTGTGGTTGCCATGGTACGAAACTTTATTTGCGCGCTGCTTGCCGTCTTGCTGGCGCTCCCCCTTGCGTCTTTCATTGCCGCCGAGGATATCCCGGAGGTTGTGGAGATGCCTGCCGTTGTCACGCCGATGCAGACCGCGCAGGAAGAAACAGAGGCTGACGCGTCCGAAGAAGCGTCCGCTCCCGAAGAGCCATCCGAGGACGCAGACGAGCCGAGCCTTGCTGAGCTGTTCGACGAATTTCGCGCGGCGCGCAATCTGACGCAGGACAATTTTGCCGTCAGCTATTACGACACCGTCACGGGCGAGAGCTACGACTGGAACGAGACGCACATGATGATCGCGGGCAGTACCTTCAAGCTTCCGCTGAATCTTTACTATTACGAGCTCGAAAACGCGGGCGAGATCGCCCCGGATGCGCTCATTACCCAGGGCGGTGCGACGCTCGATTGGTGCCACTACTTAAGCATCGTCGAGTCGAACAATGAAATTTCCCACGCGCTTCTCTACCGCATCGGCAATTTCCGCGACTACAAAAACGCCATGCGCACGTATTTTACGATGACGGATGAGGAGATCGATCCCAAGTATTATCAGGACAACTACTACTGCACGCGCATGATGATGGACACGCTCAAGTATATCTATGCGCATCAGGAGGAGCTGACGGAGCTTGTCGACTACATGAAGCAGTCGCACCCGCAGAACGGCTATTTCCGGGCGAAGGTCACCGAGATGGAGGTCGCGCACAAGTACGGAAGCTTCGAGGGCGCGGAAAACGACGTGGGCATCTTCTACGCCGAACGCCCGTTCCTGCTCGCGGTCTATACGCAGAATGTCGGAGAGCTCGTCGTGCAGGATGCGGCCAGGCTCGCCGCCGACTACAATGCAAGGCAGACGGAGCTTGCCAAAAAGCAGGCCCTGCAGGAGCAGCTGGACGCGTTTGAGGCCGAGAAGGAAGCGCGGATGCAGGAGGCGGAATTGCGCGCGGAGGAGGCCATGCAGGTGCTCACCGCGCAATATGAGGCCGAACAGGCCGCAAAAAAAGCCGCACAGGAGGCGGCTTTGCAGGCATCTGAGAAAGCTCTGGTGGCGCAGGCGGATACGCAGGAAGTGGAAACCGCCCCGGAACAGACGAAGGCTTCGTCTGTATTTCAGTTTAACCCCGATAATTTCGAGTGGTGGATGCTCGCCGTAGCAGCGGCCGTGCTGCTGCTTGGAAGCGGCGGCGTGCTGCTCATCTGGAGAACCGGCAAAATGAAAGAGCTCTCCCGCGACGCAGCGCAGGAGGACGACGCGGAGGACGAGCTGCCTGAAAAATGACTTCCGCTGCGGAATTCCTACGCACTTCAGAGATACTCGTAGGGGGCGATGCCCACATCGCCCCATGGGGTATCATCGAATTCGCATTGGATTTTCGTAAAATCGGTTTATACCGCCGGGTCGATGTGGGCATCGACCCCTACGCACAGTTGCAGGGATTTCGTGAATCCCGCAGAGGCATCGACCCCTACGCAAGAACGGTCAAGAGCGGTATTATAAGAAAAAAGCGGCAGCATTCTCAAAGCGGATGCTGCCGCAAAAGCGCAAGCTGATAGAACGCCACGGCGCTGGCTGCGGCAACATTCAAAGAGTCCACGCCGTTTGTCATGGGAACCGTCACCGTGTGATCGCACGCGGCGATCGTAGAGGCCTTGAGACCCGGGCCCTCCGAGCCCATGACGACGGCAATTTTTTTGATTTCGCGCAAAGCCGGGTCCCACAGGACCTTCGCGTCCTCGCGCAGCGCCATCGCGACGCTCTCAAAGCCATTGTCGTGCACAAGCGACTGCCAGTGCTCGTCCGGCAGATACGCCCACGGCACAGAAAAGACGTTTCCCATGCTGACACGAATGCAGCGCCGGTAAAGGGGATCGGTGCAGCTTTCGGTCAGCAGCACGGCCTCTACCCCGAGCGCCGCCGCCGAACGGAAAATCGCCCCGAGGTTCGTGGGATTCATCACATCCTCTAAAACGGCGACGCACGACGTGCTTTGCAAAAGGTCTTCCGCGTGCCTGAGAGCGGGCCTTCGCATCGCGCAGAGCATCCCGCGCGTGAGGGCGTACCCCGTGAGCCGCTCGAGAACGGAGAGCTCTGCCGTATAGACCGGAAGCTCCTCCGGACATCTGGCCAAAATCGCCTCCGCCTTGGGAAGAAGCCTTGTTTCTGCGAGGAACGACACCGGCTCAAACCCTGCGTCCAGCGCCCGTTCAATCACCAGCGCGCTCTCGGCGATGAAAAGGCCGTCTTCCGGACGCTCCCGGCAGACCAGCTGGTTTTCGCTCAGCCGGGCATAAATATCGAGCGCCGGGTCGTCAAAGTCCGTAACTGGAATGATCCGTCCCATGCCTAGAGCTCCAGCATGCGCTCGATCATGTGCGCCACGCCGTCTTCCTCGTTTGTTTCCGTCACCGCGTCGGCGCAGGACTGAACTTCCTCGGACGCGTTCCCCATCGCCACGCCGAAGCCTGCCGCGCGGAGCATCGAATAGTCGTTTGTGCCGTCGCCGAAGGCCATGCACTGCCCGATGGGCACACCGATTTTTTCGCACAAAAAGCACAGGGCGCTGCCTTTCGTTGCGTTTTGGGCATTGATCTCAATGTTGTTTCCGAGCGAACTCGACACGGCGTAGCCCGGAAAGCGTGCGGTGATCTCGCGGATGGTCGCCTGCTTGTCGTCCGGGTTGCGGAAAAACGCGATGATCTTCTGCACGGAGTTGTGCTGCGCGGTTACAGCGTCGAGGTCCTCGTCGGTCTGATAGCTGCGGCGCATGAGCGCAGCCGTGGCGGGCGTCGCGGCGACGGCTTCAATCTCCGAGAAGTCCTCCCGGCTCATGTGGCCGAGGCCGTCAATATACACGCCGCGCAGGACGTTGTGCGACTTGAGAAAATGGAGCATGCACATGGCCTGCTGCGGTGTTAACTCCTCTCGCAGAAGCGTTTTGTCCTCAAAGCTGTCGTAAACCTGCGCGCCGTTGACGAGAATGTGGTAGCGGGTCAGGCTTTTATCCAGCAGCGGCTCGGGAAGCGAGCGCAGCAGTCTGCCCGTCGATGGAACGAGCAGCACGCCTCTTTCCCGCGCGGCCAAGAGCGCTTGCATGGTGCGCGGAGAGATGGATTTGTCGGAGCGCAGCAGCGTTCCGTCCAGATCGAAGGCAATCAGGCGAATATCCATGGGATGTCCTTTCTGGTTCAGGAAAACCGGTTCAAAATGGCGCGCAGCTGCGCAGAATCAATGCTTCCAATCGGAAGGAACGGATCAAGCGGCTCACGGTATTCTCCGATCTGCTTGCAGAACCACGACACATCGCGCCAGCCCTGCTTGTAGCCGACGTTATGGAGCGTCGAGACCCGCGAGAAGCCGAGCGCAAGGTGCATGGCCTCGCTTCTGGGATTCGGCGTTGTGACGATACCGTAGACCGACTTGACGTTTTGCAGCCGCAGGATTTCCATCAGCGTCTCATAGAGCTTCCGGCCGATGCCTTTGCCGCGCGCGTCGGGACTGAGGTAGACGGAAAGCTCCGCCGACGGGCGGTAAGAGATACGGACGGCAAATTTGTGTGCGTACGCATAGCCGAGAATTTTACCGTTTTCCTCCCAGACGATCCACGGATACTCCCGCTGCACATCCGCAATGCGCAAGGAAAACGCCTCCCGTGAGGGGACCTCCTGCTCGAAGGTGATGGTTGTCTCAATATACGGCGCGTAAATGGCGAGCATCGCCGCGCAGTCGTCCGGCCTTGCAAAACGAGTCATATCAACACTTCCCCATACTAATTATTGTTATGATAGCATACAAAAAAAGCCCTGTCAATTTGTCGCAAATGGAAAAACTCTTTATAAATCGGCAGAAAAAAGCAGGACACAGCGTGTCCTGCTTTCGTAAAAACCTCGTAGAGTTTCGCCATCCGCAGATGGCAAAATAAATTGGAAATCCATGTTATCCGGCGGCTTTGCCGACCGGAAACATACTGCTCACCTCGCAAGTGTGGAATTTTGCGCCGAAGGCGCAAAATTATGCGCGCAGTCGAGGTGCAGTCCCTTTAAATGAAAAGCGTAAGCTTTTCATTTAAGCCATTAAGCCATATCGATGTGTTTCTGGATGCGGTTGATGATCATTTCCAGCGCGATGAGGTTCTTACCGCCCTCGGGAACGATGAGGTTCGCGTTTTTCTTGCTGGGCTCAACGAACTGCTCGTGCATGGGCTTGACCGTCGTGAGGTACTGCTCGATGACGGAGTCGATCGTCCGCCCACGCTTTTTGACGTCGCGCCGGATCCGCCTGCACAGGCGCACATCCGCGTCCGCGTCAACAAAGATTTTGATGTCCATCTGATCGCAAAGGACCCGGCTCGCAAAAATCAAAATGCCCTCGACCACGATGACCTTGCGCGGCTCGATGGTGATCGTTTCGGCCGCACGGTTGTGGATCGTGTAGTCGTAGGTCGGGCACTCGATGGCATGGCCCTCGCGCAGCTGCTGCAAATGCTCGATCATCATATCCGTATCAAATGCGTCGGGATGGTCGTAGTTGAGCTTTGTGCGCTCCTCGTAGGTCAGCTCATCGTGGCGCTTGTAGTAATTGTCGTGGCTCAGGACGGTAATGTTGTCGCCGAATCGGTTTACAAGCGCCTTGACCAGCGTGGTTTTGCCGCTGCCGGTGCCTCCGGCAACGCCGATTACGATCACATCAGACATAGCTTCTTTCCTTTCTCTTTATCGAATGATATCAAAAATCAGCGTCTCGGGCTCGGGCTTTTCCTCGCTCCACGAAAGCGCGCGCAGGAACATCGCCTCGCTCTCTGCGAGGGAAGCGGCCTTGTTGGTGTAAAGCGTTGCGAGCACATCGCCCTTTTTGGCGTAATCGCCGGTCTTTTTGGAAAGAACGATACCGGCGGCAAAGTCGATCGAATCCTCTTTTGTCATGCGCCCCGCGCCAAGAAGGCTCGAAGCCTCGCCGACCTTCTGCGTGTCCATGCGGCAGATCCAGCCGTCCTGCGGCGCGAGAATCTCATGGCGGACAGATGCCTGCGGCAGCTTCGAGAAGTCCTCGAGAACCGATGCGTCGCCGCCCTGCGCCGCAATCCAGCGCTTCATCTGTGCAAAGGCCTTGCCGGACGCGACCGCATCATGCACCTGCTGCTTTGCAAACGCTTCATCCCAGCCGTTGCAGAGCTCGACCATGTTGGCTGCCAGCGTCATGCACACGCCGCGCAGATCGTCGCACCCGCGGCCCTGCAAAATTTCCGCCGCCTCCTGCACCTCCAGGGCGTTGCCGATGGCCATGCCGAGCGGAACGTCCATGTTGGAGAGCACCGCGCGCACGTTGCGCCCGCAGGCCTTGCCGATGGCGACCATGTTTTCCGCCAGCTTCCGTGCGTCGTCCAGCGTTTTCATAAAAGCGCCCGAGCCGACCTTCACATCCAATACGATCGAGTGAGAACCCGCCGCGAGCTTTTTGGACATGATGGAGGAGGTAATGAGCGGCAGCGAGTCGACCGTTGCCGTCACGTCGCGCAGCGCGTAGAGCTTCTTGTCCGCCGGAGTCAGGTTGCCAGACTGGCCGATGACCGCCACGCCGACATTTTCCACCTGCTGCATGAATTCCTCCGCAGAAAGTGTCGTTTTATAGCCCGGGATGGATTCTAATTTGTCGACGGTTCCGCCCGTGTGTCCAAGGCCGCGCCCGGACATCTTCGCCATCTTGCCGCCGAGGCTCGACACGATCGGAGCTAAAATGAGCGTCGTCTTGTCACCTACGCCGCCCGTGGAGTGCTTGTCCACAGACTTTGTACCAAAGCGCGACAGATCGATCGTGTCTCCCGAGCGCATCATCGCGTCTGTCAGAACGGCCGTCTCGTGGTCGGTCATGCCCTTGTAAAACACGGCCATCGCCCACGCGGACATCTGATAGTCGGGAATGTCGCCCTTGGTAAAGCCGTCAATGATGAAGCGGATTTCCTCGTCGGATAACATGCCACCATCGCGCTTTTTTTCAATCAAATCAACCATTCTCATAGAGAGCTCTCCTTTGTAACGTCAAAAACGTTTTGCCGATAGCGTTCGCAATTTCCGCGCACCTCCGGGAGGTGCGTAAGGGCGGACGCCTCTGTCCGCCCGCAGAAAATCCGGTTTTTTCGAAAATCTCCGGAGAATTCGTAACTTCCAAAGGGCGGACAGGGTCGTCCGCTCCTACGGTTCTCTTGAAATTTTCCGGGAGGTTCGTAGGGGTCGATGCCCACATCGACCCGGCGGCATGCACCGGTTTTATGGAAATCTTCGGCGAATTCGGTGGTACTCAATGGGGCGATGTGGGCATCGCCCCCTACGAACAACCAGCGGGTGCAGTGCAAATGCTTATCTCTGCCCTTTATCATAGGGGATACCCTCGGCCTTCGGCGCTCTGGAGCGCTTGGAGGTGAAGGCGAGGATGACCATGGAGGCCGCGAAGGGCATCATGTTATAGAGCTCCTTCGTTAAATGCAGCGCGCTCAGCCAGCCGATGGAATCGTAGATGTTGGCAAGCGACTTGAAAATCGCGAAGAAGATGGCAGCAAGCGCGATCTTTCCCGGCTTCCACTGGCCGAAGATCATGACTGCCAGCGCCAGGAAGCCCATGCCGGCTACGCCGACCTCGAAGTTCCACGTCTGCACGGCAGGCACAATGTAGGCAAAGCCGCCGATACCGGCCAAAAAGCCTGAAATCAGGACGCCTGCCCAGCGCATCTTGTAGACGTTGATGCCGACCGACCCCGCCGCCTGCGGATGCTCGCCACATGCCTGCAACCGAAGACCAAAGCGCGTCTTGTAAAGGAGGACGATGGAGATGGCCAGCAGCACAAGACCGATGATCAGGAACACGTTCACGGTGAGGCCGCCGATCTGGAAGATGAACGGAGAGTTGTCGTAGCTTAATTTTGCCGACTGCGAGCCGTTGTAGCGCTTGGCCACGACGAGGGCAATGGCGGTTGAAAGCAAATTCAGCGCCGTACCGCCGATGGTCTGGTCGGCTTTTAAGTTGATGGCCGAGAAGGCGAGCAGCGACGAATAGAGGACGCCTGCCGCCGCGGAAAGGCAGATGGAGATCGTGACCTTCCACACATTCGCCATGTCAGCGGGCAGAAGGTTCAGCGCCATCGTGCCGACCAGGCCGCCGATGACCATGATCCCCTCGAGTGCGAGGTTAATGACGCCGGAATGCTCCGAGAAGCAGCCGCCAAGCGCCACGAGCATCAGGACCGTCGCCGAAAGCAGCGCGTATTTGAGCATCAGAAGCATCTTACTGCGCCTCCTTTCCGTTTGGCTTTTCCGCGTCCGGCGCTTTAGCCGCCTGCTTTTTGTGCTTGCCCGTGAAGAGCGTGACAATGAGGTTCTTGAACAGCAGCGAGAACGCGCAGAGGTAGATGATAATGCCGGAGATAATGTCCGCAATCTCGGGCGGGAACAAAGATGCGTTCATGAAGCCGCCGCCGGTCGAGATGTGCGAAATGAAGATGGCTGAGAAGATCGCCGCGATCGGGTCGGAGGAGGCCAGCAGCGCGACGGAAATGCCGTCGAAGCCCTCCGAGGGAAGCGCCGTCGAGTCGCCCGGGATCCACTGCGCCGCGTTGGAGAGGTAATACAGTCCCGCGCCGAAGCCCGCGAGCGCGCCCGCAATGATCATCGAGAGGATGATGCTGCGCTTTTCGTTGATGCCCGCGTATCTGGCCGCGTTCTTGTTGCAGCCGCAGGCCTTGAGCTCGTAGCCGAAGGTCGTCTTGTTGATGACGACGTAGAGAAGGATCGCGATGATGATGGCGAGGAAAATTGCGATCGTGCAGGATTTGTAGCCGAACGTCTCCGACATGTCCCAGCCGAAAAGCTTCGAGGGAATGATGCTATCGCCCGTGACGGCGAAGGTCTTCGACTGCTTGGCGTTGTACATCGGGCCCGTGCCGCGGCCGTACATGATCGTGTTGCAGCCATACAGGCCGATCCAGTTGAACATGATGGCCGTGATGACCTCGTTGACGTTTAAGTAAGCCTTGAAAATGCCGGGGATCGCGCCCCAGACGGCGCCAAAGGCCGTCGAAGCGATCAGGCAGAGCCACCACGGCGCGTGCAGCAGCAGCGCGAACACGAGGCCGCCGAACGCACCGACCGTATACTGACCGGCCGCGCCGATGTTAAAAAGGCCGGTCTTGAACGCGAAGGCAACGGAAAGACCGCACATGATGAGCGGCACCGCCGTAACGATCTCCTTGCCGATGCCGGAGGGCATCATATAAAAGCCGCCGAGCAGGATCTGCTTGAAGCCGTCGGAATAGGCCTTTTCGCCGCCAAGCAGCAGCAGCACCAGAAAGCCCACCAGAAGGCCGATGACAATGCAGACCAGACTTGCGCACAGCGTCACAAAGCCGGAGGACTGCAGCAGTGTTTTCTTTTTCATTTTGCGCCCTCCTTACATCCGCTTTGCGCCGGCCATATACAGGCCGAGCTCTTCCACGGTCACATTCTTCGGGTCAAACTCACCGACGATTTCGCCCTCGTACATGACGAGAATGCGGTCGGAGACGTTCATGACCTCGTCGAGCTCCAGCGACACGAGCAGAACGCCCTTGCCAGCGTCGCGCTCAGAGACGAGCTGCTTGTGGATGTACTCGATCGCGCCCACGTCGAGGCCTCTCGTCGGCTGCACGGCCACAAGAAGTTCCGGGTTCTTATCGATCTCGCGCGCGACGATCGCCTTCTGCTGGTTGCCGCCGGACATGCTGCGCACCACCGTGCTGGACCCCTGGCCCGAGCGCACGTCGTACTGCTCGATGAGGCGGTCGGAATACGCCCGGACGGCGGGGAAGTTGATGAAGCCGTTTTTCTGGAACTCCGGCTGCCAGTAGCGCTGGAGGACCATGTTCTGCTCGAGCGTAAAATCGAGGACTAAGCCGTGCTTGTGCCGGTCTTCGGGAATGTGGCTCATGCCGTCCTTCGAGCGCTGGCGGATGGACACGTGGGAAATGTCCTTGCCGCAGAGCGTGATCTCGCCCGCCGACTGCTTTTCAAGGCCTGTCAGCGCGTAGACAAACTCCGTCTGGCCGTTGCCCTCGATACCGGCAAGACAGACAATCTCGCCCCGGCGCACCTGAAGGTTCACGTTCTTGACGGCGTTATTCTTGTGGAGCTTCGAGGGGACCGTGAGGTTTTTGACCTCCAGCACGACCTCGCCGGGCACCTTATCCTGCTTGTCCACCTTGAAGTTGACTTGCCTTCCGACCATCATGGAAGAGAGCTCCTCCATGGTCGTCTCGCGCGTGTTGACGGTGCCGATGCATTTTCCCTTGCGCAGCACTGTGCACCGGTCGGCGACGGCCATAATTTCTGCGAGCTTGTGGGAGATGAAAAGGATGGACTTCCCTTCCGCTGCGAGATTTTTCATGATCTGCATGAGCTCGTCGATCTCCTGCGGGGTCAGAACCGCCGTCGGCTCGTCGAAGATCAGAATCTCATTGTCCCGGTAGAGCATCTTGAGAATTTCGGTCCTTTGCTGCATACCGACGGAGATATCCTCTACCTTTGCGTCTGGGTCGACACGCAGGCCGTACTGCTGCGACAGGGCGAGGACCTTTTCCCGCGCCTGCTTCTTCTGCAAAAAGCCCGCTTTATTGGGCTCCACGCCGAGGATGATGTTGTCGAGCACCGAGAAGCACTCGACCAGCTTGAAGTGCTGGTGTACCATGCCGATGTTGAGGTCGTTCGCGTCGTTGGGATCGCTGATCCTGACGACCTGTCCGTTCTTCTTGATGACGCCGCTCTCGGGCTGATACAGGCCAAAGAGCACGCTCATCAGGGTCGATTTGCCGGCGCCGTTTTCGCCGAGCAGCGCGTGAATTTCCCCCTTTTTCAGCTGTAGGGTAATGTTGTCATTGGCGCGGATGCCGGGGAATTCCTTTGTGATATTCAGCATCTCAATGACATATTCCGATTCGGCCAAATTCTTCACTCCTTTGTTCGCCGCAAAAGACTGCGGAGGCAAGTTCCGGTCTGCGCACGCGGAAACGTTTCCGGGGCGCGGCGGATAGTTATTTTTATTATACAGGAAACCAAACAAAATTTCTACCGGACGGACGGACTTTTTCTTGTGCGATGCGCCAAAAGAAAGCTGCATTTTTGTGAAAAACAACCCGGAACCGAGAAAATTCTCAGTTCCGGGTGAAATGCGGTATCAGAATGCAACTTTTTCGCGCAGCCAGCTTCTGAGCTCCGCGATGGGAACGCGCACCTGCTCCATGGTGTCGCGGTCGCGGATGGTGACGGCGTTGTCGGCCGGGGTGTTCTCATCGCCGACGGTCGCAAAGTCGACGGTGATGCAGTACGGCGTGCCGATCTCGTCCTCGCGGCGATAGCGCTTGCCGATGGAGCCCGAGTCGTCGAAGTCGATCATGAACTCCTTGGAGAGCTCTTCATAGATCTTCCGCGCGGGCTCGGAGAGCTTCTTGGAAAGGGGCAGGACGGCCGCCTTGTAGGGCGCGAGGAACGGGTGCAGGTGCAGCACCGTGCGCACGTCTTCTTTTCCCTTGCTGTCGACAAGGTGTTCTTCGTCATACGCCTCGCACAAAAACGCCAGCGCCACACGGTCGCAGCCGAGCGACGGCTCAATGACGTACGGGATATAGTGTTCGTTCGTCTCGGGGTCAAAGTACTCGAGGCTCTTGCCCGAGGCCTCCTGATGGCGGCCAAGGTCGTAGTTCGTGCGGTCGGCAATGCCCCAGAGCTCACCCCAGTCGGTGAACGGGAAGGCGTATTCGATATCGGTCGTGGCACGGGAATAGAACGCAAGCTCCGCAGGCTCATGGTCACGCAGACGCAGGTTCTCTTCTTTGATGCCGAGGCTCAGCAGCCAGTTTTTGCAGTAGTCCTTCCAGTAGGCGAACCACTCGAGGTCAGTGTCGGGCTTGCAGAAGAATTCGCACTCCATCTGCTCAAATTCGCGCGTGCGGAACGTGAAGTTGCCCGGGGTAATCTCGTTTCGGAAGGCCTTGCCGATCTGGCAGACGCCGAACGGGAGCTTGCGTCTCGTCGTGCGCTGAATGTTCGCGAAGTTGACGAAAATGCCCTGCGCGGTCTCCGGGCGCAGATAGCAGGTCGAAGACGAGTCCTCGGTCACGCCGATGGCCGTCTTGAACATGAGGTTAAACTTACGGATGGGGGTAAAGTCGTGTTTGCCGCAGACGGGGCAGACAACGTCTTCGTGCTCGGCGATAAACTTGTCCATCTCATCAAAGCTCATCGCATCGACGTTCACCTCGGGGTGCTCGTCGCCAATGAGCTTATCAGCGCGGTGACGGGCCTTGCAGGCCTTGCAGTCAAGCAGAGGGTCGGAGAAGCTTGCCACGTGACCAGTCGTGATCCAAGTCTGCGGGTTCATGATGATGGCCGCGTCGAGGCCGACGTTGTACGGGCTTTCCTGCACGAACTTCTTGAGCCATGCCTTTTTGACGTTGTTCTTGAACTCGACGCCGAGCGGGCCGTAGTCCCAGCTGTTGGCCAGACCGCCGTAAATTTCGCTGCCCGCGAAGACAAAGCCGCGGTTCTTGCAGAGGTTGACGATCATATCGAGGGTCTTTTCGGAATTTTTCATGCTTACATCCGTCCTCCTGACGTGATTTGATAAGATACATTATAATGAAAAGTGTCTCAAAGTCAACAACGCTGGAAAGAAAAAGGCAAGACAATCTTTTGTTTTTTCGGAATTTGTGGTATACTCTCTCGTATCCCAATCGGAAAGGAACGTTTTTCTTGAGAACCATCGGAAGGCTGCTGCTGTCAGCCATCTTTCTTGTTTTGACTGTGCTTCTGGTGCTGGCGGCAAAATACGCGCCCGCGCTGGTGTTTTCGTTTTACCCGGAGTTTTCCAGAAAGCTCCTGTCCGCCATCAGCTCGGTGACGAGGGCTATCCCGCTTGCTGTGTGGGAGCTTCTGGCGGGGCTTGCGGTTTTGTGGCTTTTATACACGTTTGTGCGCATCTTCACGCAGCGCAGGAGCTTTTTGTGCTGGCTGGCGGGGATCGTGCTGAGCGTGTGCGTGGGGCTGTTCCTGTTTGTCGCGCTCTGGGGGCTCAACCACTTTGGCCCCACGGTCGGCGAACAGCTGGGTCTTTCCGTGCGCGAGTACACGAAGCAGGAGCTGACGGACGCGACAAGATATTATGCCGTGCAGGTGAACGCTCTGGCGGACGACATTTCGCGGGACAATCAGGGACTTGCCCGGCTTTCGTCCTTTGAGGAGCTTTCAAAGCAGGCTGGCGCGGGCTATGACAAACTGGCAGAGCGCTATGCGCTGTTCACGGGCTCTCACGACCCGGTCAAAAAGCTCGCCACCTGGCGTATGTTCAGCCAGTTCGGCATCACGGGCATTTTCGTCTGCTTTACGGGGGAAGCCTGTGTGAACCCGGACACCTACGAAGTCTGGCTCCCGTTTACGATGTGCCACGAGCTGGCACACCGACAGACGGTCGCCGCCGAGGACGGCGCAAATTTCTGCGCGTATCTTGCGTGCATGGAAAACGAAAGCCCGGAGTTCCGGTACTCGGGCGCGATCGCGGCCTATGTCTATTGCCACAACGCGCTCTATCAGGCCGACAAGACGGCGGCGACGGAAATCTGGGGAAGCCTCAAAGAGGGCGTGCGCGCCGACATTCAGGCGGCCAATACCCATTACGCGCAGTACGAGGGAAAGGTGCAGGACGCGGCTACGAAGGTCAACGATACGTATCTGAAGGCTTTTTCCGAAGAGGCGGGCGTGCAGAGCTACGGCGAGGCTGCGGATCTTCTCATCGCGTGGTACCTGGAGAAAAAGTAGGGCAAAACGAAAAAATGTCCTTGACAAATGCCGGGAGCTTTTGTATAATAACTCCCGCGATGGACAGTTAGCTCAGCTGGTATGAGCACATGCTTGACGTGCATGGGGTCACAGGTTCGAGTCCTGTACTGTCCACCATCTAGTAGAACCAAAAAAGATATCTACGCGAAAAACCCAGAAGTTTCAACGGCTTCCGGGTTTTTTTGCGCCCATTTTTTGAAGTTGGAAAAAAAGATATCAAAAAGGGTTTTGGCAAAATCAGTGGACTTGAACCTTTAC
>ERZ832522.1581-NODE-1581-length-30229-cov-12.596474_pt1 | contig 30229 bp, 31 predicted proteins | sample MGYA00519951_ERZ832522 | MGnify/ENA primary metagenome ERZ832522 (study PRJEB31850, sample SAMEA3708728) | human gut metagenome | biome: human gut; feature: human-associated habitat; material: faeces | place: China | collected 2014 ... | reverse complement strand
ATATTGCAATTGATGGTCCGGCTGGCGCCGGAAAAAGCACCATTGCCCGGCTGGCTGGATTTCCGACGGCTTCCATACTGTCACTGTACGGCGTACCAACGGCCTTCGTTCCGTACTGCTGCAGCAGAATTTTCCCTTTATTGCAGGACAGAAAATCACAATGATTCTCACAGATTCTGCCTTCGGTGGTCTGGAAATGATCCGGGTATCTGACATGGGATGTACCAATCTTCCTTCTGGTTCCGGCTGTTACCGCTTTGCCAACATGACCTGCAGCGGTTCCCGTTTCGATCTTCTGCTGTATGGAGGAGAAACCGTCTTCCGCAACGTAGGATTTCAGTCTGTTACTCCTTATAAACAGGCAATGGCAGGCTCCTATCAGTTTTATATTACCAGTTCCAGCTCCTATACCTTCCTGAAGGAAATCCCTGTTCTTGTTCTTGGAGCCATCGGAATCGGATCCAACCTTCCTCAGCCGCTGGTTTCTTTCCAGACTGATATTGCTTCCGGAAGAAATTATACCTCTTATCTGATTGGCAATACCTGGAGTGATCTGGGTCTTCGGGTTATGACTGTAGAGGATAACGTTTAAAAAAAAGAAGCTCGCAAGCGAGCTTCTCCGCCTGCGGCGGGTCGCTTCTGCGACAAAATTCTCTTCCGCCGCATGGCGTTCCTAGCGGAGCGTTTTCATCTGTCCGCTAAATCCTGTTCAGCTTCTTTCCCATCAATTCACTGTTGCTGCTGTAAATAACAGCATTTTCCCGGCTGATCCTCCCGTTCTTGTAAAGCTGTATCAGACTGGCATCCATGGTAATCATCCCCTCTTCCTGAGCCGTAGAAATTACACTGTCAATCTGATGAATCTTTGCTTCCCGAATCATATTTCTAATTGCATTATTTAAAAACATTATTTCAAAAGCAGGAATTTCTTTTCCGTCTGTTGTCGGAATCAGCTGCTGAGAAATCACCGCCTGCATTACCATGGAGATCTGAATCCGGATCTGCTGCTGCTGATCTGGCGGAAAACTGTCAATAATTCTATCGATCGTGTTGGCCGCTCCCACTGTATGAAGAGTAGAAATTACCAGATGTCCTGTCTCCGCTGCCGTCATCGCAGTCTTAATCGTTTCAAAATCCCGCATTTCTCCAAGAAGAATTACATCTGGAGCCTGACGAAGAGAGGCCCGCAGCCCACTGACATAGCTCTCCGTATCCGTGCCGATTTCTCTCTGGGTCACTACGCTTTTTTTATGGCGGTGCAGATATTCAATGGGATCCTCCAGAGTGATCACATGGGCATTTCGCGTTTTATTAATTTCATCAATGACACAGGCCAGGGTTGTGCTTTTTCCGCTTCCGGCCGGCCCTGTCACCAATACCAGCCCCTTTGTCATTTTTGCTATATTTATAATTGTCTGGGGCAGATGAAGCTCCTTTGGATCCGGCAGTTCAAAATTCACTACCCGAATAACCGCAGCCAGCGAATTGCGCTGTCGAAATACATTGGCCCGGAAACGGGCTACTCCCGGTACTGCGAAGGAAAAATCATCATCTCCGCAGGACGTTACCCGCTCCATGCTGCGTTCCCCTGCCGTGTGATACAGCTCAGTAATCAGCCGGTTCATTTCCTCCTGAAAAATTTTTTCTTCTCCTTTATGTACAATGGTTCCGCCCAGCTTAAAGCCGTAAGCCATGCCGGGTATTAAAAAAATATCAGATGCATGCTCCGCCACTGCCTGCTTTAAAATTTCTTCAATCATCCGCTTTCCCCTTCTCCTAAATTGTTCTTCCTGTCCTATTCCTCATCTGAACCACCGCACTCTGAGCAGCCTTCCTTATCAAGGCATTTCCCCTGTCCAGACAGGCATGGACCTGTCAATTTCATACTCTTCCCGGTTATATACATACCAGCTCTGAATCCTGTATTCCTCATCCGCCTCTGGCCGAAGCTCAATATGCAAAGCCTGTCCGAATTCCATTCCGATATCCGTCTGCACCAGACCGTCAAGATAATAGCTTCCCAGCTTCTCCTTGAAATAATCCTCCCGCCGAGCCCCGGCCAGCTTCTGCTCTTTCGCTTCCCGGAAAACCTGATGGACCATCTGGACAAAGGTCTCTCCTGCAGCGTCTGCCTCATAATAGGCCTGAACCGCCTTTGCATTTTTCTCTGCCAGACTCAAATCTCCTTTTGCACTGCTCAAAGACAAAAGACCAAATGTGGACAGACAGAGAATTACAAAAATTAAAATCAGGGAGGTCGTCCCGATATTTGCCTGTTTTCTCATTCCATCCCTCTCCTTACTCTGCCTGTTCCGGCACATATCTGGCTGTGGTCATAGTAAACAGCTGCTTCTGATCCCTCTGTCGAATAACCGTAATCTCTACCGTCTCCAGACCGTTCTTTTCCTTCTGAGACAGAATTCCCATAAAAAATACATCCGATTCAGCTGCAGCCTGCTCCCCCTTCTGATTCAGGTACACCGTGCAGACAGAGCTTTGGGAATCCTCATCCTTTTCTGTTTCTTCCGACTTTGAAGAAATAGCTCCTGTCTTTTCCTCCAGAAGCTCTTTTCCCCCGACTTTCCATGTTTCCGCCATGCTTTCTGCTATCATCACAGCCTGGTTTGTGTCCTGAGCCAAGTGACTCATACGATCTGCTTTCACAAAAGCCATGACACAGATGCCAGAGCAGAGCAGGAAAAAGAAGACTGCCATAATCATCTCCAGCATAAACATTCCTGAGCCGGAACCATTCTTTTTATTCATAAGCGAAACCTCCGCTTCTGACAGAGAGAACCATCCGTCCGCCTCCTTCTCCCAGAGTTTCCGCCTCTATCAGGGATCCTTCTTTCGAGAGGCGAAGTCCGCTGCACTCCATAATTTCCAGTCCATCATCCAGCCCCAGCTCTGTTCCTTCTCTGGTAAACAGTTCACGGATACTGCCGTCCCGATAGTAAATCCAGGTATAATAATCCACCTGGCCTGCGCTCTGAATCAATTCCAGAACCGGAGTTCCGTCTACATCAATCACATCGACTGCTCCTTCTCGGTCTCCCTGACGCACCTTATTGGCAATATAGTGCAGGGCTACGCTTCCCGTATCCTTATTCTCTGACTGGCTGCTGATATTTTCATAAACTCTGCTTCCAAAAAGAACGGTAAACAAAGCGCAAAGCAAAAACACAAGAAACAGCAGCATGGTAAACAGCAGATTCACACTTGCTCCTGCAGTTTTCTTTTTCTGGTTCATCTGCTACTCCCCCTGTTCTTCCAGCTCAGACACCGGAAACACTGTAATATCCGGCATTATATTAGACGCAAAGCCTTCATAAAACACATGATAGCGCTCACGGTCAATAGCTATCCCATAATTTTCCTCCAGATATTCTACACTTGGCGGATATCTCCCCTCTATGGCATAGCACTGAACCGAGGCTCTGCGCACTGCCTGAACCAGATTCCGGGCCCCCTCTTCCTCTGTTCTGCGGGATAACTGTGATACTCCTGCTGTCATAAGGGCTGCCGCTGCCAGTACCACGGCCACAGAGCCTGTCAGGCTGAACCACATTTTAAAATCACATTTTTTTCTCATGGCATCTCCTAACCGATGGCTGACAAAACTCCCGCCAGCGGAAGCATAACAGACAACAGTACCAGTCCTACTGCCACTGCCAGTACCGCTACCATCGTCGGTTCAAATCTGGCAACCATGGTATCAATCGCTGTCTCCGCCTCTTTTTCATAATCATCGGACAGCTTCTCCATCACCTGATCCAGACTTCCGCTTCTTGCACCTACCCGTATCATCTGAATATGAAATCCACTGAAGAGACCTGTTTTCTTCATTGCCTCATAATATCCTGCTCCGCATTCCAAATCCTCCGCGCATTCCTTCAGTTTTTCTTCCACCAGACTGTTCTCAACCAGTTCTCCCGCCAACTCCATTCCTTTTTCCAGCTCCATACCGCTGCGGAGAGTCAGAGCCAGAACGGATGTAAACCGGCGTCCCGCCACGGCCAAAGCCAGTCTGCTCCTTCGTTTCATACTCTCTGTCAGTTTTTCTGCCAAGCGGAATGTTTTTCCAAATCTGGAAGCTGTCCATACTGCCAGAGCAGCAGCTGCTGCTATCCCGGAAAGGATCAGTGCCCCGCCGCTGAAAATTCCTCCAAAACGAATGGCTGTCTGAGATAAAGGTGACATCTGTGCCCCCAGCTGCTCATACACTCCTTCAAATATCGGCATTACCTTGGTAAACAGCACAAACAGGACTGTAAGCAGCATAAAAACCATTATCACAGGATAGGTAAGTGCATTCTGAATACTCCGCATAAGCTGAAATTCCTTTTCATAATACACAGACAAATCCTTCATCATCTGATCCAGGGTCCCTGTCTGATGTCCCAGCTTTGCCATTTTCACTACATAGGAAGGAAACTCTCCTGTCCGTTCCAAAGCCGAAAACAGGGGTTCTCCCAGCTCCACATCCTCAGCAAGCCCCTGAAGCAGCTTCTTTTCCTCCTGGGTACGGGCATCCTCTGCCATAACAGAAAGCCCCTCATCCAGAGGAACTGCTGATGATAAAAGCAGAGAAACCTGCAGGCAAAATGCCGACAGGTTCCCTGCTGAATAAATTCCGCTCTTTTTCTTTTTCTTCTCTTCCATCCCCAGTCACCTCTAATAGGAATATTTACTTCGGTAATTAGCTCCATCTCCGATATATTGCTTCACTGCGTCCGTATTTCCACCAGAAGAGGCAAAAGTGGGATCCATCAGTTTCCAGCTGACTCCGTCAAAATAAATGAAATTGTCCACCCAGCCCATTTCCTTAATATAAACATCCACCCATGCATGATATACGTCCCCTGTATATCCTACAACAAGCTTCGTCGGAATATCCTGAGAACGGAGCATGGCTGTCATAACTGCTGCATAGTCAAAACAAATTCCTGTTTTTGATGCCAGCACCTGATCCACATTGGGAAGATAGCCAGACTGGACAGACTGAGCCTTTGCATAGTCATAATTCATATTCCCAACAACATATTCATAAACGGCCTTTACCTTCCCAATCTCATCAACTGCGCCTGATGTTACCTGCTGTGCCAGAGAAACGGCCGCACTGTTTTCTGTAAAATTTACATACTGATTTGGATACAGAAACGGCGAAAATTCATCCTTCAAAGATACATTGACATTCTGGCTCATAACCTGAGAATACTGATTCCCTGATACCTGTTCAAAAACCTTCACGGAATAGCTGCCGTTTCCCTCAGAAAAAGGAAAAACCTCATAGGCATTTCTTGCATTCAGATCATAAGTATAAATCACTGCTCCATTGGAAATCTGAACCTTGATTTTCGGAACTCCGCCGGTATAGCGGATCATACAGTAGCCTTCCCCTGCATTAGAAGCATCCAGAACAGCAATCCCGTTGCCATAGACTGCCGTTCCTGCTGCCTGGGGTGTCCGAACCTGCGCCCATGCCTGTGACTGCGGTCCCTGACAAAGGCACAGAACTGCGCCTGCTGCTGCGGCCAGAAAAAAAACTCTATGCTTTTTCATACTTATCATACTCCTTTTACTGCCTCACTGCCCGGCTTCCAAAAACTCTATCCTGTTGTACTGCTTACTGCACCTCTATCCCATGATTCTCTGCCGGACAATCTCATAAGCAAGAACACCGGCAGCAACAGAGGCATTCAGGGAATCAATATCTCCCTTCATAGGAATCGATGCCGTCATATCACATTTTTCCCGTACCAGTCTGCTGACTCCACTTCCCTCATTTCCAATAACAAGACCGATAGGCCCTTTCAGATTCATGCGGTACATCATTTCTCCGCCCATGTCTGCGCAGACAAACCACATTCCCTGCTTTTTCAATTCCTCGATGGTGCTTCCCAGGTTTGTCACCTTGGCCACAGGCGTATAATTTAACGCCCCTGCTGAGGTTCTGGCTACAGTAGCTGTCAGTCCGGACGCCCGATGCTTGGGAATAATCACGCCATGCGCCCCTGCCAGATTGGCAGTACGGATAATAGCTCCCAGATTGTGCGGATCCTCAATTCCATCCAGCAGGAAGAGGAAGGGCGGTTCTCCCTTTTCTCTGGCTGCCTCCAGCATATCTTCTACCTGGGCATACTCATAGGCTGCCGCATAGGCAATCACACCCTGATGCTTTCCTGTTTCCGACATCTGATCCAGACGTTCTCTCGGTACAAAAGAAATAATAGCATCGTGCTTTCTTGCCTCTCTGACAATGCTCTGAACCGGCCCGTCCTTGCATCCGTCCTGAACAAACAGCTTGTCAATGGTTTTTCCGGAGCGGAATGCTTCCATTACTGCATTGCGCCCCTCTATGGTCAGTTCTTCGTATCTCATGAAAATTCTCCAATCCTCTCTAATCCGTCATGTACCAGCTTTAAAAGCCGCTCATACTGCCCGGTCAGATACAGGTATCCAACCAAGGCCTCAAATCCTGTAGCCATTCTGTAATCCCGAATAGACGCATTCTTGGCAGATGAAGCGGAATGGGCATTGCGCCCCCGTTTATAGACAGCTGTTTCTTCCTCTGTCAGCTCCTCCTGAAGCGCCTGTATCATCCTGGCCTGCGCCTCCGCCTTCACCAGACTGGCGCTTTTTTTATGCATCTTATTCACCTGCATACTGCCCCGGTTCATCACTCTTGTACGAATCAGAACCTCGTACACTGCGTCTCCCATATAGGCCAGAGCCAGAGGAGAATAGCTGCACACATCTATAGGCTCCAACTGGAGCGCTTCCTTCATCAGGGATGGAATCTTTATGCTCTCTTCCATTTCACACCCTCTCTGGTATCCTCCAGAATAATGCCCATATCCAGAAGCTTCTGACGAATCTCGTCGGCAAGAGCAAAATTTCTTTCCTTTCTGGCCTGCTGTCTGGCAGCAATCATCTCTTCAATCTCCGCTTCCAAAGCATCAGCCTTCCGCTCTGTGATAATTCCCAGAACATCGCAGAGCCTTGCAATGGTGTCTTTCAGATAATCCACATATGCTTTGCTGCTGGTTTCACAGGCTGTGCTATTGCTTAACTTAACCAGCTCAAATACTGCAGAAACTGCATCTGCTGTATTGAAGTCATCATCCATGGCAGCCTCATACTTAGCAATCAGCTCTTTTGCAGCTGCCACATCTGCCTGTTCTTTCTCTGTCAGCACATCTCCGGAAGCCTTTCCATCCAGATCTCTGAGACGATCCATTGCTGTCAAAATCCGCTCCAAACTGTTTTTCGATGCTTCCATCAAATCTGCACTGAAATTCAGAGGGCTACGGTAATGGGCGCTCAGCATAAAGAACCGAAGCACCTGGAGATCGTATTTTTCACCAATTTCACGGACTGTAAAGAAATTCCCAAGAGATTTGGACATCTTTTTATTGTCAATATTCAGGAAGCCATTGTGCATCCAGTAGGTGGCAAACGGCTTTTCATTGGCTGCCTCAGACTGTGCAATCTCATTTTCATGATGGGGGAAAATCAGATCCTCACCGCCTGCATGGATATCAATCTGATCTCCCAGATATTTTTTAGACATCACAGAGCATTCAATATGCCAGCCCGGCCGTCCCTGGCACCAGGGAGACTCCCAGTAAGGCTCACCCTCTTTTTTCGGCTTCCAAAGCACGAAATCAGACGGATCCTCTTTATCATCCTCACCAGTTACCTTCAGTTCACGGAATCCTGACTGAAGCTCATCCAGATTCTTATGAGACAGCTTGCCATAATCTGCAAAAGAGGATGTACGGAAATATACAGTACCGTCCTTTGCCACATAAGCATGGCCCTTGTCAATCAGTGTCTGGATCATCTCCAGCATACCGCAGATTTCCTGGGTTGCCTGAGGATGAACCGTGGCCGGCTTAACGTTCATATCAGCCATATCCTTTTTGCACTCTGCAATATACCGGCTGGAAATAGTATCTGCATCCACGCCCTCTTCAATGGCCTTCTTGATAATCTTATCATCCACATCGGTAAAATTGGATACAAAGTTCACCTCATATCCCTTATATTCAAAATACCGCCGTACTGTATCAAACACAATCATGGGACGGGCATTTCCAATGTGGATGAAATTATAAACCGTTGGTCCACACACATACATCTTTACCTGTCCCGGTGTCAGCGGAACAAACTCTTCTTTTCTTCTGGATAAGGTATTAAATATTTTCATAATACTGATTGCTTTCACGAAAAATAGGTACACATCTGGTACATATCCTCGTTTTTCCTTTCCTAAAATTTTTCTCCCTTGCTTTTTATGGCTTTCGCCAATGCTCCAGCGCTGCCATCAGCCTTCTTTCCCCTGATGAAACCAGCCTGCTACCACAATTGATGGCTACGCTTCCTGACAGCAGCCTGAGCAGCCGCCTCCTAAAGTCCGGCTGTCATTGACAAAATCCCGCATATGGGACAGAAGCGCCACAGCCTGGGCAGCAATGCCTTCTCCTGATCCGGTAAATCCAAGCCCCTCTTCAGTAGTTGCCTTTACGCTGACCTGATTCGTCTCCAGGTGAAGCGCATGAGCGATGTTTTCTGCCATCTGCGGGCGGAAGGCCGCCAGCTTCGGTCTCTGAGCAATAATGGTAGAATCAATATTCTCCACTGCATACCCGGATTCCTCCAACAATTCCCCTACCTTTTCCAGCAGCTTCATGCTGGATATTCCCTTATATGCCGGATCTGTATCCGGAAAATGCTGTCCAATATCTCCCAGCGCCGCTGCTCCCAGCAGCGCATCCATAATGGCATGAACCAGAACATCCGCGTCAGAATGGCCTAAAAGTCCCTTTTCGTAGGGGATCTCCACGCCGCCTAAGATGAGTTTGCGGCCCTCTGTCAGCCGGTGGACATCATATCCGTGTCCGATTCGCAGGTCTGTCATCAGCGTCCCTCCCGTTCCGCTAAAATAGCCTCCGCGATCACCAGATCCACCGGGGTGGTGATCTTCAGATTTTCCTCGTCGCCGTCGATGAGATAGACCACCTTCCCAAGCCGCTCCACAGCAGAGCAGTCATCGGTGACGGGCACCTCGTTTTCCAGCGCCGACTGCAAGGCCGCCTTCAGCAGATCCGCCTCAAACACCTGAGGCGTCTGCACTGCCCGGAGGGTACTGCGGTCTGGGGTGCCGGTCACGGCGCCGTCCTCGGCCACGGTCTTGATGGTGTCCTTCACTGGCACCGCCGGGGCCGCCGCGCCGCACTTGGCCGCCGCCTCCACCGTGCGGTCGATGAGTGCCGGCGTTACCAGCGGGCGGGCGCCGTCCTGCACCGCCAGCAGCTTCGCCTCCGGGGAGGCTTCCAATGCCGCCAGCAGCACGGAATGACACCGGCTCTCACCGCCCCGCACCACCTTGCTGCATTTCGTAATGCCGTAGGTCTTGCACAGGGTCGAGATGTCCACCAGTGCGTCCTCCCGGGCGGCAATGACGATCTCATCGATAGCGGCTGCCCGCTGTAACGCTGTTAGTGTCCGCATCAGGACAGGAACATTGTCCAGAAATTTCATCAGCTTGTCTGTGCCGCCCATACGGCTGGAACTGCCTGCCGCCGCCACCAGCGCCGTGCAGAATGGCCGGTTGGCCTCCCTTATTTTCCGAAACAGGGAACGCATGATCCCCTCACCCCTTTTTGTCTATGTTTTTCCTGACCAGCCACATAACCGCCAGCAGCACGGCAGCCAGAACCGCCGTAACGATCCCCTGAATTTCTAAATCCACATACCAGGGTGCCGACTGCATGGCGTACAGATCCGGACGGGCCTTAAAATCAAAGTACAGGTAGATACATCTTCCTAAAAATATACCGATGCTGCATCCAAGAAAGAGCTTCAGTGTCGCGTACAGCCGCTTCATTTCAGCAGCTCCGCGAACTCGTCCTCCGTCAGCACGGGGACGCCCAACTGCTGGGCCTTTGTCAGCTTGCTGCCCGCAGCCTCGCCCGCCACCACATAGGTGGTCTTTTTCGACACGGAGCCGCTGGCCTTGCCGCCCCGGAGGACGATCTCGTTCTCCGCCGTTTTCCGATCAAATCGGGTCAGGGTGCCGGTGAGGACAAAGGTCATGCCGGCAAAGCGGTCATCCACCTTCTGAACGGTGCTGTCCATATTGACCCCAGCGGCCTTCAGCCGGGCAATCAGGTCCTTGGCCTGAGGCTGGTTCAAATAATCCACAATGCACTTGGCCGTGATCTCGCCCACATCCGGGATCTCCGTCAGCTCCTCTGTCGGAGCGGCGGTCAGGGCATCCAGGGTCCCAAAGTGCCGGGCCAGCACAGCGGCGGCCTTCTCCCCCACCTGACGGATGCCCAAGCCGTAGATCAGCTTGCTGAGGTCGTTGGCCTTGGATTTTTCAATGGCCCGTATCAAATTCTCCGCCGACTTCGCCCCCATGCGGTCCAGCCGGGCCACATCCTGCGCATGAAGGTCATAGAGATCCGCCACGTTGACGATGAGTCCGTTTTCCACCAGCTGGGCCACCACCGCCGGGCCAAGGCCCTCAATGTCCATGGCGTCCCGGCTGGCAAAGTGGGTGATGTTCCGCTGAAGCTGGGCGGGACACTCCGCGCCGGTGCAGCGGAGGGCCGCGCCGTCCTCGTCCCGGACCACCGGCGCGCCGCAGACCGGGCACACCTCCGGCAGGGTGTAGGGCTTCGTCCCCTCCGGGCGCTTTGTCAGATCCACGGACAAAATCTCCGGGATGATCTCTCCCGCCTTCTGCACCAGCACCGTATCTCCGATGCGGATGTCCTTCTCCGTGATGAAATCCTGATTGTGGAGGGTGGCGTTGGTGACGGTGGTGCCCGCCAGACGAACCGGGGTCAGCACCGCCTTGGGCGTCAGGACGCCGGTGCGCCCCACCTGCACTACGATGTCCGTCACCGTGGCGTATTTCTTCTCTGGGGGATACTTATAGGCCACGGCCCACTTGGGGAATTTGGCCGTTGAGCCGAGAATGGTGCGGTCCGCCAGGCTGTTCACCTTCACCACCGCGCCGTCAATATCAAAGGGATAGTCCATCCGCTCGTCATTGATCCGGAAGATCTCCGTCTGGATCTCTGATGTGCCGCGGAGGGTCTTGTGGGGAATGACCTTGAACCGCTGGGAGGCCAGATAATCAAGAGTCTCCGCGTGGGAGGTGAATTCCCGGCCCTCCGCCAGCTGCAAATTGAACACGGCGATGTCCAGCTGCCGCTGGGCGCAGATCTTGGAATCCAGCTGCCGCAAAGACCCGGCGGCGGCGTTCCGGGGGTTGGCCATCAAGGGCTTGCCCTCCAGCTCCCGCTTGGCATTGATGCTCTCGAACACGGACCGGGCCATGTAGACCTCGCCCCGGACAATAAGCCGGGGCAGCTTTTCCGGCAGGGACATGGGAATAGAGCGGATGGTGCGGAGATTCTCCGTCACATCCTCCCCCACCCGGCCGTCGCCCCGGGTGGCGCCCCGGACGAACACACCGTCCCGGTATTCCAGGGCCACGGATAGTCCGTCCACCTTGGGCTCCACGGAGTATTCCGCCATGGGTCCCAAGGCCTCCTCCATCTTCTCGCAGAAGGCGGCCACTTCATCGTCGCTGAACACGTCCTGCAAGCTCTCCAGGGGCACCTCATGGGTGTAGGGCTGGAAGGAATCCAAGATCTTGCCCCCCACCCGCTGGGTGGGGGAATCCGGGGTGATCTCCTCCGGGTGCTCCGCCTCCAGCTCTTCCAGGCGGCGGTTCAGCCGGTCATATTCATAGTCCGGGATCACCGGTGCGTCCAGCACATAGTAAAGATACCCCTGCTCCGTGAGATAGGCCCGCAGAAAGGCCAGTTCATCTTTATAATCGGCAAACTCCGTGCGAAATTCCATGGAGTGTCCTCCTTAGTCTTTGTTGAGTATGTAGTCCTTGGCGTCGCCAGCATAGGCGTCCGGGTCCGTCGCAAAATAGGTATAGGTCCCCGGCACCTCCCCCACGATCACCGTTTCCGCCACGGTGATCTCGTTGGTCACCTGGGTCACGGTGGAATATCCCGGCAGAAGGATGCTGACGTACACGTCGATCCGCAGAACGATCCGGTGCTTGGTCTGGTTGATCCCGGCGGACTCGAACTGGTTTTCAAACCGGGCCGACGAGGACCCCACCGACTCCATCCGCACGGAGATCCGAGGTCCCCGGCCCGCCAGCAGGGGTGAACCGGTCAGACTGCCCACCGGGATGGACAATTCCCTTGCGGAAACCTGATCGATCCGGCCCAGAATCAGATCCAAGATCTGGGATTGCAGCCGGTTGAAGGCCGCCATGTTGCTGCGGACCATGGTGATGCGGCCCTCGTTGTCCTTTTCGTAGCTGACTAACTGCTCGTAGGCGATCTGGCCGCTGTCGATGGCCTCGTTCACCGCCTGATAGACGATGCGGTTCACGGCGTTGGATACCCGCGTGGTGGCAAGGCTCCCCAGCAGAGGCCGCATCTGTGCCCCCGCGTACAGGGCAAATGCCAACAGCCCGGATATGGCCAACAGCAGCAGCGCCCGCCGGATCTGGGGGCCATCCGGCCCCCGGTGATAGTAGAAAAATCCGGGACCCACAGCCCCACCTCCTCCGCTTTCGGCTCTTATCAGCTTATGCGGAAGGGCTTATTCATTATTTCAGTTCGTTGACGATAGCCTTGAACACCTGGCCCCGCTCCATGAAGTTGGCAAAGCGGTCAAAGGAGGTGCTGGCCGGGGACAGGATCACCACGTCCCCCGGCTGGGAGCGGGCGTCGGCAATGGCCACCGCCTCGTGGTAGTCCGCCACGTCGAGGATCTCCAAGCCGTGATAATTTTCCGCCTGCTCCACGGCCTCCCGGATCACACCCGCCGTTTTGCCGCACAGCAGCAGCAGCTTGACGTGATCGTTCACCACAGGGCCGAGGGGGGCGTAGCTGATGCCCTTATCCTTGCCGCCGGCGATGAGGATCACCTGCTCCGGGAAGGAATTCAGCCCCGCGATGGTGCGGCTGGGGCTGGACGCGATGGAATCGTTGTACCAGCGGACGCCCTTTCGGGTGCGGATCAGCTCGATCCGGTGCTCCACGCCGCCGAAGGTCTTTGCTATCTCCCGCATGGTCTCATAGCTGACCATACCCCGCACGGCGGCGAAGGCCGCCATGTAGTTTTCAATGTTGTGGACGCCGGGCAGGAGGACGTCCTTTGTCTCCATTATGGGCGTCACCGTGCCGTTGGCGGCCTCGTAGATCACACCGTTTTCGCAGAATACGCCGTTGTCCACCCGCTGCTTCCGGGAGAACCAACGGACCTCGCCCACCGCTTTCGCGGCCTGCTCCACCGTATCGGCGTTGTCGGCGTTGAACACAGCAATATCGCCGGCAGTCTGGTGTGTAAAGATGTTTGCCTTTGCATTCACATACTCCTGATAGTCCTTGTGGACATCCAGATGGTTAGGCGCCAGATTGGTGGTCACTGCGATATGGGGGCTTGTTTGCATGGTCATCAGCTGGAAGGAACTGAGCTCCAGCACCGCCATATCCTCCGGTGCGATCTCCGGGGTGTCGCACAGCAGCGGATGGCCGATATTGCCGCCCACATGGACGATCTTCCCCTCCGCCGCCAGCAGCTTGGAGATAATGGTGGTGGTGGTCGTCTTGCCGTCGGAGCCGGTCACCGCCAGAATGGGACAGGGGCAGACTGCAAAGAATGCCTCCATCTCCGAGGTGATGACGCTGCCGCCGGCCACAGCCGCCGCCAGCTCCGGCACATCCGGCCGCAGACCGGGGGTGCGGAAGATCACATTCTCATGGAGGTCCGCCAGGTATTTGCTCCCTAGCCGCAGCTTGCAGCCCTGAGCCGTCAAAGCCTGCCCCAGTTCTCCCAGATCCTCTTTTTTATCCCGGGCGGTGACGTCGATCCCCCGCTCCAGGAGTTTTTCGATCAGGGGACGGTTGGATACGCCCACGCCGATCACACCTACCGTCTTTCCCTTCAGGGAGGACAGATATTCTTCAAAGGTCATAAAAACGCTCCTTTATAAAAGCCGTCTATCATCGCAGCTTTTGCCCGGTTATCATACCACACGCCGCAAAAAAATTCAATGTAAGGGATCTTTTTTTCTGTTTCTCACCGGGTCGCTCCCTCCCTTTGACCTTTTTCGATGTTCTTTCACTTGACAAGCGTCCGTTTTGCAGATACAATGAAATGTAGTATTGAAAACTATTTTTGCTGATCCACTGTCAACATCCTGTGGGTCGAGGTAGGAGTGTGTCATCATGTTGAATCTTGTCAGCGACAGCAGCTGTGATCTGATCTCCGGGGAACTCAATTCCCCTTACGCCCGTCTGACGGTAGCGCCCATGTGCCTGCACGTCGGCGGTCAGGACTATCTGGATACGCCGGAGCTGGATATTCCGGCATTGCTGAGCAAGCTGGCCCATCACCGTTCCTCTTCCGCCTGTCCCTCCCCCGCCGCCTATGCCGAGGCCTTCGAGCAGGGCGAGGAAACCGTCTGCGTGACCATCTCCTCTCAGCTTTCCGGCTCCTATAACGCCGCCATGGCCGCGAGAGATCTGGTTCTGGCGGAGCACCCGGAAAAAAAGATTTTTGTGCTGGATTCCCGGGCCACCTCCGGCGCTATGATCCTGCTGCTGCGCAAGGCCGCCGAGCTGGCGGAACAGGGCCTGCCTTTTGAGGATCTGTGCGCGGAGCTTCAGGTTTGTCAGAAGAATACCCGTCTCTGCTTCACGCTGGAGCATTTTGACAATCTGGTGAATAATGGACGGATGCCGCCTCTGGCCGGCACCCTGCTCCAGACGCTGGGCATCCGCATCGTCGCGGAAGCCACGGCCGAGGGTACGATCCGCGTGGCCAAAAAGGCCCGTGGCGAGGCCCACACCGCCAGAGCCATCGCCCAGCTCATGAGCGATGCCAAGGACTGCACCGGCAGCCATGTGATCATCACCCACTGCCAGAATCCCGAAGGTGCCGAGCGGCTGCGGAACGCGATTCTGGACCGTCTGCCGGTAAAGGCTGTGGAGGTCCTGCCCTGCCGGGGTCTCACCAGCTTCTACGCCATGGACAAGGGACTGATCCTCTCTTATTGATCGACTTCCCATTGACTTTTCCCGCTGTTTTGCGTACAATAGACCCGCGAGGAAAACAGACAGTCGCGCGGAAGAGGCGAAAGACCCTTCCGTGAGGAAAGTCCGGGCTCCACAGGGCAAGGATAACGGGTAACGCCCGCCGAAGGCGACTTCAGGAAAAGTGCAACAGAGATATACCGCCTCGTCGTCGCAAGCTTCATATCCTTTGCCGCGCCGCACGCGGCACGGCGCACTCATTCCGCTGCGCCTCCTCTTCCGAAAAGAACCGCTTTGCTGGGTTCTTTTCGGAGTTACGGGGGTAAGACGGGGGATGCGAAAGGATATTGAGCTTGTGATGACGAGGTAAGGGTGGAAAAGTGCGGTAAGAGCGCACTCGATGGCTGGGAACAGTCCATCGCTGTAAACTCTATCCGGAGCAACACCGGTATGGGAGCAGGGGCTTCGGGTCCCAAGGCTGGCCCGGCCGCTCCCGGGGTGGCTTGAGCGTACCGGCAACGGTACGTCGAGATAGATGACTGTCAGATACAGAACCCGGCTTATAGTTTTGCTCGCGTATATACAAAAGGAACAGCGGAAATCCGCTGTTCCTTTTTCTCTTTTCAATTCCGAACAGATGTGCTATACTCAGCATGATGTAAGGACATTCTTATTTTCATCACGACTGCCCGGAAAGGAGGCGCACATGGACCGGGTCATTTTTCACTGCGATCTGAACTGCTTCTATGCCTCCGTGGAGCTGCTCTCTCATCCGGAACTGCGGGAGGTGCCGGTGGCCGTGGCCGGTGATCCCGCCTCCCGGCACGGAATTATTTTAGCAAAAAACGAGCCTGCCAAGCAGTGCGGGGTCAAAACCGCCGAGACCATCTGGCAGGCCAAGAAGAAATGCCCCAATCTGGTACTGCTTCCTGCCCATCACAAGCTGTATCGGGAATATTCCAATAAGGTCAATGCCATTTATGACGAATATACCGATTTAGCGGAGTCCTTCGGCATCGACGAAAGCTGGCTGGACGTGACCAACACCCTCCACCTGTTCGGCGGAGACGCCAAGGCGCTGGCGAACGCCATCCGGCAGCGGGTGAAACGGGAGCTGGGGTTGACCCTGTCTGTCGGCGTCAGCTTCAACAAGGTCTTTGCCAAGCTGGGCAGCGATTATAAAAAGCCGGACGCCACCACCGTTATTTCCCGGGAAAACTGGCGCTCCATCGTCTGGCCACTGCCGGTGGGGGACCTGCTGTATGTAGGCGGCGCGGTCCAAAAGCTGCTGGGACAATACGGCGTCAAAACCATCGGCCAGCTGGCCGCCTGCAAGAAGGAAACACTGGAGACCCTCATGGGCAAGATGGGCACCCAGCTTTATGAATACGCCAACGGGTTGGACAGCGCTCCTGTCCGGGCCAGACTGGACGCGGAGCCGGTGAAGTCCGTGGGCAACGGCACAACCTTCCCCCAAAACCTCACCACCCGTATTCAGGTGCGCTCAGGCATCGCCGTTCTGGCGGACTCCGTGGCCACCCGGCTGCGGCGGGAGGGACTGTACGCCGGGGGCATCCAGGTCACCGTCCGGGACCCGGCCTTCCATGACCGCTCCCGGCAAAAGCAGCTTCCCGCCCCCACCCATCTCATCCGGGATCTGACCAACGCTGCCATGGCTTTGACGGAGGAGCTGTGGATACCCCCGGCCCCCATCCGGGCGCTGACCGTCACCGCCATCCACCTGTCCCCTGATGGGGAAGCCTATGAGCAGGCCAATCTGTTCGACCCTACTGCCGAGCAGCGGAACGCCCGGCAGGAAAAATTAGAGTCCGCTATGGACGCCATCCGGAAAAAATACGGCGGAGGCGCTATCGTCTACGGAGCCGCCCGCCCAGAGAAAGAGGAGGACCCCCTGCCATGACCCGTCAGGAAGAAAAACAGCAGCTTCGCGCCATTGTTCGCCGCTTAGAGGCGGCTTTGGCCCCGGAATATAAGGCAAAAAGCGCCCGCTCCATCGCTCATCGCCTGTTGGCCATGCCGGAATATCAGGAAGCCCAGACGGTTTTCTGCTTCGGGGGCACAAATCGGGAGATCGATACGCGGCCGATTTTAGAGGATGCCCTCGCCGCCGGAAAGACCCTCTGCGTCCCCCTGTGCACCGAGCCGGGCCACATGGAGTCCCGCCAGATCACGGACCTGAATCAGCTTGTCCCCGGCCGCTGCGGGCTTTTGGAACCAACGGCAGACACGCCGGTCATTCCTGTGGACGCCATCGACTTCGCCGTGCTGCCCTGCGTCACCTGCAACTATCTGGGACAACGGCTGGGCCACGGCGGCGGATATTATGACCGGTTCCTCTCCCAGTACCGGGGCGGCACGGTACTGCTGTGCCGGGAACTGCTGATCCGGCAGGAGATCCCCGTGGAACCCCATGACTATCCCGTCCCCTGGGTCCTGACGGAGCGGGGTCTGTATGAGGATGGAATTCCCGCCCCTCTCGGATAATAGGTCTTGCGTTTTCAGTTTTCATCAGGTACAATATGTAGTATCTTTTTACAAGGAGGGGCTTTACATGATCGTTCAGGATACCATGCAGTATCTTTCTCAGTTAGACCCGGAGGTGGGTGCGTCCGTTCAGGAGGAATTTGCCCGCCAGCAGCGCAACATTGAACTGATCGCTTCCGAAAACATCGTCAGTCCTGCGGTGATGGTGGCTATGGGGACCTGCCTTACCAACAAATATGCCGAGGGCTATCCCGGCCACCGCTATTACGGCGGCTGCTTTGCGGTGGACGTTACGGAGGAACTGGCCCGCCAGCGGGCCTGCCAGCTATTCGGCTGCAAGTATGCCAATGTTCAGCCCCACTCCGGTGCTAACGCCAATCTGGCGGCCTTCTTCGCGCTGGCGCAGCCGGGGGACACCATTCTGGGCATGAATCTGGCCCATGGCGGCCACCTGAGCCACGGCAGTCCCGTCAACATCTCCGGCAAGTACTTCCATATCGTGCCTTACGGTCTGGGCGAGGATGAGACCATCGACTATGACGCTCTGCTGGAGACCGCCAAGGCCTGCAAGCCAAAGATCATCATTGCCGGTGCCTCCGCCTATCCCCGGGTCATCGACTTCGCCAAGTTCCGGGAGGTGGCCGATGCCGTGGGCGCTTATCTCATGGTGGACATGGCCCACATCGCCGGTCTGGTGGCGGCTGGGCTTCACCCCTCCCCCATTCCCTATGCGGACGTGGTGACCACCACTACCCACAAGACCCTTCGCGGTCCCCGGGGCGGCCTGATCCTCTGCAATGATGAGGCCATCTATAAGAAGATCAATTCCGCCGTGTTCCCCGGCACTCAGGGCGGCCCGCTGGAGCACATCATCGCCGCCAAGGCTGTCTGCTTTGGGGAGGCGCTGAAGCCGGAATTCAAGGCTTACGCGGAGCAGATCGTGAAAAACGCCAAGGTCTTGGCGGAGGAACTGGTAAAAGAAGGGTTCCGTCTCGTCTCCGGCGGCACGGACAACCACCTCTGCCTTGTAGACGTGCGGAATTTCCACATCACCGGCAAGGAATTTGAGCGGCGACTGGACGAGGTTCAGATCACCGTCAACAAAAACGCCATTCCCAACGACCCGGAGAAGCCCTTTGTCACCAGCGGCGTCCGGGTGGGTACTCCCGCCGTCACCTCCCGTGGCTTCAAGGAGCCTGAGATGGTGCAGATCGCCCACTGGATGGGCCAGACGGCCCGGGACTTCGACACCTGCCGGGAGCAGGTCCGCAGCGAGGTGGATGCCCTCTGCCGCAAGTTCCCCATCTACCAGTAAGCCAGGCGGATCAGCGGTCTTTTTTCAGCATAACCCCCGTTTATTTCTGTAAAGCATTTTCGCCTTCCATAGATTGTAAAACCAGCCGTGCCGCATTTGGCATGGCTGGTTTTGTTTCACTGTTTTCAAAAAAGCACCCACGGGTGCGAAATATCCGTGGGTGCCGTTGTTTACCTGTGAAGCAGGTCTGTGCCGTCCGGCAGGGTGAAGGTCTCCGCCGGAGGAGCCGTCTGGTCCGCCTCCAGCGCCGCCATCCGGTAAACGGTCTCACCCTTTTGCAGACGTTCCGCCACCACCAGCAGGCCCGTGTCCACACTGACCCAGTACCGCTGGGCGTAGCCCCATGCGTCCTCCGCCGTTTCCGCGTAGATGCAGCGCACATCGGACACCACCCGGTAGTCCGCCTGAACGATGCGCTCCTGCGGTAATGCCAGCACATCCTCATACGTTGGAATCGTTTCCTCCGCGTCGGCGGAGATGGCCCCGGCGGGGCCGGTATATACCTCCGACTCCCCATTATACCAGATGAAGGTAGTCTCGCCGTCGGTAATGCTGTGGCGGACCTGGCCGTCCGGCAGGGTCCGATCCACGCGGGTCCACGGAGCACTGACCGCCGTAGACAGCTCGATGGTGCCGCTGCCGCCGGTCCAGAGATACTCCACTGTGACCGTGCGGCTGTATGCCTCCGGCCGGTGCAGCGTCTCAATGGCGGCCTGCACCGTTTCCGGCGTCACCTCCACCACTGTCAGGGCGCCGCCCTCCGCAGGCAGGTCTCCGCCGCCCTCGGCACTGGTATTGGTGTCCGGCAGGACCACCCGGGAGGAACGGCGCAGGTTGCTCACCAGCATCAGCAGCACCACCAGCACCACCAAGATCACAATGCCCCATGTCACCAGCTTCTGTGTCCGCTTCATGCCGTCCCTCCTCTCCTCTCATTTACGCAAGGTCCTCCGCCGGCTGCTCCCGGCGGCCAAAGTACCACAAAATGTCATCCACGATCCGGCGGCAGGCCTGTCCGTCTCCGTAGGGGTTCACGGCATGGGCCATTTTCTCGTAGGCGGACTTGTCCCGGATCAGCCGCTCCGCCATAGTCACGATATCATCCTGCACCACGCCGCAGAGCTTCACCGTCCCGGCGGCTACTGCCTCGGGACGCTCTGTCTCCCGGCGCATCACCAGCACCGGCTTGCCCAGCGCGGGGGCCTCCTCCTGAAGTCCGCCGGAGTCCGTCAGCACCAGGTAAGACCGGGCCATGAGGTTGTGCATCTCGTCGGCGGGCAGCGGGTCGATGAGGTGCACCCGGGGTGCGCCCCGGAGATAGGTGTCCACCGCTTCCCGCACCACCGGGCTGAGATGGACGGGATACACCAGCTCCACCTCCGGATTCTCCTCCGCGATCTGCCGCAGCGCCAGCATGATGTTCTTCATGGGCTCGCCGTAATTCTCCCGGCGGTGGCAGGTGACGAGGACGATCTTTTTCTCCCCGTAGGGCAGGTGGTTCAATTCGTCCGTGGAAAATTTGTAATCCTCCCGGACAGTGGTTTTCAGCGCGTCGATCACCGTATTGCCGGTGACGAACAGCCCCTCGGTGATATTCTCCCGCAGGAGGTTATTCTTGTTGTTCACCGTAGGGCAGAAATAAAGATCCGCAATGGAGGAAACCAGCTTGCGGTTCATTTCCTCTGGGAAGGGCGAATACTTGTCATAGGTTCTGAGACCGGCCTCCACATGGCCCACCTTCACCTGATGGTAGAAGGCGGACAGCGCCCCGGCAAAGGTGGTAGAGGTATCTCCGTGGACAAGGATCATATCCGGCTTCAGGGTGTCAATGGCCTCGTCCATACCGGTGAGGCACTTGCTGGTGATGGTGGACAAGGTCTGCCGGGGGGTCATGATGTCCAGATCCCAGTCGGGCTTTACCTCAAAAACCTCCAGCACACTGTCCAGCATCTGCCGGTGCTGGGCGGTCACGCAGCAAAGGCTCTCGATCTCCGGCCGGGAGGCCAGTTCCTTCACCAGCGGGCACATTTTAATGGCTTCCGGCCGGGTGCCGAAAACGCTCATGATCCGCAGCTTATTCATGGCTGCCGTCCTCCTTCTGCTTGTCTTTTTCCTCGTGATGGCCCAACTCTGTCAGTTCTTCCAGTTCCTCGTGGAGCTCCTCCTTCACTTCCTTGGGGAACACCACCCGGGCGGCCACAACCGCCACAACGCACAGAGCGATCAGCAGCAGCATGGCCTTCGCCTCGCCGCCGGTGGTCAGCACCACGGCGGACAGACCCAGAATACCGGAAATGACGTACAGCGTTGCCACCGCCTGCTTCTGGTTCAGACCCATGTCGATGAGCCGGTGATGGATGTGGCCCCGGTCCGCGTGCATGGGGCTCTGGCCGTGGGCCATCCGGCGGATCATGGCGAAGGCTGTGTCGAAAATGGGCAGACCCAGGATCAAAAACGGCACGGCAAAGGAGATCACCGCGTAGAATTTGAAAAGGCCCTGAATGGACATGGTGGACAGAATGAAACCCAGAAATGTAGCGCCGGTGTCGCCCATAAACATCTTCGCGGGGTTCAGGTTATAGGGCAGGAAGCCCACGCAGGCACCCACCAGCGCCGCCATCACCACGGCCACCTGAGCCTCGGAGCAGATCAGGGCGATGACCAGCACCGTGGCGGCGGAGATGGCCGACACGCCGTTGGCCAGACCGTCCAGGCCGTCGATGAGGTTCACCGCGTTGGTGATCCCCACGATCCACAGCACCGTTACCGGGACGGACAGCCAGTTCAGCACCCAATAGGCATTGGGAGAAAAGATGTTGGGGTTGGATAACGCCTGAATGGACACGCCGTTCAGGGCCGGGATCAGGGCCGCCACGATCTGGATCACAAATTTAAGTTTAGCGGGCAGGGCCATGATGTCATCCACCACGCCCAGCACCACGATGATGACCGCCCCCAGCAGAATACTCTGCATCTGGGGATTCAGCCGGATATCCACGAACAGTAGGATGCTGGCCATAAAGCCGGCGAAGATCGCCAGACCGCCCAGCCGGGGGATGGGCTTGTGGTGCATCCGCCGCTCGTCCTTGGGCACATCGATCGCACCCACCTTGTAAGCAAAGCTCTTGACCACCGGTGTCATCAGAAAGCTGACCACCAGAGCCGTCAGCAATGCCAGCGCCACCGGCGCCATCAGCTGATTGTCAAATCTCATGTTTCCTCCGCCGTTACCGGGCCAGAAAGCCCACTTTTTTGTAGACCTTGGACAGGGTGCGGTTGGCTACATAGGCAGCCTTCTCCGCACCGGCGCGGTACACGCTCTCCAGATAGGCCTTGTCAGCCAGCAGGCGTTCCGTCTCCTCCCGGATGGGGCGCAGCAGCTCCACCACGGACTCGCCCACGGCGGTCTTGAAGCTGCCGTAGCCCTGACCGGCAAATTCCGCCTCAATAGCCGCGTAATCCCTACCGGTGGCCACAGAGTAGATCTGCATCAGGTTGGAGACGCCGGGCTTGTTCTCCGGGTCAAAGCGGACGCAGGCGTCGGAATCGGTCATGGCCTTCTTGAACTTCCGCAGGATATCCTCCGGCTTTTCCAGCATATACACGCAGCCGTTCTGATCCTTGTCGGACTTGCTCATTTTGCTGGTGGGGGTGGTCAGGCTCATGATCCGGGCGCCCACCTTGGGGATGTAGGGGTCCGGCAGCTTGAAGGTATCGCCGTAAAGGCCGTTGAACCGGGTGGCAATGTCCCGGCAGATCTCAACGTGCTGCTTCTGGTCGCCGCCCACGGGCACCAGATCCGCCTGATACAGCAGAATATCCGCCGCCATCAGAGCCGGATAGGTAAACAGGCCCGCGTTGATGTTGTCCGCGTTCTTGGCGGACTTATCCTTGAACTGGGTCATGCGGCTCAGCTCGCCGAACATGGTGTAGCAGTCCAGCACCCAGCCCAACTGGGCGTGGGCCGGAACATGGGACTGGACGAACAGCACGTTTTTCTCCGGGTCCAGACCGCTGGCGATATAGGCCGCCAACTGGACCAGGGTGTGCCGCCGCAGCTCCGCCGGGACCTGCCGCACGGTGATGGTGTGCATGTCGGCCATCATATAGTAGCAGTCATACTCATCGGCCAGCGCCGCCCAGTTGCGGATGGCGCCCAGATAGGACCCCAGCGTCAAATCGCCGGAGGGCTGGATGCCGCTTAGAATTCTTTTTTTCTGAACTTCGTTCTCCATAATAGTACCTCGCTTTTCTGTATTTCAGCCGGAAACCGGCAGACGTATCTGTACAGGGCATATTTTAACTGATACAGTATACCACTCCCCCTTAAAAATTGCAATCCGAACTCTTGACTTTCCTGTCTGAAATAGGGATAATGTATTTTGTGTAATTACGTATATTTTGACATGGAGGTATCATTCATGGCTTTGGATAAGACATTTTTTGAAGATTTGGAAGCCCGCATCCCCAAGGGGAAGGTCCGTACCCGGTTCGCCCCCTCCCCCACCGGCTATATGCACGTGGGCAACCTGCGCACCGCGCTGTACACCTGGCTCATCGCCCGCCACGCCGACGGCACCTTCATTCTCCGAATCGAGGATACGGATCAGGGCCGTCTGGTGGAGGGTGCGACGGACGTGATCTACCGCACCATGAAGGAGTGCCATCTGGATCACGATGAAGGCCCGGACGTGGGCGGCCCCACCGGCCCCTATATCCAGTCCGAGCGCCGGGACCTGTATCTGCCCTACGCCCAGCTCCTGGTGGAAAAGGGCGCAGCCTACTACTGCTTCTGCGAGAAGGCGGAATCCGAGGAGGACTCCGGCGAGTTTGACCGGGCGGACGATCCCTGCCGGAATCTGAGTGAGGAAGAAGTGGCCGCTAATCTGGCTGCCGGTAAGCCCTACGTGATCCGTCAGCGGATCCCCCACGAGGGCACAACCACCTTCCATGATGTGTCCTTCGGTGACATCACCGTGGAGAACAAGACTCTGGACGATCAGGTGCTGCTGAAGCGGGACGGCTTGCCCACCTACAACTTCGCCAACGTGGTGGACGATCACCTCATGGGCATCACCCACGTGGTCCGAGGCAGCGAGTACCTGTCCTCCGCGCCCAAGTACAATCTGCTGTACGAGGCCTTCGGCTGGGAGGTCCCCACCTACGTCCACTGCTCCCCCGTCATGCGGGACCAGCACAACAAGATGTCCAAGCGCCACGGCGATCCCTCCTACGAGGATCTGAAGGCTCAGGGCTTCCTGACGGACGCCATTCTGAACTATGTGGCGCTGCTGGGCTGGGCGCCCAAGGGCGAATTCGCCGAGCAGGAGATCTTCTCTCTGGACGAGCTGGTGAAGGTATTCGACATCGCCGGTATCTCCAGGTCCCCCGCTATTTTCGACATCGAGAAGCTGACCTATTTCAACGCCACCTATCTCCGGGCCATGGAGCCTGCCGCCTTTGCGGAGGTTGCGGAGCCTTACATCCGTCAGGCGGTGAAGAACCCCGCTATCGACGCCGCCGAGATCGCCGCGCTGCTGCAGGCCCGGTGCGAAAAGCTGACGGACATTCCCGAAAAGGTCGATTTCTTCGACGCATTGCCCGATTATGACGTTGAGTTCTTCACTAACAAGAAGTCCAAGACCAACGCCGAGGTCTCCAAGGCTATGCTGGAGGCCGCCATCCCCGCTCTGGAAGCCGTTTCCGACTGGACTGTGGACGCGATCCACGATACCCTCATTGATCTGGCTGCCAAGCTGGAGGTCAAGAACGCCACGCTGATGTGGCCTGTCCGCATTGCCGCAGCCGGCAAGCTGGTGACGCCCGGCGGCGCCGTGGAGATCTGCCACCTGCTGGGCAAGGATGAGACCCTGCGCCGTCTGCGTCTGGGTCTGGACAAGCTGAACTAACCGAGAAAGAAGGAGCTTTTCTATGAGCAATCTTGTGATCCCCCAGGGCTACAAGGCCCCCCTGCCTAATTATGAGCTGCAGCGGGCCATCGCCTTTATCAAAGAATCCTTTCAGACCAATCTTTCCAACGCCCTGAATCTGCGCCGGGTGTCCGCCCCCCTGTTTGTCGCTTCCGATTCCGGTCTGAACGACAACCTGAACGGCACGGAACGTCCCGTCCGGTTCGACATCCCCGGCGTTGGGGGCAAGGACGCCGAGGTGGTCCACTCTCTGGCCAAATGGAAGCGTCTGGCCCTGAAGCGCTACGGCTTCCACGTGGGCAAGGGCCTGTACACCGATATGAACGCCATCCGCCGGGATGAGGATGATCTGGACAACATCCACTCCGTCTATGTGGACCAGTGGGACTGGGAGAAGATCATCTCCCGGGAGGACCGGAACGAGGCGTATCTGAAGGCCACCGTCCGGGCCATCGTCGCCGCCGTGTGTGAGACCAGCGACGCATTGAACGTGGCCTTCCCCAGCCTGCGGGTCAAGCTGGACCGGGAGGTGTACTTTGTCACCACCCAGGAGCTGGAGGACCGCTGGCCGGACAAGACACCCAAGGAGCGGGAACACGCCATCTGCGCCGAGCACCACACCGTGTTCCTCATGCAGATCGGCGGCAAGCTGAGATCCGGCGAAAAGCATGACGGCCGTGCCCCCGACTATGACGACTGGGCCCTCAACGGCGACATTCTCATGTGGAACCCCATTCTGGAGCGGTCCTTTGAGATCTCCTCCATCGCGCCCAGCGTCTTCGTCCGCTCTCCGGGCTTCAGCACTATTAATCCAAGTTCAGACGCCCCGGAGAGATCCTCCAGAACATCTTCCACCACCCCGGTCTTCTCCACATTCGCATCCGTTATCAGCAGCACTCCACGACCGGAAATCAGCTTCCCCAACTCCACAGACGTCTTCTGAAGACTTCCAATGTGTATCCAGTAAGACCGGCACCCGAGCTTTACCCGGACACGACGGATTTTCCCCGATTTATTCATCTCAAAACCCTTTCCGTATATCAACCAAAACACGGTATCAGAAATACTCAATTTTATACGGCAGAAACCGTTTCAACGCAATTTAAAATATTGCTCAACCAACAACGCTTCAAGCCCCACTTTCAAAAAATTCATCTATTTTAGTTATATTATTAGAAAAAAACCGGAAACCATGTTATCTTATAATTTTGAATGCATTTTGAAAAACTCAATTAAAAATATGACAAGCAAGGAGCATTATCATGGCTGACGAAGTCAAAGATCAGGATTTGATGAACAAGATTGTTTCCCTCTGCAAACGCAGAGGCTTCATATTCCCAAGCTCGGAAATCTACGGCGGGATCAACGGTTTCTGGGACTACGGCCCTTACGGATGCCGCATGAAACGCGCTATCGAACAGCTCTGGTGGCACGAAATGGTCGAAACACGCGACAATATCGAAGGACTCGATTCCACCATTATATGCCACCCGAGAGTGTGGAAGGCTTCCGGACACCTCGACCAGTTCAGCGATTTGATGGTCGACTGCCGCGACTGCAAGTCCCGCTTCCGCATCGACCTCATGGACGACCCGAAGTGCCAGTTGCTGCCTTTCTTCGCTGAACTCCACGCGAATTCAATTTGATGATGAAGACTTTCGTCGGACCTGTATTCGACGACGAACATGTCGCCTATCTCCGCGCCGAAACCTGCCAGCCTATCTTCGTCGACTTCAACTCCGTAAGAGTCGCTACCAGACAGAAACTCCCATTCGGGATCGCTCAGATCGGCAAGGCTTTCCGTAACGAAATCAATCCGCGCAACTTCACCTTCCGCTCACGCGAATTCACCCAGATGGAAATGGAGTTCTTCTGCCACGAGGACGAAGGTATGAAGTGGTTCGAATACTGGAAGGAACAGCGCATCAACTTCTATCGCAATAAACTCGGATTCACCGAGGACAACTACCGTATATATGTTCACGAAAAACTCGCCCACTACGCCAAGGCTGCTATCGATATCGAAGTCAAATTCCCCTTCGGCTGGGGCGAACTCGAAGGCGTTCACCACCGCGGACAGTGGGACCTCTCACGCCATAGCGAATTCTCCGGAGAAGACCTCCAGTACTTCGATCACGACAACGGACGCAAGTTTATGCCTACCGTTATCGAAACCAGCGTCGGACTCGACCGTACATTCCTCGCTATCCTCTCCAAAAGCTACTACGAAGATACCGCAGATACATGCAAGGAAGGCAAAGATCAGGAACTGCGCATCGTACTGCGCTTGCCAGCTACTGTCGCGCCTATACAGGTCGCCGTTCTGCCGCTCTCCAAGAAACTTAACGAGGCCGCAGAAAAACTCTATTTCGACCTCAACAGACACTTCAGATGCGAATTCGACGTCACCGGCAGTATCGGTAAACGCTACCGCAGACAGGACGAAATCGGTACCCCGTTCTGCATTACTTACGACTTCGAGTCCGAGTCCGATAACGCAGTCACCGTACGCGAACGCGATTCAATGCAGCAGGAAAGAGTCAACCTCTCTACCCTCCGCGATTACCTCGAAGATAAAATCGGTTTCTAAGGAATTACCCCAATGCTCGATGCTTTAAGCGATAAACTTCACGACGTTTTTAAGAAACTGCGCGGCGAGGCCACCCTCACTGAAAATAATATCCAGGAGGCTATGCGAGAAATCAGACTCGCACTCCTGGAGGCTGACGTCAACCTCGAAGTAGTCCGGTCCTTTATCGATAAGGTCCGCCAGGACTGCCTCGGTAAAGACGTGGTCCGCAGTATCTCCCCCGGACAACAGGTGGTCAAGATCGTTAACGACAGACTCGTCGAACTACTCGGTTCCCAGCAGGCAGAACTCAATCTCGCCAGCTCGCCAACCGTTATCATGATGGTCGGTCTCCACGGCAGCGGCAAAACCACTACCAGCGCTAAACTCGCTAAAATGCTGAAAAAACAGCGCAAAAGCGTCCTTATGGCCGCCGCCGACGTATACCGCCCAGCCGCTATCGATCAGCTGGAGTTCCTCGGTAACGAGATCGGCGTACCCGTCTATGCCGAACGCGGAAATATGAACGTGGCCCAGATCGCCGCCAACGCCGTAGATCAGGCCAAATTCAACCATAACGACGTCGTTATCATCGATACCGCAGGACGACTCCAGATCGACGAAAATATGATTCAGGAACTTATCCGCCTCCGCCAGACCGTCAGATCCGACGAGGTACTGCTCGTCGCCGACGCCGCCCTCGGACAGGAGGCCGTGTCCGTCGCACAGGAGTTCCATAAGGCCCTGTCTCTCACCGGATTCATCCTTACCAAAATGGACGGCGACGCCAGAGGCGGCGCCGCTCTATCGATCCGCGAAGTAACCGGATGCCCCGTCAAATTTATCGGTACAGGCGAGAAAATCGACGACATCGAACCTTTCTACCCCGACCGCATGGCTTCACGCATACTCGGCATGGGCGACGTGGTATCTCTTGTGGAACGCGCCGCAGCTGAAGTCGATGAACAAGAGGCTAAGAAAATGCAGGAGAAAATGCGGAGAAATCAGTTCGATTTCAACGACTTCCTCTCCCAGCTTAAACAGGTTTCCAGAATGGGCGGACTGGAGTCTATCCTCAAATTCCTCCCCGGAGGACGACAGCTCTCCGACGCTATGAGCGCTATGGATCCGGCTCAGTTCCGCAGAATCGAGGCCATTATACTGTCTATGACCCCGTTTGAACGCGAAAATCCCGACGAAATCGATTTCTCCCGCAGAAAACGTATCGCTAAAGGATCAGGCGTGGCTCTCGAACAGGTATCCGGCCTTATCAAGCAGTTCAACGGTATGCGCAAAATGTTACGCAAAAATGGATTGCTCGCTAAACTCTTCGGCGGTGGCGGCGCTGACTTCGCTTCCCCGGGCGCTCCCATGATGCCAGGACTCGCCGGAGCTATGGGACTCGCCGCACCAAAATCTTCCGCTAAAGAGAAAGAGAAAAAGAAAAAACTCGCTAAACTAGCTAAAAAACAGCGCCGCAAAAACCGCTGACGCTTAATTATAAATCTGTAAAGGAGATTTTTATTCACCATGATTACTATGATCACGGCTATCGCCCTCGGCATCGCTATGGGAACCACGCTTAAATATACCGGCGCGGCTTCCCAGGGGTGGTCCATCTTCTGGGGCATAATCTTTATGCTCGCTATTCAGCTCGCCGCAGGCCTCTTTATCCGGCGCGAAGTAAATCGCGTCAACCGCAAAATTCAGAACGAAATGACCGAAATGCAGCGCAAACTCAATCGCAAAATGGAGGCTTTCCAGAGAAGACCGGGAGCCAGCGTAAAGGCAATGCAGGAGGAGTTGATTCACGATCAGCACGTCGCTATCAGACACAGCCTCGATATGCTTAACGAACTCAATAAGTATGTCTGGTTCAACTATCTGCTCGACCGGCAGCTCAATACTATGCGCGTTGTTATGCTGTTCCAGCTTAAAGAGTTCGATAAAGTCGACAAAATTATGCCCAAGGCTATGATGATTACCGCACAGGCTATCGCTATCAAAATGACCAGAATGTTCAAAAATAACGACCCGAAACTCGATGATTTCTTCCGCAAAAAATCACGGAAACTCAAGGGCGACGACGCTGTGCTCATCTTCAGCCTGTACGCATGGATCAAAATTCATCAGGACGACGCTAAAAGCGCTCTCGACGCTCTCAACCTCGCTATGACCAAGTGCGATCACCCAGTTATTACCGCCAACCGCGACCGCATCGCCAATGGCAAAATTAAACAGTTCAGCAACGCTCAACTCGGCGACGCATGGTACGCACTGTACCTCGAAGAACCCAAAATTAAACAGCAGAGAATGGAGCGCAGATTCGCATGAAGATGATGTTTATCGGCGATATCGTCGGCTCCGGAGGTCGCAAGGCCGTTATGGAGCTGGTTCCGGAACTGCGCCGCAAACATAATCTTTCTCTCGTAATCGCCAACGCCGAAAACAGCGCCGCAGGTTCGGGCATCACCGCTAATATCGCACGCGAACTCTCCAAGGTCGTCGACGTTATTACCACAGGAGACCATGTGTGGGACCAGAAGGGGTTCGACAGCGAGGTGGGAACATTAGGCAACTTTGTCCGCCCAGCAAACTATCACCCGAATCAGCCAGGATGCGGATGGAAAATTTTTAACAACCCGGCAGGCGGCGACTTCGCCGTTATCGCATTGCAGGGGCAGTTGTTTATGCGCGAATGCGCCAAGTCACCATTCATCGCGGTTCAGGAGATCCTTAACGCTATACCGGTGAGAATTAAGAATATCTTCGTCGATTTCCAGCAGAGAATTTGATAGTGTATTATAGGTGTAATATTCCT
>ERZ832522.1579-NODE-1579-length-30265-cov-4.699272_pt1 | contig 30265 bp, 24 predicted proteins | sample MGYA00519951_ERZ832522 | MGnify/ENA primary metagenome ERZ832522 (study PRJEB31850, sample SAMEA3708728) | human gut metagenome | biome: human gut; feature: human-associated habitat; material: faeces | place: China | collected 2014 ... | reverse complement strand
CCCCCAAGCCGCAGACCGGCCATGTTTCAGTTTGCAACATGGCCGGTCTGCGGCTTGAAAGGCCTGGATCATGACGAAGGTCTGATTCAGGGCGAAAGACCTGGATCATGGCAAAAGTCTGATTCAGGGCGAAAGGCCTGGATCATGACAGAACAGAGTAAAACCCACATTCAAGAACCGCAGAAGTTTTCCAGCGGCTAAGCTTTTGGTGGAGCGTGAAAACTTCCTACGGTTCTCGCCTGTTCTCTTGGCGCGTTTATTCCGTCTCCACCCTTACCAGGCTTCCCTCCTCGCCGCGCTTTACCGTAATCTTCTTTTCAATCTGCTCTCTCAGCTCCGCCACATGGGAAATGATTCCTATCATCCGCTTTCCTCCCGACAGCTCCTTTAACACAGCGATAGCTCTCGCTCTCGCCTCGTCGTCCAGAGAACCAAAGCCCTCGTCGATAAAAAGCGCGCCCATTTCCACGCTTCCCGCCGTATCTTGGATTACGTCCGCCATGCCAAGCGCCATGGCAAGAGCAGCCAAAAACGCCTCCCCTCCTGATAATGTTTTCACATTTCTGACGCTGTCCGTCTCCACGCTGTACACATCCAGGTCAAGTCCCGCTTCTCCCTGAAGGCTCAAGGCTTCCAGATCTCTGCATTTTAAAATAAACCGCCCTTCTGTCATCCGCTTCAGCCTCCGGTTGGCAGCATAAATCATCTGGGAAAAATACTGGCGCTGCACAAAGGTCTGAAAATCCAGCCGGGCCGTCTGGCTCATTTTTCCATCCGCCGTTATATAGAGGGTGTGGATCAGCTGATACTTCTCCATCAGAGCCGTCCTCTCCTTTAAAAGCTCCTTTACGGCCCCATACGCCTTCTCATATTCCGTCCTGGCCGCCGCTGCCTTTAAGGAAAGCTCTCTGGCCTGTGACAATTCTTCCAAAAGCTCTGCAAGCTGCGGCTTTACTTCATCCTCTGATTCCTCTGACGCTCCTTTCAGCGCTTCTTTACACTGGTTTGCTCTTTCTCTGGTAGCGGCTGTCTGCGCCTCATAGTCAGAAATTTCTTCTGAAAGCCGCGCTCTCTCCGCTTCCGTGCAGATCGCCTTTCTGTACTCCCCTTCATTGGCAAACCCGGATCTTCTGGCCCTTTCAGCAAACTCTGATTTTAACAGCGTCCTCTGTTCCTCCAGTCTTCTGCCATTCTTTTCTTCTGCTTCCTGCTGCCCTTTCAGCGTTCCTTCCTCCTGTTTCAGCCGTTCTGCTTCCCTTTCTGTTTCCTGTCTGCGCTGTGACAGCTGTTCCAGGCGGCCGACAATCTGAATCCGCCTCTCTTCTGCCTCTCTCTTCTGTTCCATGGGGAGGCGTTTTTTCTGTTCCTCCCACTGCGTTTTAAGGCTTGCCGTCTCAGCCAAAAGCGCCCCCTCATCCTCTCTCAGCCGGTTCTCCCGCTCCTGCAGAGCGCTGAATTTTTCTTCCTCTCTGCGGATCAGATCTGTAAGTTTCTCAAACCGGAGGGCCTCTTCCTGGTACTGTCTTTCCTCCTCCCGCTGTCTCTGTTCATCCTGTACAGCCAGAACATAGAAGGCTTTCATTTCTTCCAGCGCTGTTTCCAGACAGACCGGAACCTGCTCCCCGGAAGCTTCCCGCATTTCCAGATAAAGCGTTTTGCACTGCTCTGATTCTGCTTCTGTCTGCGCCCGAAGAGTCTGAACCTGCTCCATATGAATCCGCAGCCTTTGGTCGGCCAGATCCCTCTGTCCCTTTGCCTTTTCCAGCTCCTCCTCTGTCACATGTGCCTCTGCCAGCGAGGCTGGAGCCGGGTGAACCCGGGAACCACAGACAGGACAGGGAACCCCCTCCTCCAGGCTCAGAGCCAGAATTCCGGCCTGGGAGCAGATGAATCTGCGGTTTCGTTCATCATATTCTCTGGAAATCTCTTCGTAGCGGCTGGTCTCCTGCTGCAGCAGACGCTGTTCCTCTGAAAGCGCGGTCTGTCTCTCTTTCAGGTTCTCCAGACGCGCTTTCAGGCTTCTGATCCGATCCAGCTTTTCCTCTGTGCGTTTCCGCTTTTCTCTGCTTTTCTGGAGAAGAAGCGGCGCGCGGCTCTTTTCCTCCTGCTCTGCTTTCAGGAGGGCCAGCGCTGCTGCGGAGTTTTCCTTTTCTTCCCCTGTTTTTTTCCGCGTTTCTGCCGTCTTTCTGAAGGCCTGCTCCGCCTGAGCCAGGCGGCGTCCCGCTGCTTCCCAGCTGTCATAGAGGGGAAGCGCCTCTCTCAGCCTTGCCTCCTGCTCCAAAAGGGCTGGCTGTTCCCTCTCAAAGGCTTCGTCCGCCGCCTTCTTCTGCACGTCAGCCTCTGCCAGTCTTTCTGTGAGGGCTGCAAGCTGGCCAGACAGACGCTCCGCGCCCTTTCTGGACTGTGCCAATGCGCTTCTGTTGGCAAGGATCTCCTCCTCCTTAGCCTGAAGAGGCAGAGCCTCTACCGCCTGTTTCAGCCGCCTTTTCCGCTCTTCCTGAAGCCCGCGCTCTGCCTCCAGAGCCTGAAGCAGTCCCTCTGCCTGGATCTGCTGCTGCCGAAGCTTTTCTCCTGCCCTGGCGGCCTCCAGTCTCCGCTCCAGTCCAGTCTTCCTGGCCAGAACCTGCTGTTCCAGCTCCCGGCTTTCCTTCTCCGCCTGAAGACTGGCCGCAAGGGCCTCTTCCACTGTCTTTAAAATTTCTTCCCCCCTGGAATCCAACAGCCCGGAAACCTCCTTCCATCTCTGTCCCAGACAGCTGTCCTCCGGAATCTGCAGTCTGGAGGCTTCTCTCTCAAAAAATTTCCGGTTGTCCTCCAGCTTTCTGGTGAGAGCGCTGTTTTTCTCCCGCAGCTTCTGCTGGATCGCCCCATAAATTCCAGTATCGAAAATTTTGGAAAAAATTTCCTTCCGCTCTCTTGAGCTGGCCAGCAGCAGCCTCATATACTCTCCCTGGGCAATCATGGCACTCTGGGAAAACTGTTCCCTGTCAATCCCCACAATGGAGCGGATTTTTTCATTGATATCGGAAATCTTCCCAGGAAATTCCGTTCCGTCCGGAAGCGTCAGGGAAGCCCTGGCCTGCGACAGAGTCATGCTGTACTCTCCGTCCTTATTTTTCCGCAGGCTCCTCCTCTGGTAGGAAGGACTCCTGACAATTTTGTAGGTCTCTCCCCCGTCAGAAAAAACCAGCTCTACCCTCGTCTCCTGATCCGGCGGCGCCCACTGGCTGCGCATCATGGGCCCCTCTCTTCTCTGCCCGCTGGTCTCGCCATAGAGGGCAAATGCAATCGCGTCAAAAATCGTGGTTTTTCCCGCTCCAGTATCGCCTGTAATCAGAAAAATGCCGTCCCCCAGCCTCTCAAAATCTATCGCCGTCTCCTTCACATAAGAGCCAAAGGCAGACATGGTAAGCTTCAGCGGCTTCATTTCATCTCCTCCTTTGCTTCCTCTATGATCTGCTCCATAAGAGCTTCCTCCTCCTTCGTCATTTCACTTTTCTGCACCACAGTAAAAAACCGCCGGAACACCTCCATGGGGCTTAATACCGGCATAGGCTCCCCCTCCTCCTTCAGGCTCTCTCTTGTCCTCTCATTGTCAATCCTGATTTCCAGAATATGATCATATCTCTCCCGAAGCTGTTCGCGGAAATACGCCGGCTCTCTGTCGTCTGTCAGCGTAATTTTAACAAAATCGTGGCAGGACGGTTCCTCCGCCTTTCCTAACACCTCCTGAAGCGTTCCCCTGACGCTTCTGACGTCCTGAATCCCGGACAGAGGCAGAAAAGTCAGGATCGCCGGTTCTCCTTTTTCGGCAAGCTCCGCCATCACCACTGACTTTTTATGGCGCTCCTCGCTGACCGAATACTTATAAGGAGAGCCGCAGTATCTGACTGTCTCCCTGCCAGCCTTCTGAGGCCCGTGAATATGCCCCAGAGCCGCGTAGTCGAACAGATCCAGAGCAGAACTTCCTATGGCGTCCAGCCCTCCCGCCGTGAGAACCGCCGTCTCCGATTCGCAGGTTTCCGGATCCCCGGAACTGCTTGTAAAAAACTGGTGGCAGAGGATTACATTCCTCTCTGACGTATCAATCGTTTCCCTCTCCAGCACAGCCCGGAACGCGCCGTCATAGGTGTCCTCATATTCTCTCCCCTCCGCCCTGAGAAGCGGTCTCACATAGCCTGGCTTCATAAAAGGAAACAGGTAAAAATTCACATTGCCCCACCTGTCTTTTAAGGTAACCTTTTTCAGATGCTCTCCTTCTTTAGACGGCGGAAATGACGACAGAAAAATCCTGCCCTTTTCCAGAAGCGGCCCTGCAAATCCCAGCCGCTCCGGGCTGTCATGATTGCCCGCAATAATAAGAGCCGGAATCCCCGTTTCGCTGATCTGCTCCAAAAAATGGCCGAACATAGAAAAAGCCTCCCCGGACGGGATGGATTTGTCGTAGACGTCTCCGCATATTAAAATAGCGTCAGGCCGGTAAACGCCCGCATACTCTGTAATCTGAGCGAGGACCCTCTCCTGATTTTCCTTTAAGCTCCAGCCGTTTAACTGTCTTCCGATATGCAGATCTGAAAGATGAAAAAATTTCATTCAGTCCCTCCTGATAAAAAATAAAAAGCAGCGTCCCTGCGCTGTCAGAATCTTCTTACATACACTGGAATAAGAGAATGCCCGGTCCAGAGCGGCGCGCCTCCCTCTTCTGGATGCCGGGCATTTCCTATTCTGCTTCCTGGTTTGTCTCCTGATTTTCTAGTCCAGAATAATAAGAGCCATAAATACCAGATCCTGGTCTGTGCGGTTGGCGATCCCATGGCCGCAGCCATCCGGCGTGAAGGTCCTCTCCCCGGCCTTCACCGTTCTCGTGGTTCCGTTATCATTGTACTCGCCCTCTCCCTTTACAATGTAGTAGGTTTCGCTCTCATTGTGATGCACATGATATCCCAGAGAACAGCCTGCCGGAATCGTCACCTCTGCAAACATCTTGCACTTTCCGTTTAACTCCGTCTCATTTAAAATGTGCTTAATAAAAATAGCTCCCTCGCCGCCGTTTGCCTGTTCCTTCTTTACAATTTCCATGATTGTTCCTCCTTTATTCTGCCTTTTATGTATGAAGAGTTTTCATCAGCTTCCTGAAGTACTCCCGCTGTGCCTGAAATTCCCTGTTCGCCGGGTCAACAGACAGCAGATACTCTATTTTCCCCAGCAGACGGGCCAGAACCTGCTCCTCCGTCTCCTGGCCGCCAGCTCCCAGCCGCTCCATGTGGCTTTCTATGCCGTACTTTCTGCAGTAATAGCATTCCTGTCTGAGCTTTCTTCTGTAGTCCTTAGAGAGCTGGGCCTTTTGATTGACTGTGATTCCAGTTACCTCCTGGCGGCAGTTTTTCGCATATAGGCCCGTTTTTCTCCTGTTTAATCTCATGCCAAGCTCCGATAAGTAGGACTGAACCTTGCAGATCACTTCGCCTGGCTCAAACGAGCCTGAGAATGTCATATCGTCGCAGTACCTGCTGTACCTGATTCCTCTCTGCCTGCACCAGAGATCCATCGAATCGTCAAAGGGCTTCATCACCAGGTTTGAGATAGCCGGGGATGCGGGAGAGCCCTGAGGAAGTCTCCCCTTACAGCAGCAGAGAGCAGTCAGAAGCCCCCTCACCGGAGGCGGAAACAGCGTTCCCGGAAAGGCCAGGCCGTAGACAGCCGAGCTTGTGATGCTTCCAAAAAAGTCCTCAATATCCAGCTTCAAAACGCTCTCCTGCCCCACATGAGCCGCAGCGTTGTCCCGGATTCCCACGCCTTTTCTGTAAGCGCAGGCGCAGGATGATACGGGGCGTTCCGATAAAATATGTTTCAGAATTCTCCTCTGAACCGCCTTCAGCCCGCTGTCTGGAATCATCAGGCAGCGGACGCCTCCAAAACGCTTTGGAATCTTTTTCTCCCTGTAATAGCAGGAGCTGTGCCTGCTAAAGCGGTAGAGCACAGCCATCTGGATCTCCTGAGGAATCTCCGGATCTCCCAGCAGTCCAAAGGAACAGATCATCTCCTTCCACTGCTCCTTCGTACAATATTTCCATATATCCTGTTCTCCTCTGCACACCGCCTGCATCTCCCCGCTTTCCCAGTGTCTCGGCTGCCCGGCAGACAGCACTAAAACGGCAATGCCGGTTCTTCCAAAGCCGTACCCCATATCCTCGAAGAGGATAGGAGTTTCCGGAAACCGGAAACCATGTACGGCGAAGGAGATTCGGAAGGCTGCGAAGCTGCCTGTCCTCTTTTTATCCACAGGAAGAGCGACTCGCTCTTCCAAAAAGCCTGTATGAAACGCTTTTTCGCTGCCGTCTGCCGGTGATATCCCCTGTACACTAATGCTACCACAATTTATTTAAAAAAGAAAGCCGCGAAAATGTTCATAATTTCTTCACATCTTTTCCATACTTTTTTCACACTATCCTGGTATGATAAAGACAATTAAAAAAGCAGTTACTTTTTTAATTATAAATTCTTTTTCATACAGGCCGGCAGTTGGAGACGACTGCCGGCTCCTCCCTTTTTATCCCATATAAAAAACCGATACGTCCTCCTGCCGCTTTATGAAAGCATGGCAGAGTAAAACACGTATCGGTTTCTTTTTATTTCATCTGTAAGCCCTACATCTGCTCTCCTGCCAGAACCGGCTTCGCGCCGTCAGGAATCGGGCAGTCGTATCCGCCTATTGTCTTCTTCTCGAACTCTGCTCTGGCCTCTGCAAGAAGCTCTGTATTCTCCATCAGGTCGATGGCAGCTCCCGCCAGCACCTTTCCTGCTGCCAGCACTCCCTTATGTCCGATGGAGGTAGCTCCGCAGGAGACGTTCTGCCAGCTGTGGCCAGGCGCATTGGCCGTAAAGCAGGCCACCCTGATCTGAGCGGTAGGCGTATTCCAGCTGACGTCTCCCACGTCTGTGGAACCTGCCCGCATCTTTTCACTGTAAATATAGGGAATCAGGAAGTCGTTCATGGCTTTTGTGCCGTGGCAGCTGGCCTGATCTACAAACTCCTGGGCTTCAAAGCTCTCGTCTACCATGGAACCTGGCAGCCCCTCCTTGGCCAGCTCGCAGGAATCGTTTAACTTCTTTGCAAATTCCAGCTCCGCTTCTGTATAGGAAGGAACTCCCACCTGGTCGAAATTCCTGTAGAGCAGCTGCTCTAACGTCTTGTTCGGCACAGTATTGGAACAGCCGTCAATAAATTTCTTCTTTACAGTGGTTTCCGTCATCATGGCAGCCGCCTCTGCAATCTTGTCGACTCTGGCCTGAAGCTTCATGGCATCCTTCATGAGCTTTGCCCGTACCATGTAGAGCACCTGCGCCTTAGGCTGCACCACGTTGGGGGACTGACCGCCTGTATCTGTAATAGAATAGTGGATTCTGCACTCGTCGCTCATGTGCTCTCTTAAAAACTGAACGCCGATGTTCATCAGCTCTACCGCATCCAGGGCGGAACGTCCCAGCTCCGGAGCTCCAGCCGCATGGGAAGCAAGGCCTGTAAACTGGTATTCTGTCTGGATACAGGAATTGCAGGTTCCGCTTGTCACCTCGTTGGCTGTGCCCGGATGCCAGGTCAGGGCTGCGTCTAATTCATTAAACACGCCTTCCTTAGCCATAAACGCCTTGGAGGCCGCGCCCTCCTCGCCGGGACAGCCGTAAAATTTCACGGTTCCGCTTCCTTCTCCCTTCTCCTCCAGGTAGTGTTTCACAGCCAGAGCCGCAGCCATGGCTCCTGCGCCAAGCATGTTGTGGCCGCAGCCGTGGCCGTGTCCTCCCGGAATCACTTCCTTCCTCTCCACAGCTCCCGCCTCCTGAGAGAGGCCGGATAAAGCGTCGTACTCCGCCAGAATGCCGATGATCGGCTTTCCGCTGCCATAGGAAGCGATATAAGCCGTCTCAATGCCGCAGACCGGCGTCTCTACCTGAAAGCCTTCTTTTTTTAACACTTCTACATAAAGCTCCGACGACTGGTGTTCCATCAGGGAGAGCTCTGCATAGCCCCAGATTTTATCGGAAACCTCTGTCACCAGCTCTGCCTTGCTGTCAATATATTCAAGAGCCTCTTTCTTTCCCATCTCTTCCTCCTGACTATCCGTTCTCTGCCGGATTCTCATCTGTTCTGGCTGTCCGCCGCATCCTCTTTAATAGAGCACCTTTCCTAAGAACTCCTTCGTCCTGTCGTTCTGCGGATGCTCAAAAATTTCAGACGGCGTGCCCTTCTCTGCAATCACGCCTCCGTCCATAAAGAATACCCGGTCGGAAACTTCCCTGGCAAAGCCCATCTCGTGGGTGACAATCACAGTGGTCATTCCCGTATTGACAAGCCCCTTGATTACGTCCAGAACCTCTCCTACCATCTCCGGATCCAGGGCGCTTGTAGGCTCGTCAAAGAGCATGACCTCCGGCTCCATGGCCAGCGCCCTTACGATGGCAAGCCTCTGCTTCTGCCCGCCTGACAGCTTTCCCGGATATTCGTTGATTTTATCCAGCAGGCCGACCCGGTTTAAAAGCTCCTTTGCCATCTCGTCCGCCTCCTTCTGAGTCTTCTTTTTCAGAAGAACCGGAGACATGGTAATGTTCTTTCCCACGCTCATGTTAGGAAATACGTTAAAGTGCTGGAATACCATTCCCATCTTCTGGCGGTGAAGGTTAATATCTACTTTTTTATCTGTAATATCGATTCCCTCAAAGAGAATCTGTCCCTCGTCCGGAACCTCCAGAAGATTTAAGCATCGCAGGAAGGTGGATTTTCCTCCGCCCGACGGGCCGATGATGGAAACCACCTCTCCCTTTCCGATGTGCTCCGTCACTCCCTTGAGCACGTGGAGGGAGCCGAACCGCTTGTGCAGATTTTCTACTGTAATAATGTTGTTACCGCTCATTTGCGCTCATCCTCCTCTCCATGTAATAGATTCCCTTGCTCAGGCTGAAGGTAACGATAAAGTAAATGCATCCCACGATAATTAACGGCTCGATGGAGAGGTATAAAACGCCTCTCACTGTCTGCCATACGGTCATCAGCTCGCCTACAAAGAAGGTGGAAGCTAAGGAGGTGTCCTTGATCATCATGACGAACTCATTTCCCAGGGCAGGCATAATATTCTTCACTGCCTGGGGAAGGATAACCTTCACCATGGCCTGCTTCTGGTTCAGTCCCAGAGACCGCGCCGCTTCCATCTGCCCCTTGTCGACCGCCTGGATTCCGGAACGGATAACCTCAGACACATAGGCCGCCGAATTCAGGCACAGGGCTACCGTCGCGCACACCACAGGGCTTAAATTCATTTTTGGAAACGCCATGGGAAGCATAAAGTAAAAGAAATACAGCTGCAGAAGCATAGGCGTTCCTCTGACAATCTCCACGTAGATGCCAGCCACTGTATTTAACGGCCGGATCTTTGCAATTTTCCAATTGCTGAGTCTGAACATCGCCAGCAGGAAGCCCAGAAGGGTTCCCACTATGACGATGATTAAGCTCAAAAGAAGGGTAATTCCAAGTCCCTGCATAAAAAGCATCCAGTATTTATCCCAGATATTAATGATCTTCTCTAACAAAACAATCTCTCCTCAGCTTTTTCATTCCGTCTCTTTCAACTGGTTTTCATTAATCCATCTCAATTCCCAGAGCCTTGGCCTTCTCCACAGCCTCGTCGTGCCACTGTGTGTAAAGTCCCTGCTCCATAACCTCGTCTACCGCCTCGTTAACAACCTCTAACAGAGCATCCTCTCCCTTGGGAACGCCTACTACGTTGCCCTCGTCGTCTGTCTCAAACCAGAAGCCTGCGAACTGGAGCTCCGGATAGTTCTCAATCATCGGCTCTCCTACGGAGGTGGCCACTGCCACTGCGTCTACCTTGCCGGTCTGAAGCATCATAATGCCGTCGTTGACAGTAGTGATCGTCTCCATCTGGGCGTCCGGAAGCTGCTCTGTCACCAGTCCCTGCTGCAGCGCTCCGTTCTGAGCCGCTACCTTCTTTCCTGCGAAATCCTCCGCTGTCTGGTAGGACTCCACCTGGTCGGCCATCACCAGAATTCCCTGGGTGCTCGGCATATCGCCTCTGTCGTAATCGTATCCGTGGGATAATCCCATGTTTTCCGCTCTCTCCTCTGTGTAGGACATGCCTGCGATAGCCATATCCACGGAACCGGATGTAACGGCCGCCTGAACCGCCGCGAAATCCATGGGCTGGATCTCCAGCTCTACGCCGATTTTATCTGCAATGTACTTGGCCAGCTCAATATCGCAGCCCACATATTCTACCTGGCCGGAGCTGATGTCCTTAAATTCAAAAGGAGCGAAGTCCGGGCTGGTCGCCATGGTAATTTTTCCGGCTTCCTTAATCTTTGCCAGGCGTCCCTCTCCCTCGGAGGACTCTGCCGCCTCACTTCCCGCCTCTGTGCTCTGTGCCGCGCTTCCTGCCTCTGTCTTCGCCTCTGTCTGGCTGTTTCCGCCTGCGGAACCGGAACATGCGGTCAGGGAAACGGCTGCCATTAAACCTGTCAGTGTAAGTAATGCTGTCTGCTTCATTTTCATAATTATATCCTCCTCATATATCAGTTATTTTTATACGCTTTTGTGTATATATATTTAACTTGTAATGTATAATACCTCTATTTATGCAGTATGTCAATAGTCTTTTTCTCAAAATATGTATTTTTATTCATTCAGATATGACAAAAGGCTGGAAATCAACGGAACACGGTCCTTTGATTTCCAGCCAGGCGCTTTCCTTTCAGCCTGCACTGACGCAGTCTAATCCGGCTGTCTATTTCACTGTTTTGCCTCTTTAAGCTCTCTTTTCATGGTCTTCAGGCAGTGGAAAAATGCCGGAAACAGGAAGATATCGGCAAAAATCCACGCTAACGGGCTTCCAAAGCAGGCGGCGATGTAGCCGAAAGCCGGAACCAGCACAAGGCCCGCCAGACCTCTGGCAGCCATCTCGAACACTCCCGCCAGAATGGCGAAGGTGCTGTAGCCCATTCCCTGAATGGTAAACCGCACCACATTGACAAACACCAATGGAATGTAGAAGGCGCTGTTGGCAATCAAGAACATGGAAACCTGGCGGATGGTCTCCGTCTCTCCCGCATCCATGAAAAGCAGGGCAATCTTATCGCTGAAAAACACCAGAATCAGAAACGCAATGACTGCGTATATACAGCCGATGATGGAAGAGCTCTTTAACCCTGCTTTAATTCTGTCAAGCTTCCCCGCTCCCACGTTCTGGCCCGCATAGGTGGCCATGGTGCCTCCCAGAGCATCGAAGGGACAGCAGAAGAACAGAGTCACCTTGCTGCCTGCAGCCACAGCCGCCACAGCCATGGATCCCAGCGTATTGACGGAGGCCTGTAAAATCACGCTTCCAATGGCTGTGATCGAATACTGCAGTCCCATGGGAATTCCCATGCCGCATAGCCGGCCGATCAGGTGCCGGTCAATTTTCTTTTCATCCTTCTCCATTTTCAGAATCTCAAAGTGTTTCTTCATATATAGAAGGCAGAGAAGTCCCGATACAGCCTGGGAAATGACGGTGGCGTAGGCCGCTCCTGCCACTCCCATTTTCAGCACGACAATCGTGAATAAATCCAGCGCGATATTTAAGACAGAAGACAGAAAGAGAAAATAAACCGGCGTTTTGCTGTCTCCCAGAGAGCGGATAATTCCCGCCGTCATGTTGTAGAGGTAGGTAGCCGGAATGCCGGCAAAAATCACAAAAATATAGCCGAACGCCTGATCGATGATGTCCTCCGGCGTCTTCATCCACTCTAAAATCGGACGGCATAAGACGCACACAATCACAGCCATCACAATAGAGAACACCAGAGACAGCCAGGCCGCGTTGGCCGTGTATTTTCTCAGTCCGCGGTAATCTCCCGCCCCGAACCTCTGGGCCACCGGGATGGCAAAACCGCTGCATACGCCGATGCAGAAGCCGATAATCATGAAGTTCAGAGAACCGGTAGAGCCTACGGCGGCCAGCGCCTTCACTCCCAGGTATTTTCCTACAATAATCGTATCGACCATGCTGTAAAACTGCTGGAATAACAGTCCGATGAGCATGGGTAAGGCAAATCCCAGAATCAGTGTAAATGGCGATCCCTTTGTCATATCCTTAATTTCATTTCCTGCCACTCTCTTCTCCGTCCTTTCTTTCTGTGCTTATATATCTATGTATGTTCCATTTCCGCAGCCGCTCTGCATAAGCTCTGCGCCGGAACCAGCCGTCTCTACCGCATAAACCGGAGCAGAAGACGTCCCATAGGCATGCTTCTCAGCTCCTTCTCGTTCACCGCTCCCACAGCAGTTAAAAGCCAGCCGTAGAAAACAGCTCCCAGGCCTGCCGCTGCCAGGAGAGAAATCGTGTTGGAGCCTGTGGCCCACATGAGCCCCTGGTAGGCAAGGCGCGCCGCCGCCCCCATCACCGCAGAGCAGAACAGGGGAAGCAGAAACGTAGTCTTTACCTCCTGTCTGTATCCCAGAGTCCGTCCAATGGCAGCCCAGTTTAACACGCACACAGCCAGGGCGAAGGTGACGTTTCCTATTACAAGGCCGTACACGCCCCAGTTGAGCTTATCTAACATCACATAGACGAGGACCGCATGGACGGCCAAGGATATGGCTGAATGAGTAACCGACTTTCTCATCTGGTCAATTCCCTGGAGCACAGCGTTTGTGACTGTGGACAGGGAAAAGAAAACCACCGCGCAGGATCCCAGCATGAGAAGCTCCGCCGTCAGCTTTCTCCCGTCTCCGAACACCAGGCGCATCACCGGGGAGGCCAGGGCAAACATTCCTGCGGCGCAGGGAATCGCAAGCAGCATGTTAAATTTAATCGTCATATAAATTTTATCCGCTGTCTCCTGCTCTCTCTTCATAACCCGGGAAGCCACGATGCTGGGAATCATGGAAGCTCCCAGAGAGGAGGCGATTGCTACCGGAACATTGGTGAGAAGCCTGTATTTTCCGCCGTAAATTCCCAGAAGAGAAAGCCTTTCAGCCTCGTCAAGCCCCTTGCCTCCCATAATCAGGCCAAACATGGCGTTGTCCACCGATCCGCTGAGCTGGTAGACGAACTGGCTCAGAATAATCGGCGCAAAGGTACACAGCAGAAGCTTCATAATCTCAGGATATCCTGACGCTTCTCTGCTTCCCTCCTCCGACCGCCACAGCCCTCCTGCGTTTCCTCTGGCAGCCGCCATCCAGACAGCCAGAATCGCAAAAGCGGCCAAAGCTCCTGCCAGCGTTCCGAGGGTTCCCCCCGCCGCACCGTAGGAGCTGGGGTTTTCCGTTCCTGCAAACCGGTTCATAAAGTCCCAGGAAGCCCAGATGCTGACTCCTGCGTGAACCAGCTGTTCCACCACCTGGGATACAGAGGTGGGAACCATATTTCCCCTGCCCTGGAAAAAGCCGCGGAACACGCCCATCACGGCAAAGACCAGGATCGTCGGCGCCATCACCCTGAGAGGAAGCGCGCTTCCGGGACTGTTGAAAATCTCCGCCGCAATCCGGTCGGAACAGACGATGAGAAACAGGCTCATCAGTCCGCCTGTCACCACTCCCATGAAAATTCCGCAGTGAAAGACCTTTTTGGCATCCTCCCTTCTGCCCTCCTGCTCCTTCCCGGCAATCAGCTTCGATACTGCCAAAGGCAGGCTGTAGGAGGACAGAATCAAGCCGATATTGTAAATTTCATAGGCCGTATTGTAATATCCGATTCCCTCGTCCCCCAGAATTCTGGTCATGGGAATTTTATAGAGAAGTCCGATCAGCCGCACTAAAATACCGGCCGCAGCCAGAATACTGCCCTGCAGCAGAAAATTATCTCCAGAATGTCTCTGTTTTCGTTCCATATGGCTTTCTCCTTTGTATGCCGTCTCTCAGCGTTCGATTTCTGTCATTTTTCGCAGCCAATATTTTACTACATTTTCCAAAAAATTCCTAGAGAAGATTTGTACAATTAAATCTTTGTAAATATTTGTAAATTCTGCTTGTCTTTTCATTTCTTTTTCTTTATGATTATCCGGGAAGTGTCGCGCCGAAAGGGCGCGCTCCCTACTTAACTATATTCAGGAGGAAAATTTTATTATGAATGCAACAGACATACTCGGCCTTCTCGGAGGCCTGGCGCTCTTTCTCTACGGAATGCAGATGATGAGCGCGGGACTGGAGGACGCGGCGGGCAACCGGATGAAGCAGATCCTGGAACGCCTCACATCCAACCGTTTTCTGGGAGTGGCTGTCGGAGCCGGAATCACAGCTGTGATCCAGTCTTCTTCCGCTACCACCGTCATGGTCGTAGGTTTCGTCAACTCAGGCATGATGACCTTAAAGCAGGCGGTCTGGATTATCATGGGCGCCAATATCGGAACTACCATCACCGGACAGCTGATCGCCCTTGACGTAGGCGCCATCGCCCCGCTCTTTGCCTTTATCGGCGTTGTATTTATTGTTTTTATAAAGAAGGTAGTGTTCCACCACTACGGACAGATTATCGCAGGTCTCGGTATCCTCTTTATCGGAATGGAGATGATGAGCTCCTCCATGATGCCGCTGCGCGATTCCGCCGCCTTCGTTGATCTGGTATCCAACTTCAGCAACCCGTTAATCGGAATTCTGGCCGGAATGATTTTCACCGCCATTATCCAGTCTTCCTCTGCATCCGTCGGAATTCTTCAGGCCCTGGCTGTCAGCGGAGTGATCGGACTTCCCACTGCTGTTTATGTGCTCTTCGGCCAGAATATCGGAACCTGCATCACAGCTGTTCTGGCTTCTATCGGAACCAGCAGAAGCGCCAAGAGAACCACTGTCATTCATCTGATGTTCAATATATTCGGAACTGTTCTGTTTACGGTTATCTGCATGGTAACGCCGTTAACCTCTGTCATGATGTCCTTTGCTCCTGACAACCCGGCGGCTCAGATTGCAAACATGCACACCTTATTCAATATCGTGACGACTCTGCTTCTGCTGCCGTTCGGAACTCTGCTGGCAGATTTGGCCGAGCGGATTCTCCCGGAGCAGGAAAGCGAGGAGCCGGATGTGATGCGTCTGTGCTATATTCGTCCGGACGATAAGTCAAAGGAGCACCAGATTGGTTCTTCCGCCATTGTCCTCACAAATATCCGCAGCGAACTGAGCCGCATGGCAAAAATGGCTGCAGAAAATGTGGAGAGCAGCTTTTCAGCCGTTATAGCCCAGAGTCCTGAGACGCTTCCGCAGGTGGAGGAGAAGGAGGAGTACATCGACTTCCTGAATAAGGAAATCGCCAAGTACATCTCCCACACCATCGCCTTTGAGGCAAACGAGCGGGATTCGGCTCTGATCAGCGCCTTCTTTAAGATCTCCGGAAACCTGGAGCGGATTGGCGATCACGCCATGAATATCTGCGAGTACACCAAGCGGATCGAGGAGAAGAAAATCGCCTTCTCCGATCAGGCCAAGGAGGAAATCGCTCAGATGAAGGAGGTCTGCTCCGCAGCCATGAAGCTCCTTCTCCCCATGGAGGAGATGGACGTGTCCGCTCTCTCTGAGGCGGCTGCCCTGGAACAGAAAATCGACGATCTGACTCTCATGTTCCGCCAGAATCAGTTTAAGCGGATGCAGAAGGGAATCTGCTCCGACGAGGCCTGCATTCTCTACTCAGAGATGCTGACTGACTTTGAGCGTATCGGAGATCACATTTTAAATATCGGCCAGGAGCTGGCCCTTTCCTCCCCGGAATAGGAAGGAAAACAGAAAGGTTTAAAACGGCTTTTTATGGAAATGCAGAAACGCAGACAGTTTATCATCAACTTTTTATACTTCGGCATCATCTTTATGCTGGCCTTTGTCCTGCTGAAATACGGGCTGCCTATGGTCTCCCCCTTCGCAGCAGGTTTTGTGATTGCCTGCATCCTGAGGAAACCCGTGCTGTTTCTGGCTGAGAAGCTTCCTCTCAGCCAGAAGGCAGCCGCTGTTTTAACAGTGCTATTGTTTTACTGTACCATCGGCATTCTTTTTTTTCTGACAGGCGTCAAGGCCTTTTCCGCAGTCAGGGCCTTTTTCTTCCAGCTTCCGGAGCTCTACACGTCCCACGTGGAACCTGTCCTGAACAGTATTTACAGAGGCTTTGAGGAATCCTTTCTCCATATGGATCCCTCCCTTCTGGCGTCGTTGGAGGAGCTGGTGCTGCAGTTTTCCCAGTCTCTGGGGCAGCTGGTGTCAAGCCTGTCAGGAATTGCCATGGGCTGGGTTTCCGGCGCGGCTTCTTCCCTGCCGAGGCTTTTTATCAGCCTTCTGCTGCTGATCATCTCTACCTTCTTCATTGCCGCCGACTACGAGACTCTGACCGGATTTTGTCTGAGACAGCTCTCTGACAGGCAGAGAGAGATGTTCCTGCTGATCAAGGAATATGTAGTGGGAACGCTTCTCGTATGCATCCGCTCCTATGCCCTGATCATGAGCATCACCTTTATAGAGCTGTCTGTGGGGCTGACAGTCATCGGCGTAAAGAACCCCGTTCCCATCGCCCTTTTAATCTCCATTTTCGATATTCTCCCTGTCCTCGGAACAGGCGGAATTATGATACCATGGATTATTCTGGAAGCCCTCACCAGAAATTTTACTCTCTCCTTCGCGCTCCTGGCCGTCTACCTGTTCGTAACGGTAGTGAGAAATATTCTGGAGCCGAAGATCGTGGGCGCCCAGATTGGACTTCACCCCATCGTCACCTTATCCAGTATGTTTGTGGGAACGCAGATGTTTGGAGTCATCGGACTGTTCGGCTTCCCCATCGGCTTATCCCTGCTGCGCTATCTCAACGAAAAAGGGATGATCCACCTGTTTCACAATTGATATTTTCCTGATTTTCCTGTATACTTACAGGGATAAAGGAGGTAATTATCATGAAAAAATTCAAATCCGCCGCCTTAGCCTTCGCTTTGGCGGCTTCCTTAATTGGCTGCTCTGCAGCTCCGTCAGAAACGCCGGAAACAAAAGAGGCCTCTGAGGCGCAAAACGCTTCCCAGACACAGGAAGCCTCACAGGCACAGAACGCCTCTGAGGCGCAGAAATCCCCTGAAACCCAGGAAACTCCTGTGAGAGTCGGTTCCTTAAAAGGGCCCACCTCCATCGGCCTGGTGCATATGATGGAAGAAGATGCAGAAGCGGGAAACTACGAATTCACCATGGCCGCAGCCGCCGACGAGCTACTGGCGTCCGTCGTATCAGAAAAGCTGGATATCGCCCTGATTCCTGCCAATGTGGCCAGCGTTCTCTACCAGAAGACAGAAGGCCAGGTGTCTGTCATCGACATCAACACCCTGGGCGTTCTCTCCATGATTTCCGGAGACAGCTCCATCGCTTCCTGGTCCGATCTGGCTGGAAAAACCGTCTATCTGACGGGAAAGGGAACGACTCCAGACTATGTGCTTCAGTACCTGTTAAAGGAGCATGCTTCCCTGGACGGCTTCTCCCCGGAGGATGTCACCCTGGAATATAAGTCTGAGGCAGCCGAGATCGCAGCCATATTAAAAGAAAACCCAGAAGCTGTGGGACTTCTGCCCCAGCCCTTCGCCACTGTGGCTATGAGCCAGAACGAAGCGCTCCAGACTGTGTTTGACCTGACTGAGGAGTGGGATAAGCTTCAGACTGAGAGCAAGAGCCGTCTGGTCACAGGCGTTACGATTGTGAGAAACGGCTTTTTAGAGGAACATCCAGAAGAGGTGGAAGCTTTCCTGGAGCGCCATGAGGAATCAGCGAAGCTGGCCTTAGAGGAACCTGACGCTACAGCCTCTCTGATCGTAAAAACTGGAATTATCGAGAAGGAGCCCATCGCCAAAAAAGCTCTGCCCTCCTGCAGCATCGTATTTATCGAGGGAAATGAGATGAAAGACGCACTCTCCGGATATTTAGAGGTTTTATTTGAACAGGATCCCAAGTCTGTGGGCGGCTCCCTTCCTGGAGATGATTTCTATTACGGAGCAAAATAATGAAGTCTGTTAAGCTGGAACCGGGAAGGCAGACAACGCCTTCCCTCATCCGAATTGCATCCGTTCTCTTCTGGCTGGCTCTCTGGCAGGCGGCGGCCCTGCTCATTGGAAATTCCATTATTCTGGCCAGTCCTCTGGAGACAGGAAAAGCGCTTGTCTCCCAGCTGTTTCTCGCAGAATTCTGGAGTGTTTTTTTCTCCTCCTGCCTGCGGATCAGCCTGGGCTTTCTGGGAGCCTTTCTCCTGGCGGCAGTCTTCGGAGCTGCCGCCTATTTTTTAAGGCCTCTTAGAGAGCTTCTGGCTCCTGCCGTCCTGCTGATGAAATCCGTTCCTGTCGTTTCCTTTGTGATTTTAGCCCTGATTTGGGCCGGCTCGAAACGCCTTTCCCTCTTTATTTCCTTTGTGGTGGTCTTCCCCATGATCTATGAGTCGGTACTGGCAGGACTGGCCAGCGCTGATTTCAGACTGCTGGAAATGGCGCAGGTTTTCCAGATTCCATTCACAAGAACATTCCGTTTTATTTACCTGCCTGCCCTGCTTCCCTATCTGGCAGCCAACTGCCGTTCTGCCATCGGAATGGGGATCAAATCCGGAATCGCGGCGGAAGTCATCGGCATTCCAGAGCATTCCATCGGCGAACAGCTCTACACGGCTAAAATTTACCTGGAAACGGACCGGCTGTTTGCCTGGACTGCCGTCATTATCGCCATGTCCTGGTTCCTGGAGCGCGGCTTTCTCATTCTGCTTGAGAAAGCAGGCCAGAGGCTTCACACATCCGCGTCAGTAAAGACGGCAGTGCGGAAAAACGCAGGCGTCCCCTCCTCCATCCCTTCCGGCAGAATCAAGGCCATGGCTGGGTCTCTGCGCCCTCGGGAAGTCTGCGCCCGCCACCTTTCCAAGTCCTATCAGGGACGTCCCGTACTGTCAGACGTTTCTCTCACTGTGCAGCCAAGAGAACGCTGCGCTCTGATGGCTCCGTCCGGGATGGGCAAAACGACTCTGTTCCGTCTTCTTCTGGGGCTGGAGACTACAGATCAGGGAAACATCCAGACAGCTTCTGCAGGAGCTGTGTTTCAGGAAAACCGGCTGATAGAGAGCCTTTCGCCCATTGAAAATGTGCGTCTGGCCCTGCCGCCTCTTCCAAAGGCTGACACCCGGGCAGAGCTGTTTTCTATTCTCTCCTCCCTGCTTCCTGCGGAGTCCCTGACGCGGCCTGTCTCCACCCTGAGCGGGGGAATGAAACGCCGCTGTGCCCTGGCGCGGGCGCTCCTCTCCCCCTCGGAGATTCTGATTTTAGACGAGCCCTTCACCGGTCTGGATGAAGACACAAAAAAGCAGGCCGTCCAGTTTATCGAAACCTGGCAGAAAGGAAGACCTCTTCTCTTTTCCACCCACGATCCAAAGGACGTCCTGCTTCTTCAGGCAAGACTGCTGCCTGTAGATTTTAAGCAGTCCTAGTGTCTGCCGTGCAGAGACATCTTTCTCTGCACTCAGACCGTATTAAATCCCAAGCTCTTCTCGAAGCTTTTCCACATCCCCATCTGCAAAACAATATCCGTCCATTCCGCAGGCCTTCGCTCCGTCGATATTTTCCTGGATATCGTCGATAAAAAAGGACTCCTCGGGACGGATATCAAACTTTTCAAACAGCCGTCTGTAAATGGCCGGATCCGGCTTTAAAAGCTTTTCTTCCGCCGACACCAGCGCGCCCTCCATAAGAGAAAAGCCTGGGATCTCATTCTGAAATACACGGAAGCGGAGGGAGGCGTTGGAGCAGACGTACATTCTGTATCCCTTCGCCTTTAAGTCCCTGACTACCTTCTCCATTCCCGGCTTGGGGCTGATATTGTACTCATGCCAGCAGTCCAGACATTCCTTTGCCAGCTTTCTCAGTCTCTCATTGGGAAGCCTGTCCTGGATTCGTCTGATGGCCTCCTCCTCTGTAATGGTTCCTTTGTCCAGCAGGATCCATTCCTCTGAGCCAAACAGGTATTTTTTAATCAGGGCCGTTTCCTCCTCAGAAGCCCCCGCATGTCTGGCCACAAGCGCCGGATCATAGTCTAACAGCACGCGTCCCATGTCAAATACAATGTTTTTTATGTTTGATCCTATCATTTTTCCTTCCTCCACTCAGTACAGCTATGTTCTGGTTTTGGAGTTATTATAGCACAAAGCAGCCAGCCAAGTGAATTATTATGTTCATAAGCTTTAAACACATTATATTACGAGAACTTATTTTCCCATATTTACGACATGAATGGGATTTCCCTCCAGGAACGCCTTCACATTTTCTACTGTAATATCCATAATCCGCTGTCTTGACTCTTTAGCTGCCCAGGAGATATGGGGGGTAATGATGCAGTTATCCAGGTGAAGGAGAGGATTACCGCTTTTCACCGGTTCTGTGGAGACTACATCCAGTCCTGCCGCGCGGACTTTTCCGCTCTTCAGCGCGTCGGCCAAATCCTGCTCTGCCACTAACTGTCCGCGGCTGTTGTTGATGATAATAACTCCGTCTTTCATCTTGCCGATATTTTCTTTATTAATAATCCCCTCTGTCTCAGGAAACAGCGGGCAGTGCAGGAAGATGACGTCAGAGCTGGCAAATAAGGTATCAAGATCCACATATTCTGCCGTTTCCCTGCCTGCGTCGTTTGGATGGGCGTCATATGCCAGCACCCGCATATCCATTGCCTTTAAAATTCTGGCAGTTGTCTGTCCGATGCGTCCCAGACCGATAATTCCCGCCGTTTTTCCGGACAATTCAATCATAGGATAATCCCAGTAACACCAGTCCTGATGACGTTCCCATGTTCCGTCCTGAACCGTCTGATTGTGATGGCCATAGTGGGAACAGATTTCTAACAGAAGGCCGACGGCATACTGGCCGACAATCTGAGTGCCGTAGGTAGGAACGTTTACAACAGGGATTCCTTTTTCTGCCGCATAGCTGTAATCAGCGGCGTTATATCCAGTCGCGAGAAAAGCGATCAGCTTCAGATTTGGGCATTTGTCAATGGTTTCTTTTGTAATAGGCGTCTTATTCGTAATCACAATCTCTGCGCTGCCAATTCTCTCTGCGATAATCGGATCCTCCTCATAGGAAGTTCTGTCATACACAGTAACCTCTCCCAAAGCCTCTAATGCCTCCCAGGATAAATCGCCGTGATTTTCCGTATAGCCGTCTAACACTACGATTTTCATTTTCTCATCCTCCTGATTTAAAATTGACAGAACCGTTTACCTCAAATCGAATCGCCATATTCTTATGAGATAAAAGAAAAAACCTCGTAATCCCATAAAACATTTGTTTTTAGGATTACGAGGTCTGCTCTCGTCTATCAAAGCTGCTGACGGGAATCGAATTTTCCACCAGCTGAAAAAACATTGAAAATAGGAGGTTTTTGCGACCAATACGGCTCTAGTTAAACCTAGGTTAAACCAACTACAAAAATAAAAAGACCGTTTCCGGTCTTTTTTTCTCTCTTACTCTGTTTATAAAATGGCTTCTAGCTTTGGTACTTCCGTTTTTTCTGGTATAATAATTTCCGGCTTTATCCCAAATGCGTCCACTGTATCGCCGGGTTTCTGATAATTGGCACTGTAATGCTCTTCAGCCTTCCGTTTCAATTGCTCTAGTTTGCTGCCCAGAATTGTACTCGTTTTCATATGCCTGTATGTTTCTCCACTAACTGAAAACCTGTAAAACTCTGCTGGATTGCCTTTGCCGTCCTTTTTGCTTCCATCTGGGCGGTTCACGCGATAACAGTAGGAAATATCATTGATACGCCTTAGCAATTGGCTGATTGGGTCACTATGCTTCTCGTCTTCGCTTATCATCTTCTCATAGACTTCTTCCGGTGTTCTTATGGTGGTGATATAAACCTCTGTCCAAAGTCCTGTCACATTGGCATAGCGACAGTGAACTTCCTTTTTGTATCCCTCCAGCATACCAAGCACCATTGCATAGGGCAACTGTCCGCGGAATTCGTCTAAAATGATAACTGGTTCACCGGCATAGCCATCAAATGGGTTCTTGTAGTCTGACACCAGAAAAACATTTCCCTCTCCGTACTTTTCCACCAGTTCAAAAATTACGCCTGTCTTACCGCTTCCGCTATCTCCGCAGTACCAGTGTACATTTACATCACGCTTGAAAGGCGTTTCCTGTTCCCTTTTATCGAAGTACATATTTTTGATAGTTGCAGTTATTCTTGTGTCAAAAAAACGGTTGTTTAGTCTGCGGACTTCTTTCCATGTGAGGCCCTCATTGATTGCTTCTCTAATAAGATCAAGGTCAGAACGGTGGCCTTGATTTGAGCGAATTTCTCCAATTTGAAACTTAGCCAACACCTTTTCTCCTTTTTCCGCATACTTCCCGGTTTTGTTTATATAGGCCTCCGCCTCTGCTTTCTCTCCACGCTGGATTTCAATGTGAGCTGCAGGCCCAAGGAATTTTTTCAGGGTATTAAAATATATCTGGTTCAATCCCGAAAAAACTGCATGGATATGTTCCATACCGGTGGCAGACACACAATAGACAACCGCCGCATGTTTACTGGGACGGTTGCAAAATTTCTCTGCCACTAACTGGCATATCTTCTCGTTGCTCATACTTTCCATTTCTTCCGGTGTGATTCCGGCGATTCCATGCACACGCGGATTGTTGAATGTTATAAAAAACGCATATGCTTTTTTAATCGTTCCCTCATTTTTTTTAGTGCCTGTTAATTCTTTTTTTCCCATAATTATCCTCCAGTTGTACATTGTATATGGAACTAACGCGTCAATACACAATGTATACTATCTATAAACTGTATTGATTTGTTTCGTAGTTATAATGTGAGTTTGAAACGAGAAAGTGTAGACAGTATATGAACAAATTATGAACAAATTGTAAATTTTATTTTCATCTTAAAAGTTCAGTCTTGTCTTAATTCAGAGTAAGAGAAAGAGAGAGACGAAAAGCCGCATAAACACTAGCTTTTAAAAAAATTGTCTTAAATCTCAGAAGTCCGAGGTAATACTATCCTCGGACTTCTTTATACGGATTGCGAATAAATGGTAATAAAAAAAAGAGACTGTTTCTAGTCTCTTAGTTTTCCAGCAATTCTTCATAAGTGGTTTGAAGTGCTTCCTTTACAGCTCTTAATTGTGATACCTTAATATGCTGAACACCTCGTTCAATTTTTACGAGAGTTTCTCTTGTCATGTCAACGCCGGATAGCTGTATCATTCGTACAAGTTCTGTCTGCCCAATACCTTTCTCTTTCCTAATGCGGCGAATATTATTTCCAATACACGTTTGATTATCGTTCCTTATGATATCCATACTCCCTTAAAATGGACTTATTTTAGTCCTTTTTGTATTTATAATATCCATTTCTCATGATATAATGGGACTAAAACGAGTCCAGAAAGGAGCAAATATATGGAAAGATATGATTATTCTGGAGTAATAGAGCAGTCAGACAAATTGATTTCGCTTGTTGACACTTTGAATGGGACAGAAATTACGGCAGCAATACAGGCAATTTCAGAGGCAAAACAGATTAGCTTAAAAAAAAGTGAGGAACAAATTTCCCAATGGTTTGATGCTGCTATTCTGCCAATTTTAAAGGAGTTTGCAGAAATGACTGCTTCCGTTTTGGAAATAGAACGTCCACAGAATACTTATTTTATAGCAACATTATCACATTCTCAGGGATTTGATATTACAGAAAGTTGCAGAGCTATGCGTTTTATACTTGCGTTTAGTAATCATATAGGAATCAACAGCACAGATGGCATTACAACCTTAACACTTATATTCGACTTAGCTAAGTTAGACAGATAAGAGCAGTAGCTTTTAGATAGCAGAAAAGAGGGAAATGTCTCCCTCTTTTTTACCGTTCGATGTCCTCATCCTTTAATTGGTTATAGTATTCTTCTTCAAATCGTTCTTTAACCCGTTCAAATTCTTCTGCATTATAATCTACAATAATCTGTTGCATATACTCGTCAAAGGATAGATTGTGCCTACGTTCATACTCTTCATGGAATTCTCGATATACAGGTTCCATTTTTTTAATTAGTTCTCTGGCAGTTTCTAAATCTCCCATGCTGACGGCAACATACTCATTGTAGAGATTCCACTCATCTTCTAGCATTATAACAATTTTTTTCCCTCTTCGCCGTTTTGAAATGGTCTTAGGCATGTAAGGATAATCTTCGGTGCGTAAGTCAAAAAACATCCGCCGCATGGCTGAAACTTTTTGATATATAAGTTCCTGTAATTCTTGGTCTTCTATAACGATTTCAGTTTTTCTTTGAATCAAGTCAATTCCTCCTAGTTTTAACGGCTTCTAAACCGTTCTTCATGGTTAAAATGTTGTGTGGGTTCATTTTGTTCTCCGATTGCAATTTTCATGGCTTGCGATACATCGGAAATTAAAGAGGGTTTTTGTTTAATAGCATTAGCAAGTTCTGATATAGATTGATGTTTTATTTGTTTTAATGAAGAAATTTCTGATACCGTGCGTGTTAGTTCTCTTTGGCTGTCTTGAAGTTTTAGTTCGGTTATACTTTTGTTTCCGCCGATGGTAGTGCCATTTAGGATGCCAATATCATAACCAAAAATATGTTCCATATAGCAAGCCATATCTTTATGGATAGTTTGCAGTTCACGCCTTGTTAAAACTTCTTTTGCTGACACTTTTTCAATTTTTTTCTTTTTGTCAATGGCAACAGGGATAAAACAGAAATGTAGATGCGGCTGCCCTGCTTCATCTTTATGAACCCATGCAGATACTACGTTCTTTTCTCCATAGCGTTCAGCCATGAAGTTATAAGCAGATTGAAAAAAATGTCGTTCCTGCTCCTCTGTAAAAGCTTTTTTGGGAATTGTGATAATCCAGTCACAGAGTACGTTTACATCTGCCCGTTTGTGGCATTTTACTTGTGCGAGTCGATTTTTATAATAGGAAAAGTCAGGTAATTCCCGTTTGCATAAGTTATAGTTAAATTTCATTTTATCAATACGTATATCCTGATTACTGGTATGATTGGCTGCCCGATTGTAATGCTGGAGCAGATGACCAACTGCCGATTTTGTATATTTTTCAACATGCATAATATCACCTCAATTATAGTATGAAAGAAGTAATTCCCATTTTGGCTGAAATGGTATAGCCAGTTATACCATTTTTTAAATGGTTCCACTGGCTCTCATGCGCCGAGGGCTTACATTAGTTCTCATTCCCTCAAATGAAAAGATGTTTGCTTCACAAAGTGGAACAGAGTTATTCATTTTCACTAGTTATCTCTGCGAGAATCGGAGGCACCTCGGCGATGCTCCTCCCGATTCCGCATCCAAGCGATTCTCATATCTAAACTATACACAAGTAAACAAGGAAAAAATTATATCCAAGCCCAGCAAAAAACCAAGCCTGTTATTTGTGTTTTATTTATGCTATAATAAAAAAGACTTAAAGAACAGTGTATAGGTCAATCAGAAGGAGGAATCATGATGTGGCTTGCAAATGCAGGTCAAAATTGATTGATTAAGGAGAAATTTATACACATGTTAAATAAGTTGAATTTAAAAGGGTATCAGAACATTGACAAGTTAATGCAGAGTGAAATCGTATTGGTCGCATTAGAAGAAGCGATGAAAAAGGACATTAAGAAATTACATAAATCTAAAATATGGTATGATGAGAAGCGAGGTTTATATCAAACACTTCTTCCTGTTGTACCAAAGAAAATTATTTCAGCCAAGAGCGAGGACAAACTTATGAATAAGTTGATCGACTTTTACAGTTCAAAAAATATTTCTTTTGAAATGATTATGTCCGAGCAACTAACTGAAAAACTTCATACACGCTCTATCGTGAAATCAACCTACGATAGATACTATATGGATTACAGGAGATATGTGAAAGGTTCTGTTTTAGACAAAACTGATGTAGACCAAATAAATTCCGCAATAATCAAAAAATTTTTGAATGATAAGATTGCCGAGGGTATCAGCCGGAAAAATTTCAACAATTTGGTTTCCTTACTGAATATCGTATATTACTATTCAGAAGCCACAGACATGAATGTGAAAGACATTGCCAAAAGAATGAACTTAACTTCAAAGCAGTTTATCACATCAAACCGCAGGAAAACAAAAAGTGTTTGGACTATCAAAGAACAAAAGGCTTTTAAGGACTATTGTTTGAAGGCCAACAATTTGCGTTGTCTTGGTCTGTTGTTTGCCATGAATACGGGCTTACGTATAGGAGAATTAACCGCATTGAAACCGAAGGATATAGACATTGAAAATCAGCGTCTGCAAATCCGAAGGATAGAGTACAAGGAAAAAGATGAAAACGGCAAAACTGTCTATCACATCAGCAAAGATGAAGACGAAAGGGCTAAAACATCGGCCAGCCTTGAACCGATTTTTTTGTCAAATGAAGCGATAAAGGTTTATAAATTGCTTCTCGCCCATTCAACAGCGAAGAGGCCGAATGATTTCATTTTTGATGGTTTGAAAACCTATCATTTCGACCATACTCTGCGGCGTAAAATCTGCGCTGACTTGAATATAAGCCCAAGAGGGCTTCACAGTTTGCGAAAAACCTATGCGACCGAGTTAATCGACCATAATGTAAGTAAGACGATTGTGAAATCTCAAATGCGGCATACTTCTTTTGACACCACAGAGCGATATTATCACAAGAACAAGTATGAAGCGGAAGATACGCTAAACATTCTTAATAGCGTTTCAATCGGTTAAACCTAGTTAAACCAATTTCTGATACACAAAAAAGCAGAGGGCCTTGATTTTTCAAGGCTCTCCACTTTTTGAAAATAAGCTGCTGACGGGAATCGAACCCGTGACCTCCGCACTACCAATGCGACGCTCTACCGACTGAGCTACAACAGCATCTGGCTCCTTAAGCCGAGATATATAATACCATAGACCGGGAAAACTGTCAATTATTTTTTGATATTTTGTGTGAAGATTTTCTATAAAACAGGCAAATCCCCGGAGCTGTGCTCCCCGGGGGCTATGCCCGTTTCTGTGTTTGCCACGCCGCCTCAGCAGTCCATATAATAATTATACCCGTATCGTATCTCAAACGGTATATTTTGGCGCTTCAGCTTAACTTCTATCTTTTTTTTGTTTTCATCATTCTCCATCTGATTCAGAGTGCTCATCAGGCCCGTGACTACATCTGCGAACTGTTCCCCCGGAATTCCAACTGCCATCTCCTCGTCTTCCCATCCCGCCCTATGTCTCGTGCCGATACACAGCAACGAAAGATTCATATCCTTCACCGCATATGGACGGGCTGTACATTCCAGGCAGACCGCCTGATTGCCGATCAGATTCACCGACTTGGGCATTCCGTATGAATATGCGTATCCCTGTACGATTCTCATAACATTATAGGGATTTGATACGATCAGCACAACATCCGGAAAGCCGCTCTGTTTCTCGACAGGAGCAACAGTCACTCCAAAATACTTCTGGGGCAGATACACCAGCTCTCCCCGGACTGTCCTAGACAGTTCGGCATCCTTGTAGAGTCCTAGACGGGCCCAGTTTTCCCCCTTGCTGTTGCAGGGATTTAAAGGCCCCAGGCCAAATACCTGAACTCCGCTCTGACACAGAAAATCCTCTGCCTTCGCTTTTATGGAATGTCCTCTTGCTGCAGACGCAACCATCTGACAGTAATTAATCGGCTTTTTAAGGATACTTCCCTCCGCCTCGTCATACTCTGCCTTTGTCTTTAAAAACGTCACGCTCACTGCTCTTCTGTTTAAATCCAGTGCACAGTATAATTTATTGACGCAATCAATCCACTTCTTATCCATTACTCTGTAACCTGATCGTCACTGGTGTAGAATTCAAACACTTCTGGGAAAGTTTCTTCTATTTTCTCCTGCACCTCTGGATCACGGAAGCACTCGGCCATAGCTACCGCCCAGTCTGACTCTGCGTTTTCGCTCTTTACAAACACTCCCATCGGGTAATTGATCATCACGCCGTCTCTCACAATGTAGGAAGACGGATCCTTTCCAACAGAAGCCATATGAGTAAACCAACAGCAGGCGGCAGCCATATCCTCCAGCGCGGTAACAGTCTGAGCCTGCTCCATCTCTATAATTTCCAGATTTTTAGGATTTTCCACAATGTCTGCCACAGTCGCCAGCTCCACGTCTTCTGAAATTTTAATCAGATCTGCATCCTCTAAGATTCTCAGAGCCACATCTTCATTAGATGCGTCGTTCATAACTGCAATCTGTGAACCGTCTGGTATCTCTTCTACAGAAGTATACTCATTAGAATACAAGCCGATTCCCGTGTACATCCCGTATGGCTTCACCATAGCCAGATCGCCCCCACTGTTCTCATTAAAGCTTTCCACAAACTTTTTCTGCTGTCCTAATGATACGTCTACTTCTCCACTGGCACAGGCTTCCAGACATACTGGATTAGAATCAAATGGAATAAACTCTGTCTGATAGCCCTGGGCCTCATACTTGTCCTTAAACGCTTCATAGAAGACCTGCGATACAGATGCCGTACCCGCAATTCTTATCACCTTGTCCTCGTCTGCTTTTTTCTCCCCTGCCTGCTCTTCTTCTGCAGTCTCTTCTTCTGTCCTGGCACTCTCTTTTTCAGCTTCTGTCTTAAACTCTGAGGTTCTTTCTGCACAGCCCGCAGTCAGAGTTCCCGCTATCATAACAGCAGCCAATACACCTAATACCTTCTTTTTCATCTCTTTTCCTCCTGCTTAAATCCTACTTTGTTAGTTTATATAACTTGTTTCCGATTCCCTGAACCAGCATAACAAGAAATACCAAAATGACGACAATAAAATACATGATCATATAATCGAAACGCTGATATCCGTAAGACAGAGCCACTGCTCCCAATCCTCCTGCTCCCACAGCTCCCGCCATAGCGGACGTATTCAGCATATTGATGATCATAATTGTAAAATTGGAAATCAGAGCTGGCAGCGCTTCCACCAGCATAACCTTAAACACAATCTGAAGATTGGAAGCTCCAATCGACTTCGCCATTTTAATCAGCTGAGGATCCACTGTATTTAAGGCATTTTCTGTCATTCTGGTAGCAAATGGAGTACTGCCTAAAGTGATAGCAAAAATTGCAGCCTTAACTCCAATGGTGGTTCCAATAAAAAATCTAGTAATAGGCGCAATAGCCACGATCAAAATCATCATTGGAAAGGAACGGACAATATCCGTAATCTTGCCCAGTATATTATTGAAAAATGGATGAGGTGAAAGTCCGTTATCAGCCGTTATCACCAGCACAATACCGAACATCATTCCCAGACAGATAGACAGAACCGCTGATACAAGCACCATTTCAAGCGTGTCCCCAATCGCTGGGAGAATTACCGTTGGCAGGTATCGTATTAAATTCGATTTTTCCAACATCTGAACCAATTCCAGCATCTACATCCCTCCTACCACCTTGTACTCTATCTGGATGTCATTCAAATATTTCTTAATTTTTGCAAACTCTTCTACATCCATGGTAACAGAAATTTTTCTGTCATCTAAGCCAATTAACCGTTTCAGCTGCTCCGGCTTATTTTCAAAAATTTCCTGCACCTCTCCTGTCAGAGACACACAGCCTCCGTCAAGAATTGCCATGCGGCTGCAAATGCTTTGAACCACCGACATTTCATGTGTTACCACAATAATGGTTATATTGAATTTTTCCTGAAGATCCTTCAGAAGCTCCAGAATTGCCGCCGTGGATCTGGGATCTAGCGCGGATGTACACTCATCGCAGAAAAGATATTTGGGATTCATAGACAGAGCCCTTGCAATCGCCACACGCTGCTTCTGTCCTCCGCTTAGCTCGTCTGGGCGGCTCTTCAGTTTGTCCTGTATCCCCGTCAGTTCCGCCAACTCATCCACCCGGCTTTTAATCTCTGCCTTTGAATATTTCCAGCACTCCATAGGAAGCGCAATATTGTGGAACACGTCCTTGCGGCCGATCAGAGAGAAATTCTGAAAAATCATGCCCATATTTCTTCTGAACTGCCTCATCTGGATCTCATTCAGAGTTTCCAGCTTAACTCCGTCTACGCTGATACTTCCCGACTGATATTTTTCCAGCCCGGCCAGGCAGTTGAGCAGTGTGGATTTCCCGACTCCGCTGGGCCCCACCAGTCCAAATATCTCGTTGTCATGAATCGTCAAGTCAATATCTTTTAAAACCTGCGTATCTTGAAACGAATGATTTACGCGCAGAT
>ERZ832522.1575-NODE-1575-length-30293-cov-33.825914_pt1 | contig 30293 bp, 21 predicted proteins | sample MGYA00519951_ERZ832522 | MGnify/ENA primary metagenome ERZ832522 (study PRJEB31850, sample SAMEA3708728) | human gut metagenome | biome: human gut; feature: human-associated habitat; material: faeces | place: China | collected 2014 ... | reverse complement strand
GGAACAAACCCGAGGGTTACACCTACCAGCGCGACCGCACGTGGCAGTTCAACAACCTCAAACCCCGCACCTATAAATGATCCGCATTCTCCGGCATACGCTCTGCCTCGCCCTGCTGCTGACGCTCGCGGCCTGCGAAAAAGACCGCGAGCCGCGAATCGAGGTCTCGACGGGAGAGATTCACCTCCCGGGCGACGCTTCGTCCGGGACGACGTTCACCGTGTCGGCCGAAGAACCGTGGACGCTGTCGTATACCGGCGAGGGATTCGCCGTGACGCCGGACGGCGGCGTCCGCGGGGAGACGACGGTCACGGTGACCGCCTCCGAACCCAACTCCGCCAAGGCGCGCCGGAAGCTGGGCACGATAACCGTCCGCCACCCCGCCAACAAGGACGGCTATCCGGTCGAGGTCTACCAACGGCCCGCCGTGGCGACGCAGACCCTTCTGCTGTACATGCCCGGACGAAGCCTGATCGACTATTACGAGCGCAACATCGAGGGCGTCAGTGCGGCCGTGACGAACCAAATCCCGGGCGACGGGCGCATTCTGGTCTGCTACCAGCCCGAGAAGCATTCGTCGGCCGTCCTGCAGGAGATCCGTTACGACCCGGCGACGGAACGGTGCGAACGAACGACGCTCAAAACCTACGACGGCTTCAACGCCGGAAACCCCGAAAAGGTACGGCAGCTGTTCGCCGATGCCGCGGAGCTGGCTCCGGCCCAAAACTACGGGCTGATCATCGGCTGCCACGGCAAGGCGTGGATTCCGGTCGCCAGCGGCTCGCTCTCCTACTCGATGCGGCGTTCCGCCGAGGACGACCTATGGGCCGCGCCCCCGGGAGCCAAGCAGACCCGTTCGTTCGGCGACAAGGGCTACGAACTGAACATCACGGAGCTGAAGGAGGCGCTCGAAGCGCAGCAGTTCCGTTTCGACTACCTGATCTTCGACGACTGCTTCATGGCCAACATCGAAACGCTCTACGACCTGCGTTCGGTCATCGGCTACATCGTGGCGTCGCCCTGCGAGGTCATGGGCGACGGATTCCCCTACGACCGGATCGTCCCCCACCTGTTCGAAACGGGACCGGTCGCGGACCGGCTCGCGGAAACCTGCCGGGAGTTCTGGAACCTCTACGAAAACGAATACCAGAGCACGACCTGGAAAGAGCAGTCGGGCTGCATCTCACTGGCCGTCACGTCGCAGCTGGACGCGCTGGCGGAGGTGATGCGCCGCATCAACGAAAAAGGCAAACAGCCGTTCGAACTCTCGCAGCTCCAGTACTACGAGGGACTGATGACACACCTTTTCTACGACTTGGGGCATTACGTCGAATTGAGCTGCGGCGACCCGGCGCTCGTCAAGGAATTCACGACGCAACTCGACCGGGCATTTCCCCCCGAAAGCCGTCTGTGCACGAAGCAGTTCTATTCCCAATACAACAACGGGTCGAACCCCGTGCATTTCTATACGGGCGTCTCCGTGAGCGAGCCTTCGACGAAGTACGTCGCCGAAAACCGGATGACGAACTGGTATCGGGACACGCATTAAATGAAATGAAAAGAGCGATTCTCACGAATCGCTCTTTTCATTTATGCATACAGCCCGGACTTCCTATTCATACTGCCCGGACTTCAGCCGCTCCACCTCCTCGCGGGTCAGGAACCGCCACGCTCCGCGCTTGAGGTTCTTCTTCGTGAGACCCGCATAGTAAACGCGGTCGAGTTTGGTCACGGTGTACCCCAGGAACTCGAAAATACGGCGCACGATGCGGTTGCGGCCCGAGTGGATCTCGATGCCCACCTCCTGCTTGTTCTCCTTGACGTAGGAAATCTCGTCGGCGAAGATCTCGCCGTCTTCGAGCGTGACGCCCTCGGCGATGCGGTCCATGTCGGCGCGCGTCAGAGGTTTGTCGAGCGTCACCTGGTAGATTTTCTTCTTCTTGTAGGAAGGGTGCGTCAACTGCTTCGTAAGGTCGCCGTCGTTGGTGAACAACAGCAGCCCGAGACTGTTCTTGTCGAGGCGTCCCACCGGGTAGATGCGCTCCGTGCAGGCGCCCGAGACCAGCTCCATGACCGTCTTTCCGGCATGGGGATCGTCGAGCGAAGTGACGTAGCCCTTGGGCTTGTTCAGCACCAGGTAGACCTTCTTCTCGCCCTGCACCGGCTCGTCATTGAACCGCACTTCGTCGGTCGGCAGCACCTTGGTCCCCAGTTCGGTGACGATCTTGCCGTTGACCGAAACGACGCCCGCCGTGATGAAATCGTCGGCCTCGCGGCGCGAGCAGATGCCCGACTGGGCGATGAAGCGGTTCAGGCGCATCTCACCCGTCTGCTTCTCGGGATTGAATTTCGGATACGACGCCGGTTTGTCGTCGTGTTTCTTATAGGCAGGTTTGAACGGTTTGTCGACGAACTTCCGGTCGCCGAATTTCTTATCCCCGAATTTCTTCTCGCCGTAGGGCTTGTCGCCGAACTTCTTGGGTCCGAATTTCTTCTCGCCGTAGGCCGGCTTGTCGCCGTAACTGCGGCGCGGACGCTCCTCGTCGCTGCGGTGACGGTCACCGTCGTAGCGGGGTTTGTCGCCGAAGGAACGCCGCGGACGGTCGTCGTCCTGACGCTGACGGTCGCCATACGAACGCGGCTTATCGTCGTACTGACGCTGACGGTCGCCATAGGGACGCGGGCGGTCGTCATACGAACGGCGCGGGCGGTCGCCCTCCCCGCGGGATTTGTCGCCGTAGTGCGGCTTCTCGAAGACCGGACGGTTGTCGGCCGTGAAATGGGGGTTATACGAAGCCCGGCGTTCGGGCCTGTTTTCAAAGGAGGGTTGCTCCGAATCGGCGGCATCACGCTGCAAACGCGGGCGACGCTCGACACGCTCCGCCGTAGCCACTACGGTGCGCTTGCGTTTGTCGCGTCCGAAGCGTTCGAGCACCGGGGTCGAGTCGTTTTTAGGATCTTTCATTTTCTATTCGTCTAATAAATTATCGGGGGCAGGGACCGGAACGTGCCGACCGGGTTCACGCGCGTGATACCGGACGCAGCCCGTCCGAGCCGGTTTCCACCCGGCAAAGGTAATCCATTTTTCCGGATTATAACACATAACGTGCCCGATTTCAACCGTTTTGGGAATAATTGCGCCGGAAGGCGACAAAACGCCTGCTTTTGCCGTATCTTTGCCGAAAAATAACTCCCCGACGACCGGCGGCATTCCGGCAGAAGCCCCGCGCCGCCCGGCATCGGCTGCGACACCCGATCCTGCGTTATGAACATGAACCGCGAAATACTGCGCATCGCGCTCCCCAATATCGTCTCGAACATCACCGTGCCGCTCATGGGCATCGTATCGACCGCCATCGCCGGACACTGGGGAGCCGACTCCGCCGCCACGATCGGCGCGCTGGCCATCGGCGTCTCGATCTTCAACTTCATTTACTGGAACTGCTCGTTCGTGCGCATGGGAACCAGCGGGCTGACGGCCCAGGCGTTCGGCGCGGGCGACTTCCGCGAGTGCACCAACATGCTGGCCCGCGCGCTGTCGGTGTCGGCGGTGATGGGTGTGCTGATGATCCTGCTCCAATACCCCGTGGGAGAACTGGCCCTCTGGGCCATGAACGGCAGCGAAATGACCCGCGACTACTTTTACGCCCGCATCTGGGCCGTGCCGGCGGGCATCGTGCTCTTCGGGTTCAACGGCTGGTTCACGGGGATGCAGAACGCCATATTCCCCATGCTGACGGCCGTCACGGTCAACATCGTGCACATCCTTTGCAGCCTCTGGTTCGCCTTCGGGATGGATATGGGCATCGTGGGCATCGCCTACGCCTCGGTGATCGCCCAATGGACCGGCGTGGCGCTCTCGGCGCTGCTGCTCGCCGCCAAATACCGTCCGATCCTCACCGGGATCGACTGGTCGGAGGTGCTGGACCTCAAACCGCTGAAGACGTTCTTCATCATCAACCGCGACATCATCCTGCGCACGTTCTGCATCGTCGCGGTCTACACCTTCTTCACCGGGGCGTCGGCACGCATGGACGACCCCGCGCTGCTGGCCGTGAACACCCTGCTGCTGCAACTCTTCACGCTCTTTTCCTACATGAACGACGGCTTCGCCTACGCCGCCGAGGCGCTCACGGGACGCTTCATCGGCGCGCGCGACAGCGTGTCGCTGCGCGACTGCCTGCGGAGGTGCATCGCCTGGGGAACGCTCGTATCGGTGGTCTTCGTGGGGATTTATCTCGTCTGGTGGCGCGACCTGGTGGGCGTGTTCGTAGACCACTCGGCACCCAACGCCGGGGTGATCGAGGAGCTGGCGGGACGCTACATCGTCTGGATCATCCTCATCCCGATCGCCTCGGCCATGCCCTTCATCATGGACGGCATCATGGTCGGAGCCACCGAAACGCGCGTCATGCGCGACTCGATGTTCTGGGCCACGGCGGCCTATTTCGCCATTTACGACGCCTGCTACCCGCTGATCGGCAACAATGCCCTGTGGCTGGCCTTCACGCTCTACATGTTCCTGCGCGGAGTGATCCAGTTCTTTATGACCCGCCGGCTGAAAACCATCTACGACAAGATCGCATAGGACCCGGACAACCGCCAGTCGCGCCACCCCTCGGGACGGATCGCCGCGGGAAATTCGCACTCCAGCCACACGGTGCGGGCCGTCGATTTCCACGGACGCCCGAGGTAAACCCGCGTCACCCCTTCGGCCGCCGTCACACGGCAGCAGGAGAAGACGAATCCGTATTCGTTGCGCTCGGTGGTCGAAGCGGCCGTGATGAAACTGTCGGCCTTGCAATGGATCGTCGAACACTCGAACAGCACGATCGAAGGGCCGAAAATGAAGTCGGCGGTTCCCTCGACATAACAATTCTCGACATGTACGCGCGAAACGTAGCCGCGAGCAAAGAAGGTGTCCTGATCGCCGATGAGCGCACAATGATACAGATGGATGCGGTCGCCGCGGGTTTCGAGCGCCACGGCCTGCCCTACCCTTCCGGCATCGTTCTCGACGGTCAGGCAATCCAGATAGACATCGTCGGCCTGAACGGACATCGTATAGCTGTCGTAGGTGGTCAGCTCGCGGCCGTCGACGACTTTGCCGGCATAGTCGCCCCAGACGATGCGGGTTTCAGCCATTTCATCGCCCAGAATCCGGACCTTGTCCTTATAGACGTCGAGCGTCACCTTCTCGCGATAGACGCCGGGCATAATCCGCACCGTGCGCCACTCCGCAGGCTTCGACGGCAGGGCGTCGAAACACGCCTGAATGGTCCGGAAATCCCCGCCGCCGTTGCAGTCGACGGTATAGACCTTCTCTGCCGAGGCGACGAACGAGGACAGGAGAAGGATCGTTATGATTACAGCGGATTTCATCATAGGTTCGGTGAACGCAATTACACGCTACAACGTCACCCCCGTCTTGAAGATGGCGATCTCCTTGAAACCCGTCTCCTCGTGCTTGAGACGCTCGCCGCCGGCCGTGGCCAGCACCTTGCCGATGAAACGCTCCAGCACGGCCTGCGGCTCCTCGTCCTCGACCAGCGTGCCGGCGTTGAAGTCGATCCAGTTGGCCTTGAACTCCGCGAGCTGCGTGTTGGTCGAAATCTTCATCGTGGGCACGAACGACCCGAAAGGCGTGCCGCGTCCCGTGGTGAAGAGCACCAGTTGGCAGCCCGAGAGAGCCAGCGCCGAAGCGGCCACCAGGTCGTTGCCCGGAGCCTGCAAGAGGTTCAATCCCGGCTTCGTGACGGGCTGTGCGTAGGTCAGCACGTCGACGACGGGCTGCGCCCCGCCCTTCTGCACGCAGCCGAGCGATTTCTCCTCAAGGGTCGTGATGCCGCCCTTCTTGTTGCCCGGCGAGGGATTTTCATAAATCGGCTGGTCGAACCGGCGGAAATAGCGTTTGAAATCGTTGATCAGCGAGACCGTTCCGTCGAAAACCCGGCGGTCCACGGCGCGGTCCATCAGGATCGTCTCGGCGCCGAACATCTCGGGAACCTCCGTCAGCACCGTCGTGCCGCCCTGCGCGATCAGCCAGTCGGAAAACAGCCCCACCAGCGGATTGGCCGTGATGCCCGAGAAACCGTCCGAGCCGCCGCACTTCAAGCCCACCTTGAGGTAAGCGAGCGGAAGCGGCTGACGCTTATCGGCTTTGGTCTTTTCCACCAGCCCGCGGCAGATTTCGAATCCCGCCTCGATCTCGTCCTCGACCTCCTGGGCGACGAGGAACTTCACCCGCTCGTCGTCCCATTGGCCGATCACCTCTTTCAGGGCCGACACCTGGCTGTTCTCGCACCCGAGGCCCAGCACCAGCACGGCGCCCGCATTGGGGTGACGCACCAGCGCGGCCAGCGCCCGCTGCGTATTGGCGTGGTCGTCGCCCAGCTGCGAACAACCGTAATTGTGGGTGTAGACCCGCACGTCGTCGAGGTGCGAGCAGTCGCACTCGCGCTTCACACGCTCCGCGATGGCCTGCGCCTGCCCGTTGACGCACCCCACCGAGGGCACGATCCACAACTCGTTGCGAATGCCCATCGTATCGTTCCCGCGCAGGTAACCCATCACCCGCACGTCGCGCTTCGGGCACCCGACATCGTAAACCTTGGGGGCATAGGTGTATTCGAGGTCGTCGCGGAGGTTGGTTTTCAGGTTGTGCGTGTGAATCCACCCGCCCTGCGGCACGTCCTGCGTGGCGTGACCGATGGGATAGCCGTACTTCACGACGTTCTCGCCCGCGGCGATGTCGCGCAGGGCGAACTTATGGCCGCGCGCAACGTCCTCGCGGAGCGTCACGGCGACGCCCTCGACATCGAGCGTCTCGCCCTCGTGCAGGTCGTCGGCCAGTGCGACGGCGACATTGTCCGCAGCGTTGATTTTCAGAAACCGTTTCATATCAATAAAATAAGCCGCATGTCCGGGTCCCGCAAAGCCCCCGCCGAGGCGGGGGTTCGGGGTGGGTCGGACTTGTGAACACGACCGGAGGCCGTGCCACGAACCGTCCGAAACGCCGCACCGGAACAGCTGACTGGTTACGCTCCTAAAAACTTCTTCAAGGCATCTTTCATGCCCAGCGTCTCGATGTCGCGGACATAGCCCGCAACGGTCCCGATGAAGCCCGGAACCTCCGAGAAATCGACGGTGAAGATGCCGCTCTCCTTCACGATCTTCGCGATCGTAGCCTCCATGTCGGCCGAATCCCAGTTGGCGCAGATGTAGTCCACGAACTCCCTCGTGTCGTCGGGTTCGAAACCGCTGTTCGGCCCGTAGAGGGTCATCAGCGCGGCGAACGTGAATGCTTCGCGTTCGGCCAGCCGCTGCGCCTTGAACCAGTTGTCGCGCACGGTCGGATAGTTGCGCGCCCCCCATTTCGAAAGCGAGTTGAGCGAAATGGACCGGAGCATGTGCTTGATGAAGGGGTTGTAGAAACGCTCCAGAATCCCGGCGGCGAACTTCTTCAGCTCGTCCCGGTCCTCGTCGATCATCGGGATCACCTCCTCGGCGACCATGTCGTTGACGAACCGCTCGATGTCGGGCGTATTGAAAGCGTCCATCACCGTCTCGCAGCCCATTTGCAGGGCGATGGGCACCATGCCCGTATGCGACCCGTTCAGGATGCGGACCTTCTTGTCGCGGAACTGCTTGATCGAGGGCATGAAAACGACGTGCAGCCCCGCCTTGTCCAGCGGCAGTTCCTTCATCACCTCCTTGTAGTCCGGGCCGCCGATGGCCCACAGGTGGTACAGCTCGGCCTTCACCACGAGGTTGTCGTCATAGCCGATCTCCTCCCTGATCTCGCCGATCTGCTCGCGCGGGAAGCCCGGGACGATGCGGTCCACGAGCGTGTCGCAGAAGTGGCAGCTGTTTTCGACCCAGTCGATGAAATCCTGCCCGAGCTTGTGGTATTCGGCGTGTCTGATGACGTATTCGTGGAGCGTCGAGCCGTTGTTCTCGATCAGCTCGCAGCAGATGATGCAAAGGCCCTTGGTCGGGTCGCCGTTGAAATGTTTGAACCGCTTGTACAGCAGCGCCGTCATCTTGGCGGGATACGACTTCGGCGGACAGGCCGTCAGATCATCGCCCTCCTCGTAGCGGATGCCCGCCTCGGTGGTGTTCGAAATGGTGATCTTCAGCTCCGGCGAGAGGAAATACGCCTCGTATTTCGCATAGTCCACATAGGGATTGAACGAATCCATGATGCTCTTCACCAGCCGCACGTCCTTCTTGGGCCGTTTGTTCTCGATGCCCTCCAGATAGACGTGGTACATGTTGTCCTGCCGGTGCATCAGGTCGATCATCCCCAGCACCTTGCGCTCGGGGTCGATGATCGGCTGGCAAACGGCCACGCCTGCATCCATGACGCCCTTCTCGTTGGCGATGTCGATCTGCCAGTCCACGAAGGCTCTCAAGAAGTTGCCTTCGCCGAATTGCAGGATGCGAACGGGGCGGCCGACCGTTTCGACGGTCGACTTGTTCAGTTGCTTGATCATTGTATGTCCGGTTTTTAAGTTAATCCAATACAATCGGTTTGTATTTCGGAACCAGCGTCTTCATCACGATCCAGCCGATGAGGTAAGCCACGGCGCAGATGCAGAAGACGACGAAATATCCGGCGGGCTTACCCTCGAAACCCATGAACTGCATCGCCGTTTCGTCGGCATATACGAACAGCCAGCCGGCGAACCATTGCAGGATCATCGAGCCTACGCCGCCGGCCATGCCGCCGATGCCCGTCACGGTGGCGATCGCCGACTTGGGGAACATGTCGCCGATGGTCGAGAAGATATTGGCCGACCACGACTGGTGCGCCGCGCCGCCCAGACCGATCAGGATGATCGGGAACCACGGCGAGATCGTGCCCATGGGCTGCGCCAGCAGCACCAGCAGCGGAATGAACGCGAAGATCAGCATGGCGCGCATGCGTGCCGCATAGGGGTTCAGCCCCGTCTTGTTGATGATGATCGTCGGAAGCTTGCCGCCGTAGATCGACAGCATCGTGATGGCATAAAGCGTGAAGATCAGCGCCACGCCCAGCCCTTCGGACATCTTGATCCCGAACTGCGAATTGAGGTACGAGGGGGTCCAGAAGAGGAAGAACCACCACACGCCGTCGGTCATAAACTTGCCGAAGGCGAAGGCCCACGTCTGTTTGAACGAGAGCGTTCTCCAGAACGAGATCTTCTCGCCCTCCTGCTCCTTGCCGACCGTCTCGCCGTCGACCACTTCGTGCTGGTCCTGCTCGATATACTCCAGCTCGGCGGCATTCACCTTCGGGTGTTCCGAGGGTTTCTTGTACATGAAGACCCAGAAGCCCATCCAGACGAAGCCCAGGGCGCCGATCACGATGAAGGCCATCTCCCAGCCCCAGGCCTTCGCCAGCAGCGGAATGGTCAGCGGGGCGAACAGCGCGCCGATCGAAGCGCCGGCATTGAAGATCGAGGTGGCGTAGGCGCGGTCCTTCTTGGGGAAGTACTCGGCGGTCACCTTGATGGCTGCCGGGAAGTTGCCCGCCTCGCCCAGGGCAAGGATGCAGCGCGCGGCGATGAAGAAATACATGCTGACCATGGCGATGGTCGCGGCCAGGGCCGACCCGGCCTCGACGGCGCGCAGCGCGGCGGCGTCGGGAAGCCCCACCCATGCCTCGGTGGCGATGCCGCAAAGGGCGTGCATGCAGGCTCCCATCGACCAGACGCCGATGGCCCACAGATAACCTTTCTTGGTGCCCATCCAGTCGATGAAACGGCCCGCGAAGAGCATGCAGACGGCATAGACGATCGAGAAGATCGAAGTGATCAGTCCGTAGTGGTACTCGTTCCAGTGGAATTCGGGCTTGATGAACTCGTCCCACGTCAGCGAGAGCACCTGACGGTCGAGGTAGTTAACAGTCGTTGCGAAGAAGAGCATCGCACAGATGATCCAGCGATACTGCGTCATCTTCCCAGCGAGAGTCGATTTGTTGTTTGTCATTATGGGGTTTAATTAAGTAGTGTTCAGGAATTGGTGAGCCGTAGGAACGGCGTCCGGCGGCGGAGCGGGGCCGCCGCCGGACTACCGAACTTACGGAATCGGTTTTAACGCACCCGGGCGATCACGTCCAGAGCGAAACGGCATTTTTCGGTGATCGCCGCCCAGTCCTTCACGGCGACGACCTCTTTCGGGAAGAGCTGCGAGCCCATGCCCACGCAATAAACGCCGGCCTTGAACCACGCCGTGAGGTTCTCCTCGGTGGGTTCCACCGCTCCGGTGGCCATGATGTTCGACCACGGCAGCGGGGCCTTGACGTTCTTGACGAACGACGGACCGCCCACGTTGCCCGCGGGGAAGACCTTCGTCAGGTCGCAGCCCAGTTCCTGCGCCGTGCCGATCTCCGTCACCGAACCGCAGCCGGGGGTGTAGGGAACCAGATGGCGGTTGCAGACCCTGGCCACCTCGGCGTTCAGGTAGGGACCCACGACGAAGTTGGCGCCGTACTGCATGTACATCGCGGCCGTCGGGGCGTCGACCACCGAACCGATGCCCAGGATCATCTCCGGGCACTCCGCGGCGGCGAATTTCACCAGACGGATGAACACCTCCGAAGCGAAATCGCCGCGGTTGGTGAACTCGAAAGCGCGCACGCCGCCTTCGTAGCAGGCTTTCACGACCTGCTCGGCCACGTCGGCGTCGGCATGATAGAATACGGGAACCATGCCGGTCTTACCGATGGCCTCCAGAACTTGCATTTTATTGAAGCGAGCCATAATTTTTAATTCTTAATTTTTCATTTTTAATTATCTCTGCACCCGTCCGCTGGCATTGCCTCCGGCCAACGACTCGACCTCCTCGGCCGATACGAGGTTGAAGTCGCCGTTGATCGTGTGCTTCAGGGCCGATGCCGCCACGGCGAACTCCAGGGCCTCGCCCTGCGTCGGCTTGGTCAGCAGGCCGTGGATCACGCCGCCCGAGAACGAGTCGCCGCCGCCCACGCGGTCGATGATCGGGTCGATGTCGTAACGCTTCGACTCGTAGAACTCCTCTCCGTTGTAGATCATGGCTTTCCAGCCGTTGTACGTCGCCGAGAACGACTCGCGCAGGGTCGAGATCACATACTTGAACCCGAACGTCGCGGCCATCTGGCGGAAGATGCCCTTGTAGCCCTCGGCGTTGGTCTCGCCGCCCTCGACATCGGCGTCGGGCTTGAACCCGAGGCACAGCTCGGCGTCCTCCTCGTTGCCGATGCAGACATCGACATACTGCATCAGGGGCTTCATAATCGACTGCGCCTTCTCCTTGGTCCAGAGCTTCTTGCGGAAGTTCAGGTCCACCGACACCGTCACGCCGTGACGCCTGGCGGCCTCGCAGGCCAGACGGGTCAGTTCGGCGGCCTTGTCCGAAATCGCGGGCGTGATGCCCGACCAGTGGAACCAGTCGGCGCCCTCCATGATGGCGTCGAAGTCGAAATCCTGCGGATCGGCCTCGGCGATCGACGAATGCGCACGGTCGTAGATCACCTTCGAGGGACGCATCGAGGCCCCGGTTTCGAGGTAGTAGATACCCACGCGGTCGCCGCCGCGGGCGATGAAATCGGTCCTCACGCCGTATTTGCGCAGCGCATTGACCGCCGACTGGCCGATCTCGTGCTTCGGGAGCTTCGAGACGAAGTAAGCCTCGTGGCCGTAGTTGGCGCACGAAACGGCCACGTTGGCCTCGCCGCCGCCATAGACGACGTCGAACGAATCGGACTGAACGAAGCGCGTGTTTCCGGGCGTCGAAAGACGCAGCATGATTTCACCTAATGTTACGATTTTCATGGTATTATGACAGCTTAAAATTTGAAATAGTCCTTGGCGTTGCGGTAGCAGATGCCCTCGATGATCTCCCGGCCGATGAAGTCGATCTCCGAGGCGGGCAGCAGGCCCTGCTCGATGTCGTTGCCGACGAGGTTGCACAGCGTGCGGCGGAAATACTCGTGGCGCGGGTACGAAAGGAACGACCGCGAGTCGGTCAGCATGCCCACGAAGCGGCTCAACAGACCCAGCGTCGAGAGGGCGTTCATCTGTTTCTCCATGCCGTCCTTCTGGTCGAGGAACCACCACCCCGATCCGAACTGGATCTTCCCGGCGCCGTAGCGGCCGTCCTGGAAATTGCCGATCATCGTGGCCACCAGCTCGTTGTCGCGGGGATTGAGGTTGTAGATGATGGTCTTCGCAAGGCGGTCGTTGCGGTCGAGCATGTCGAAGAATTTCGACATCTGCCTGCTGACCGCGAAGTCGCCGATCGAGTCGAAGCCCGTATCGGGACCCAGCCGGCCGAACATGCGGCTGTTGTTGTTGCGGATGGCGCCGTAATGGAACTGCTGGGTCCAGCCGGCCTCATGGTCCATCGTGGCGAACTCGACCAACATGGCGGTCTTGAACTTGCGGATCTCCTCGGGCGTCAGCGTCTGCCCGCCGTATACCTTATTAAAAATAGCGTCGATCTCGGCCTGCGTATAATCCTCGGCATAGAACTCCTCGATGCCGTGGTCCGAAAGGCGGCAGCCGACCGACCCGAAGAACTCGTGACGCACGCGCAGCGCGTCGATCACATCGGCGAACTTCGTGATCGCGACGCCCGAAACCTCCGAAAGCTTCTCCATATAAGCGCGGAAATCGGCCGGAACCTCCACGGCCATCGCCTTGTCGGGACGCCACGTGGGGAGCATCTTCGTCGCAAAACCGTCCTCGCGGACCTTGATGTGGTGTTCGAGCGAATCCACGGGATCGTCCGTCGTGCAGACCGCCCCGACGTTGTAGCGGCGCATCAGGCCGCGGGCGTGGTATTCGGGACGCTGCAACAGCGCCGTGCAATGGTCGTAGATTTCGCGGGCCGAAGCGGGGTTGAGCAGTTTCGTCACCCCGAAGGCGGTCTTCAATTCGAGGTGGGTCCAGTGGTAGAGCGGGTTGCGCATCGTATAGGGAACCGTCTCGGCCCACTTCTCGAACTTCTCCCAATCGGTCGTATCCTTGCCCGTGCAATACTTCTCATCGACCCCGTTGGTGCGCATGGCGCGCCATTTGTAGTGGTCGCCTTCGAGCCAGATCTTCGACAGGTTGTCGAAACGGTGGTCCGAAGCCACGTACTCGGGAATCAGGTGGCAATGGTAGTCGATGATCGGCATCTTGGCCGCATGGTCGTGGTAAAGACGCTGCGCAGTCTCGGTCTGCAACAGGAAGTTGTCGTCGTTGAACTGTTTCATAAAAAATAAAAGCTATCGCGGTTAAATTTCTATACGTATCAGGCTCTTTTTCATAACGTAAAATTAGTAACTTTCCGCCACTCGGAATATGAAAAATTACCGAATTAAATAGAATATTTGCCGTTTTGGTTGACCAATATACGGAAAAATTGTAAATTTGCCTACAAACAACGGAAAAACTTCAATTCTAATTTTATGAAAAAACCGATTATGTGGGTTGCAGCCCTCCTGACGGCCTCCTGCACACCCGCTTTGAAGGTCGAAGTCGCCAACACGACCCCGACCGAACGCGATGACGAAACCGTCGAAATCGCCTGGTCCGAAGTCGCCGCGCTCAAAGGCGTGACGCCGGACAACATCGTCGTCCTGAACGACGACAACGAGCAGATCCCCTCGCAGGTCCTCTTCCGCGGCGGAACGGAGCCGCAGGCGCTGATCTTCCAGACCGACGCCGACCCGATGGAAAGCAAGCGGTTCAAACTGGTCACAGGCCAGCGCGAGAACTACCCCGCCGAGGCGTTCGGCCGCACGGTTCCCGAACGTTACGACGACTACGCCTGGGAGAACAACAAGGTAGCCTACCGCCTCTACGGCCCGGCGCTCGAAACCTCTCCCGAGAAGCTCGTCACTCCGGGCATCGACGTATGGGTGAAGTGCACCGACAAACTGGTGATCGACGAGTGGTACGCCCGGGGCAACTACCACCACAACTACGGCGACGGCATGGACTGCTACAAGGTGGGCGTGACGCTCGGTTCGGGCGCATCGCTGCCCTTCGCCGGCGGTAAATTCTGGATGATGGGACACAACTACGCCACGGCCCGGACGCTCGACAACGGCCCGATCCGCACTTCGGTCGAATTGACCTACGCCCCGTTCGATGTCGACGGCACGCCCGTGACGCTCACCAAGATCATCTCGCTCGACGCCAACCAGCGCTTCAACCGCATGGACAACATCTACGAAGGAGCATTCGCCGAGATGCCGATCGCCGCGGGCTTCGTGCGCCACGACGTGAAACAGATGCAGCGCGGCGAAGGCTGGATGGCCCTATGCGAGGCCGTTTCGGACTCGAAGAACCCCGCACGCGACGGCGACATCTACCTGGGCGTGATCCTGCCGGGAGCCGAGATGCTTACGGACACGCTGGGCCACGCCGTAGCCGTCAAGGCCGTGAAACCCGGCCGGACGCTGACCTACTACGCCGGTTCGGGCTGGAGCCAGGGCGGCGTGGAGGACATGAAGGAGTGGATCGAAGAGATCGGGCAGGCGCAGGCTGCCGCCGTGACGCCGCTCAAAGTGACGGTCCTCAACTAAAAATCCATCCCAAAAAGGGCAGGCATATCATCCTGCTTTTTCCGAAAGGCCCGGTCCGACGACCGGGCCTTTCTCTATCGGAACCCTTTCCCGAAGCGGGCGCAATCCGGCTTGCGATTGTCCGGCTTTTTACGTATATTTGTAACTCCTATTTCACAAAAATCATGGACAGACAAAAGATCGTTACCTTCGGGGAGATCATGCTGCGTCTCACGCCGCCCGACTACCTGCGTTTCAACCAGACGAACCTCTTCCGCGCCAGCTACGGCGGAAGCGAGGCCAACGTCGCCGTATCGCTGGCCAACTACGGCCTGCAAAGCGAATTCGTCACCCGCCTGCCGGACAACCGGGTAGCCGACGCCTGCATCGACGACCTGCGCCGCTACGGCGTACGGACGGACGCCATCCTGCGCGGCGGCAAGCGGCTCGGGATTTACTACATGGAGGAGGCCGCCGCGATGCGCTCGTCGCACGTCGTATACGACCGCGCCGACTCGGCCTTCGACACCCTGCAACCGGGGATGATCGACTGGGACGGAATCTTCCGCGGCGCCTCGTGGTTCCACTGGTCGGGGATTTCGGCCGCGGTGAGCGCCGGCACGGCGGCCGTGTGCGCCGAGGCGATTGCGGCGGCGCACGCGGCGGGACTGACCGTCTCGTGCGACATCAACTACCGCAAGAACCTCTGGAAATACGGCAAGGAGCCACAGGAGGTGCTCCCGCCGCTGATGGAGCAGTGCGACGCCTTCTTCGGCACGGACGACGAATACGAAAAGGTGCTCGGCATGCAGCTGCCGCAGTTTGCGGCCCGCGACACCGCCTACCGTCCCGATACGGCGGGTTACGAACGGGCCTCGGCGGAGGTTGCGGCGCGCTTCCCCCGCTGCCGGAGCATCGTCTTCGGACTGCGCAGCGTATTGAGCGCCAACCACCACCTGATCTCGGGAACGCTCTACACGGGCGGACGTCTGCACTCCACGCGGGTTTACGACATCGACCCCGTGGTCGACTGCGTCGGCGTGGGCGACGCCTTCGTGGGCGGATTGCTCTACGGAATGGCCGCGCATCCCCACGACGCCCAGTTTGCGCTGGACTTCGGAACCGCGGCCTGCGCGTTGAAAAACACCGTGCCGGGCGACTACAACCAATTCACGGCCGCAGAGGTCGAACAGCTGGCCCGCGGCTCCGTCTCGGGCCGCATCGCCCGCTAACCGGCGTAAGACGCCGGATTCAGGGTGCGGCCTTTTGGCCGGAACGCTGCTCCCCGGCCCCGCGCCCGCACGGCCAAAAGGCGGGATTCAGGGTGCAGGGCGTTTCGTAATGCCATCCCCCCCCTCCATATGCAAAAAACCCGGCTGGAAAGCCGGGCTTTTTTCATAACGCCTGCCGAACGGGCGGCAGCACAACTCCGTTCAAAGAGCGGGACCGGCGAACCATCGCCGCTGAATCCCGCACGTCAAGCGGCTATTCGATGCCTTTCACCTGCTTGTAAAGGGCATTGTAGGTGTTGTACTTCTCCATGATGCCGGCCTCGTCGCGCAGACGGAAGCAGATGGATTTGAGGAACTCCAGCGTATCGACATCGTCGGGTTTGATCTGGTGCGCCTTCTCGAACCAGGGCACAGCCTCCTTGTAGACATCGTTGACGACTTTCAGATCGGCGTCGTAAACCGCCTGGCTACTGTACTGCTTCTCGTTCATCTCCTTGTTGAGCGCGTCGCCCTTGATCGTATAGAACACACCCAGGTAGTAGTTGCCCTCGAACAGGTCGGGCTTCAGCTCCACGACCTTCTTGAACGATTCGATGCTCTGATCGTAGTCCTTCAGCGCGTAGAAGATACGGCCGCGGCCGAACCAGAGGTCCACGTTCGACGGATTGTCCTCGATGGCCTTGTCGATCAGCGCGATCAGGTCGGCGGGGTCGCCCACGCCCTGCTCCGCGGTGTAAAGCTGCATCAGGCCGTCGAGAATGCGCTCGTTCTTCGGGAACTTCCCGATACCCGTCAGCAGCACATCCTTCGCTTTCATGATATTTCCCTTGTCGAGGTCCTTCTGTCCGTAGAGGCAGTGGAAGAGGTAGTAATAGATATTACCCTCCTCGTCGGCATAGCCCAGGTCGATGGCCTTGGTCAGGTACTCGCCGCCCTTGGCGAACGACTTGGGGTTGTTCGAGCCGTCGACGGTCAGCAGGTAGCCCGCATAGTAGAGCAGCGCGGGGTCGGCCTTCTCGTAAGCCGGGCTGGACTGCGCCTCGAAAGCCGTCACGTAAGCGTCTGCGGCCTCGACGTAGTTGCCCGAGTCGATGCCGACGTTGCCCACCTGCGAGCAGAAGTCGCTGACCTGCTTCAGACCCTCCTTGACCTTCTCGGCCGTCTTGGGATCGAGTTCATAAGCCTTGTTGTAAGCCTCGATGGCCTTCTTGGGAGCGTCTTTCAGCACCCATTTGCTCTGCTTCCACGTCACGACCTTGTTGTCCTTGACGTAAGCCGTGAAATAGGGATACACCCATGCGTCGTACTCCGTGCCGTTGAGCGTCTCCTTCGTCGTCGACTTGGGTTCGCCGACAGCCAGTTTCAGCATCGTCGGTTCCATGTTGGCGAAGATGCTCTTCGTAGGCTCCACGGCCACCTCGTAAAAAGCCTTGCCGCGGGCGAGCCACGTCGCGGCCTTCGCCGCCTTCTTCTCGTTGGCGATGTCGGCGTCGCTCTTTTCGATCTTGGCGAGAAGGGCTTCCTTGTTCACTTTCTGGGCTTTCACGGCGGGAACTGCCACGAGCAGCGCCGCAAGAGCCGTCAAAATCGTTTTCTTCATGGTAAACTGAAATTTTAAAGTTTTTGTTGTTTCTTTTTCTTATTCCTCCGCGGGGGCGGCTCCGGGGGTTTCGCCTCCGGTCTCAACGCCTTCCGCGGGCTGCACTTCCTCCTCTTCCCCGGCAGCCGGCACGGCCATCACCGAAGCAATGGCGTCGCCCTCGCGGAGGTTGATGATACGCACGCCCTGCGTAGCGCGGCCCGCGAGGCGGATCTGGCTGACAGCGGTGCGTATGGTGAGTCCCGAACGGTTAATGATCATCAGGTCGTTGTCGTCGGTAACGGCCTGTATCGAAATTAGTTTGCCTGTCTTTTCCGTAATGTTGATGGTCTTCACGCCCTTTCCGCCGCGGTTGGTGATGCGGTATTCGTCCAGATCGGTACGCTTGCCGTAGCCGTTCTCGCTCAATACCAGCACGTCCTGCTTCGAATCGGGTTCCACGCAGATCATGCCGACCACCTCGTCCCCGTCCTCGATCGAGATGCCGCGCACTCCGGCGCCGACACGCCCGATCGGACGCACCGTCGATTCGTTGAAACGGATGGCCTTGCCGTCGCGGGCGGCGATCATCACCTCGGCGTTGCCGCTGGTGAGCTTGGCCTCGATCAGCTGGTCGCCCTCGCGGATGACGATGGCGTTCACGCCGTTCTGGCGCGGACGCGAGTAGGCCTCCAGTTTGGTCTTCTTGATCGTACCGTCCTTGGTGCACATGATGATGTAGTTGTTGTTCACGTACTCCGCATCGGCCAGGCTCTTGACGTTGATGTAAGCGCGGACCTTGTCGTCCGGCTCGATCTGGATGACGTTCTGGATGGCGCGGCCCTTCGACGAACGGGCGCCTTCCGGAATCTCGTAGACCTTGAGCCAGAAGCAGCGGCCCTTTTCGGTGAAGAAGAGCATCGTGTTGTGCATCGAAGCCACGTAGATGTGCTCGATGAAGTCCTCGTCGCGCGTGGCGCTGCCCTTGGCCCCCACGCCGCCGCGGTTCTGCGTACGGTATTCGGCCAGCGGCGTGCGCTTGATGTAGCCCATGTGCGAAATGGTGATCACCATGTCGTCGTCGGCATAGAAATCCTCGGGATTGAACTCCTCCGAAGCGTAGACGATCTCCGAGCGGCGTTCGTCGCCGTACTTCTCCTTGATCTCCAGCAGCTCGTCCTTGATGATCTGCATCTGCATGCCGACGTTCGCAAGCACCTCCGTCAGGTGGGCGATCAGCTTCTCCAGTTCGTCGCGCTCGGCGAGCAGCTTGCCCCTTTCGAGTCCCGTTAGGGCGCGCAGGCGCATTTCGATGATGGCCGAAGCCTGGATGTCCGACAACTCGAAACGCTCGATCATCGTCTGCTTGGCGGCGTCGGGCGTCTGCGAGGCGCGGATGATGCGCACGATCTCGTCGATGTTGTCCTGCGCGATCAGCAAACCCTGCACGATGTGCAGACGCTCCTCGGCCTTGCGCTTGTCGAAGCGCGTGCGGCGCACGACGACGTCGTGGCGGTGCTCGATGAAGTATTTGATCAGGTCGCGCATCGGCAGCATCTGCGGCCGGCCGTTGACCAGCGCGATGTTGTTCACGGCGAACGACGTTTGCAGCGGCGTGTTCTTGAACAGCGTGTTCAGCACCACGCTCGCAACGGCGTCGTGCTTCAGGATAATGATGATCCGCAGGCCGTTGCGGTCCGACTCGTCGTTGATGTAGGAGATGCCGTCGATCTTCTTGTCGTTGATCATGTCGGCGATCTTCTTGATCATCTCAGCCTTGTTGATCATGTAGGGAATCTCCGTGATGACGATGCACTCGCGGCCGCTGGGCGTATGCTCGATGTCGGTCTTGGCGCGCATCATCACACGGCCGCGGCCCGTCAGCATCGCCTCCTTCACTCCCTCGTAGCCGTAGATGATACCGCCCGTGGGGAAGTCGGGCCCCTTGACGTAGTGCAGCAGCTCCTCGCCCGTGATCTCCGGGTTGTCGATATAGGCGCAGCAGGCGTCGACCACCTCCGAAAGGTTGTGCGGAGCCATGTTCGTGGCCATACCGACGGCGATACCGCTGGCGCCGTTGACGATCAGCAGCGGGATTTTCGTGGGCAGGACCGTGGGTTCGGGAATCGTGTCGTCGAAGTTCAGCGTCCAGTCGACCGTCTCCTTGTCGATGTCGGCCATCACTTCGTCCGTGATTTTCTTCATGCGGGCCTCGGTGTAACGCATGGCGGCAGGCGAGTCGCCGTCCATCGAACCGAAGTTACCCTGTCCGTCGACCAGCGGGTAGCGCATCGACCAGTCCTGCGCCAGGCGGACCATCGCGTCGTAGACCGACATGTCGCCGTGGGGGTGGAACTTACCGAGCACGTCGCCGACGATACGGGCGGACTTACGTGTGGGTTTGTCGGAGTAGAGGTTAAGCTCCGCGCTCATATCGTAGAGGATGCGGCGGTGCACGGGCTTCATGCCGTCGCGCACGTCAGGCAGCGCACGCGACACGATGACCGACATCGAGTAGTCGATGTACGCCGATTTCATCTGCTCTTCGATATTGATGGGGATGATACGCCCCGTCAAACCGGCATTCTTTTCTTCTTCAGTTAACATATTAATACTTAATTCTGTTATTCTTCGTCTTTCCGTTTAGAAGCGGGCTTTCGCAGCGTCCCGCCGCGTTTACATACTTGGCCCGCTCCGGCGCCCGCCAAGGCGGGAGCCTCGTCGCATCGCGACCGGAATTTCGACCGAATTATCTCCAATTCAAATTTTCAACGCTCACAAGTGCCGCGACCGGCCCGTCGATACCCGTCGAAAATTACCGTTCTTTTAACGAACAAAAATACGATTTATTTCCGGTTTGAGCAACTTTAGGGGAATAAATCTGCTTCGTGGGCGCGATATTTTCAGCGGACCACCCCGTTTTTGCCCCTTTTCCGGCGATCTGACGGTCCGAAAAAAATCTCCCGGCAAACTGCCGGGAGAAAGACGGATTGCAGAACGGTCCGCGACAAAGTCGAGCGATCACTCCGCACCTTTGGCCGGGCACGCCTCCGCAAGCGCATTGAGCTTCACATTGACCCAGAGCATAAGCACCAAATACAGGAGTCCGCACGAAAGACAACAGCAGAGGGCCAGTTCCCCGGAGACATCGCGGGGCACGACCCGGTTGCAGAACAACTCACACAACTTAATACCGACACTCGTTAAAAGCGGCACGGACCACGCCAGCACGAGTTTCAGCCGGATGATACGCCGGTCGACGCCGCAGGCCCGCATTCTGGGGCGGACGATATGTTCCACTACCGGAAAAATAAACGAAAAAGCGACGAACATAACGACTGCAAGGGGAATGATCCACCCCGTAGGCCTCCACTTTCGGTATTCGGATACGGCAAAAACGATAGCAACCGCATAATGCAACACCCCCAAGACCGCAAACCCCGCCAACGTAAAACCTAATTCATCCATAATAGATTAAATTTAAAGTGTTCAACATGCGTCAGGACATCCTAAAACAAATATAAGATAATATTTTAATAAATAACATGAATTTATGTTAAGATTTATTATCCTTGACGCATTTATTAAAAACACACATTAAACAATCCATCCTCCCTGCATTCGGCGACAGCAAACGGCGCGACAATTTGTCATTTACGCGGGATTTCCACCATTGCACCCACGACCTCGACGCCCCGAAAAAAAATCTCCCGGCAGAGTGTCGGGAGAAAAGGCCGAAAAACACGATGCCGTCCGACATTCGGAAATTACATAAACATAACTTTTTTGGATAAAAAAAGCACTTCAAACCATAGAAATTATCGCCTTTTTTCGCTATATTTGATTCAAATTAAAATTCATATCTATTTAGTTTAATTAAGTAAAACAAAACGGCAAGACCTATGAAAAAAACTTTTATCTATGACAAGATCTATAAGTCTGAAATGCAGAAAACCACAAATACAAATCTCGCAAAGTATTTCAGTTTAGCAATAATCGTATATCTCGGTTTAAACCTAACAAGTTGTGCAAGTGGATATTTTTGCACGCTCAATTCAAGAGGTGAAATACCTTCTGACAAAACATATTATATTGTCTCGGTCGATTCAACCGAAACTCACTATTTAGAATTTCAAGAATATGTAAGTATTTTAGAGAAACGGTTAGGTGAAATCGGATATATTGAAAGTAATCCTCAAAAAGCATTTTTGCGCATCCAGCTTAATTATGAGATGGGAAATCCTTATTTAGCAAAAGTATCTGCAACAGCAAATGTATACGGTTCAAATTTTTATGCAACAGGAAAAGAAACAGAGACAAAAAATTACAAAATACCTCTCTTGGTTACAATTAGAGCTTTTGACAATAAAACCAATAAACCAATTTGGGAAGTTCTTGCAAAAGACGAATTAGATAGAGAAACACAGATACAATCTGTTATGCCTTGGTTGCTATCGAGCATACAAGAGTACATAGGGAAAAATTCCAATGGAGAGCAAACCGTTAAAATTATGAACACAATAAAAAATAAAGAAAAATACAACCTTGCTTGGCCATATTAATTATAATTCAAACCTAGTTTAATTAAGTAAAACAAAACAGCAATACCCATGAAGAAACTTTTGTGTGTAACTATTGCTCTCTTGTACGCCGCGGCCATGCAAGCGCAGGAAGAGGAGAAAGACGTGACGAAATTCCTCGGAATTCCGGTTGACGGATACAAACCCGCCATGATTGAAAAACTGAAAGCCAAAGGGTTCACTCCCGCCATAGCGGGCAAAGATGTTTTGGAAGGCGAGTTCAATGGAACCGATGTTCTATTACTCATTAATACAAACAACTATAAAGTCTGTGGGATTACATTGATAGATAAATATATTTTAGATGAATCAGCTATTAAAATTCGATTCAATAGACTTTGCGAACAATTTGAAAACAATCCAAAGTATATACCTAACACCGAACCCGATAAGGAACAGACAATTCCCGACGATGAACACCTTTCCTATGAAATGGGTGTAAATAACAAACGCTATGCGGCTTTTTATTCACAACTTCCGGACTCCGTTACCAAGGAACAAGCATTGGGCTATCTGACAGGTCCGATAGGAGAAGTATCACCTGAAAAAATGCTTGAACGCGCCTCCATCCTCAGAAAATGTTATATGGCAGTTCAAAATAAACGTGTTGGGTTTATGCTCGTTGAAGAATCTGCTGGAAAATATCGCATCTATATGTTTTACGAGAATGAATATAATAAAGCCAACGGCGAAGATTTGTAACAACAGTCTGACCGAAAACACACCGGGCCGCCATGCGATTGCGTACATGACGGCTCGGTGTTCCATTTCGTAAAAAATTACCGAAAATCTATGAATTCATATCCGGCATAGGCATTTTTATCGAACCGCCGGACGTGCCCCGCAAGGGGCGCGACCTCCAGCACGTTCACCAGCACCTGTTCGCCGTCGTAGTCGTACGAAAGCGAGCGGGGGCGCATCGTAGCGGTGTCGACCGTCAGCGTGACATCGCCTGCCGGGGAGTCGTTCCCGGCGGCGGGCGTCAGCCGCACGACGGCGCGACCGTCGGCTTCGGAGACGAGCGACGGCGTGTATTCGCTGCCCAGAAAATCGAAGGCCCGGACCGGATTGTTCAGGATGTTGCGGCTCGCGGTGTCGACCTCCGTAACAGTCACCTCGCGGCGGCGGTTGTCGACCTCGCGGCGCACGGCTCCGTCGGCGAAAACCTCCGCGTCGCCCAGCACGAGGTAATAGCTGTCGCCTTCCACGACATAGCTGCCGCGGGCTTCGTAGTCGCCCGAGACGACCCCGAACTTCACGCCGTAGCCGTCCATCTCACGGAATCCCGCCGCAAGGCGTTCCAGTATCTCCGTGGCACGAGGCTGCGCCGCATTGCCTTGCAATATGCCGCAAAACAATACGGCAATGAAAAACAAACAATGAAAAATGAAAAATTTTCGTCTCCCCATAGCGTCAGCTCCCGCAATTTTCAATTCCTAATTTTTAATTCTTAACCACAGGAACTGGGATTGTTTTAAGCCGAAGACTTAAAACAATCCCAGTTCCTGCAATTTCGCCTCCAGCGAAGGCAAGTCGTGGTAGAGGATGTCGCGCGGTTTGGCTCCCTGCTGGCGACCGACGATGCCGGCCCTTTCGAGCTGCATCATAATGCGGCCGGCGCGGTTGAAGCCCACCTCGTAGTTGCGCTGGATCATCGAGGTCGAGATCTGACCTCCGGACACGGCGTCGCGGGCGATCTCGGCAAAGAGCGAGTCGTATTTCACGGGCGCCGAGGACTCCTCGCTGCCCATTTGAGCGTCGCCGCCGTCGGGCGTATAGTCGGGCAACGTGTAGGCCTCGGTGTAGCCCTGCTGTTTGGAGATGTATTCGCAGATGCGCTCGACCTCGCGGGTCTCGACCAGCGCACACTGGATACGCGTCAGGTCGCCGTCCTTCGAGAAAAGCATGTCGCCCCGGCCGATAAGCTGGTTGGCCCCCGGCTGGTCGATGATCGTGCGCGAGTCGATCATCTGCATCACGCGGAAGGCGATGCGGGCCGGGAAATTGGCCTTGATGCCGCCCGTGATGACCTTCACGTCGGGACGCTGCGTGGCGATGATCAGGTGGATGCCGATGGCGCGGGCCTTCTGCGCGAGGCGCATGACCGGTCCCTCGACCTCGCGGGCCGTCATTATCAGGTCGGCGAACTCGTCGACCACCACCACGATATACGGGAGGTAGCGATGTCCGTTCATCGGATTCAGCCGCCGCGAGGTGAATTTCTCGTTGTACTCGGCGATGTTTCGCGCCCCGGCCTTCTTACACAGTTCCAGACGGTTGTCCATCTCCGTACAGAGCGAGTTGAGCGTGTAGACCGCCTTCTTGGGGTCGGTGATGATCGCGTCGTCCTCCGACTCCATCTTGGCCAGGAAATGGCGTTCGATCTTGGCGTAGAGCGAGAACTCGACCATCTTGGGGTCGATCATCACGAACTTCAGCTGCGCGGGGTGTTTGCGGTACAGGAGCGAGGTGATGATGGCGTTCAGCCCCACGGACTTGCCCTGTCCCGTGGCTCCGGCGACCAGCAGGTGCGGCATCTTGGCCAGGTCGAAGACGTAATTTTCATTCTGGATCGTGCGCCCGATCACCACCGGAAGCTCGGCCTTCGACTCCTGGAAACGCAGCGAACGCACGGCCGAATACATCGAAACCACCTGCTTGTCGCGGTTGGGAACCTCGATGCCGATGGTTCCCTTGCCCGGAATCGGCGCGATGATGCGGATACCCAGCGCCTTGAGGCTCTGCGCAATATCGTTTTCGAGGCCCTGCACCTTCGAGATCTTGATTCCCTGCGCCTGCACGATCTCGTAGAGCGTCACCGTGGGACCCACCGTGGCCTTGATGCGCTGGATCGGAATGCCGAAATATTTGAGCGTCTCCTCGATCTTGGTCTTGTTCTCGAAAATCTCCTCGTCCGAGACCTCCGAATCGGAAATGTAGTCCTCCAGCAGCGTCACGGGCGGCTTGCGGTAGTTCACCAGGTCCTTCAGCGGGTCGTAGCTCTCCGTGGGGATCGCCTTCTCGTCGAGAAGTTTCGCCTCGTTGGCCTCGACCGTCACCACGACGCCCTCCGGCTCCGCGGCGGGCGCGTCGTCCAGCACGGTGATCTCGGTAAAGGGCGCATCGGAATCGGACTGTGCAAGCTCTCTCTCCGGAACCTCCTCCGGGGCAGGCTCCGCAGGTACGGCGTCGCGCACCGCAGGGCGTTCCAGCTCGACCAGCCCGCTGCGGCCGATCACCACACGGCCCTCGGGACGCGAAAGGTCCACCTCGATGAACTCCCCGTCCTCCGCGGGAGGGGGCGCCTGCTCCGCGGCAGTCTCCCCGGCGACGGGTTTCCCGTCGGGCGTCAGTTCGAGGAAGGGATTTTCGTCCTCTTCCGGCACGGACTTCCGAGCCGCAACGGGCTCCGACGGACGTTCCACACGGATCGGGGCGGTTTTTTGCGCCGCGGGTTCCGCCGCTTTCGGCGGCGCGGGCTGCGGTGCGGCCGCCTTCGGCCCGGGTTTCGGAGCCGGTTCGGGAATATCCTCCGCAACCCCGTCCTCCCCGGCCGCACGTCCGTGCGGCACGACTTTGTGCTTGAGGATCTCGACGACCTTCCCGCTCTTATCGACCACCACGTTGCCCGCCTCGTTGACCTTGTTGATGAAGTTGCGGTTGATGAAAACACCCGTCAGTATCCAGCCGCCGACAAGCAGGATCAGCGTTCCGAAAGCCCCGATATGCGTGCGCAGCAGGGCCGAAGAGGCGATGCCGAAAGCGCCGCCCCACCCCGTCGAGCAGCAGAGGCTCCAGCGGTCGGCGAAGGCGAATCCCAGCGTCAGCGACCCCAGGATCATAATCAGAAACAGCGAAAGGATCGAATGGTTGAACAGCAGCGGCCGCTGACGGACGATCCGCACGCCGACCAGCACGATCATCGCGGGAATCAGAATGCCGAAAAGCCCGAACGAATGATCGACCAGCAACATCCCCAGCCGCGCTCCGGCCCAGCCGCAGAGATTTTCCGGTTCGATGCCGAGCGTCACCCGTTCCTCGACCGATTTTTGCAGCCCGCTCTGGTCGGCGGCCCAGCTGAAAAACGAAAAGAACACCGCAGCGGCGGCAAACAGACCGATGAACAGCAGCAGCAGTCCGGCGATCCAGCGCGCACTGTCGCTGTTGGAACGCTGAACGGCCTGCCGGCTGTTGGAGGATGTATTTTTAGATGCCATTCCAGAATGTCGCTATTATCGAGCGAAGGTACGAATTTTTTCCGACAATTCCGAAGGTGCCGCAAACTTTATCGATCGCCCGGAGCGATTCCGGTCGGAAGCGTTCCCGCCCGCGAATGGGGGGGGGCGGAGCCGGGAGCGTCTTACAGGTACGCCGCAACCTTCCGTTCGAGACGCAGGCGGTAGAGCTCGTCGGCGAAGGTGCGGAACGTGAGCGCGGGGCGGTTATCCGCCGAAGCGCGCAGGCCGTAGCGGTCCAAAAGCTGCCCGACGCGGCGGGCGACGGCGGGCGACGGGTCGACGATCGCGGCCCGTCCGTCGACGATGCGTTCCATCACCGGCGTCAGAAAGGGATAGTGCGTACACCCCAGCACGATCTGGTCGGCGCCCCGCGCCAGCATCGGCTCCACGGCGGCGCGCACCGCGGCTTCGGCCTCGGGCGTATCCTCCCGGTCCCCCTCGACCAGCTCCACGAAACCCGTGCCCGGGTAGGTCAGGACTTCGATGCCGCTGCCGTACCGGGCGGCCGTGCGGCGGAACAGCTCGCCGTCGAGGCTCCGTTCGGTGGCCAGCACTCCCACCACCCCGCTGCGGGTCGCCAGGCAGGCCGGTTTCACGGCCGGCTCCATGCCGACGATGGGCATGCCGGCGTATTTTTCGCGCAGGAAGCCGATGGCCGCGGCCGTGGCGGTGTTGCAGGCCACGACGACCATCTTGCAGTCCAGCTCCACGAGCCGCGCCACGGCGGCGTCGGCCAGCGCCTGCACCTCCTCGCGGGGCCGCGAGCCATAGGGGCAGTTGGCGCCGTCGCCGAGGTAGGCGAGCGATTCGCCGGGCAGCGCACGCCGGATCTCGCGCCAGACAGTCAGTCCGCCCAGCCCCGAGTCGTAAATGCCTATGGGTCTGTTGTCAGCCACGGTCGGAGAAAGTTTGCACGATATGTTCGACCAGCTCGTCGTCGGACATCGGGTCGCAGTCGACGACGAGCGAAGCCTGCGCGTAGAACGGTTCGCGGGCCGCCATGTCGCCGCGCATGAAGGCCACCAGCTGTTCGTCGTCGAGACCTTGCAGACGGGGCCGCTTGCGGCGTCCGTAGGGGCTTAACCGCCGGGCGATCTGCTCCGGCGAGCGGCGCAGGTAGACCGTATGCCCGACGGCGTTCATGCACGGCATGTTATCGCGCCACGTGGGCAGCCCGCCCCCCGTGGAGACCACGGCGAAGGAGGCTCCGGCGATCACCTCGTCGAGGACCCGGCGCTCCGCCTCGCGGAAACGCTCCTCGCCCTCGTAACGGAAGACGTCGGCCACGGAGGCGCCTTCGCGCTCCTCGACCAGCGCGTCGGTGTCGATGAAATCGACGCCCAGACGCCGCGCCAGCTTGCGTCCGAGGGTGCTCTTGCCGCAGCCCATATATCCGACCAGAAAGAGAGGTTTCATCGCAGGCGGTTCGTTAAAACAGGTTCAGCTGTTCGGGGTCGATCATCTCGCCGGCGTCGCCTTTCGGACGCTCCACCTCGAACTCCACGCCTCCGACGATCGTTCCGGCCGAGGGCTGGCCCGCCGGAGCCTTTCCCGGGGCGGGCTTGGCGCCGAGCGGCTCCTTCAGGGCGGATTTTCCGGAAGCTTTCCCCTCTGCCGCAGCGCGTTGCGCCGCGTCAGCTGAAGCGTCCGTCAGCTGACCGTCGTCAAGCGACTCATCCTCCGAAGGTTCCGGTTCGGGAGGCAGTTCGGGCTCGATCATCCGCAGCCGGTCCACGTCATAGGTCGTCAGGCGTTTGCCCTTGGCGCGGTGGCTCTTGACGCCCACGAACTCGTCGACGTCGATCACATCCGCGGGCCGCGAGGCGTGCGCCCCCTTGTAGGTGATCTCCAGTTTGGCCCCGGCGCGGTCCGTCACGCAGATGAAATCGGCGTCGGCGTCGAGGAAATCCTGAATCTTGTCCGACATCTCGGCCGTGAAACGCTTCATGTAGTAATACTTCTGGCCGCGGTCGTAGTAACACAGGCTGTAAACCCGGTCGGACTCGTAACGCGCCACGAGGACCGTGTCGTCGGGGAAGTGCTGCATCAGGTCGTAGCCCGTGATGTAGTACTGATTCTTCGAGGTCCAGACGATCAGGCGGTCGTCGCCCTTGAACTCGCCGAGCAGCTTGCCGCGCCCGTCGGCGTTCAGCCGGCGGACATCTTCGTCGAACCAGATGTCCTGCCCCCCGAGCGTCGAGGTGCCGCGCTCCTTCAGCACGATCTTGTGGATGCCGTAGCGCGAGAACAGATTGCCCTGGCTCTGGCGCCCCTTGATGGCGAGGGTCGAGAAATCGAGATCGACGATCACCTTCTTCAGGCGCGGACGGGGCTTGAAGTAAACCTTCAGCACCTCGGCCTCACCGTTCGGATTGACAGACATATACAGTATCTCGCTCTTGGCGGTTCCCTTGGTGATGTCGTACTCCTTGTCGCGCGTGATGCCCTTGATGGCGCAGCGCTTCATCATAATCGCGCCGTTCTTCCCGTCGCGGTAGAGAACGTTGTAGATCGTGCGGTCGTCGTTGCGCTTGAAGACCCCGATATAATAGATGTTTTTATCGAAGAAGGCCTTGTCCGAAACCTTGGTGATCACGTAACGCCCGTCTTTCGTGAAGACGATCACGTCGTCGATGTCCGAGCAGTCGCAGACGAATTCCGCGTCCTTCATGGATTTGCCGATGCCGAAGAACCCTTCGGCCCGGTCCACGTACAGCTTGGCGTTCGTGACGGCCACCTTCGTCGCCTCGATCGAGTCGAATTCGCGCAACTCGGTGCGACGCTCCCTGCCCTTGCCGTACTTGTCGCGGATGCGCTCGTAGTAGGCCACGGCGTATTCGGTGAGGTGGTCCAGGTCGTACTGCGTCGACTTCAGGTCCTCCTCGATCTGGCGGATCTCGTTGTCGGCCTTCTCGCTGTCGTAACGCGAAATACGGATAAATTTCAGCTCGGTGAGCTTCTGCACGTCTTCAAGCGTCACTTCACGTCGCAGCCGCATCTTGAAGGGTTCCAGACCCTTATCCACGGCGGAATAAGCCTCCTCGCGGCTCTTGCACCCCTCGATCAACTGGTAGAGCCTGTTCTCGATGAAGATGCGTTCGAGCGAGGCGGCGTGCCATGCCTCGCTCAACTCGCCCAGCCGGATTTTCAGCTCCAGCCCCAGCAGCGACTTGGTGTGCTCGGCCGAGCGGCGCAGGATCTCCGAAACCCCGAGGAAGTGCGGCTTCTCGTCCCAGATGACGCACGAGTTCGGGGCGATCGACACCTCGCAGTCGGTGAAGGCGTAGAGCGCGTCGATGGTCTTGTCCGACGACTCGTCGGGCGAGACCTGAATGACGATTTCGACCTTGTCGGCCGTATTGTCGTCGACCTTTCGGATCTTGATCTTGCCCTTGTCGTTGGCCTTGATGATCGAATCCTTGATCGACTCGGTGGTCGTGGTATAGGGTATTTCGGTGATGGCGAGCGTGCGTTTGTCGATCTTCGAAATCTTGGCGCGCACCTTCACCGCCCCGCCCCGCAGGCCGTCGTTATAGCGGCTCACGTCGGCCATGCCGCCCGTCGGGAAGTCGGGATAAAGCTGGAATTCGCGCCCCTCGAGGTGTGCGATGCAGGCGTTGATAAGCTCCACGAAGTTGTGGGGCAGGATCTTCGACGCCAGACCCACGGCGATGCCGTCGGAGCCCTGCGCCAGCAGCAGCGGGAACTTGATCGGCAGCGTGACGGGCTCCTCCTTGCGACCGTCGTACGACAGCATCCACTCGGTGGTTTTCTTGTTGAAGACCACTTCGGAGGCGAACTTCGACAGGCGCGCCTCGATGTAACGCCCCGCGGCGGCCTCGTCGCCCGTGAGGATATTGCCCCAGTTACCCTGGCAGTCGATCAGCAGGTCTTTCTGCCCCAGCTGCACCAGTGCGTCCTTGATCGACGCATCGCCGTGCGGGTGGTACTGCATGGTCTGTCCCACGATGTTGGCCACCTTGTTGTAGCGTCCGTCGTCGACGACCTTCATGGCGTGCAGGATACGCCGTTGCACGGGTTTGAGGCCGTCCTCGACATGGGGTACGGCGCGTTCGAGGATCACGTACGAAGCGTAGTCCAGGAACCAGTTCTTATACATGCCCGTGAGCTTGCGGACGCCGCCCT
>ERZ832522.1556-NODE-1556-length-30498-cov-4.220642_pt1 | contig 30498 bp, 16 predicted proteins | sample MGYA00519951_ERZ832522 | MGnify/ENA primary metagenome ERZ832522 (study PRJEB31850, sample SAMEA3708728) | human gut metagenome | biome: human gut; feature: human-associated habitat; material: faeces | place: China | collected 2014 ... | reverse complement strand
CTCCACGTGGTTGCCGGCATCCACGTGGAGCCTATGGGCATCAAGTCGGCGGCGCAGACCTTCTTCAACAAGGAGCCGCACGAACTGAACGTGCAGGAGGCGGCCGTGCTGGTGGGGGTGGTGAACGCCCCGACGCGGTATTCGCCCGTGCGCAACCCCGAGAACGCCCTCGCGCGGCGGAACCTGGTGCTTTCGCGCATGGAGGATGCCGGGGCGCTGACACGCAAGGAGCGCGACTCGATCAGCGCCCTGCCGATCGTGCTCAACTACAAGCCCGTGTCGCATAACGAGGGCACGGCGACTTATTTCCGCGAGATGCTGCGCCTTGTGATGAACGCCGAGCGGCCCAAGCGCAACCAGTTCTACACCGAATGGGATTACGACCAGGCCGTGAAGGAGTACGAGGAAAACCCGCTCTACGGCTGGTGCCGCAAGAACCGCAAGGCCGACGGTACGCCCTACAACATCTACCGCGACGGGCTGAAGATCTACACGACGGTCAACTCGACGATGCAGAAATATGCCGAACAAGCCGTGCAGAAGCAGATGCAGAGCGTGATCCAGCCCCGTATGGACGCGCAGTACCGCAATACGAAGACCCTCTTCATCGACGCGACGCGCGAGGAGAGGGAGCGGATCATGCGGCATGCCATCCGTTATTCGGATCGCTACCGCGAGATGGAGGATGCCGGGGCGAGCGCGAAACAGATCATGGCGGCGTTCGACAAACCCTGTTCGATGAAGGTCTTCACGTACCGGGGCGAGCGCGACACGCTGATGACCCCGCGCGATTCGATCCTGCACCACAAACGGATCATGCGCGCGTCGTTCGTGGCGCTCGATCCCCGCACGGGGTATGTCAAGGCGTATGTCGGCGGCCCCAACTTCCGCTATTTCAAGTACGACATGGCCAAGCAGGGCAAGCGGCAGATCGGATCGACCATCAAACCCTTCGTCTATACGTTCGCCATCGACCACCTGGGGCTGACGCCCTGCACGATGGTGCCGAACCTGCCCGTGACGATCGAGACGGCCAACGGTACGGCCTGGTCGCCCAAGGAAGCGGGCAAGGTCGAGTACGACGGCGTGATGCACCCGCTGCGCTGGGGGCTCGCCCGCAGCCGCAACAACTATTCGGCGTGGATCATGAAGCAGGCCAAGCAGCCCGCCGCCGTGGCCGACTTTATCCATAACATGGGCATACGCAGCTTTATCGACCCCGTGCCGGCACTCTGCCTCGGTTCCTCGGAGTCGAACGTCTTCGAGCTGGTGAGCGCCTTCTCGACCTTCGCCAACGAGGGCGTGCATACCGATCCCATCTTCGTGACGCGCATCGAGGACAGGCAGGGCAACGTCATCGCCAACTTCATCCCCCAGTCGCAGGATGCCGTGAGCGAGCGCACGGCCTATACGATGCTGACGATGTTGCAGGACGTGGTCAACTCGGGTACGGCCGGGCGGCTGAAATGGCAGTTCGGGCTCAACGACATGGAGATCGGCGGCAAGACGGGCACTTCGAACAAGAACCGTGACGCATGGTTCATGTGCGTGGCGCCCAAACTGGTGGCCGGCGCCTGGGTCGGCGGCGAAGACCAGGCCGTGCATTTCGTGGCGGGCGGCGAGGGCAGCGTGATGGCGCTGCCGATCGTGGGCGACTTCATGAAACGGGTCTATGACGACGGGCGCCTCGGCGTGAGCCGCGCCGACCAGTTCATCCGCCCGGCGATGATGCCGCGCTACGACTGCGACGAGGAGGTCGACCCCGACGAACGCCCTACGGAGCCCGGGATCGCCGAGGACGACAATTTCTTCGATTGACAGGGTTGCCGATAGATATGGCGAAGGGGCGGATCTCAGATCCGCCCCTTCGCGTTTTTTCCTGCGGGGAGCCTGCCGGGAGACATCTTTACGGGATGTCCCGCCGTGCAGCCTGCCCCGGGTTACTCTTCGGCCCGGAAGGGAACCTTCACGTCGTGGGGCATGGTAACGGCAGTTGCGGCCTGCCGTTCTTCGATGCCCATTGCGTTGGCTACCGAACGTCCCGACGGCCCGTAGTCCGTGGATTTGCGTACCATCGTGTAAGGCCCGACGAAGAAATCCTGGTAGGTGTAGGGATCCATGGCCTGCAAGTAGTAGTTCGACCCGTTCTTGACGTTCCAGAAGTCGGCGGACACGATCGTGAACGTACCGCCGCCGGAGAGCGAACCCTCACGGCCCGTGATGTTGCCCTTGCCTTCCCCGTCCGGTTTCGCGTAGAGCAGGTACGCACTCGTGTTGAGCAGCCCGTAGGCGTTTGTCTGGTGGTTGAGGATACGCGGGAGCAGCGTCAGTGCCCCGCCGTCGCCGAGCGTGCCGACCTCGCGTTTGAACAACTGGAAGCCTTTGGTCGAACTGACGTAATTCGCATCGACTTCGTAGTCGTCCTTGATGACCGTATAACCCCATCCCCGTACGAGATAGGTGCCGTCGATCGTCCTCGGACGGATTTCGATGTCGAAGCTGTACGCGGTCTTCGATTTCTCGGACGAGGTCGATGTGACAGTCCATGTACCCAGCCATGCCTTGTACCCGTCGGCCATCGTATCCGGCAGTGTGCCCGTCGTCACGCTCTGGCGGAATATCTTGGTCGTTGAGGCCATGGTCGTTGCGTCGATACCGAAACCGACGAGGATATATTCCGCCTGGTCGTACAGGTAGTTGAACGTGAGTGTTTTCTCACCCGAGTAGAGGTCGCCGGCCGCAAGCAGGTCGCAGATCGCGTTCCGCAGTTGCTTGTCGGTATAACCTGCGATCTCCGAAGGCAGGAACGCCGCCACGTAGTAAGTGTCGGAATTGGATGGGGTTACAGTCACTTTGACCGTATTGAAGGTCGTTTCGACCGCCCCGTATGTGAGGATATTGTTCGAGGTAACGGGTTTGGGGCCCGAAATGATGAACGAATCGTCCTCGTTGGCAAAATAGTACTCCTCCTTCAGATCGAGCTTCTGGGCTGTGACTCCGTTGATCGTCAGCGGTTCGTACAGCTCGATGCCGGTCTTGGTGTAGATGAACGGCGCGGCGTAGCTTTCGATGCCTTTGTCGGTTTCCTGCCTGATCGTGAGGTTCCGGTAGAGGAACTTGCCCTCCGAGGTGGTGATACACTCCAGCGAGTCGCCCTTGACGACGCAGACATAAGAGGGGAACTCCATGTCCGAGGCAGCGTTCTTGTATGCCTGCATTTCGGATGCCCAGTCGCTGGTTTCCAGCGGCGTGAGGGTGTAGAGGCTTCCCGATTTGACACCTCGCAGCATCACCTTTTCGGGTGTTGCGCTCAGGACAGTCCACAGGTAGTCGCCTTCCAGCCCCTTGTAGTTCGACCCGTACCCGTCCGGATTGCGCGGGTGGGCGAAATAGTTGATCAGCTCGTTTTTCGTGTCGATCGCCAGCGTGGGACCCGCTTCCTGCCCTACGGAATAGAGGCTGGTGGCGGTCGTCGACGCGCTTTCGATCTCCGAGCTGACGGTTACCGTGCCGTCGTCGAATTTGAAGAAAAGGTTGAACCCCCCGAAGGTCTGTGTGGGGTTGGGGTAGTATTTCACGGCCCAGCCGTTCTCCGCGCCTTCGAGCACGGAGATGGCGTTCTTGACGGCCTCTTCGATCCGGGCGCTGGCGCTTTTGTCAAAATAATCCTCCTCCTCTTTCAGGCACGAACTCAGCACCAGGGGGAACAGCCCCAGAAGTATTATCGCTAATTTTTTCATGGCTCAGTTTTTTTAGTTAGTCGTCGAGGGATTCCAGATCCATGTCGGGGACTTCGTCCGCACGGCGCAGTACCGACTCGCGCAGTTCGTCGATGTTGATGTTCCAGCTGTTTTGCAGGTAGTTGCGGACGATCTCGAATTTCTGGTTGATGATGGCCGCACCGTCGGCGCCGGCCGTCGTGAGCAGTTTGTCCCAGGCTTCCTGCGGGCGGGTGACGTAGATCGAGATCAGTTCGACGAAGTCTTCCGTATCTTCGGAGCCTGCATAGCGGCTGATCAGCCCGACCTGGAGTGCCGAGGCATCCGTCTTGTAGGTATCCCAGCAGGAATCGCCCACATAGAGCGTTCCGGTGATCTCCTTGAAGTCGGTGGTATAGGGCTTGGTCTGGTTGAGGATGTGCCCGAACTCGTGGTGGATCGTCTTGAAGTAGTTCGTGCTGGCGTCGATCGTGGCTATTTGCAGGGCGTCCACATTGAAGAGCGTGATCTTCTTGCCTCCTTCCGCCGTGCCGAGGATGATCGAGCCGTTGCTCTTGTAGGCCGGCGAACCGGTGAGGAAGATGATCTTCGGGAAGTAAGCACGGATGAAGTCCCGGCTGCCCGTCACTTCGTCATAGGGCTCAAGGCAGAGTGCGATGACCAGCTTGGCCAGCGCGATCGACTGGTTGTAATCGGCGGGCGTCAGGTAGTAACCCATGCTCGACTCGATGTCCGTGTAGCGGTATTGGAATTCGATGTTGTAGGGCGCGAGGTAATGCCTGTCGAGCCAACGGTCGAAATCGTTTTGCACGACTTGCGGCGGCTGGATCACGCTCGTGGAACTCAGGTCGTCTTCCGAGCAGGCTGCGAGTACCGCGGGGAAGAGAAGCAATACGAGGAAATATATGAGGTTCTTTTTCATAATCGAAAATCTTTTTTATCGTTTTTACCGGGGGTTGGCCGTCAGTCCGGCGGCGATGACGTCGGGCGGCAGTTGCAGGCAGCGGCGCGGGTCGCGGTTGCCGCCTTCGTCGGTCATCGTGTCGGTCACCTTGACCAGAGTATCCTCGTCCTGGTCGATCAGGCGGCGGTAAAGGGTGATTCCGTAGCGGCGGGTGTCGAACCAGCGCATGCCCAGGTGCATGAATTCGATGCGACGCATGAAGAGAATCGCATGGATCATGTTCTCCTGCGTGCCGGGGTCGATCACGAAGCCCGGGTTGAGTTTTTTCTTGGCCGTACGATACATGTTCTTCAGGTCGTCCTCGGGTTTTTCGGGATCCTTGGGCGTCATGTCGTAGCCCAGGGCATCTGCCCATTTGTTGATCGACTCTTCGGTCAGTTCTTTGTAGTAAGAGGCGGTGAGCTGGTTCTGCGCCCACATGTTCATGTCGGCCAGGGCGGCCGGATAGTCCTTTTTCATGATATAGGCCTCGGCACGGTTGAGCAGCGCTTCGTCGCCGCTGGCCACCACGAACAGCGAGTGGGTGAAGCCGATGGCCTGCACGGGGTCGGAGTATTCGAAGAGGTACGGCACCCGCGGAAGCAGGTAGCGCCCTGACCCGTATACCCATGTGCGGAGCTTCCAGCCGTACTTGCTGCCCAGGGGGCTCATCGTGGTCGCGGATGTCTCGATCGTCTCGTAGGCGGCGATCGACTTGCCGTGCGTGTAACGGTTCTGGCTCCCGTAGTTGCAGAAAATCGCGCCGGCATTGGAAAGTCCCGTCGAGATAAGGTAGTTGGCTTTCAGCGACGTGGAGTTGTACGCTTTCGAAATGTCGTTCAGCGGGTTGCGCGGGAATGCGGCCAGGTAATCGAGGTCGCGGAGCTGCGATTTGGGATCTGACCCGAGCGCCATGCTTGCGTATTTGATGGCGTTGTCCCAGTCCTCGTGGAACAGGAAGACGCGCGATGCGAAGCAGCAGGCGGCCTTATAGTTGAAATGGTACTTGGGAGCCGAGTAGATCGCGTCGTCGATGAGCGGGATGCCGGTTTCAATGTCCTCGATCATCTTTTCGTAGACCCCGGCTACCGTTCCCCGGCTGTATTTCGGGTTCAGCTCGGTTTCGGCGTGTTCCATATAGGGTACTCCGAGGTCGTCCGGGTGGTTGGTGTTGTAATGCATGCAGAACATGTTGACCAGTACCCAGTGGGCGTATGCGCGGCAGATGAGCGCCTCGCCTTTGGCGGCCTGGAGCTTGGCTGTCTTGGCACCGCCCAGTTCCTCGATGGCCGCGAGCGCCTGGTTGGCCGCGGCGATCGCCGTATAGGCATCGCCCCATACCGCGTTGGGGTTTTCATTGGTTTCGACCGAACTTACTTCCTGCCAGTTGTAGAGCTCTTCCTGAAGTTGGTTGTAACTCTTTATCGAACCATAGTCGTCGACGTTGTCCGACGAGAACTCGGCGCACATGTTATAAGTATTGTCCGGGTAGGCCGACACCAGCATCTTGACGACCTTTTCTTCGGTATCCAGTTCGGCGCGGCTGTCGGGCATCTTGTCCAGGAAATCGTCGCATGACGCGAAGGCAATGGCAGCCAGCGCGAGGCCGAACGTATAGAATATGCTTTTTTTCATCTTGTTGTTCTCTTTGAAGTGTTAGGGACTATAAGCCGATGCGGATGGTCAGCGTGAACTGGCGGGGAACCGGTGCCGCGACACCTCCGGTGTTGAAGAACTCCGGATCCTGGCCGTTGAGTTTCTTGTCCGCGTAGATCAGGAAGAGGTTGGTCGCCTGAAATTTTACGGAGAGGCTCTGGAACTTCAGCTTCGAGATCAGCTTTTTCGGGAAATCGTAGGTCAGCGATATCTCCTTCATGCGGATGAAGTCGCCTTTGGCGATGCGAGCCGTCGAATAGTTGTAGGCGCTGTAAGCGCGCGACAGGTTGTTGTTGTCGTGGTACATGCGCTGGGAAAGGATCGTCGGGATGTTTGTTTTCTTTTCGTCGCCCGTTACCATCCAGCGGTTCTTGAATTCGCGCGGCATAGCCGTGAGATCCGAATAGTAAGACTTGAATACGGGGTTGAGGCGCACCACGTTGCCGAACGAATAGGTGATGAAGACGTTCAGCTTGAGCCCTTTCCACTGGAAGACGTTGCCGAACGACCCCATGTCGGTCGGGTCGACCGAACCCGAGTACTGGAGGAAAGAGAGGTTTTCACGCTCCTGGAAGTTGATGCCGGTCGTCGAGACGTCGCCGTTCTGGTCGAGGAATGTCGGGAGACCGATCTCGTTCAGCCCCATGAAGGGGATCGAGAAAAGCGACCGTACGGGGTAGCCTTCCAGCGTGAACCCGCTGCCCGCCACCAGATCCATCACGCGCACCGAGGTCTCGAGTTTGCTCACCTCGTTGTGGATGTGCGAATAGATGAAATCGGTCGTCCAGCTGAAATTCTTGGTTTTGATGTTCTTGGTCGAAAGGCTGATTTCGATGCCGTTCGATTTCATCTCGGCGACGTTGCCCTTCTTCTTGATGATACCGCCGATGCCCTGCGTTGTCACGTCGCCGATCAGGTCGAAGTTGTTACGTTTGTACCAGTCGACTACCAGGTTGATGCGGTTGTTGGCAAAGCCCATGTCGGCCCCGATGTTGAGCTCGTGTTTCTTCTCGTAGGTGAGCGACGAGTTCTCGAGGTCTTCGATCTTCAATCCCGATTCGCCGTCGCCGGCCGACGGCCTCCAGGGGGTGTAGGCGTTGATCACCACGCGCGAGTTGGTCACCGTCGACGGGCCGCGGTCGGCAGTGAGCGAATAGGACGCCTTCAGCGACAGGTGCGACAGCGCGGGCTGTGCCTTCTGGAACCAGGACTCTTCGTGCAGGTTCCATGCGCCCGAAATATTCCAGGTGGGCAGCCAGCGCGACTTGCGCGACTTGCCGAGCTTGTTGGTGCCTTCGTAGCGGAACGTGCCGTTCACGGTATAGCGCCCTTTGTAGGAATAGGTGCCGTTGAAGTAGTAGGCGTTGTTGCGGTAGTAGGTGTCGCCCAGCGTGTAGTATTTAGACCCTTCTTCCTGTCCCTTCTTGAAGATCCGGTAGTCGTAGAACGGCGTCATGCCCATGTCGTATTGCAGGCCCCAGCCGCGGAACCAGGTGTTGTGGCGGTCGGCCGAGTTGACCTCCATACCCGCGAACAGGTTGATGATGTGGGCGTTCTTGATCGTCGTGTTGTAAGTCGCCGTAAGACGGAAGTCGTACGAGTACATCTTGCGGTCGTCACGTTCGTAGATGCCGCCCACCGGCAATACGACCTCTTTTACGGCATAGGGGTTGTCGGGATCCTTATAGAGGAACGGGTTGTTGTTGCGCACGGTCGTCGGGGAGTCGGTGCGGTAGGCCGTCGCCTGGTTCGATTCGTCGGTAATGTGGTGTTCCTGCACCGTCGCGTTGTATTTCACGGCGGCCAGCGCAGCCAGCTCGAGTCCCTTGACGGGCTCCCACTTCAGTTCGGCCTGGAATTTCGTGTCCACCACGTCCAGATCCATGTAGTTGGCATCCAGTTCGTGGAGGATGTTGAAGGGGGCGTAGTTGCGCGTGTAATAGGCGTCTTTGTCCAGCGTACGCGAGGTGTTCATGGCGTACGAATAGGGGTTGATGTCGAAGTCGCGCTTCACGGTGCCCGTTACGGCGTCCGTAGTGCTGGAAAGCGTTCCCGGCGCTTTCTGTTTACGGTAGGACGCATTCGAGATCAGGTTGAGGGTGAGGTTGTCCAGAATGTTGTAGGTCGCGTTGAGGTTGGCCGTGTAGCGCGAAACCTTGCTGGTCTTCGTCCATCCCGGGTCGTACAGGGCGCTCAGCGAAGCGTAGTAGGACGATTTCTCGGTTCCGGAAGTGAGACTCACCGAGTGGCTGTGCATGATATTGTTGTTGAACAGCGCCTGGAACCAGTCCGTATTGCGGTATTCGGCCGAACGCAGATAGCCTGTGATCGCTTCGGGCGTATTCTCCATCAGGGAGGCGGAGATCAGGTTGTACATCCTGCCGTAAACGCCGCTCTCGGAACGGTTGGCCGTTTCGGCGAGGTTCAGCCAGCCCTTTTTGCGCATCTCTTCGTAAACGGCCATCTGATCCTGCGAATTCATGATGTTGAATTCGTTGTACGAGGGGATCATGCGGTAGGTGAACTCACCGGTGTAGTTGATGCGGCTGACGCCTGCACGGCCTTTCTTGGTGGTGATGACGATGACGCCCGCCATGGCGCGTGCGCCGTAGATCGAGGTGGCGGAACCGTCTTTGAGGATGTTGAAACTTTCGATATCTTCGGCATTCAGGCCTGCGATGGCCGAAGAGATCAGTGTCGTGGCGTCGCCCGACGAGAGCGCATCGGCGTCGATGTCCACTACGTCTTCCATAATGATGCCGTCGACGACCCACAGCGGTTTCGAGCTTCCGAAGATCGACGTGGCACCGCGGACGCGGATCTTGGGTGCGGTACCGAATGTACCGGAAACATTCTGGACGGAGACGCCGGCCGAACGGCCTTCGAGGCCGCGGCTGATGTCGGCCATGCCGGAAAGTTTCACGTCATCGGCGACGAGCTGGTCGGATGCCCCGGTGAAGAGGCGCTTGTCCGTCTTGGTCATACCCGTGACCACGACTGCTTCCACGGCCTGGGCATCGGGTTCGAGCTTTATACGGACATTGGGGGTGATGGCTATTGTCCGGGTCTTATAACCCACATAGGAAACCTGTAATTCCCCCCCCCCTCCGGCGGGAAGGTCTTTGAGTACAAACTCACCATTGACATCGGTCGAAGTGCCGAGTGTCGGGCTGTCTTTCACGATCACGGTCGCCCCGATTACCGGGGTGTCGTTCTCGTCGACAACGCTACCCCTGACCGTTCTGGTCTGGGCCGACGCTGCCGCCATGAAGAAGACTGCCATCAGCGATAGGAGGATCTTTCGTCTCATAGGCAATAATTATTAATTAAAGGATTAAGTATGGGGGCCTTTGCAGGCCGGGTTTGAAAACGAGCAAACATTCCCTGTACGGAGACGGGAGCGAGTTCCGTGTACGGTTCGCGGGGATTGCAGCGTGCCGGAAAGGTCGCTGGCGGCGGTTTGCCGTGGCAAACGGATTTTCCGGGAGCCGCAAATTACGGGATCGCCTGTGTGGCAGGTTTCCGTAAGCAGACATTCGTAGAGTTGATGGAGGGTGCCGAATCCGGGGCAATGAACCGTCCGGGTGTTTGCGAAGCAGGATGGTCGGCAGTTCGACTGTGGCCGTTGAATACCGGAGGATTCGGCGTGGCGGAGAGTGTTCCCCTTTTATTGCCTTTATATTAAAGGTCCCTTATATACAAGGTTGTTTCCGGCGAAAATACGGAAGGCGGCCTGTGCCGCCGGACAAATCTGGCACTTAAACACTTTCCGCGAATCTCCCGTGCGGAGCGGCAACGAGTAGAAATTTTTCATGGCTTCCAGATTTTTGATGGGTGTTCTGTCCTGCCGGTAAATTTTTAGTATATCCGGTTATACAAAATTATGTTTTTGTATCCTTTGTGGAGTATGAATTCATCTGAAAATAGTATGATTATATATCGGAAATGCGGTTGTTATGCCCTGATTTATTGCCGATTTGCTTTCTTTTCCCTATTTTTACATGGAAACGGAGTATGTTTTTATCTAACCGTCTTATGCACCTGAGGTATCTGTTGCTGGTCGCCGTGTGCGTCGCGGTACCGGCGTTGTCCCAGAATATTTGCCGTATCTCGCACCGCGAGGGGTTTTCGAATTGTTCCATCCTCTCGCTTGCGCAGGATGCGGACGGATATGTCTGGGCCGGGAGTTGTGACGGACTGAACCTTTGGGACGGGCATTATGCCCGGAACTTCCGGCTTTCCGGTAATCTGGTGCAGGAGATCGTCGCTACGGACGACGGCTACCTGTGGGTGCGCACCAACTATGGGGTCGACCGGGTCGATGCACGGGCCCGAACCGCCGAACTGCATGCCGACTTCCCGCGTGTTTACCAATATACGGCACGGAGCCGTGACGAGGCGTTCTTCCTGTATAAAGGGCGTTTGTACGGGTATGTCGCCTCCGAGTCGCGTTTCGAACCGCTCTGCGGAGTCGATGCCGACGATGTATTGCGCATTTGCCTCGACCCGGACGGGGTGCTCTGGTTCGTGCGGCGCGACGGCATGGACTGCGCTCCGGTAGTTTATGACGCCGAGGGGCGTGCGGTGCTGGGGGCGTGGAAACACATTCCGGTGCGCAACGGTATTTCGTTCGTCCGCTATGACGGTGACCGCACGGTCTATTTCGTCGACGGTGCGGGCCGCCTCTGCCGTTTCGATACCGAGCGGCAGTTGACGTCGGCCATCTGCGGGATCGCGCAGGAACTGGAACGGCGCGGGGAGCTTGCGGCCGTTATCCGCGACGGGGACGACTATGTATTGGCGTTCGAAATGGGCGGGGTGTTGCGCCTCCATGCTTCCGGGTCGGAATCCGGGGGCTATACGCTGCGGGAGATAGATGTCGCTTGCGGCGTTTTCTCGCTGCTCAAGGATCGGAACCAGGATATCGTATGGATCGGGACGGACGGCAGCGGCCTGCTCCGCCAGTCGGCCGGGGATATCGCGGTACGCTCCATAACCTATGACATGCTGCCTTACAAGCTTACCAAACCGATCAAGGCGCTGTTCGTCGACGAGCGCGGCAACCTGTGGGTCGGGACGAAGAACGACGGGATCCTGTGCATCCGCGATTTCCATGCACAGCGGGCGTTCGGACGGGAAAATACCCGGAATTTTATAGCCGAGAATACCGCCCTGCGTAAGAATTCAGTCTATGCCTTTGCCGCGAGCCGGCGCGGTGTGCTGTGGATCGGGGGCGACGGCGGGGTGTGCTATTATTCCTATGGCGACGGACGCATCCATGCCCTGGCGGGCTGTGAGCAGTTGGCGAATGTACACGGCTTGCACGAGGATGCTGCCGGGGTGCTGTGGGCGGCAACGATCGGTAGCGGAGTATACCGCATCGAGCTTGCAGGCCACGCAGGCGCCCCCGTTGCCCGGCTGGCCGAGTCCGTGGATCTGGGGAGCCGGGAGCGGAGCCGGAATTTCTTTTTCTCGTTCTGCGAGGAGTCCGATTCGACGTTGTGGTTCTGCAACCACGGCATCGGGGCGGTGCGATACCATAAATACGCACGCCGGGGCGAGGTGATCCCGCTGGACGGACGCCGTGGGTTGGCCGCGAACGACGTGACGGTCGCCGTGCGCTGTTCCGACGGGACGCTCTGGTTCGGAACGGGGTGCGGCATGGGGTGTTACCGCCCCGGGGAAGGGGCGGTTGCCGTCGAGTTCGCCCACGACCAGTTGCAGGCCGGGGTGATTCACGGACTGCTGGCCGATTCGCTCGACAATGTCTGGGCCGCCACGAATGCCGGGATTGTCCGCTATAATCCGGCTGCGCACCGTTCGGTGGCCTATGGCGCTTCGTACGGGCTGGAGGTCGTGGAGTTCAGTGACGGTGCTTATTTTTACGACCGCCGTGCCGGGAAGCTGCTGTTCGGCGGCATCAACGGTTTGGTCGTGGTCTCGGACGGCGAGTCGCTGCACCGGGGGTATATGCCCCCGGTGCGGTTTCGGGATGTGACCATCGACGGCACGGATCACAGCATTTCGAAGCTGATGCGCAAGGGCAAACTGGTGCTTACCCACCGGCAAGGGGCTTTCGGTCTTTCGATCGTGGCGCTGGACTATATCAACGGCGGCAACTATTCGTACCTGGATAACCTCGAGGGGTTCGACAGCCAGTGGAATGACAACCGCCATAACAACCGGCTGCTTTTCGCCAACCTTCCGCCCGGCAATTATTCGCTCAACGTCCGCTACCGGAACAATATGACCGGGGAGCTGAGTCCCGTAGGCCGGCTGGCGATCCGGGTGTTGCCGCCGCCCTATGCTTCCGCTTGGGCATGGGTGGTGTATGGTACGGCCGCGTGTGTGTTTGTTGCGTTCACGGGGCGCTATCTGGAGCGCCGCCGCCGTGAACGCATGCACAGGCGGCAGGCGCTTTACGACCAGCACTCCAAAGAGCTGCTCTACGAGTCGCGTATCCGTTCGTTTGCCAGCCTGACCAACGAACTTTCGGTGCCGCTGACGCTTATCAACGGTTCCTGCCAGCAGATCCTGGAGTGCGGGGCCTCCGACGGCTTCGTGCTCCGGCAGGTGGGATTCATTCATCGCAATGCCCTGAAATTGAAAGATCTGACCTGTTTGCTTAATGAGCTCAGGGCGGCCGGGGCGGCGGATCGTCCCGACGACGTCGAGCTGCTCGATGTCACCCGGATGTGCAACGGACTGGTGCAGACTTTTGCCGAGTATGCCGAAACACACAAGGTAGGCTACCGTACCGAGGTGGGGGAAGGTATGCTCTTCCCCTCGGCGCGCGGTACGTTGAGCATGGTGCTGAATATCGTGCTGTCCAATGCCTTCCGGCGCTCGGAGACGGGCGGGGAGGTTTTCTTCGGTGTATCCGTTGTACAGGATAGGCTGCGGGTCGTGGTTTCCAATCGTGGGGAGGGCGTAGACCTGGGGCAGATCGAGTTCCTCTCCGACCGTTACCGGCTGCTGGACTATCTGGAAAGCCGCGGTAAGGGCGGCCTTTCGCAGAAAGGGGATATGGAGCTGGCGATCTGCCACAACCTGGCCGCGAAGCTGGGCGGGGAGTTCCGGATCGCATCGGAAGGCGACGTTACGACTGTCACGTTGTCGTTTCCCGAACTGGAGATCGCCCGGGTAACGCAGCCAGTCCTGCAGGTGGACATGGCTTCCGACCGGCAGTTCGGGATGCCCGGCGCCCCGGCTGTTTCCGCCGTAACCTCCCGCGATGCGTTGCCGACGATGCTCGTGGTGTGCGAAGACCCCGACATGGCTTCGTTCCTCGCGCAACTCTTCGCCGGCGCCTATGACCTTAAGGTCATGGGAGAGCTCGGGCAGGCTGCGGAGCAACTGGCAGCGTTGCGGCCACAGGTCGTCATTTGCAGTGCGGTGACGCTCGATCCGGCCATGACCGGTGTGATCCGGCATATCCGCAGGAGCAGGCACATGGCACAGGTGCCGGTCATCCTGCTGACGTCGGCCTCGCGTTCCGGGATGAAGATCGAGGGACTGGAGTCGGAGGTGGACATCTGCCTGGCCTTCCCCTTCGACATCGCGCACCTGAGAAACGTCGTGGGGCAGTTGCTGCGCCGTTATGAATCGCTGAAGGATTACGGCCGTTCGGCATACAGCGCGTTCGACCTGGCGCAGGGGCACCTGCTCCACAAGGAAGACAAGGTTTTTCTGGACAGGATGCTCGAGATCATCCACGGCAATATCCTCGACACGTCGCTTTCCACACAGTTCATCGCAGACCGGATGGGGATGAGCCTGCCCAACTTCTATCGCAGGCTGGGGGGCGTGACCGATCGAACCCCGGCCTGCATCATCCGGGAATACCGGCTCGGTCTGGCCGAACAGCTGCTGGTGACCACCCGGCTGTCGATCGACGAGATCATTTACAAATCGGGTTTCTCGAATCGCAGTACTTTCTTCCGGGGGTTCGTGCTCCGTTTCGGATGTACGCCGAAGGTGTACCGCGAACAGAAAGTCCGTGAGGCGATGGAAACGGATGCAGGGCCGGGCACAGAGGCGGGAGTGGAAGCCGAGACAACCTGAGGTGGCTGTTCATCCCGCCGGCCGCGCGTTTCGCGGCGGGGCGGGGCCGCGCTTTTTTGTTATTCGGTCCGAAATCGCTATATTTGCCTCCGGAGTTTCCGTGTACGGTTCGTCCGAGCGGGAACGATGGTCATTTTTTAACGATATCAACATGAAAATTGCGATTGTGGGCGCCAGCGGGGCTGTGGGCCAGGAATTTTTGAAAATTTTGGAGGAACGCGACCTGGGGATCGACTCCCTGTTGCTGTTCGGTTCGGAACGCAGTGCGGGACGGACGTACAAATTCCGCGGAGAAGATATTACCGTCAAGCTGTTGCAGCACAACGACGATTTCAAGGGGGTGGATTTCGCCCTGACGTCGGCCGGTGCCGGGACATCGCGCGAGTTTGCGGAGACGATCACCCGGCACGGAGCCATTATGATCGACAATTCGAGCGCCTTCCGCATGGATGCCGACGTGCCCCTGGTGGTGCCCGAGGTCAATCCCGGCGATGCGAAGGACGCTCCGCGCCGCATTATCGCCAACCCCAACTGCACGACGATCCAGATGGTCGTAGCGCTGAAGGCGATCGAGGATCTCTCGCACATCCGCCGCGTACACGTTTCGACCTACCAGTCGGCCAGCGGGGCGGGCGCCGCGGCGATGGACGAACTGGTCGCGCAGTATGCCGAGCTGGGGGCCGGCAAGCAGCCGACGGTCAGCAAGTTCGCATTCCAGCTGGCCTACAACGTAATTCCCCATATCGACGTGTTCACCGATAACGACTACACGAAGGAGGAGATGAAGATGTTTCACGAGACGCGCAAGATCATGCATTCGGACATCGCCGTGTCGGCGACGTGCGTGCGCGTGCCGGTGATGCGTGCCCATTCGGAGAGCATATGGCTCGAGACGGAGCGTCCCGTGTCGGTCGCCGAAGCCCGCGAGGCTTTCTCCAGGGCACAGGGCGTGGTGCTGATGGACGACCCGGCGGGCAAAGTTTACCCGATGCCGCTGTTCATCGCGGGCAAGGAGCCGGTATACGTGGGGCGTATCCGCAAAGACCTGACCTGCGAGAATGGCCTGACGTTCTGGTGCGTCAGCGATCAGATCAAAAAAGGGGCGGCGCTCAATGCCGTGCAGATATTGGAGACACTGGTCTGACGGCCGGAAATTTAAAAAACAGGAAAAGGGGAGACTGCGGGTCTCCCTTTTTTTCATACCTTTGTTTCCAGCGTAAAGTTCGTGCCCTATGGAATCCAAGTTTTCAGCCCGTATCGCTGAGTTGCCCGGCCCGGTGTGGGTGTTCGGGGCTTATGTCGTTTCCCGTATGGGGGAGTGGGCGTTCGGGCTGCTCATGCAGTTCGTTTCGGGCTCGTGGCGGCTGGGCGGTGGCACGGCTTTGATGTTCCTGATCCCTGCGGCCGGCGTGGCGCTGCCCGTCTGCGTGCTGTGGGGCTTGGTCGGCCGGAGCCCCTACGGGTTGTCGCTGGCGCGCTGGTATGCCGGGCTGCGTGTGGTGTTGCATTTCGCTGCGCTGCTCATGCTGCTCTTTTCCGGATACGATCCGCATCTGTACGGAGGTACCGAAATGTTTATCCGGGGCATTGTCCGGAATGTCGTATATGGTGCCTTGTGGTTCCTCTTCCTGCTTTATCTGGAGCGCTCCCGTGCGCTGGATGCCGCGATGTCCGGGGAGCGCTGCGACCTGCCTCTGTGGTGCGTTGCCCTGATGGTCGTGGTGTTGGCGCTGGCGATGTAGGGCGTGCTGCCGGAGCCCTTGGCACGGGCGTGTGCGTTTTATTCTGCCGGCGATCGGAGACGGCTCGTTTCCGGGTCTTCGTATGGCACATTTTGGGCCTGAAGTTAGCGAATTAGAATTTTTTATTGTAATTTAGGGTCGCGACAGTCCCGAAAAAGAGGTGCCGAAGTTGTATTTTTCGAATATATTCACTATATTTGTGATACATACTGACTAACACGGAAAGTGTAAGTTTATTCTCGAGTGGTAAATCTTGCAAATTAATACTGAGAAGAGAATAAGCCGGCATTTCTCCGCGTCTTATCCGTTTACGGATATAGGCGTGGGACTGTTGCTTATTTTATTCTCGAGGTTTTGCAAGAACCTTCCCACTCTGAAATATAGCTACAGCACCACGCTTTCCTTTTTTTTTATTTTACATTTATTGCTTAGTTCCCAGGTGCGGGGGACTGTAGGAGCTATGTCCCATCATAAAGCATGCGATTCCTAACCCTTTTAATCTCAGCTATATTTATGAAAAACTGTTTCAAAACCGTTTTGGCCGCTGTGGCCGTGCTTGTTTGGCTGGGCGCCTCTGCCCAGGACGATCCTTCGAAGGAGACTGTCATCATCAATCCTTTTACGCACACCTCCGCTGTCAGCCAGGCAGCCTGTGACAACATCCGGGCGGCCGTCCTGTCGGGTTTTGCCGACCGCGGCCGTTTCCACATCGTCGACGCACTGACCGACGGTACGCTGTCGAAACTCTATGCCGACCGCAACGTCGAGGACGTGGTGAACGATGCCAACTGGAAGAGCGAAAGCGAAGCCGCCTACAAGGCGTTGGGTGCCAGGAAGGTCGTCATCGGACAGGCCAACAACGTTTCGTTCTCGCAGTTCAAGTCGGATATCGACGGCAAGATGTACAACAAGGCCGAGGTGACCTATTCGCTGAAGGTATATAACATTGCCGACGGCGCCATGATCGGTTCGGAAGACCTTTCGGTTTCGGGTATCGACGCCGATTCGAAGGACGGCGCGTTCAACGACGCGATGAAAGACCTCCGCAAGGGCATGGTCGGGTTCGTGGACAAGCATTTCAAGTTCGAGACCTATATCCTCGAGCTGGGCGAGGCCGACAAGAAAGGCCGCGTCAAGGAGCTCTATATATCGGGCGGTACGGAGATGGGCGTTGCCAAAAAGACCCGTTTCAAGGTGTTCCTGGAGCGTAAGATCGGCCCGAAGGTAACCAAGTCGGAGATCGGCACCATCGTGGCTGTCGAGGTGATGGAAGGCGTTACCAAATGCCAGGTCGCTTCGGGCGAGGACGCCATCAAGGAGAAATTCAACAACGGCCACAAGCCGGTCGTCATCCTCGACAAGCAGGGGACGGCGGCGGGCGGTTTCTTCAAAGGGCTCGTCGGTGCATAAACTTACCGCATATAATTCTTCTGGAAACGATCTCCGGGGTGTCGCTGACGGTACCCCGGGGATTTTATCCGTTCAAACTTAAAATAATTATCAGATGTTTAGGAAGTCCGTATTGTCAGTCATCGTCGTGCTCCTGTCGGCGCTTTTCCCCGCCTCGGCACAGAATTATACGACCGATGCCATCCTGAAACGCACGACCGGAAAGATCGCTACGCTGGAGTGTTCGGGAATCGCCCGCACGAAGAAGGAGGCGATCGAGATGGCGAAGAAATCGGTGATCTACACTTATTTATATAACGGTATAGACGGCCTGAACGACAACAAACCCCTGCTGGGCAGCAAACCCTCGGCCGGGGCGGCCCAGTATGTCGGACAGTTGCTCGGCACGACCCGCTATGCCAACTACATCCGCAGCTGCACCATCGCCGACAAGACCAACAAGACCGCCGCCAAGGACATCCAGGTCTTTGCGACGATCGACCTCTACACCGAATCGCTCGAGCGCGACCTGGTCAACAACGGTGTCATCGGGCGCAATGCTGCCGATATAGCACTCTCCGAAACCCAGGAGATGATCGCCATGCCGACGGTGATGGTCGTGCCCTTCCGTAAGAGCGACCAGTCCTACGAAGAGGCCATCCGCGACAATTCGGACATGCGCATGGCTATCTCGAAGGTCAACGAAGGTTTCATCAAACAGGGCGTGGAGACCAAAGACCTGCTCACGTCGCTCAATAACGCCAACACCTATCAGGTGCGCATGGGCGACGGCATGTCGCTCGACGACGCGATCCTCGTCAACTCGGGTGCCGACGTCTCGGTGAGCGTCGATATCAACCAGGATGTGAACGACGGCGGGGTGCGCGTGTCGCTGACCCTGCAGGCGATCGAGATCGCCACGGGCAATACGCTGGCCACCAAATCTGAAATTTCGGGGCGTAAACGCACGACGGCCGACGTGCTGTGCGGTGTGATGGCGCAGGCGATGGTCGGCGACTTCATGAAGCAGATATCCACACGCATGGCGACCAAGATCTCGACCGGGCAAAGCGTGGCCGTGCGCTTTACGATCGACCCCGGGTCGGCCATCAACATGGATACCGAGATCAACAACATCATGCCGTTGTCGGACATCCTCGTTTCGTGGGTGAAGCGCCATGCCAAGAACGGCAAGTACCATACGCAGGGCCGCACGAGCACGCTGCTGGCCTTCAGCGATATTTTTGTGGACAACTCCATGGAGGACGGGATGCAGTCGGACGTCAATGATTTCGCGCTGGCGCTCTACCAGTACCTCAAGGGGCTGAACCTCTCCGTGTCGCGTACGATCACGGGAAATTCCATCGACGTAATCATCTACTAAACAACAGACCATGAATCTGCTTCGTAAACTATCGTTCTCGCTGGTGTTCGTGCTGGCCGCGCTGTCGCTCCGGGCCCAGGCCGTAATCGACCTCTCGGCCTATATCGACGACGAGACGGCCGCGCAGCTGGGCGACAACAACGCCGCGGCCCTCAAAAACAAGATCAGCAAGATCATCACCCGCAACGGCATGGCCGATGCCGCGGGGCTTTTCGTCGTCACGCCGACGCTTACGATCACCGACGACGGGGCGGTCGATACGGGGATGACCACGCTGCACGTGCTGCGTGCCGACCTGACCCTGTCGGTCAAAAATCTCTTCGAAGATACGGTTTTTGGCAGCCAGACCATATCGCTCCAGGCCAATGGCAAAAGCATGGAAGCCTGTATGCGGTCGCTGATCAATAAGGTGAACGTCAACGACGCGCGTTTCGCCAAGCTGATCGGTGACGTGCAGCAGGGCATCGCCGACTATTATACGCGCCAGATGCCGAAGATACTCGCCAAGGTCAACTCACTCGTCGCCCGTGAGGAGTACGAGGATGCGATGGCGGCGCTGGCCGTGATTCCCGAGAGTGTCGACGAATACGAGGCGGTCGAGGAGCTCAAGGTGCAGGTCTACGACAAACTGCTCGCCGGCGAGGTGACCCGTGCCGTTGCTCAGGCCGATATTCTGGTGCGCCAGGGCGATATCGACGGGGCGCTGGAGTTGTGCCGTGCGTGCAACCCCGTGAGCCCGAACTACGGTGAGGTGATCCGGTTCCTCAACCGCCTCGATGCGCAGGCTGCGGCGGCCGAAGCCGCGGCGATGGAGCAGGAGTTGCGGAAAATGGATGCCGAGGCAATGCGCGCGCGGACGCAGCAGGAGGCTGCCGTCGAGGCGCAGAGCCTCAAGGCCGAGCGTGCCGAGTCCTCTGCCAAGAAGGGCAAGTCGCTGGGTGAATGGCTCTTCGGACTTTGATCGAACGATTGTCTGACTAATCTGGAAGTACGATGAAAACCTGTCCTGTCTGCGGAAATAGAATGGAGGATTCGCAGCACCTATGCCCGGATTGCGGCGCCGACTACGTCGAGGCCGTCGTCAACGATATTGCCTCCGGTGCGGGGGCGGATTCCCGGCTGATGCTCGCGAGCCTCGAAGAGGGGCTTGCCGGGCTGGATGCCGTGCCGCTGCCCGCCCTGGGCGATACGGCCCGTAAGATGCTCCCTGCGCTGTGCGCTGCGGCGCTAGTATTTTGCCTGCTCGCCGGGGTCGCTACGGGTGCCAATATCTTCTACCTGCTGGCCGCCGTCGCGCTGGTGCCGCTGGTCGTGTCGCTGCTTGCCCGTATGCAGGGGAAACTGCGGTTGAGTGCCGGCGAAGTGGTCGTAAGGGCCGCCGCGCGGGTCTTTGCCGAGGATGCTGCTTCCGTGCGGGAGCGGTTTGGCGGTGATGCCGGGGTGCTGGCCCGGCTCGATGCCATGCAGCTGCGGCTGGATGACGCCCTTGCACGGCAGGCGTCGGCGCATGCGCAAAACCGCCGTAAGGTGACGGTCATTGCGGCCGTCGTGCTGATTTGCTGTTCTGCGGGTGCAGGGGCGTTGGCCGTGCGAAACCATGCGGCCCGCAAGGCCCAGGCCGCCTATGCGGCGCAGCCCGAGTGGGTCAGGTTGCGCGACAGCTACGCCGCAGCGGCCGGCGACGACGAATATGCGGGCAAAGACCTGCGGATCGCCGTCGTGCGTGCCATGCTCGCCGACGGGCAGGGCGCTGCGGCCGAGGATTTTTTCTTCGCCCATTGCCAGGGCAAGGTCGGGGATGCCGATTGCGCCATGTTGATCGCCGGCCATTACAAAGCGAAGAAGGATGCCGTTGCGCTCGACGCCTTTGCCGGCAAGGTGTCGCTGCGCTACGATTCCGATACGCAAAAGGTTAAATCCCTAACGAAGTGACCCGATGAAGCGTTTATTACCTATTTCGCTGCTTTTGGCGGCACTCTGCATCTCGGCGGCGGCTTTTGCCCAGAAGGACAAGGTCGTCGAGGCGAGCAGCAAACGGAAGCCGGCATGGATCGGCAGCTCCGACCGGTCGCATTTTGCGGTGACGGAGGTGGGGGAGACCCTTGCCGCCGCCTCGGGGAAATGCATGGCCTCGATCCGGCAGTATATCGTCAATGCCGTGGCCGTGAATGTCTCGTCCGCCGAGAAGATGGCGACGCGCCAGATCACGCGCGACCAGCTGGTCTCGGCGATGAGCGATTATTCGTCGGTGCTGATGACCGAGGCCGGACAGCTGCCCTACCTGAACAACATCACCCTCTCGAACGCCGAGGCGGTCTACTGGGAGCGGATATACAGCAAGAAGACCAAGACCTACCGCTATGAATATTCGGTGCTGTACCCCTTCCCGGAGCAGACACGGCGGCAGCTGATCGAGGCTTTCGTGGCCATCGACGACGCCAAGCAGGCCGAGTATGAACGGCTGCGGCGCGAACTGGGCACGATTACGGACATAGACCGTATCCAGCTGGCGGTAAACGAGCTGGACGGGTTGTACGACTATTTCTTCGACGCCACCCGCAAGGGCGATGTCGAGACCCTGCGGCGCAATTACCGGGCACTGTACCATGCCGTGTCGATCGAGGTGGAGTCCGAGGCGCCGGGCGAGTGCGTCTATTCCCTGCGGCTCAACGGCCGTCCGGCCACGACCGCCGTGCAGCCGCGCCTGAAAAGCGAATCGGTGCTGGAGATGGCCGTCAAGCCCTATGGCGACGGCCGCTACCTGCTCTCCTATGACCCGCAGTACGCTTCGCCGACCGATATCAACAAGATCGAAGTGCTCTACCTGTTCGGCGGTGCGCGCGTGTCGCAGACGATCTTTTTCAATCCGGCCGGGGACGCCGTTTCAGTCCGGCCCAAGGGCACGCTCAGGATCGAACAGTCCGGCGGAGTGATCCGCGGGACGATGCAGCTGCGCGTAAGCGGGACGGCGGCCGAGGTGCGGCGGATCGTGCTGTTCAACCCGGCCGACGGGGCCCGGATCGTGGCTGAAAGGATCGAACCCTCGCAGCTCGCCGCGGGCGATTGCAGCGTAACGTTCGAGGCGCAAGGCTCGATAAGCCCCGCAACCGACGGGGTGGACGTACTCAGGGGAAGCATCGGATTCGGGAATCCCGCCGACGGGAAGGCCTCCGAAGCCGATTTTACATTGCACTATAAACTTACAACCAAATAATCCGAAAGATGAAAAGAACCCTTATTGGAGCTATCGCTCTCCTGCTCGCTGCCGGCGCCGTGTCGTGCAGTTCGTCGAAAAAGGCCTCCGGGCCCGCTGCCCCTGCGGGCATGGTCGAAGAGGCTATTCCGCTCAGCGGCGCACAGTACCGCAGCAATGCCGAATATTACCGTGCCGTGCAGAACGGCGTGAGCACCGAGCGCAGCACGGCGCAAAAGATCGCCATGCAGAATTGCCGCCAGGATCTTGCCGCGGCCATCCAGGCCGATGTGAAGCTCGTCATCGAGAACTATGTGAAGAACCAGGATACGGGCGTTGCTGCCGAGCACAAGTCGCAGTATCAGGAACTGGCTTACACGGCCGTCGGCCAGCAGTTGCGCGACGTGCAGGTCGTCGAGGAGAAGATGTTCCGCCAGGACAACGGCTCGTTCCGTTACTATGTCTGCATGCAGCTTCCCAAGGCTGCCCTGGAGGCAGCCATCGAGGATGCGATCGCCAAGGATGCCAAACTCAACCTGGAATTCGACCGCGCCCAGTTCAAAAAGATCTTCGAGGAGCAGATGGCTGCTTTCTCGCAGCAGTAGCCCTGTTGGCCGGCACCATGTCCAATCGAGAGACGGCGCTCCCCTCGTCCGAGGGAAGCCGCCGTCTTTTACCCGTAACCGCTCCGCCTATGAAACGCTATCTGACCCTGTTGCTGTCGCTGCTTTTCGTGCTTCCCCTGCCGGCGCAGTCCCGCCGGGAGGCGTTGCTGGAATACCAGGCGCGCCGCAGGCAGGCCTATACCGAATTCCGGGACAACTACCGCAAGGCGTGCGCCGACTTCATGCGCAAGCGCTGGGAGGCTTTCCGCGCCGAGGCTCCGGTACCCGTGCCCGAACGCCGGGAACCCGATGTCCCCGTTATGAAACACCCGGATGTGCCCTCCGCGCCGACGCAGGACAGGATGCCTTACGACAAGGTGTTCGGCCTGCCCGGGCCGGCTCCGGAGAAGCCCGATGCGCCCGGGATTGCGGAAACACCTGTGCTTCCCGGCAAACCCGCTGCGGAAAAGGGGGCCGGGGATAACGGTGCGCAGCAGGGGCGGAAGCCCGCCGCGGGGACGGACGACGCGGCTCCGGCAGTGGACGTTTCGCATCCCTTCAAGTTCACATTCTACGGCACGGGCTGTTCCGTATCGCTGGCTGCGAAACACCGCTTCAACCTCGCCTCGGTGCAGGAGAACAGCGTGGCCAATGCCTGGGAGGGTGTTTCGGGAGGTGCATACGATGCCGTGGCGGCGGAGTGCGTGGCGCTGAAAAAGGCGCTGGGGCTCAACGACTGGGGCTATTACGACCTTGTGCGGACACTCGCCGACGGATTCTGCGGCCCCAAAACGAACGAATCGGTCGTCCTGCAATCGTTCCTGATGGCCGAGGCGGGCTATAAAGTGCGCCTGGCGCGCGGCGACGGCCGGTTGTTCCTGTTGCTGGCCACCGACGGGCAGGTCTATGCCCGTCCCTATTTCAATATCGACGGCCAGGTATTTTATATCCTGGACGATGTCCCGCGGGCCGCGTCGTACAATATCTGCAATTTCACGATCCCCGGGGAGCGGCCTTTGTCGCTGGCGATGCCCGCGCCGCCCCTCTTCGCGCAGAAACCCGCGGCGCCCGTCGTTCGCAATTTCGACGGCGTGGTTTCGACGACGGTGACGGTAAACCGCAACCTGATGGATTTCTATACGAATTATCCGCCCTGTCACTGGAGCGTCTATGCGGCCACGGCGCTTACCGCTCCGGTGCGCGGGCAACTCTATCCCCTGCTGCGCGCCGCAGTGGCCGGGAAGGGCGAGCGCGAGGCGGCGGAACTGCTGCTGCACTACCTGCACAGGGCTTTCCCCTACAAGACCGACGAAGCACAGTTCGGCATCGAGCGGACACTCTTCGCCGAGGAGATGTACTACTATCCGTACAGCGACTGCGAAGACCGTTCGATCCTCTTTGCGCGGCTGGTCAAGGATCTGCTGGGGCTGGATGTCGTGCTGCTCTATTATCCGGCGCATATCGCCGCGGCGGTATGCTTCAAAGGCGAGGTGAAGGGCGACTACATGCAGCTCGGCAACAAACGCTATGTAATCTGCGATGCGACCTATATCGGTGCCGGCGTGGGCGAGGCGATGCCCGACCTGAAGCGTACGCCGGCCCAAGTCGTCCGGATTGATTAACCCTTTAAAACCGATTCGCGATGTTTTGTCCCAATTGTGGAAAGAAATGCGGTGATAACGACCTTTTCTGCGGGGGCTGCGGCACCAGGCTCCCCGCCCGCCCGGTGACGGCATCCCCGGCGGCAGATGCGGCACCCGTTGCCCCGGCTGTCCGGGCTGCGGGCGATACCCCGGCGGCTTCGGCCACGCATGGCGCCGGAATCCCCTCGGGATGCGGGGCGGCATCCGCCGCAAGCGCCCGGGCAGCCGCCCGGGCCGGAAGCTGCGCGGCCGCGGGCTCGAAGGAGCCGGCGGGGCCTATGGCCGAGGGCGTCATCTTCACCAACCTGCAGGCTCTGGCCCGCAAATTCGGAACCGATGCCGCGACGGTGCGCAAGTTGCTCGCCGCCTATGCCGAAGCATCGGCGGCACACGGCATCCGTTACCGCATCGTCGATGCCGGCGACTATGTTTTTCTCAACCCCGAGGCCGGGCGCAACCGCGCCGTGACGCTTTCACCGGCCGATTCGTGGGTCGAACACGGTTACCTGCTGGCGGACTATTACCGTTTCGGGCGCAGCACGGCCGACGATGAAACCAACTATCTGTTCATCGTCGGAGGCGCCGATGTCATTCCCATGCCCGTCCTGCCGCAGTATATCTCCGATCCCGATTACAGCGATACGGACATCGACTCCGATATCCCTTATGCCTACCTGCTGGGCGAGCGGACTTACCCCATGCTGGGGACGGCCGAAATTTTCCAGTACGAACAATATTTCCATGCGGGACGCCTGCCGCTGGCGCATGACGCGTCGCTGGACGACCTGGCCGGATACCTGCGCCGCGCGGCCAAAGCCCCCGGTTCGATGGCCGTGGGCAGGGCTTACGGGCAGACCGACCTCACGTGGCTTTCGGCCTCGGCTTCGGTCAGCGAGCCTTTCCGCCGCAATCGACTCTTCCGGGGCGACGTGCGGCTCGATGAGCGTATCTATACGCAGAACCTTTTTGTCAGCCCCTGCGTCGAGCGTTCGATCGTCGACAAGGTTTTCGACCGGGGTGCGGACTTCTACTATTTCAACCTGCACGGCAGCGATGCCCCGACCGCATGCAGCTTCTATGCTTCCTACCAGCAGCAATGTTACGAGGCAGTCACGCCCCGGCAGCTGGCGTCCGCCGAGAAACCGAACGTGGTGGTGACCGAGGCGTGCTATGGCGGGAAATTCCAGGATTACGGCCGCGGCGAGACGATGCTGCTCGCGGCGATGGGCGACATGACGCTGCTCTACCTGGGGTCGTCGCGCATCGCGTGGGGTGCTTCGAAGAGCAGTTCGGCAGCCGACCTGGACAATGCCGACCGCCTGACGAACGTCTATATGGCCAAATTGCTCGAGGGGTATACGGCCGGCGAGGCATTCTACATGGCACGGCAGAGCTTCTTCGATTATAACGACGGTTACTTTACGCCCCACCAGGCACTTACGATCGTCGAGTTCAACCTTTTCGGCGATCCGTTCCTGCATGTGGGCGTGCGCCGGGAGGGGGCGAAGGCGCATCCCCGGGCGGTGAAGGCGCTGGCCAAAGGCGCAGTCAACGCGGTCGTCGAACGCAAGTGCGTCTATGAAGCCGCTCCGGCATCGTTGCTCGACCGGGTGCGCAGCGCCGTCGACCGCAACCTGTCGCTCATCCGCGCCGCTGTCGACCGGCAATTGTACGAACAGCTGGGGGTCGAACCGCGCAGCTTGTCGACCGTCACCCGCATGAAATACGGCAACGGAGACGAGTTTTATGCCTTCAATTACCTGCAGACCGACGGTACCATAAAGAGCTGCCATACGGCGACCGCCGACCTGAAAGGAAACGTGAAATCAATCATATCAACCAAATAGAACGACTACTATGAAATGCCAGAATTGTAATTCCGAAATCCTGGAGGATGCGAAGTTCTGCACGACGTGCGGCACGCCTGTCGCCGTTGTGTCCGCAGGCCCCGTGTGCCCGAAATGCAATGCCCCGCTGCTGGAGGATGCAAAATTCTGCACGACGTGCGGCGCCGCGGTCGAATCCGCCGCTGCAGAGGCGCCCCAGGCGCCGGACGGGCAGGCTGCCGGAGGCGGCGAGCTCGCCACGGTGAAACAGAAGATTTTCTGGAATATCCAGAAAGGCGAAGTCGCCTGCCGGGTCAATGAAGCGGAGTTTATCCGCTACGATTCGGCGCAGGGGCTGATCGTAAACGACGGCACGACGGCCTATATCAAGGCCAACGGCAAGGTGCTGGCCGAAATCCACGGGGGCATCTACGATTTCGTAGACCCCGACGAGCTCAAGCGCGTACTCGAAAGCCGTACGGGCGGGGCTGCGGGGCTGGTGGCCGGCAGCGGCCGTTTCCTGATAAACGCCCTGCTGGGACGCCGCGTGAAGGACAGGTTCGACGACAAGGACGCTCCCGAACGGCAGCGCTCGCTCGATGCCGTGATCGAGAGCATGAAACGGCACGAGGCTTTCTCGCTGCTGCTCAAGCTCGACAAGAGTTTCTCGCTGGTATTCGGTTCGGGAACGGCCGAGGATATGGCCGAGTTCAGGCCGATGTCCGTGCGCACGAAACTGCTGGACTTGCAGGTCGGCCTGCGCGTGATTTTCCGCATCGCCGACTTCGATCGTTTCGCCGAATATTTCCTGACGGACGAGCCCGTCGCCACGACCCGCAGGATTGCGGAGAAGTTGCAGCCCGTAATGCAGAATGCCGTGCAGGCCGTGATGCAGGATCGCCAGGTCGAAGGCACGTCGATTCCGGCGGAGGTCGCAGAAGCCATCGCCGCGAAAATCGCCGCGTCGAACGACCAGTTCTACGGCCTTGCGCTGGAGCGCGTGGCCGAAGTGGTGGCTTCGAACGAAGACCTGGAACGCCTGCGCAGCCTGAGCCGCGAACTTTACCTTTCGGAGCAGGAACTCGACTACCTGCGCCGCACCAACGATTTCCGCAACCGCCTGGCTGCGGAGACCAATTCGCAGGCTATTGCCGATGCACGCAGCGACATGCAGCTCTATGAGGGATTGCAGCAGGTCAATAAAGACCGCCTGCTGGCCGATGATGAGCTGGATAAGTTTTATACCGTGCTTTCGCGCGAGAAACGGATCCGCGATGCCCGCAGCGAGGACGAGGTGGAGGCTGCACTGGCCGACATCGAAAAGACCGGGCTGCTGCGCGAAGAGGATGTCGACAACCTGCGCATCGACATCGCCGAGCGCCGTTACAGCCGGGGCGAGGCGATCAAGCTCATGCAGCTGCGCGACCAGATCGAGTTCGAGAAAGTCCGCACGGCGGGCGAAGGGCAGATCGCCGTGGAGCAGATGCGCCAGGGGCTGGAGTTGCAGGAGTTGACGCTCGCGCATCGCAAGCGCGAGGACGAGTATTCCGACGAACGCCGCGCCCGGGAGCGCGAGTTGCAGCGGGCAGACCGCCAGTCGGAGATGGAACTGGACAATGCCGAGATGGATGCCCAGATCGAACGCCTGCGCAAGGTCAAGGAGCTCAACCGCGAGGACAAAAAGATGGATTTGGATCACGAGCGCGAGATGGAGCGCCTGAAGCAGGAAGCCCTCGACAAGAAGGCGCGGATGACGGCCGAGCAGCTGATGGCCGTGGCTGCGGGCGAGAACCTCGATTCGCAGGCCGCGGTGAAGTTCGCCGAGTCGTTCTCGGCGGGAAAGAACGCCGAACAGGTGCAGCAGGCCGCCGATGCCCGTATCGCCGATTCGCAGCGCCACGAAGACCGTATGCTGGAGATGATGCGCGAGATGAAGGATATGGCCACGACCATGACCGGGCACATCGTCCAGAACAAGGATGCCGAACGCGACCGTTACCGCGAACGGATGGAACGCCAGGAAGACCGCGTGGACAAGACGCAGGACAGTGCCCTCGAATATGCGACGCGCAACAACCAGCAGGCGGCCGCGAAGCCCCAGGCGCAGGCTCCCCAGTCCATCGGGCGGGTATGTCCCGACTGCGGTACGGTAGCCGTGCAGGGCGTGCGTTTCTGCGCCAACTGCGGGCGGGATCTCAAATGAGCACGGCCATGGAGAGATACCAGGGAGTAATACTGATCCGGTTGCAGAATGCCGGGTCGAAATCCGAAGGGCATTATGCCTTTCTGGTGCGTGACGACGACATGAGCGTCGTGAAGCTCTGCCGCGAAGGCGCGGTGCCGGCCGACGACCCCTATTTCGTGCCGTTCGACCGGCAGGAGGTCGTCGTCACGGGAACCATGAGCCACGGGTGGCTGGTCGCCTCGGCGGTCGAGCAGGCCGTTGCCGGGGATGAGGCTGATAGTGAAACCGAAGAAAACAACGAACAAGCATGAAAACATGTCCCAAGTGCGGTTACGATAAACTCGCCGATACAGCCCGCTTCTGCCACAAGTGCGGTTGCGACTGCGCTGCGGTGCAGGTGAAACGCACGCCGGCGGCCGAGGCGCCGGAAGCCGCGCCGCTCGTCGGCGATAAGAACCTGATCAATGAAAGTACGATCATCGGCAAGCAGGAGAAATACGAGGCGTCGAATATCACGATCCACAACAACATCACCGAGGATCATTCGCACACGACGATCGTGTGTGCGGTTTCCGGCAAGCGTATCTACTTAGATCACAGTGTCGTGTGCCCGAAGTGCGGCAAGCAGGTGGCGTTGGAATATTATGTCGAGGCGTCGAAGCGCTGCGAGAACTGCGAGCAGCAGGCGCGCGAGGAGTACCGTGCGTTCGTCGTGCGGACGACGGGGGCCGGGCCGCTCGATGCGGCGTGCAAGCAGCAGTTGGATGCCGAAGCGCAGCGGTTGCAGATAGACGCCGCGACGCAGGCTTCGATCCTCAGGGCGCGGCAGCAAAAGCCCGCCGGGAAATCTGCCGAGCTCACCTCCGTGCAGCGTGCCGAACTGGAAGCGGCCGTGTCGCGCCTGATCACGGCGACGGAGCCCGAACCGGCGCAGAAAAGCCTCGAAGCCCTCACCGTGCTGCACGAAAATTCGTCGAACTACGAGGCCGACTACTGGTATTTCCTCGCGCGGGCGGTCGTTTGCCCGGAGGAGTCGGTGAAGGCCTATGAAGAGGAGCTGACCGACGATTACTGGCAGCGGTACTGGGGGTTCCTGGGCTACTGCAACACCGGGTCGCCCAAGGGCGGGGCTGCGGTCGACCGCCTGAGGTCGGTGTTCGGCCAGCGCGAGGACGACATCCGGTTGGCCGAGGCGATCTATTACCTTGCCCGGGGATTCGATGCGTTCGAGACCTCGATGCTGGGACGTGCCGGAGAGCTTGCCTCGTCGGTGCGGCGGGAGTACCTTTCCAAGCCGTTGGTGCCCGTCTACGATACCTTGCAGCGGCTTGTCCGCGAAAATATCCGGCTGGAGGAGAAATACACCCCGATGGAGACTTTTGTCTTGGTGGATGTTTTCCGTGCCGGGAAGTATATCGAATACCTTTGTGCCGAGCAGGCGCGCAAGGAGCAGGAAGCCCGTGAGGCTGAGGCGAGGCGCGAACAGGAGGCACGCGAGGCCGAGGCGAAGCTGGAGCGCGAACGCCGGGCCGCCGAGCAGGCCCTCCGCCGGAAGCAGGCCGAGCTGTCGGCCGACCGCTCCAAACGCATGGAGCAGGAGATGGCGCGCCTGGGCGGTGCGAAACCCGCGGCGACGCAACAGGCGGATTCGAAAGCCTTTGCGGGCTACGAGACGGTCGTGCCGGGGACGAAGAAGCGGAACTGGGGAAAGACGATCCTGATCGTGGTGGTATGCCTGATCGCACTAATCGGGCTGCTGTTCCTGATTCCGGCTCCCGAATCGCTGCAATAGAGGCTGGGCTGCGGCTGCGGGCCCGTCGGGGGTTTCTGTTCCCGGGCGATGGACTCGGGTTGCGGACTTCGGGGGCGGGCCGTTGCGGCCGACGAAAATAAACCGGGCAGGGAAAAACCCTGCCCGGTTCGTTATATTCTATTCCGCGGATGCTGTCCGGTGGAGCGGCGGACGCATCTTCGGGTTCAGATTTTGTCCAGTTCCACGGTGAAATGCCGCAGGATCGGGGCTTCGAAGGTGATGCGGTAGCCGGTGGTGATCTCTGCGCGGCGCTCGTAGATGTTGCGGCAGGCCGCGGCGATCACGCGGATGTGGTTGTCCGAGTAGACCCGCCGCGGGATCGCCAGGCGCAGCAGT
>ERZ832522.1545-NODE-1545-length-30628-cov-14.281850_pt1 | contig 30628 bp, 20 predicted proteins | sample MGYA00519951_ERZ832522 | MGnify/ENA primary metagenome ERZ832522 (study PRJEB31850, sample SAMEA3708728) | human gut metagenome | biome: human gut; feature: human-associated habitat; material: faeces | place: China | collected 2014 ... | reverse complement strand
TCTGAGGTATTTTCAATTTTCAACATCCACATTTTTTATTATACAGGAAGCTCCTTATTATTTATATCCCCCTTTTCTCATGCCGCGTGATCTTACAGTTTTTCTCTTTCTCGAATCATACCAAAACCACAACCCGGCTGCCGCCGCGATCAGAACCGTGCCTGCAAGATAGCTGTATCCCCTTCCGCCTGATAACGGAAATTCGGCATAAGTATAGTTGATCACTTTATACGGATTCTCATCCGTTCCTTCCCCCGAAAATGCCGGAGGCCTTTTTACGCTTCCGGTTATCTTCAGTTCATGAGTCTCTTTCTCATATGTGACTTTCCACTGACCTTTCGCCGTCACGTATCCGCTCGGAGCTTTCAACTCCGCCAGACGGTACTCTGTGCCTTCTTCTGCCGGAAGATTTAGGAATTCGACTGTTCCGTTTTCATCCGAAACCGCCGTTCCCTGCAATTTCCAACAATCTTTATACGCATATCCGGCGTCGAGACTACCGTTTTCATCGTGCCGGATCAGATCTTTATCATGCTTTCCTCCATGAGACGGATCGCTGCAGATCAGCCGGTACAAAGCGAACTTCGCGTTCTTCAAAGGCTCTCCTTTTCGGTTTTCCTTTGTAAAGCTTACGACTCCGCTGTTTTTTTCATTTCTCACCTGAAGAGTCACATTTTCTTTATTGGAGAGAGGACTTTCCAAACTTACTCCGTAAGGAAGTACAAACTGATTTTCCTCTCCCTCCTGTATCGATAATTTAAACCGAATCGGATCTGACGCGCCGTATCCGTTCGGAGGCGTCGTCTCTTTTAAAACGTATTCTCCTGCCGCAAGGTTCTCGAAACATGCCGCCGCGCGAACTTTTTCACGATTCTGTGCATCCATTCCTTCCGCGCTTTCAGGATCTTCCATTCCCTTTTTATATGCGGCAATCTCTTCGTTCGTCAGCGGTACATAATAAACGTTTTTCTCAGCCGGATCGCCTTTCAGCGTATATACCGTATAAGACGTATCTCCCCGATGATACCTTCCGCTCGAACTGTCATAATTCGGATCGCTTATACTGATCTCATTTTGCCACATATAAACGGCCGTCCGGTTTTGAACGATATTATCTTCCGTATCATAAAGCGTAAAACCTGCGTTTTCCAAAGGCACGTTTCGGGAACTGTCTGTTTTCAAGACCGCAACATTATGAGAGCCGATATTTGTAAACGTAAAATTATGACGGCTTTCTCCCGTTCCGCCCTGCGCTGTCCAAAACCCTTTCTTCGCACATTCGCTTCCGATCGCCCCTTCTTCTTCCGGAATGATCGAAATATGCTTCTTCTCTGCTTTTACATCTGTATGAGAATGATTCTGTTCGGTATCCGAAAGTGGGTCATCACTTCCCAATACCGTTGATCCTGCGTCCGCTTCCAAAGTCAGAAGAGCGGTTTCATCTACTTCATGTACTTCATATTGTGCGCCAAGCGGGATATTTTCATAGACAGTACTTCCTGTCAATTCCCCTGCTTTTACAACTACAGTCTGCGGAACGACAACGACCTTTTCCTTATTGTTTTCATCCGTTGTTTTATAATGGATATGGAACAAATAACCCCGCTCTTCTCCATACGCTTTTCCCTGAAGTTTTTTCGTAATCTTAATTTCTCCGTGAGCAGGCACTTGTTTATTCGCAAACGTAACTTCCTGTACGCTTTCTTTCATTGTACCTTCCGCCGTTTTATATTCGACTTCCGTTCCGTTCACATTATATTTCTTTGTTCCCACCTTCACCTTGTGGTCATACTCATCACCTGTGCGTACACCGCCTCTGTCAGGATCTGTCTGCACGAAATTTTTTGCCACGTTTTGAGGATAAGTATAATTCCCGCCGATCTCGATATTTTGCGGTATCTCATTTTCCTCGTGGATCGTATATACAGTCTCTTTCGGAATACCGTACACTGCTACGCTTGCAGTCTGTTTTCCCGCCGGAACAGTTACGTCGATTTCCTGAACAATACTGCTTCCGCTTTCCGACATGCTTCCCGATCCGAGATTTCCTTCAAGGCTCATTCCGGCTACGTCAGTATAATGAACATGAAATTTATATGTATGATCTTTTTTCGGATCGATCTGATCGACGGTTTTTGTAATGATCAGTCCTCCGCTGATCAGATCGTTTTTATACGCCACAGTCAGATGGATCCCGTTTTTCTGAAGGTTGTCAGGATCGAGATAGCTTCTGAAAACAAAAGTCTCGTTCTTTTCCGATACATGTCCTTCTCTGTTTGAACTCGGATAGTGATACCCTTTTCCGTCCGCGCTCTTTACATTTCTGTCGTCTGACGCCGTATATGTTCTTACATCCGTCACTGTATTATTCAAAATCTCCGGATCATTTTCCACCGTTCTTGCCGTCGGATGCAGCGCAAGAATGTTATCCGCAATATAACCTTCCGTATACATTCCCGACGCACCGTCATATACCGCATTTTCCAAAATCGACCATGAAGTCCGAAATACTTTGTTTCTCAGCGGATCGTCTTGTGTGATCTGCAAATAACTTCCCTCACGGAATTTATCGACAAAAGACGCTTTGTTTCCATCTGTAAGCTCTAACAGTCCTCTCGATCTGACCATGAGGTCATTTCCGTTGTTCACAACATCTGTTTCCTGTATCGGATTCAACCGGAAGAACGCTCCGCTTACCGGATTTAAGACCGCCTCATTATAGCTAAGAGGCCGCTCTTTTGTTCCCAGCGATTCATAATCTGAAATCTGATCGTCGCTTGCATAAAATCCGGTCGATTGGTTCGGAATGATCTTTCCTTTAAAATCCATATCCGCCATATACAGACTTCCTCTGTCACGTGCAAAGGCGAACTGCACTTTGGCGACATTTTTCATATCAAAATCCGATATTCCCGAATTCCAGTCTGCCAGATTCAGACGAACGATCGACCACTGGCCTTTCGGCATCGAATTACTGTATCCGTAATACGTCATCTGACTGGCAGGTCTGGTGATCACATTTCCGTGCCGGTCTGTCAGTCTCGCTTTTAACGACCACCCGGTAGCGCTGGAAGCATCCGAGTTATTATAAACTGACATTTGAAGATATGCCGCTTTTGACAGATCCACACTGCCTCCGTTCTCCGCACAGTCGATCGTTGTCCAGTATTTTCCCGAAGCAATTTCTTCCGACATCTGATACTGATCGAGATTTTTGCCGCTGTCTTTATTCACAAGCTTTATCACATCGCTGCGCTCACCGATAATCGGGCCGTCTGTCTCTGCGTCCGGATCTGCTTCTTTGAGCTCACTTTCTCCGGTCTTAGACCCTCTGTATGTTCCGCTGTTTTTAAAATCGTTAAACTTAACAGCGCCTTCGTTACGGAGATAACCTACCGAATCTTCCACGGGAATCTGCCTTCCGCTTGTCGCCTGATTCAATATTTTATAAGTAAAACTTCCGATATATCCTAATGCTTTTCCGAATACGTCCTGATTTGCCGAAGCAGTGCTTACCTGATTTGTCAGATCAAGCTGATTCGTTTTCGGGAAATTAAAACGGATCTTTAAGTTGGAAACACCCGCTCCGCGCTCCGCATAAAAAATCGTAATCTTATGTATGCCTTGCGAAAGTTCTTCCATATCTAAACACGGACCGTTCGCATCATTTTTTTCATAAATATTCGCCTGTGCATGATGCTGATTTTTATTGATCGGATATCCGTCCTCTGTTGCGCCGTCTTTATTTAATCCGTACACATCTACCGCTCCGGTCTCAAAGTTAATATGACCTTCCAGAGGATTATGTTTCCCTGCCATATCAAGTACAAGTTTTCCGTCGATATACAATAAGAAATCATCGTCTCCCGAAAACTCAAATTCAATCGGCTTCTCAATATATTCTCCTGCCTTTTCTCCCGGCATACGCACTTTTCCGTCTTCCGTCAGCTTAAATTCCAGTTCCATCTTCATACCGAAGCAGAAATTCGTTTTCATCCTATCCAACCGGTAAAACGAGTTTTCTTTCGTTGCGTCGTTTTTGTCATTAAACGGGAAAAATCCGAATTGATCTTTTCCCATTGCGACATCTCTGTCACCTGTTTTCAGCGCGTCTTCCTTTTCTCCTACGTCTAAATAATAGCCTTTATCGGGATCTTCTTTTAACCGCAGCACATGATCGGACTTCAAACTACTGTACTCCCAATAGCCGTCATCTGCAAGGAAAAACGGAAATGAAACGTTATTATACACGTATCCCAGCGCCGAGTGAAACGCATTGTTTCCGCGAAGAAAACTCTCGTCAAACTGCGGAAGTTTCACACCTGCAGTTGAGATTTTTCCATCTTCCAGTTGTTTATCGACATGCCCGTAAGCATACTTTAACGTATTTCCCGAATGCCAGTCATTCGGTCCGATCTGATTTCCCGACATATTGCCCGGAGAAGAATTATTTAGCGGATTATCCCCGTCTGTTACAGCCGGATGCCTGATATATTTTCCATAATACCACGCCGCCGCTTTTTCATTTTTCCCTTGGAAATACTTGGAGATGCCGTCGTTCAATATTCCGAAACTCGTTTCATATTCGTACGGCGATCCGTTTACTTCGCTCAATCTTTTTCCTTGAAGTTCATAATCCGAATAATAATCATAAAACGTCGTATTTGCGTAATAGTATTTTGGATCATACGACTTGTTTTTCGCTATCGGAATGTTCTTTCCCTCATCTCCGTGATCGCTCGCCTTAAAGATCGAACTCCATGTTCCGTTGATTTTCGACTGCTCACTCGTATAACTTAAACTTTTCTTCTGAAGTACGTCTGCGAAAAAGCATGGAAAAGCATAAGTATCGTCAATCTCAGTTATATCCGTCTTATATTTTACAACTTTGCCGTCTGCTCTGTTTTCACATATACGAAATTGAATATACTTTTCTTTATCCGACAGTTTTTCATGTGTAAAAAATGTTTTATAAAAAACTTCATTTTCCATATCTTCGCTTGCCTGACCCGTTCCCGAAGATTCCGGCAGCGCCTGATCCATCTTTTTCCATTCGGTTTCCACTGCCTGCCCGTCTTCCGGGTTTTCGCAAAGACGATATTCCACCGTATCCGCCGCTTCTGTTTTCCCGCCTTCTACACCACTTGCAACGAGCGCTCCCGACGTTCCGTACATCTGATCTTTAAACGCGACATACCGGTCGCCGTCTGTTTCATAACTTCTCCAAATACGATGACTGTCATCCAAGTTCCTCAGAATGAAAAAGTTATCGCCTGATGCAATATTATATAACTGATAATATACTTTATCGTCTTCTTTATTATCGGAAGGATGTTTAAAACCGCCTTTTTCATTAAGCTCTCCGTTTGAAATTGCCAGAAGCGACAGTTCTGTCAGACCTGATCCTTTTCCAAACGCATAATAAGTACATAATTCATAGCGGGTCTCTCTTGTAACTTTCTTTGATACGATCTTTCCGTTTTTATCTGCGTAAGATACCCATAACTCATCCCACACTTTATCTGTTTTCGTATCATAATTTCCGTCTTTGTCATTATCAACATAGATCGCCAGTTCATCCAAGATGTTATTACTTGATGACGGATGACCTCCCCAGTAGGACGTGTGATAGGACATGTCCCAGTAAAAGCAGTCTCTTGTCTTTTGCGTAAATACAAAAGATCCCGATCCTCTTTGCTTTACCTCTCCGGCGGCGTCTATTACCGGCTCTTTTTTTATCTCATGATAAGGGTCGTTCGGATTTGCGGCCTGACGCAGATTGTATACGATCTGAGAGTCTATTTCTCTCGCTTCTCCGTTTTTATTCGTTACTTCCATCTCAAACGCAACATAAGAACAGCCTTCCGGTATTACCGTTCCGAACAGTCCCGCTTCGTCGACGCTGATCATTCGATATGTCTTCGGTATTTCCTTTTTCCCCGCATTCCCCGGTTCAATCGGATCTTCTTTATAAAACAATGCGTAGACTGTATTTACATGCAGTTTCTCAAACGTTGTCGCTCCGCCGAACGCACTTGCCTCATACAAGTTCGGGATACTTGCAAAATACATTGCTTCATATACCGCGCTGTCTTCCGCTGTTCTGTAAACATCCGTCTCTGTCATCCGCTCCCCGAGAGCGCAGAGCGCATGTTGCCTCCCATCCAGATCATAATAGATGTGAGAACAATATTCATCATTGCACAAGCTTTCCTGCTGCGCAGATGTCATGTTCTCTTCTTCCGATGATCCTTCAGAAACCGTTCTATCCGATGCATTCGGACTGTTCTTCGCGTCTGTCTCATCAGACGTCTGCCCGTTTTGCCGTACAGCATCGTTTTCAGACATCTGCCCGTTTTGCCCATTCTCTTCTAACGGATATAGGGCGCTCCCATCTATTCCGTCGGACAGACTTTCTCCTTCCTTCCCCACCTCTGCGGAAGGGTTTTCTGTTGTAATTTCACCTGGTTTTGCCGAGACTTCCATAATCGGCCGGATGATCATAACGATCAACATAAGCACCGCCAAGATTTGCGATGCTTTCAGATTCCCCTTAAATATTCTGTTTTTTCTCCCCATTATACACCCTCGTACTTATTAGTATTATACTTATCTGTACAAGTTCCCCACCCTTGTACGAATATATCCGTATTCTATCACTCGCATATAGGAATTACAACCCTGCCGCCTGATCTATTTAAGTTTTCCTCATTTTTGTGATATTTTTCTATATTTTTCCACATCCGCTCTTTATTTTCCCTTTTTTTCGCCGCTTTCTTTCGTCTTTTTGCACAGCATCCAAAGATATTTTTCGTATTCTGCTCCTTCTTTCCCCGAAATTCCAAGCGCTGCCGACTCCCTAACAGCCTTCTCGATCATCTCTCCCGCCAGTCTGACCGAATCTTCTGTACGGTCTCCGCGAGCCTTTCCGCCTGCAATTACGGAAGCGAACAGATCTCCTGTTCCCGAGTAACTTGCCCCGATAAAAGAAGAGATCCCTGCCGTTGTTTTCTCACGCGTCACCGTAAGATTTGCGACCTTCCTGCCGCCTGTTCCGGTCTCTTTTCCGACTGTACACTCTTTCGCAGCGTCCTGCTCCTCAAATAACACCCCTGTCACGATCACTTCCGATACGCCACTGTCCAAAAGTCTGCCTGCCGCTTTCGACACTTCCAAAAAAAGAGCTTCTCTGTCTCCCGTTTCCGAAATATTTTGAATCTTATCATAATCATAATCCGTCAAAAGACAAAGTTCCGTCACATTCGGCGTCACGATATCCGCTCTTTTAACAAGCTGTTTCATCTCTTTCTGAAATAACCCGTCAAAAACAGAAAATCGTTTTCCGTTATCTCCGAGCACCGGGTCTACAAGAAGAAATGTGCCTTCTTTGTGAAACAGATCGAGAAAGTGATTCACTTCCCCGATCTGTCTGTGGTCTGACATAAACCCTGTAACGATCCCGTCAAACTGCGCGCCTGATTTCTTCCATTCTTCGGTAATCATCCCCATCTGCTCTGTAAGATCCTGAAAAAAATAACTTTCAAACCCTGTCTGTGCACTCAAAACGGCTGTCGGAAGAGGACACGGCTGCACCCCCATCGCCGACAATACCGAGATTGCGGCTGTCAGCGAACATCTTCCGAAGCCTGCCAGATCATTTAGAACCGCTACTTTCCCTGCCATGTTTTCTCTCCCTCCGAAATAGGTTTCATTACGATTGCGGAATGACGCCCCATATTGATGACGATCTCTCCGTTTTCTACAATGAACTCGTCATACTCTGTCGTATATCCTTCCTCATATGTATACATAAGCCTTTCCATCCTGCCTTGCTTCGGAACTCCCGCAAACCAGACCGGAACTGTCAGCTCTTTTAAATCTTTACTGTTGTTTAAGATAACAATGATCTGCTCATCTTCCTGAAATCTTGCGTATGCAAGTACGTTTCTTTCCGCATAGAGCAGCTTGATCGACCCTTTCCTAAGCGGTTTTTCCTGTTTATGGATTCGGATCATCTCTTTATGAAACGCGAGCAGTTCTTTATTCTCCCTGCCCCACGGATATGTGCGCCTGTTGTCCGGATCTGTAAATCCGCATACTCCCGCCTCGTCTCCGTAATAAACGGTCGGCGCTCCGACCCATGTCATCTGAACCGTAACCGCTTCACGCATAACGGCATAGTTAACGCCTTCTTTCGCAGCTTTCGCACCGACATGTTCGGCGCGTCCTACGATGTGATTCGTCCTTGTCAGGAAACGGGAGTGATCGTGATTGGACAGCTCGTTCATCGCGACCTGCAAAGAAGGAGTGAGCATACTTGCCATAAAATGGCGCATTCCGCCTATGAAGTTGTCTGCATTTCCCCACAGGTCTGTTCTTCGCTCGTCACTGTGTTTTTCCATTCCGGTCAAAAACCACGTCAAAGGTTCCATAAACGCGTCATAATTCATAACGCTGTCCCATTCGTCCCCCTGCAGCCATTCTCCCGGATCGCCGTAATGCTCTGCCAGGATCAAAGCTTCGGGATTTGCCTCTTTTACTTCTTTGCGAAAACGCTTCCAAAACATATGGTTATATTCGTTGCTACACCCTAAATCCGCCGCAACGTCAAGTCTCCATCCATCCGCATTATACGGAGGCGAAACCCATTTCTTTCCTATATCCATAATATATTGCTCAAGTTCCGGGGAATCCTCATAAGAAAGTTTCGGCAGCGTATCATGTCCCCACCATCCGTCATAACTTTTATTGTAAGGCCACGCCTCTTTTCTTTCATCATGAAAACGGAAAAACTTCCGGTACGGACTTTCCCCGCTCACATATGCCCCTTTTGGATATTCCGGCTGCTGTTCGTAGATCCGCTCCCTGTCAATCCATTTGTTAAACGATCCGCAATGATTAAATACGCCGTCGAGAATCACACGCATCCCTCTTTTGTGCATCTCCTCCACAAGCCTTGCAAACAGCTCGTTGCTCGCTTCAAGATTGCGGATATCGCCTGTTCGCTTCTGATATTTTGTAGCGCCTGTATTATCTTTCGCTCCTTTAGGAAGCGTCTCTCCGCCGTCCGAGACGATCTTTCCATAATGTGGATCGATATAATCATAATCCTGAATGTCATATTTATGATTTGACGGAGAAACGAAAAGAGGATTAAAATATACAACCTCAACGCCGAGATCCTGAAGATAATCCAGTTTATCCATGACGCCCTGAAGATCTCCTCCGTAAAAATTACGGATATCCATCGCCGCCGGAACTTTACTCCAGTCTTTGATCTTTACGCTCGGAGCGCCGATATAAATATATTCCCCGTCCTCCACGTCATTTGTCGGATCGCCGTTACAAAACCGATCCACAAAAATCTGATACATAACCGCGCCTTTTGCCCACTCGGGAGTAGAAAATCCCGGAACGATCATAAACGCATAAAAATCTTCTCTCTGATCGGAAACGCCGCACCTGCTGAAATAACATATCTGATCTCCGCTTTTTACTTCAAACAGATAACTGAACGGAACATCACTTAGCTGCCATTCTATCTCATAGAAATCGAATTCGCCTTCCGAAACAATCTTCCACATCGGATACGACGAATTGCCGGTCAAAATATGGACTTCTTCCACATCGTTGTGAGCCGTGCGAAACCGAATCTTGATCTTTTCGTTTTCCTTCGGTTCTGCAGGGATGACATAATCCTGCGTACCGTCACAGAATAGTGCCTCTCTGTTCATATATTACCCCTCCTCCGACACTCCGTCCTCAAACAATGCCTCAAACTCGCTTCGTGTGATCTTCTCTTTTTCAAGCAGAAGTTTTGCGCACGCCTCAAGAACATCATGGTATTCTTCAAGAATAGAACGGGCTTTGGCATAGCATTCGTCAATAATACGTTTTACTTCCTCGTCGATCGTTCCCGCGATCTTTTCTCCGTATCCTCTTGACGTATGCCCGAAGTCGCGTCCGATAAACACTTCGTCACTGTCATTGTCGTAGTTGATCAATCCGAGGCGTTCGGACATACCAAACTTTGTAATCATTGATTTTGCGATCGCAGTCGCCTGTTTGATATCCTGCGAAGCGCCTGTCGTAATATCGTCAAATATTTCTTCTTCAGCTACACGACCGCCTAAGGAAACCGTAATTTCCTGAAGCATCTGCCCTTTTGTATTAAACATTTCGTCTTTCTCCGGAAGAGGCATCGTATATCCCCCTGCCCCGCCGGTCGGAATGATAGACACACTGTATACAGGTCCTACATCCGGAAGAACGTGGAACAAAATCGCATGTCCCGCCTCATGGTAAGCCGTAATCTTTCTCTCTTTTTCAGATACGATGCGGCTCTTTTTCTCCGCTCCGATGCCTACTTTTACAAACGCATGACGGATATCTTTCTGTTGGATAAACATTCTGTTATCCTTTGCAGCTATGATCGCAGCTTCATTCAGCAGGTTTTCAAGATCCGCCCCTGTAAATCCTGCCGTCGTCTGAGCGATCTGTTTCAGATCCACATCTTCCGCCAACGGTTTGTTTTTCGCATGAACTTTCAGGATCTCCTCTCTGCCGCCGACATCCGGCCGGCCTATAAGTACGTTTCTGTCGAAACGTCCCGGTCTTAATATTGCCGGGTCAAGGATATCTTTTCTGTTCGTCGCAGCCATCACGATAATTCCCTCGTTGACGCCGAATCCGTCCATCTCAACGAGAAGCTGATTCAACGTCTGCTCTCTTTCATCATGACCGCCGCCAAGTCCGCTGCCTCTTCGTCTTGCCACAGCGTCGATCTCATCAATAAAAATAATACACGGAGCATTTTTCTTCGCATCCTGAAAAAGATCACGCACGCGAGATGCGCCGACACCTACGAACATTTCCACAAAATCCGAACCCGAAATACTGAAAAACGGCACTCCCGCCTCTCCTGCAACAGCTTTTGCAAGAAGTGTTTTTCCTGTTCCCGGAGGTCCTTCCAACAAAACGCCTTTCGGAATACGAGCGCCTACCTGCACATATTTTTTCGGCGCTTTCAAAAAATCGACGATCTCCGCAAGTTCTTCTTTCTCTTCCTGCAGTCCCGCTACATTTGCAAACGTCACCTTTATCTCGTCATGATTTGTCATGCGGGCGCGGCTTTTTCCGAAGTTCATCGCTTTTGCATTCGCCCCGTTTCCCTGACGGTTCATAAGAAAGAAAAGCAGCATGATCCCGCCAAGCGTGATCACGGTCGGAAGAAGAACGGAAGAAAGCATCGACGTTTCCGGAATTGCGGATACCTGATATAAAACTTCGTTTTTATCAAGCAGTTTCTCTACTTTTTCCACATTCGACACATTGACCGAACGGTTCTCATCTGTATCTTTCAGAGCAAACACTACCGTACCTGTCGGAACTGCCTTATTCTGATCGATATATACTTCTGTTACATTTTCTGCCTCAACCTGCTTAACAAACTCTGTGTATGTCATCTCCTGTCGATGCATCTGCATCCGGTTTGCCATCCAGAGCGCGCCAAAAACGATCACCATAAATATAATGATCGTAAATCCATTCACACTTCTGTAATTTCTGTTATTATCCAAAACTGATCCTCCTGATTATTCCACGCCTTCCACTACGCCGATATACGGAAGGTTTCTATATTTTTGGGCGTAATCAAGCCCATATCCCACAACAAATTCATCCGGGATCTCAAATCCGCAGTAATCAACCTTTACATCTTTCACTCTGCGGTCCGGCTTATCCAAAAGCGTACACAGGCGCATACTTGCCGGATTTCTCTTTTTCAGCACATCGATCAGGTAATACAGTGTATTCCCGGAATCAATGATATCTTCCACAATAAGCACTTCTTTATTCTCGATCGACTCATCCAGATCTTTCGCTATACGAACAACTCCGCTCGAAGCCGTTCCGTCTCCGTAACTTCCGACACACATAAAATCCATAGAAACCGGCACGTTAATCCGCTTAGCCAGCTCACACATAAAAAATACGCCGCCCTTTAACACACAGATCAAATGAATTTGTTTTCCTGCGTAATCTTCACTGATCTGTCTTCCGAGTTCCCTGATCCTCTCGTCAACTTTCTCTTCCGAAATCATCTCTCTGATCGTTTCTGCCATCTTTTTCTTCCTCCGTAATCTTTATCTCAACAATATTTTTTGTCTTTTCTGTCACTTTGTACGCTCTGCTCATCCTGTATCCCGGTATCCACACAATATGGCTTCCGTCTGCGACAAGAAGCATCCTGTCTCTTTCTTCCTTCGGGATCTTCTCGTTGATAAACCATGCTTTCAGTTTCTGACGTCTCCCCTGATCATCGATCACGAGATAATCGCCGCTCTGCCTTGTCCGTACGCAAAGACCGCATTTAATTATATCATAATCAATCCATTTCGTGTAACTTTTTTGCGGGATTTCTTCTGCCTGCAAAATGTCTCCGTTTTCCACAAAACGCAGTTCCAACTTTCCGGCGGCGTCTGACTCCGGCGCCGCTTTTCCCGTTTCCGCCCTGCTTTGTGTTTGCCTTATGATCTCTATCCCGTCATATGTCCTCTTCGCCGCAACGCCTCCCGGCAGATCGATCTGTTTTCCCACCTGCCGGTCAAACAATTCCGAAACCGACTGAAGGTGGGCAGACGTCAGATCTTTCTGTCCTCCGCGCACTTTACCGATACATTTTTGCAGAAGCAGTTTTCTCACTGCCGGAAAACTTTGAAAAAAGCTCTCTTTTTCTATGACAAGTTCTATCGGCGATTCCTTCTGTTCTTGGTCCTTTTTTCTCACGCTGACGCAGGTTTTCCACAACTGCCGCACGCTGTAATCGAGATATTCACATATTTCTTCCGCCTGACGGGATAACGATTCCAGATGTTTCACCGTCTGATCGTTTACTTCGTTTTCCAATACCGGCAGCACTTTATGCCGGATCCGGTTGCGTGTATAATCGTCCTCCTCATTCGTTGCGTCGACGCGCCAGACGATTCCTCTCTCCCGCAGATAAGACTCGATTCTGTCTCTTGTAAGTGAAAGAAGCGGTCTGATCCGGTTGTCCCTGACAGGCACGATCCCGCAAAGGCCGCGTATTCCCGTTCCTCTTGCTATATTAAGCAGAACCGTCTCCGCCTGATCGTCTCTGTGATGCGCGGTTGCGATCTTCGTTCCTCCGTTTTCGGCACACATTTGTTCAAATGCTTCTCTTCGTACTTCCCTTCCCGCTTCCTCACAAGATTGTTTCCGTTTTTCAGCGATTAATTCCACTTCTTTTCGGAAAACACGACACTCCACTCCAAGTTCGCCGCAAAGCTTCTTTACATACTCCTCGTCCGCATCCGCAGCCGCTCCGCGCAGGCAGTGGTTCACATGGCACACTTTTACCTCGAAACCGAACTTTTCCCGCAAACTGCAGAGCGTCAAAAGCAGGCATACCGAATCCGCTCCGCCCGATACGCCTGCTATCACAACATCTCCATGTTCGATCATATGAAATTGTACGATCAATTCCTCTATTAATTTTTCTGTTTCTCTTCCTGCTTTTTCCATCATAAGTATACTATACCAAATCCGTGTTTTTATGTATGAAGCGCCGCGCAATACACAGCTTTTCACTATACGCATACTATACCGAATCCATCCGCGCCTGTAAAGTATTCCTGTCACATATTTCCCACATTCCCACAACGATCACCGTCATATCATCGGCAGGCTCTCTGCCTGTCCACGCCAGGACCTGTTCCAGGATATGATGCGCCATTTCTTTCGGATTGACTATAGCGCTTCCCTGAATGATCGTTTCAAGCAATATATCCTGCTCTCCTACCGGAAGGGCGTCAAGAATCCCGTCCGTAACCATGATCACAAAGTCTCCGTCCTCAAGTTTTCTCCTGACAGAATCAATCTCTATATGATGGACAACCCCGATCGGCAGACTCGTAGAACTTAGATGCTCCACACAGTCTTTTTTCTTAATAAATGTCGAGGAAGCTCCTGCTTTTACGATCTCGCATTCTCCCGAATACAGATCAAACACACTGAGATCCACAGTCGAATAATGAATCTCCTCCCGCCCTGTCGCCAGCGTTGTATTGATCATCTGAACGGCGGCTTTTTCCGGGAATCCCGCGGCAAGCAATTCTTCCAAAAGCTCGATCACAAGCGTGCTCTCCTTACATGCCGTCTCACCTGCGCCCATCCCGTCAGAAAGAGCCGCCGCCTTCTTTCCTCCCGGCAGTTCCATGAGTGTAAAATTATCTCCCGATATTTTCGCACATCCTTTCCCGATCTTGGCAGTACCTGACAGCGTATAGTACGACGGTCCCTCTCTGCATACGATCGTCATATAACGGAATCCGACTACCTGCGGACTTCCATGTGCAAGGACAAAACGTCTTCCCGCTGCTTCTGATACGGCCTGAACGACTTCTTTTGCCGTCCCTTTCTCTTTGCCTGTACTTCGTACTGTCACATGTACTTCAAACTTTCCTTCGCCATTTAAGAACAAATATGTATACAAAACTCGCATTCCACATTTTCTAAGCGCCCCTGCTATCCTCTTTTCCATGCGCTCATCCGTAAAAATACTTTTTTCCAATTCCCGCACTGTCTGTTTCATAATATCGGCAAAAAGATCCATCTGAAACGCACACCCTTCCCTGCTTCGCGCCAGACGGTTTGTCCATATGATCGTTTGTCTCGCATCCCTGAAACCTTCCAGCATCTCCCGCAAAAATCTCGGAGCTTTCTCGCATCTTTGCATCAGTTTTCTCTTTGTCTCTACGTTTAATTCATTTCCATAATGATCGACCGCCGAGAGCACGTCATATCCCATCTGGTACGTATGAACAAAGTTCTCTCCCCAGCACCACGCGTTCTTTTCACATTTTTTGCAGACCCTTTCTTTCACCCGGTCAAACATCCCGTCAATATCGGCTCCCGAAAACTCTTCTTTGTGTGCCTCTAACTCTAAAAATGTATGGGAAAGCTGTTTGAGCGAACTTGCATATTTTTCAATCTGTTCTACATAAGGACTTCCCTGCAAAGCCTGTCCTTCTTTCATTGTATATCCCCTTTCTTACAATCTGACTTTCCCGTCTTAATGTAACACGGTATTTTCTTAAGCGGCATCACCGAAAATGCCAAGAGTCATATTCCGGAATTACAGACAGCCGTCAATGTCTTGAACAGGCCCGGACTTCAACTCGCCGCCGTCAATAAAAAAACTCCGGGAAATCTTCCCCGGAGTTATCTTTCGTACATGCCTGTCTGGCTTTTTTGCTCTGTTTGTTTTTCGTCTTATTTATTTTTATTCGACGGTTTAAAAATAATCTCATTCGGATTCACAAGTCCTAATTTATCTTCTGCCGTCTCTTTTATATACTCGTCTGTCTGAACATACTTTTCGTATTCTTTCACTTCTTCCGAGCGCTTCTCTTCCTCTTTGATCTGCGCCGCCAGTTCCTCTTCCTGAGCCTTATACGCGTTGTTCTTTGCATAAAGCTTTACCGCGCCCACCGCAAGTACGCCTGATAAAAACACAAGAACCGTACAAATCATCAAAACGCTTTTCTTATAACTGTGCAGATGTGCCGATCTTCTGCGTCCGGCATTCCTTCTGTCCGCCGTTCTTTTCTTCTTGCCGTTCATTTATCTCACCCTGTTCATCTTTCTTTACACTCCCCAGTGTTAAGTAATATTGTATCTTCTTTTCTGACTCATTTCAAGACTTATTTTCTATTTTCTTTCCTTGCTTTTCTGCACGATTTTTCCGTTTTTTCCTTTTTTCCGCATCTTTCGGCACATAGTTTCACAATCTTTCTGATCCCCGCATGCCCTGCCGCCGCTCCGCACAGCATCCCAAACACAAAAAACCAGCGGATGCTCCCGTATGTTGTGTCATACATTTTCCGAAAAATATAGATGCTCGCAGCAAGCCAGTAAATAAAATCCTCCAGACTGACCGCCCAGCCGCTGTGAGGAACAAGCTTCCGAAAACAAACAAGTACATGATAAGCTGCCGCCGCTTCGACTCCCGCCAGCGCCGCATACAGAAAGATTCCGGCTTCTGCTCCGATCCCGGGTATCATATCCTACTTAAACAGCTTCGTCAGAAAGCTGTCCCCCTGTTTCGCCTGCGGCGTTACGCTTGAATAAGCAATACTGTCAATATTGCCCGACAGATCTACCTCGCCTTTTTCCACGGTCAGTCTGTTGACATGAAGATCCGTGCCTTTCACCATGAGCATCCCCTGCTCTGTTTCAAGAAGTATCTCGTTTAGATCAAAAGACAGTACGTCAAGCACCCCTGTCACCGTACTCGTCTTTCTGTTATTTACAACTAATTTATGCGCCTTCGCAATACGCTGTTCTTCCATGAAAACTCCCTCCCGCCTCCGAACTTTTTACAGCATGGTTATATATATGAGAGGTTGTTTTCATTTATGCTTTTCTTTTCTCTTTCTCTACAAATACCGGAACAATTCCTCTGCTTTTTCCTTCTTCGTCGTATCTTCCAGCTTCAGCACTTCCGCTTTCACTTCTCTTGTTCCGAAATGGATCTCTATCACATCGCCCGGTTTTACCTGCACAGATGCTTTTGCCGGTTTTCCGTTGACGGAAACGCGCCCTGCATCACATGCTTCATTTGCTACAGTCCGCCTCTTAATAAGGCGGGATACTTTTAAAAATTTATCAAGCCGCATTTTTCTCTCCTTCAATAATGTCCGGACCCGCCTCTGTTTTCAGTAAAAACAGAAGCAACAAGGCACTTACGATGATACCCGTAAGTGCCTTTTTATCTGCCCGTTCAAACGAATTGATTAATTGATAGCGTCTTTAAGAGCTTTTCCTGCTTTAAATTTCGGAGCTTTGCAAGCCTCGATCTTCATTGTCTTTCCTGTCTGCGGGTTTCTTCCCTCTCTTGCAGCTCTTTCACTCACTTCAAATGTACCAAAGCCTACAAGCTGAACCTTCTCGCCTTTTTTAAGTTCTTCGGTAACAACATCAACAAAAGCTTTCAGCGCTTTTTCAGAATCTTTTTTTGAAATGTCAGCGCTCTCTGCGATTGCTGTAATCAATTCTGTCTTGTTCATAGGTAAATCCTCCTCTTAATTGTACCACAATACATGTTATTCATTTTAAAGGGGAAGATTCCGAACGCACACGGATTTCCACCTTTAAATATTGTTATATCGGGTTTACACAGCTTTGTCAAGATTTTTCACCATTTCCATTATGGCTTTTCCCATTTCGTCGGATTTTACATCCGCATCTGTCAGAGAAGTACCTTTCACGCCGTAGTAGAATTTCACTTTTGGCTCTGTTCCCGAAGGTCTTACGCATACCCACGCTCCGTCAGGCAGCTCATAGTAAAGTACATTTGAATTCGGAAGTCCTGTAGCCGTAACTTCTCCGGTCTCCATATCCCGAATCGTATCCGCCTGATAATCTCTCACTTTAAGTACTTTATATCCTGCGATTTCTTTCGGAGGCTCGCTTCTTAATGTGGCAAGGATCTGACGAATCTTCTCGAGTCCTTCGATTCCTTTCATTGTGATAGACTGGATGTCGTCTTTGTAATATCCGTAACGCTCATACATCTCGATCATCGCATCCCACAACGTCATCCCTTTTGTGCGGTAATATGCGGCAGCTTCACACAGAGCCATCGTAGCGACGATCGCATCTTTATCTCTTGCATGTGTTCCGATCAGACATCCGTAACTTTCCTCAAATCCAAACAGATACTCTCCTTTTCCTTTTGTCTCGAATCCGAGAATCTGCTGTCCGATATACTTAAATCCTGTCAGACACTCGATCAATCCGACATTATAATGCTCTGCGATCGCATCCGCCATATTGGAAGTCACGATCGTCTTGATAAGATATCCGTCTTCAGGCAGACCTTTTAATTCTTTTCTCTGTCCGATCTCGTAATCCGCAAGAAGGCATCCCGACATATTTCCGGTCAGATCATGATATACTCCGTCTTTATCTTTCACACGCACGCCGAGCCTGTCCGCATCCGGATCTGTCGCAAGAACGATATCCGCATCGATCTCTTTCGCCAGTTTTAATCCGAGTTCAAACGCCTCTTCGGCTTCCGGGTTCGGATAGGAAACTGTCGGGAAGTCTCCGTCCGGCAGTTCCTGTTCTTTTACGACATATACGTTCTCAAAACCAAGCTCTTTCAAAATACGGCGAGCCGGAATGTTTCCCGTTCCGTGAAGCGGCGTATACACGATCTTAAGATCTTTGCCCGCTGCTTCGATCGCATCTTTATGAAGCACCTGCTTTTTCAGTTCCGCAATATAAGCATCGTCAACTTCCGCGCCGATCACTTCGTAAAGTCCGGCCGCTTTCGCATCCTCTTCCGTCATCGTCTTCATTGTTGTGTAATCTTCCACAGCCTTCACTTCGTCCATAATTCCTTTATCGTGCGGAGGCGTGATCTGCGCGCCGTCTTCCCAGTATACTTTATAGCCGTTATACTCCGGCGGATTATGGCTTGCCGTAATATTGATGCCTGCGATACATCCGAGTTTTCTCACCGCATAAGATAACTCCGGCGTCGGGCGCAGCGATTCAAATATATATGCTTTGATCCCGTTTGCAGCCAGACAACATGCAGCCTCTTTGGCAAATTCCGTGGACATATGACGGGAATCATACGCAATCGCAACGCCTTTTCCCTGACCGTCGTTTTTCATGATATAGTTTGCCAGTCCCTGTGTAGCTTTGCGTACTGTATAAATATTCATACGGTTTGTTCCCGCGCCGATGATGCCTCTCAGTCCTGCAGTACCGAACTCCAGATCCATGTAAAATCGTTCCTTTATTTCATTTTCATCCTCTTTGATACTTTCAAGCTCCGCTCTCGTATCTTCATCAAAGTATGAATTAGAAATCCATTCTTCATACCTCGCCTTGTAGTCCATATTTCTACCTCCTAAACTAATATAAATTTTATATCCGCCCCTATATGCCCGATATGTTTTATTATACAACAATTATTTATAAATTCAAAGGAAATATCCGACTAAGGAACTCATATTTCTCTTCTGTCTGACGGATGCATATCTGTAGCTTTTCTACATTCTTTTCCGAGAGGTGCGCCTTATTCGACCGGTAATAGCTGCCCGCGATCTTTTTAAACTTTCCGGGATATGCAAGACTCAGCGCCGCAAACTCTTTCTCCCTTTCCGACAAAGGACGTACTTCTTCATATGCTTCCAATATTTTTTGTCCTGTTTTTTGTTTCCATTGATTTTTTTCCATTGCTTTTCTTAAAAAATAACAGAAATCTTTTATCTGTATATCCGTATGCATATGTTCAAAATCAGTTACGGCAATATCGTCTCTGAGCATGATCAGATTATGATAATTATAATCTCCGTGTACGACGCTCCCTTTTGATACGCTCTCTTCAAAAAGCTTTCTGCAGCCGGAAGTTTCCATCCTGGCGAGAATATCGTCCGCCGTACGGTACATTTTTTCAAAATTTTCCAAAAACAAAATTTCAAAATCATTTTTAACAGGTCTGGAACGAATAAATGAACGGATCTTTTTTAATTCCCTGTTATATCTTCGCACCTCTTCCACCGGATTTTTTCCCTGTGCATCCGCTCCGGGCCGGATTTTTACAGCCAGTTTTTCCATATCTTTATGCAAAACGGCAAGTTTTGCCGCCGCCCGTACAACGTCCTGTTCCTGACGAACGTCGCACTCTCTTCCCTGATACCATTTTTTCAGCATATAAAAAGCTCCTTCCCGGGAAGCGGCTCGAAGTTCGCCTTCTTTCGTAAAGACAGGTGTGTCAACTTTTACATTTCCACATCTTTCTATTTCACTTAGAGCGTCATATAAAAAAAGGGCGCGCCGCTCTGACAGTTTTGTCTCTTTGAGCAGCATCGGCCTTTCTTTCGTATCGTAATCGCCCGCCGCGCCAAAAGGAACACTACGGGATTGCAAGCAGTCGCCAAAGTCTCCGACACGCCCGGACTTTAGCTCGCTGCCTATACAAAAAAACGCACCCCTTATCCGCCGGGTGCTTTTCACTTCTATATCATACTTTTCCAAAACTTCCAGTTCATATTCTTCTCTCATAACTGCCCCCTGTTTTCTACATTATAGCTCTCTCTAATGTATGAACGGCAGAGGGCAATTATAACCTTCCTTTTCTTTTTCCGATTAGACAGTTTTATTCCTTTGAGATATTTTTTTCTTTACATAGTTGCATAATATTTTCTTATCATTTTTTTCCGGATTATCTATCACATACTCCAAAAGCTCGCTTAACATCCTTCCTATCTCTACGCCGGGTCTCATGCCAAGATTCATCAGATCCCGTCCGCTTACAGCGAGCTGCCTGAGAGTAACGCATTCATCCTTTATGATCGCTTCCTGATAGAACTTTCTCATCGCCACTATATTCTCAATCTTTTCCCGCCTTCTGTAAGAACTTTGCGCTTTCGCATCTGCCATGCGCACTGCCAGATAATACGGAAACAGATCAACGCCGATCCGATTCATTGCTCGGCGCACGTTTGCCGGCGTCGCCTCTGTGCGGTAATCATGAAAACATACGAGACGCGTCACTTTTTTGATCGTGTCATTATCAAATTTTAAACGCTGCATCACGTCCCTGGCGATCGCTTCGCTCACCAGCGCATGTCCTTTAAAATGATCTCTTCCGTTTTCATCCGTTGTTTTTCTCGCCGGTTTTCCCATATCATGAAACAGCATCGTAAGACGCAGTATCTTATCACGCTTTACATACTTTAATGCATGGAGCGTGTGCTGTGCCACATCATATTTATGATGGGGAGTATTCTGCTCCACTCCCGCCATAGCATCCCACTCCGGCAGAATGATCCTCGTGATCCCAAGTTCATACGCATCTTGTATCCGTTCCGGATGAGCCGACACAAGAAGCTTTACAAGCTCTGCCTGAATGCGCTCTGCACTGATATTTTCCAGTGTAGGGGCAAGTTCCCTGACCGCCTCAGCCGTTTCCTCTTCTATCGGGAAATTAAGCTGAGCGGAAAAACGCACCGCCCGCAAAATGCGAAGAGCATCTTCTGAAAAACGTTCTCTCGGATCTCCCACACACCGGATCAAATGATGGTTTAAATCCTGCATTCCTCCGAACACATCTACAAGGCGCACTTCATCATTATATGCCATTGCATTGATCGTAAAATCTCTGCGGCGCAGATCTTCCTCTAATCGGTTTGTAAACAAAACCTCTTTCGGATGGCGGCTGTCTTCATACGCCCCGTCTATTCTGTATGTCGTAACTTCATAACCGTCTCTTCCAAGCAGCACGGTAACCGTTCCATGTTCAATCCCCGTATCCACTGTCCGCCTGAAAAGCTTCTTCACTTCCTCCGGGCGCGCGGAAGTTGTAATATCCCAGTCCTTCGGTCTGCGCGCAAGGATCGAATCGCGCACGCAGCCTCCCACAGCATACGCTTCATAGCCGTGAAGCTGCAAATTTTTTATAATCATCATCACTTTTCGCGGTAATGCTATCTTCATGAAAATTCCACCTCTGAAATAACCTTTTTATCTCTTTACACTCATTTATGATCATCTGATCTAGTTATCATTTAGACTAAATGTTCCAGCAATTTGGCTTCCCTGCTGTGACAACTTAATATTATAACCTGCTTTTTCTGCCGGCTCAACCATTTTATGACAGATTCAAGCCTTTTATCGTCATAAAACGCAAACGCATCATCTAAAATAACCGGCATCGGTTCTTCCAAAAGCATTTCCGACGCTGCCATTCTTATTGAAAAATAAATCTGTTCCAACGTTCCTTCGCTCAACCGGTCCACAGATATGCGATCCATACCGTTCCATGCCGAAATTCCCGCGCCTTTTTGTATATTTACACTTCGATATTTTCCGTCTGTGATTTCCGAAAAAATTTCTGAAGCCCGGGCGTTTATCTTATGCGAAATCACATCAGACGTTTCCTTTGCAGTCCGCACAAGAATCTCTTCTGCCATTACAAGCGCCTCTCTTTGCTCTCTCAGCCTTTTTCCGGCGTCGCTTTCTTTCACATCTCCACATTGCTCCCGCACATTTTGACAACGCAGCTCTTTTTCCTTCCATTCCAAACGCAGATGCTCCATCTGCCACTCCAGCTGCTGTTTTTGTTTCTTCTTTCTCTCGTCGTCTTTATCGGAATTATTATAAGGCACATCACGGGCGTCCTCTTTTTTTCGCTTTCCTGATTTTTTTCCCGCTTCATAACCTCCTGCCGCAAGAGCGCACACGCCGATCACAAAAGCAAAAACGCCGATCCATGCAAACGGTGCGGAAGGCACTGCCGACTGTTCCGCCATAAATCTGCTCCATAAAAGTCCTGCCGCGCCGGTAAAAAGACCTCCAAGCCCTGCCGCAATAAAATATTTACTTCTGCTCTCCTTCGTCCCTTCATCAGATCTCTTATTAAAATCAGACTCTTTTTCTTTTTCCTGATTTTTTATCGTTTTCTCAAGCAGCTCCCATTCTTGTTTTCTCTCTTCATACTCTCTTTGGATCTCATCCATATCCTGCTCCAAATACTCGCATTCCTGAAGCATTTTCTGTATTTTCCGTTCTTCTTTATCCGCTTCTTCCCGGATGAACCGATCTGTCTTTTTTCTTTTTTCTCTCAATATCTGCACTGCGCCGCTTAGATCAAGTTCTGTTCCCCCCGTCTCATAATAATTCGCCGCATAATTTTCCAGCGCATCGGACAAAGCCTCCCCCGGTCTGCTTTTCAACTGTCCGACCGAAACCGTACTGTCAAACAACTCCGCAGTCAATCCGCCCAGAAGCATTTCCAAATCCCCATGCTCCACCGACAATTCTTCTCCGTCATCCTCACAGATCAGAGCCGCCGACTTAGAATTTTTAACCCCTGTTCCGAATGTACGTTCAAGACGAAAATGTCTCCCTCCGCAGTCAAACCGCATGACACCGGCATACCTGCCGCCGCTGCGCGGCTCATACTTTGTAAAATCATCTTTCGCCGCCGCTCTTCCTCTTCCCCGCTCCAAACCAAACAGCATCGCTTTCACAAACGCATGAAGCGTCGTCTTTCCAAACTCATTTTCTCCGCTGATGACCTGTACTCCATCCCTAAAATAAAAATGTTTCTCCGACAATTTTCCGAAATTTTTAACATAAAGTTCTCTGATTACCATTTTCTCTATCCCCTGTTTCCCGTCAAAAGCGCTTCCACGCCTTCACAAAGCGCACAATACTCAACACTTCCCTCTTCACAACCTGCAAATTTCTCGATATATCTGCCAAGAAGAGTCTCCTTGTTCTCTGCATAAAGCTTTTCAAAATCATATGCCGGAATTGTCTCGTCCAAAATCTCCAACACGCATCCTTCCTCCGCCAAATGATTCACTTCAAAGGCAATATCGGGATCTCTTTTTCCCGCAAGAGTAATTTTGTAAATATTTTCATTTCCATACTCATTTATAAGTTGCTTTACCCTTTTTCTTATACTTCCTTCCGTATCGCTTCTTTCTACTTCGACAGAACTGTGGATATACTCTCTCCCCGCAAACGGTATCCACTGAATCGCCGCTTTTCCGTCTTTGAGCTCCCCTTTTACATATCCATGCTGCCCGACGTCGTTTTGGTCGATCGGTTCAAGCGCTCCCGCATAAATCATCTTATCTTTTTGCAAAGCCTGCGGTTTATGAATATGTCCCAGGGCGATATATGAAAATCCGGAACGACTCAGCTTCTTTTTATCAAACGGAATATGCCTGTCATCACCTCCGTGAGCCAACAGAATTTCATTCTTTTCAATGCCTGCTGCAGCCACATCGTCATAAAGCGGCTGACAAATTTCCCGTTCATAGTAACTGAGTCCATACACCGCTGTTTCCAATTCCGGAAAATCGACATATTCCAATTTCTTCCCGAACAAAGGATATACATTATCATTCCACTCAAATGAACGATAATTAGAATCCTTCTGCAGATGATCATGATTGCCCGCTATGAGCACAACTTTAGTAGCTGTCAGTTCTGAAAAAAGATAATTGACCTCTTTTAGCTCTCTTACAAGAGGCTGCCTGTGGAAAAGATCTCCGGCAATAAGAAGAAGGTCGGTTCTCTCATCTTCACATACCCCAAGTATTTTCTCAAATGACTCCCACAATTCTCTTCCTCTGCTTTGACTATATACAGCCGCCTCCGGCTGCGCTCCGAGATGTACGTCTGCTATATGAATAAATTTCACGCCCGCTCCCCTTTCAACAATGCTGTTTTCTGCCGGCTGCCACGAACCCGGGCAGGCCCGGACTTTCGCTCGCCGCTATTGCAATAAAAGGACGCCACACAACTGTCGCGCCCTCATGATATACTTTATAATTTTATTCTATATTTATTTCGATGTATTTTTTTACGTCTTACACCGCAAAACGCAATTACAGTTCACAGTTATTTACTGTTCTCGGGAACGGAATCACATCACGGATATTCGACATTCCCGTCAAATACATCACGCATCTTTCAAATCCTAATCCGAAACCTGCATGACGCGTAGAACCGTATTTTCTAAGATCAAGATAAAAGCCATAATCTTTTTCATCAAGACCAAGTTCGTTCATGCGGGCCAGGAGTTTCTCATAGTCGTCTTCTCTCTGACTTCCTCCGATGATTTCCCCGATACCCGGAACAAGACAATCAACTGCCGCAACCGTCTTGCCGTCATCATTTTGTTTCATGTAAAACGCTTTGATTTCTTTCGGGTAATCTGTAACAAATACAGGACGCTTATACACCTGCTCTGTCAAATAACGTTCATGCTCTGTCTGAAGATCACATCCCCAGGAAACCTTATACTCAAACTTATCGTTGTTCTTCTCCAGTATCTCGATCGCCTCTGTGTAAGTAACACGGGCGAAATCAGAATTCGCAACATTATTCAGTCTCTCCAGAAGTCCTTTATCAACGAAAGAATTAAAGAAATTCATCTCTTCCGGCGCGTTTTCAAGAACATAATTGATGACATATTTCAGCATAGACTCTGCCAGATCCATGTCGTCTTCAAGATCTGCAAACGCAATCTCCGGTTCGATCATCCAAAACTCTGCCGCATGACGGGTTGTGTTTGAATTCTCCGCGCGGAATGTCGGGCCGAATGTATAAATACTTCTAAACGCCTGCGCATATGTCTCTCCGTTCAACTGACCGCTTACCGTAAGGCTCGTCTCTTTTCCGAAGAAATCTTTTGTATAATCTACTGTACCATCCTCATTCTTCGGGATCTGATCCATATCAAGAGTCGTAACACGAAACATCTCGCCCGCGCCTTCACAGTCGCTTCCTGTGATCAGCGGCGTATGTACATACACAAACCCTCTCTCCTGAAAGAACTTATGAATCGCATACGCTGCCAGAGAACGCACACGGAATACAGCCTGAAATGTATTCGTTCTCGGACGCAGATGAGAAATCGTTCTCAAATACTCAAACGTATGACGTTTCTTCTGCAGCGGATAATCCGAAGCCGACGCTCCCTCGATCTGCACTTCATCCGCCTGAATCTCAAACGGCTGTTTTGCCTGCGGAGTAGCGACAAGCGTTCCTTTCACAATAATCGCAGCTCCGACGTTCAGTTTAGAAACTTCCGCAAAGTTCTCCATCTCATCATGATATACAATCTGAAGCGGCTCAAAATAAGAACCGTCATTTACTACAATGAAACCAAATGTCTTTGAATCTCTGAGACTACGAACCCAGCCTCCTATCGTTACTTTTTTGCCAAGATATGATTCTCTGTCTTTAAATAATTCCCGAATCGTTGTCAATTCCATATCAGATAACTCCTTCAATCAAATTTCACCGACGCTTTCGCGGCAATAACAATTCTATTATAACACTTTATTTTCCATATGTCCTGCAAGCCACTCAAATAAATCGTCATATACCTGTTCCCGGTCTGATTCGTTTAAAATCTCGTGACGGTCGCCGGTATAGAGCTGCAAAGATACGTCTCTTATCCCTGCCGCCCTGTATTTTTCATATATTTTACGAACGCCTTTTCCGAAGTTTCCCACCGGATCTTCCGAACCTGCCGCAAACAAAATCGGCAGATTCTTCGGAATCATATAGACGCCCTCTTTTCTCTGCATGCTGATCATTCCCGAAAACATGCTGTAATATGCATTTACCGTGAAAACAAATGAGCAGAGCGGGTCGGATACATAAGCGTCCAAATGTTCTCTGTCACTTGTGACCCAGTCGGCTCTTGTCCTCGCCGGTTTGAATTTTCGATTAAAATTTCCCACAACTAAATGATCCACAAAATGACTTCTGTAATGCCAGCCGCGCACAGCCGCCATCAGCCTGCATAAGCGCTTCCCGAACACAAGCGTCGCCTTTTTATGATCGGCAACCGCGCCCATAATGATCGCCCCGCTCAATCCCTTGCCGTACATCTGAATATACTGACGCAAAAGCGAAGACCCCATACTGTGTCCGAGCATAAAATACGGAACGTTCGGATATTTCTTCATCGTCCTCTGCCGAAGTGTATGAATATCGCCTATAACGCATGCATTTCCGTATTTTTCACTGAAAAAACCATATTCTGATTTCGCCTGTACCGACTTCCCGTGTCCAAGGTGATCATTCCCTACGACATAGAAACCCTTGCCGCATAAAAATTCGGCAAATTCATCATATCGCTTGATATACTCCACCATTCCGTGGCAGATCTGCAATACCGCTTTTACCTCGCCCTCCGGTTTCCATTCTATCGTATGAATCTCTGTATTACCGTCTTTTGATGGGAAATAGAACTCGTCTCTCATGTCACTGATGCTTCCTTACCTGTCATCTAATTTTATATAATCGCGGTATGGTGCGAGCGGCTTATACGCAGGACGTATGATCTTATCCACATTTTTAAGCTCTTCCAACCTGTGCGCGCTCCATCCTACAATACGCGCCGCCGCAAAAATCGGTGTGTACAATGCCGGCGGAAGATCGAGCATACTGTAGACAAGTCCGCTGTAAAAATCGACGTTTGCATTAACGCCCTTATACATCTTTCTCTTTTCTCCGATGATCTCAGGCGCAAGGTGCTCTACTTTTTCATAAAGACCGTATTCTGCCTCATGGCCTTTTTCCTTCGCAAGCTTTTTCACAAACCCTTTGAATATATCCGCTCGCGGATCGGAGATCGAATAAACGGCATGTCCCATACCGTAGATCAATCCTTTCCTGTCGAACGCTTTTTTATCAAGAAGCGCTTCCAGATATGCCCGGATCTGATCTTCGTCTTCCCAGTCTGTCAAAACAGACTTCATATCCTCGAACATCTGAGTCACTTTGATGTTCGCGCCGCCGTGCTTCGGTCCTTTCAAAGATGCCATCGCAGCCGCGATCGTAGAATATGTATCCGTTCCCGATGACGTAACAACGTGAGTCGTAAAAGTCGAGTTGTTTCCGCCGCCGTGATCCATGTGAAGCACAAGAGCCATATCCAGGATCTCTGCCTCAAGTTTTGTATATTTACGATCCTCGCGGAGCATCATCAAAATATTTTCCGCTGTGGACAGTTCCGCTTTCGGCGCATAGATATAGAGATCCTCTCCTCTGCGGTAATTATACGCATGATATCCGTATACCATCAGCATCGGAAACTGACTGATGAGGTTCAGACACTGACGGAGAACGTTCGGAATACTCGTATCATCCGCTTTCTCGTCATAAGAATAAAGCTGCAGGATACTTCTCGTAATGCTGTTCATCATATCGCGGCTCGGCGCTTTCATGATGACGTCACGCACGAAGTTCGGAGGAAGCATACGGCGCTCTGCGATCATATTCTGAAACTCTTCCAACTGTGCTTTATTCGGAAGTTCGCCGAACAGAAGCAAGTACGCCGTCTCCTCAAATCCCGGGTGATCCGCCTCGAGGAATCCTCTGACAAGATCTTTGATATTATAACCTCTGTAATACAGATTCCCCTCACACGGTACAGACTTTCCGTCTACGATTTTTGATGCGCACACATCGGAAATGTTCGTAAGTCCGGCAAGCACGCCCTTTCCATTCAGGTCGCGGAGACCTCTTTTCACTTCATACTTCGTGTATAATTCCTTCTCGATCGCATTATTCTGCTCGCACTTAAGAGCAAGTTCTTCAATCTTCGGAGTAATATCAAAAAATATGCTGTCTATATTTTTTGCCATACAACTTCCTCCTTTTTATTTTGGTATATTTGTTTATTATACTAAAAATAAAGAAATTATACAATAAACTGTCTATTAAATATTTATGAATAGACAGTTCAGCCATCCAGATGTCCGCGAAGCATAAAACATGCTTGCATGTTTTTATGAGCAGCTAATAAAGTTTTCTTTCCAAGTAGATGAAAACTTTAGAAGCTGCTATGGAAAACTATAAGATAGATAAGGAAAAATATACTGCTGGTTTAATCTCTACTATAGATTTCTTAGCTTCAGAAACACAATTAAGAGAAGCTAAAGTAGCGTATAATCAAGTAGTTATTGATTATCTATATGCTTTTGAAAAATATAGAAGTATGTTAATTTAAAAAATGAAATAGACTATCAGGAGGAAAAAGATGAAAAAAGCTAAATATTTAGTATTTGTATTGATGCTAATACTAGTAGGTTGTGGAAAAGAGGAAGAAACAAAAGTAATAGAAAAACCTGCTAAATATGTTGTAACTGAGGGAGTAAAAACAAGAACAATGAATCAAATCTTTAGAAGTGATGCTGTTCTTGAACCTAAAGATAAGATTAACCATCAAACTGAAAAAGGTGGAACAATAGTAAAAATATTAAAGAAAAATGGGGATAAAGTAAAAAAAGGTGAATTAGTAATGGTACTATCTGATAGTGCTACTGAGTCAGCTTATTTCACATCAAAGGCTGATTATGCAGCTTCTAAAGCTTCTATGGAAATAGCTAAAAATAACTATGAAAAATTTAAAAAACTATATGATGAACAATTAGTTTCATACCTTGAGTATGTAAATTATGAAAATAACTACATCAGCGCAAGAGGAGCTTATGAGTCAGCAAAAGCTAACTATGAATCAGCTAAATCTGATTATGATAAACTATATAGAAAAGCTGAGATAAGTGGAACAATAGGAAACTTATTTGATAAAGTTGGTAAAAAAGTTGCCGCTACAGATACAGTATTTACAGTGATAGATGATACTTCAATGGAAGCTTATGTAGGATTCCCAGCAGAGTGGTTAGATGAAATTAATTTAGGATTAGAAGTTCAAGTACAAGTACCAGCTATAGATAAAACTTTAACAGGAAAAATTGTGGAGATTAACCCAATAGCTGAAAATGATACTAAGAAATTTAAAATAAAAGTAGCTGTTGATAATAAAGATAAAGTAGTAAAAGATGGAATGTATTCATTTGTAACTGTACCAGCAGGAAAAACAGAGGCATTATCAGTAAATGATGAAGCTATATTTGTAAGAAACTTACTTTCATATGTATACAAAGTAGAAGATGGAAAAGCTACTAGAATAGAGGTAAAAACAGGAGCTACTAACTTACCTTATACACAAATATCTTCTAACGAGATAAAAGAGGGAGATAGAATAGTAGTAAAAGGAGTATTTGGTCTTGAAGAGGGAGATAAAGTAGAAGAAAATACTCAAGCAAAATAAAATTAACGAGAATTAACGAGGTGAAATATAGATGACACTAGCAGGTTTGTCAATACGTAGACCAGTAGCAACAACAATGGTAATGATTTCCATTATGTTTATTGGGCTTATGGCAATGTTTACAATGAAATCTGAGCTACTTCCAAATATGGATATTCCAGTTGTTACAGTAACTACAACTTGGAATGGAGCAGTAGCTGAAGATGTAGAAACACAGATTACTAAAAAAATAGAGGAGATACTTCCTAACGTTGAGGGAATAGATAAAATTTCATCAACATCTTCTTTTGAGCAATCACAAATTTAACTTTGGAATAGATGCTGATGATAAAACAACAGAGATTCAAAGAGAGTTATCAAAAATAACTAATGATTTACCAGATGATGCTGATACTCCAGTAGCTAGAAAGGTAGAGGCTGGAGCAGGAAACTTAACAATGGTAATGATGTTCTCAGCACCAAATAGAGGAGAATTAAGTACATTTATAGATGAGTATTTAAAACCTAAATTTGAAAGCTTAACAGGGATAGGACAAGTAAATGTATTTGGTAACCCAGATAAACAGTTACAAATACAATTTGATAGTGATAAGTTAGCAGCATATAACTTATCTCCAGTAGAGCTATATAATCTGATCTCGATGTCTAGTAAAAATTTACCATTAGGAACTGTAAAAACAGGTAATAAAAATATAATTGCTAGATTTATGGGAGAGTTAAACTATATAGATGAATATGAAAATATGATTATTCAAAGTAATGGTAATACATTAAAATTAAAGGATGTAGCTGATATAGTTTTAACAACAGAGGATTTTACAGATAAAGGGTTCTTATCAGGAAAGGAATCAATAGTTGTTGCTGTTGAGAAATCTGCAGATGGAAGTACTATAGAGTTAAATAAAGCAGCAATAAAAGCTCTAGATAGTTTAAAATCAGTAA
>ERZ832522.1540-NODE-1540-length-30663-cov-8.990427_pt1 | contig 30663 bp, 17 predicted proteins | sample MGYA00519951_ERZ832522 | MGnify/ENA primary metagenome ERZ832522 (study PRJEB31850, sample SAMEA3708728) | human gut metagenome | biome: human gut; feature: human-associated habitat; material: faeces | place: China | collected 2014 ... | reverse complement strand
GAGGACGTTTAGACGCAAGAAGGACGCTGAAGAGCTTAGTTGCGGATTTGAGGATATACATAAATTAGCATTATGGAAAAAAGTATTAAGGGTACTCGTACCGAGCAGAATCTGCTGAAATCATTTGCCGGCGAATCTCAGGCAAGAAGTCGTTACACATTCTTTGCAAGTGTAGCTAAAAAAGAAGGTTATGAACAAATTGCAGGCGTGTTTATGGAAACAGCCGAACAGGAAAAGGAACACGCCAAACGTTTCTTCAAATTCCTCGAAGGCGGTATGGTTGAAATCACGGCTTCTTATCCTGCCGGAATGATCGGAACGACTGCTGAAAACCTGGCTGCCGCTGCTGCCGGCGAAAACGAAGAATGGGTAGACCTTTACCCTGCTTTCGCTGACATTGCTGACGAAGAAGGTTTCAAGGAAATCGCTGTTGCTTTCCGTATGATCGCAAAGGTAGAAGCAGAACACGAAAGACGTTACCGTCAGTTGTTGGCGAATGTGGAAGCAAACAAGGTATTCGAAAAAGACGAAGCTATTATGTGGCAGTGTCGCAACTGTGGTTTCGTATTCGAAGGCAAGAAAGCTCCGGCGAAATGTCCGGCTTGTGCACATCCGCAGGCTTACTTCGAACCGATGAAACAGAACTATTAATCAGAGTTTTTGATCCTATCAGGCACGAATTTTCCGGATTCGTGCCTTTTTTTATTTTATAACTTTTACCTTTAGCCCCATTATTGGCGTTAATCTGAATTTACCTGTTGATGAGCATATCGATAAGAAACCTCGATAAAGTGTATCCGAACGGAAATCATGCGTTGAAAGATGTCTGTCTGGAAATACCGACCGGTATGTTCGGACTTCTGGGTCCGAATGGGGCAGGCAAATCTACTTTGATGCGTATTTTAGTGGCTCTTATGGAACCGACTTCGGGCGAGGTGAATATCTGTGGGTATGACCTGATGCGGCAACGCAAGGAGATACGGGGCATATTGGGATATCTGCCACAGGATTTCCGTTTTTTTGCCAAATATAAAACGTACGAGTTTTTAGACTATGCCGCGCGTCTTTCCGGCATAAACCGTAAGTCTTTGCGGAAGAATGCGGTGGACGAGATGTTGGAAAATGTCGGGCTTTTCGACGTGCGCGATCGGTATGCCAATAAGCTGTCGGGAGGTATGAAGCGTCGTTTGGGGATTGCGCAAGCATTGATTCATCATCCGAAAGTGATTATCGTAGACGAACCTACGACGGGACTCGACCCCGAAGAACGGATCCGTTTCCGCAACCTCCTGTCGGAAGTCAGTGAAAACGACGTGACAATTATCCTTTCCACCCATATCGTAGGCGATATATCGAGCACATGCAATTGTATGGCGCTTATGAATAAGGGAGAAGTTTCCTTCTATGGTTCCCCGCAGGAGATGTTGAGGCAGGCGGAAGGAAAAGTATGGCGTATACGGGTGACCGGTGACGAACTGCATGAGGTGGATAAACTGTATCCGGTTATCTCGACGATTCCCTCCGGTACGGGTTGGGAAGTGCAGGTCGTGGCTGATGAGGTACAAGGATATGACGCAGAATCCTATCCGCCGAATCTGGAACATGCTTATGTCTACTATATGGAAAACAAGTTGAACCGTTGGAGAAACGATTAAAAGAGATCGCTTGCCTATGTCATTTATCACAAACATACGATCCGTAGCTAAATACGAGAGCAAGATATTGGTGAGGAGTTGGTTCTTCCGTATCTTCACTCTGCTTGCCGTGGTGTTTTTAGGTTTTTTCAACTTTGCCATGATGTTGATGGAGGATAATTTTGGCCTGTGGTTCGCAAAATCGGTTTCATCCAATATTCCCTATCTGAACTTGTTGCTGTTGAACACGGGGCAGGCAGTGGTCGCTGTCTTCCTTTCTTCCGAATTTCTAAAACGGGACAAGAAGCTCGATACTTCCGAAGTCTTTTATGTCCGGCCGCTCAGTAATGCCGAATATGTGATCGGGAAGATATGGGGGAATCTCAGGGTGTTCCTGCTCCTGAACCTGCTGGTCTTGGCTATTGTGCTGGCTTTTAACTTTATGGCTTCCGGCATAACTGTCGATTGGCAGGCCTATGGGGTGTATTTCCTTCTGATCAGCCTGCCGACACTGATCTTTATTATTGGCCTTTCCATTTTTCTGATGCTGGTGTTGAGGAATCAGGCGCTTACTTTCATCTTGTTGTTAGGATATATCGGACTGACGTTGTTTTATATACAGGATAAGTTCTACTACCTGTTCGATTATATGGTGTATAACTTGCCGTTGTTCAAATCGACGATTGTCGGATTCAGCAGCTTGGAGTTGATCTTGAATCACCGGGCGATTTATTTCTTTGCCGGTTTGGGATTCATCTTCTTTACGATCTTCCTGTTCAAGCGGTTGCCGAATGCCAGAAGGAGCCATTATCCGTGGCTGTTTCTTTCGCTTTGTATGTTCTTGCTGGCGGGGACGGCGGGTTACCGGCATGTACGTTCTATTCTTAGGGAAGGGGAGATACGTGCCTTATACACAAGCATCAATAATAAATATGTTCATGAGCCGAAGATAGCGATCGATTGGTACGATATTTCGGTGGAGCAGAAGCCTGAAACGATCTGTTCTGTTGTCGGGATGAAAGGGACGGCGCTCGCTACGTCGGAAATATTTACCTTCTGCCTGAATCCCGGATTGAAAGTCGGGGAGGTAAAGGAAGGGGAAAAGCCATTGGATTTCAAGCGGGAGGAACAGATTTTAGCGGTAGATTTCGGGAGGAAGATAGAAAAGGGAGATACCATTTCGCTTTCGATCTGTTACGAGGGGAGGATAAAGGATGATTTCTGCTATTTGGATATCCCGGAGGAGGTCTTACAACAACCGTATGATAAGGAAATGCTTAAGCTTGATAAGAAATATAGTTTCCAGACACCCGATTATGTGCTGTTTACGCCTGAAACCTATTGGTATCCACGTCCCGGAACGGGGTATAGCGACAAGAGTCCTGACTGGCAACAGACCTATTTCAGCCGTTTTCGACTGGATGTGAAGCCGCTTCCCGGGCTGGTCTCTATTTCGCAGTCGGCAAACAATCCTTATCAGTCCATTTCCTTGATTATCGGGAAATACGAGCAGAAGAGTGTGGAAAGTGACAGTACGCTCTATAGTGTCTGGCATATAAAAGGACACGATTATTACGAGGCGGCGTTCGATTCGATCCGCGATACGATTCCGGGATTGATCCGCAACCTGCGGGAGAACCTCGAACGCACGTATAAGTTGAGTTACCCGTTCGACCGGTTTTCAGTAGTGGAAGTTCCGGCACAGTTCTACAGTTATGTCCGTTCCTGGTCGCAAGCACAAGAAGTGGTGCAGCCGGAAATGGTTCTTTTCCCGGAACTGGGCTGTATGTTTGGTCAGATGGACTTCGTCAGAAGTAAGAAAAACCAGTTGAAGTGGTCGAAGCGGGGAGGACGTGAGATCGGTGAGGAGGAAGCGGAGATTCGGGTGATGAACAGTTTCCTGTGGATTTTCTCGCAGACGGAAGGTAACTATAACTATTCTTCCGGTAGCCGGGGCAAATTCAATATATCTTCCCAGAGTAATCCGTATTTCCTGTTTCCCGAACTCTATAATTTCCGGTATAATATCTATTCTTCCGAATGGCCTGTCACGAACCGGCTGGTCGAACTTTATCTGCAAAGGAAGTCCGATAATAACGGATGGGAACGTGAGATAAACGGGATCAGCAATAACGAGAAAGCGAATTTACTGATGGAGAGATATTCGTTTAAAGAGCTTTTGTCTGATGTGGAACATCGCGATTTGCTGAATAATACGATCAGTCTGAAGGGGTATTGCTTGTTTGCTCCTGCCGAAGTGAATATGGGGGTAAGCCTGTTCAGGGATTCCCTGTATGCCCTGTTGGAACGGAATGAATTTCGTAATATGCGCTTCGAGAACCTGTTGGATACGTTGGGGATGATCAGTGGGGCCGATATTCGTGCGGGTATTTCCGGGTGGGATCGTCCGACGCCTCTTCCTTTCTATACGATCGGTCAGCCCGAAGTGATCAAGATTACGAACAAGGGACAGGAGAGTTTCGTCCTGAAGCAATTAGTCAGCAATAATTCCGATAGAGACGGTATGCTTCAACTTGATATACAGGCTGGGGGGTATGGCCCGAATATCGATCCGCGTACGAGTCGTAAACTGCCTCTTGCCGCCCACCAGACCAAGCTGTTGGTAACGGTCTGGGAAGAAGCACCTCGCCAGGTGGATGTGAATACGCTGATAGCGGGAAACCTGCCAAATATATTGAACCTGCCTGTTTCCAACATCCGGGAAGAACGGGAGAGGGGGGTTGATGCCGAAGGGGATTTCATTGTTGCAGACTTTTCTCCCGAAGTGGAAGGAGAGGTGATTGTGGATAATGAAGATGCTCTTTTCTCTCTGTCTGAACCTGCTGTCGTCGGGCTTCTGCCCAAATGGCTCGACAAGGTGGAAGATACCTCTTTCAAGTATGCCGGTGTTTCTCCTTGGCGTGCCCCGTTGCAGTGGACGGCTACGACGAATGCAGCCTATTATGGCCGTTATATCCGGTCAGCCTATGTGATCAAGAGCGGTAACGGTAGTCAGACGGCCACTTGGAAAGTTCCGGTTCCTTCTGCCGGGCAATACGATGTCTACTATTATGTTTCTAAAGACAATGAACTGAAATATAATAAACAGGCCGGCGGGGAATACCATTTTAAGGTGGAGTATGATGAGGAAAATGAAGATGCTTATATCGATCTGAGAAAAGCGAATGAAGGGTGGGAGCCTATAGGTACCTACTACTTCAGTTCCGATACGGTCCGGGTCGTCCTGACGAATGAGTGCAAACTACGGAGTGTAACAGCTGATGCAGTTAAAATAGTAAAACGATATTAATAGAATTAGATACATGATACGAAGAGAATTACTATCCATGAAAAAGATAATGCTGACGGCCGCCGTTTGCTTGGGGGTATCTGTCCCGTCGCAGGGGCAGGTATCTCTGACGATCGAGAAGGCGATGGATATAGCGGAAGAGCATAGTCCTTCCCTACGCCGTTCCCACATGAACCTGGAACGCTATCAGCAGAACCTGGTTGCACAGCGAGCTTCCCTGAAATCGAAATTCTCGTTGAATCTTAATTCGGTGGATTATAGTAAGAGTCGCAGTTTCGATAATCGCCTGTCTCAGTGGTACACGAACGAGCGGTTCAGTACGACCGGAACGTTTCAGGTGGATCAGCCGATCTTGTGGACGGATGGTGTCCTCTCGTTGATCAACCGTTTCGGCTGGCAGGATAACAACTCTAATATCGACGGTACGAAGACCAGCAACAAGGCATTCAGCAACGACCTCTACCTGCAACTCTCGCAACCTATTTTTACTTATAATAAACGTAAGATGGAATTGCAACAGATCGAATACGATTATGAAAATGCCAATATCAGCTATGCACTGCAACGGTTGAGTACGGAGAAGGATATTACCCAGCAGTTCTATTCTGTTTATATGGCACAAAGCCAGTTGGCCATTACTAAGGAGGAACTGACCAATGCACAGCAAAGCTACGAAATTATAAAGAATAAGGTGGAAGCCGACCTGGCTGCCCGTGATGAGTTGTTCCAGGCGGAAGTGAATCTCGCCTCCGCACGCTCTTCCTTGGAAGAACAGCAGGTGTCGCTGGAAAACTCGAAAGACCAGTTGAAGCAGACGTTAGGGATGGACCTGAACGAGGATATCATGGTTTTTGCCGAAGTACAGATCAAGCCGGTGGAAGTGAATCTGGAAAAGGCGATACAGCATGGCCTCGAATCGCGCCTGGAACTGCGGCAGCGTGAGATCGAGAGTAAAGAACTGGCTTTCGATATGATCAAGACGAAGGCTCTGAATGAGTTCAAGGGAGATATTGCTCTTTCTTTCGGTTTGATCGGTGATAACCGACATCTGGAAAAGATTTATAATAACCCGACACAGAATCCACGTGTTGCCATCAGCTTCAGTGTCCCGATTTTTGATTGGGGAGAGAAGAAAGCCCGTGTCAAGGCGCAGGAAGTAGCCCAGAAGATCAACCGGCTGGAGTTTCATGAAGACAAAGTTAATATCGAATTGAATATCCGTCAGACCTGGCGCAGCCTGGAGAATTTGCTTTCGCAGATCAAGATAGCCGAGCAGAACGTTGCAAATGCACAGCGTACCTATGACCTGAATCTGACCCGTTATCGGGAGGGTGATATCACTGGTATGGATATGAACCAGTTCCAAACTCAGCTTTCAAATAAAAAGATCGCCTATACGCAGGCGCTTATCAATTATAAGATCGAATTGTTGAACCTCAAGATACTTTCCCTCTACGACTTCGAGCACGACATGCCTATTGTCCCGATGGAAGATTTAGTAACGAAAAAGTAATATGAATATGAAATATATAGTCACATCTCTCTTATTGTTTGTCTTGTTGGCGACCGGTTGTAATAATCAGCCGCAGAATACACAGAACGATATTGCTACGCCCGTGTCGGTAACGGAATTGAAGAAAGGCTCTATCAGCAAACTGGTCAATACGACCGGGACGGCACAGCCTACCTATGGAGTAACGCTCAATTCCGAAATGAGCGGTCTGTATAAACTACAAACCAATCCCCGTACAGGCAAACCCTTTAAATTGGGTGATATCGTCTCCAAAGGACAACTGATCGTCCGCCTGGAAGACCGGGAATACGAAAACGGCATCGCTATTGACGCTAAAGAGTTGAGTCTCGAAATAGCCGAACAGGAGCAGGTGAAACAGAAAGCTCTTTATGAGAAAGGTGGTGTGACGCTTAGCGAAATGCGTAATACGGAAGTGAAAGTGACGAACGCCCGCTACGACTACGAGAACGGTAAGCTCAATTTGGAGAAAATGAATGTCAAAGCACCTTTCGACGGTGTGATCGTGGACTTGCCCCATTATACATCCGATGTCCGTATCGAACAGGGGAAACCGGTGGTCGGCATCATGGACTATGCCCGTATGTACATGGATATCAACCTGCCGGAAAGTGCTATCGGGTATGTGAAGGCGGATCAGCCGGTCTATATCACCCATTATACGTTGCCCGAAGATACGATCCGGGGAGTAATCAGCGAACTGTCGCCTGCCATCAGTTCTGAAACCCGTACTTTCAAAGGAAAGATACTAATTCAGAACGAGGGGTTGAAACTTCGTCCCGGTATGTTTGTCAAAGCAGATATTGTGGTGAATAAGGCGGACAGTGCCATCATCATACCAAAAAGTGTGATCCAGTCCAACCGTCGTATCAAATACGTTTATATTGTTGAGAAGAACACGGCTCTGCTCCGCGAGCTTAAGACCGGGCTGGAGGATGACAAGAATATCCAGGTATTGGAAGGGCTGAAAGAGAACGATAACTTAGTAGTGAAAGGTTTCGAGACATTAAAAGAGAATGCAAAGGTAAAAGTCCAGAAATGAAAAGTATTATCAAATTTGCGGTAAGCAATCCGGTTACGATCTGTATGCTGGTACTGGCGATCCTGCTGCTGGGTAAGATTTCCTATGACCAGTTGGCGGTCGACCTGTTGCCCGACCTCAATAATCCCCGTCTCTTTATCGAGCTGAAGGCAGGCGAACGTCCGCCGGAGGAGATCGAGAAGCAGTTTATTAAGAATATGGAGTCGATGGCGATCCGGCAGAGCGACGTGACACAGGTTTCATCCGTGATCCGTGCTGGTTCCGCCCGTATTACGGTCGAGTACACCTGGAAGAAAGATATGGACGAGGCTTTTCTCGACTTGCAGAAAGCCATGAACCCTTTTGCCCAGCATAAGGATATCACCGAACTTAAGATCACGCAGCACGATCCGAACCAGTCCCCTGTCGTCCTAATCGGACTTTCACACCGTAGCATTACCGATATGGCGGAGCTCCGGAAGGTGGCGGAGAGCTATATCCGTAACGAATTGATCCGTCTGGAAGGAGTTGCAGATGTCACGCTGTCGGGTGACGAGGTCAGTACCCTGGTGATCCGCACGGATCCTTATAAGTTAGATGCCTTTAAGTTGACGATAAATGATCTGTCTTCCAAAATAGAGGCGAATAACCAAAGCATATCCGGCGGTCGTGTCAGCGAGTTGGGTCTGCAATACCTGGTCAAGAGTTCGAGTCTGTTTACGACGGAGAGTGATTTTGAGAATCTGATTGTCGGTTATAGGCCGGTTACGGTCGAGACAGATGGGACAGCAGTTTCGGGAACTTCCGGTGCGTCTGTTTCATCGTCTACGGACAAAGCTCCGATCTTCTTGCGCGAAGTCGCTACCGTCAGCTTCGAAAATGCTCGTCCGGAAAATATTGTCCGCATCAATGGTGAGCGCAGTATCGGGTTATCCGTTTATAAGGAGATGCGTTTCAATACAGTGAAAGTAGTCGATGGTGTGATCCGCCAGTTGGCGGTTATCGAGCAGGCGTTGCCGGGATATCGTTTCCAGGTGATCACGAACCAGGGAACCTTTATCAAGAATGCGATCGGAGAGGTGAAGAGTAGTGCCGTCTTAGGGATTATACTTGCGGTGGTGATCCTGTTCGTCTTCCTTCGCCGCCTAGGAACGACGTTGATTGTCAGCCTGGCTATCCCGATTTCCATTATCGCCACTTTCAACCTGATGTTCTTCAATCATCTTACGCTGAATATCATGACACTCGGCGGATTGGCCCTTGGAGCCGGTATGCTGGTGGATAATGCGATCGTAGTGATCGAAAGTATTTTCCGTAACCAGGAAAAAGGGATGACGATCCGTGAAGCCGCCATAACGGGTACTTCCGAAGTAGCCGGTGCGGTCATTGCCTCGACACTGACGACGATCGTTGTCTTTCTGCCGATTGTCTATCTGCATGGTGCCTCCGGAGAACTGTTTAAGGACCAGGCTTGGACGGTGACGTTCTCGCTGGTATCGTCGTTATTCGTGGCTATATTGGTGATCCCGATGTTATACGACCGGATTACCGGACGTCCTAACCCCTTCCCGCGCTTGGGGCGCGATCGTAAAGAAACCGACTGTGATAGTGCCGGTTCATCTGCGTCCCCGTGTCAAACGCGGGGACAGGGCATTCGGATTACTGGTTACAGTCCTCTGTTGCGTATCCTGCTTCGTCGCCGTTGGGTAGTGATCGGCTGTGCTCTGATGTTGCTGTTGCTGGCGGTAGCCTTGGTGCCTTTTATCGGTATGGAGTTTATGCCGAGAGCCGAGAGCAAGGCTTTCTCTGCCGTTATCAAGTTGCCGGAGGGAACTCCGTTGGAGCGTACTGTTTCGGCTGTCGAAAATTTGGAGGAGCTGATGCACGTTATCTCGCGGGATTCCTTGTGTACGATCTACAGTCATGTCGGATCAGGTAGCGGTTCGGAGAATGATATATTCGAAGGAGAGAATACGGCTGTCATGAAAGTGATCCTTTCTCCCGCTTGTCCGGTTCCACCCGAAGAAGTGATGGCACAGTTCGTCCGGACGACCGAAAACACCGAAGGGTTAGAGGTCATCCTGAAACAAGAAGAGAACTCCCTCAGTTCACTTTTAGGAAGCGAAGGAGCTCCTATCGTGGTCGAGGTGAAGGGAGAGGAGTTGGACGAGATCAGTGCTATCTCCGGTGAAGTAATGGAACGGATAACTGGTATTCCCGGAATCTATAACATCCGGTCGTCTGTCGAAGACGGTGCTCCGGAGGTAACGATCTCTGTCGACCGTACGGTTGCCGGTATCCATAATGTCAGCGTCTCGACTGTTATCGAACAGTTGAAGCAGCAGCTCGGCGGTCTCGAATCCGGCAAGATGGAATACCGGGGAGAAATGCGGGATATCCTGATCAAGGTTCCCGATATCACCTTGCATGACCTCGGTGGAATTGTCATACGAAGTGGCGAGAAAGAGTTCCGCTTGCAGGAGATCGCTACGATCACCCATTCGCAGGCTCCGAAAGAGATTTTTCGTCGCGGGCAGAACCGTATCAGCAAGGTGGCGGACAATATACGCTTTGCTATGAAAGATATCGATCTGCCTGCCAATTATTCGATTACCGTCACCGGCGAGGAAGAAAAGCGTCAGGAGTCTATGGACAGCCTGATGTTTGCCCTGGCTCTTTCGGTGATTCTGGTTTATATGGTGCTCGCTTCACAGTTCGAGTCGCTGTTGCATCCCTTTACAATTTTGTTGACGATTCCGTTGGCAGTGGTGGGAGCGATCTTGTTGTTCTTCCTGACAGGGACGACGATCAACATGATGGGAGTGATCGGCATCGTGATGCTGGTTGGTATCGCGGTGAACAATTCGATTATCTTGGTCGACCGTATCAACCAGTTGAAACAGTTCGGAATGGAACTGACGGATGCCATTGTGGAATCCGGCCAGCAACGTATCCGCCCGATCCTGATGACAACACTCACAACGATTCTTGCCCTCTTGCCGATGACGTTCGGTTTCGGTGAAGGTGCTTCACTTCGTTCACCTATGGCAATCGCGGTGATCGGTGGGTTGGTGACTTCGACTGTCATGAGTCTGATGGTCATCCCGTGTGTATATTATGTATTTGAAAAAATGAAAAGGGGAAGATGAATTTTTTACTACATAGGAAGATTGCGATCTGTATGCTGTTCATCGCTTTGACGGGACTGGGCTATGTGTCGTACAAGCAATTGCCGGTCGAGCTGTTGTTTCAGTTTTTGATGCTGTTCGTAAAGCGTCATGTCCGAAGCCCCTTCCGGAGTAGCCATTTTCTCTTCCAGAATAGCAATAGCAGACTCCGTCTGCTCAATCTCCGTTTCACAATCGGCCACCTGACGTTCCAGCTTTTTCAGTTTCTTGTTAAGTTCTTTTTGAGCTTCATAAGAAAGCTTACTTTCCGATTGAGAAATCCCTTCCGTTGCTGTTTCCTTTTTAGTATCGACAGGAGATGCGGAAAGCGCAGGAGCCTTTTGCAGTTCATTCAGGCTTTCGATCTTTTTTTTCTGCAGAAAATCATAAATACCACCGATATGTTCTTTCACCTGCCCGCCACCAAACTCATATACTTTAGTCGCAAGTCCGTCAAGAAAATCACGATCATGACTAACGATTATCACCGTACCGTCAAACTCGCGTATCGCCTCTTTCAGCACATCTTTCGAACGCATATCCAGATGGTTGGTCGGCTCGTCGAGAATAAGGAAATTCACCGGTTCGAGCAGAAGCTTTATCATTGCCAAGCGAGTACGCTCACCACCGGAAAGAACTTTTACTTTCTTATCCGAAGCCTCCCCGCCAAACATGAAAGCTCCAAGAATGTCACGGATCTTAAGACGGATATCTCCCACCGCTACCCGATCGATTGTATCAAATACGGTAAGACTTTCGTTCAGCATCTGTGCCTGATTTTGGGCAAAATAACCGATCTGCACATTATGCCCGATTGTCAGTTTGCCTTGATAATCGGTGATTTCTCCCATGATACATTTTACCAATGTAGATTTACCCTCACCGTTTTTTCCGACAAAGGCTACCTTCTCGCCACGATTAATCGTAAGATTTACATTCTGGAAGACAACATGCGAACCGTATGCCTTTCTCACATCTTCGCAAATCACCGGATAATTCCCACTGCGGCTGGAACAGACAAATTTCAAACGCAAGGCCGAATTATCCTCTTCATCCACCTCAATGCGGTCTATCTTTTCCAACTGCTTGATACGACTCTGCACCTGCACCGCCTTTGTTGCCTTGTAACGGAAACGCTCGATGAAATCCTCCGTATCCTGTATCTGTTTCTGTTGATTTTCATAGGCACGAAGCTGCTGTTCGCGGCGCTCTTTACGAAGCACAACGAACTCATCATATTTCACTTTATAATCGTATATCTGCCCGCAAGTAATTTCAATGGTACGCGTCGTTACGTTATTGAGAAAAGCACGGTCGTGACTGACCAACACCACGGCATTGGCACGCGTGGAAAGGAAATTCTCCAACCACTGGATACTCTCGATATCCAAATGGTTCGTAGGCTCATCCAAAAGCAGTACATCGGGACGACGCAACAGCAGTTTCGCCAGTTCGATACGCATACGCCAACCACCGGAGAATTCGGAAGTAGGGCGATCAAAATCTTCCCGTCTGAAACCTAATCCAAGAAGCGTACGTTCTATTTCCGCACGGAAATTAGTCCCGCCCATCATCAAAAAACGGTCGTTCTCATGCGTAAAGCGGTCGATAAGCTTATGGTATTCTTCCGATTCATAATCGGTACGGTCCGCCAACTCCCGGTTCATCCTCTCCAAATCGGCCTGCAACTGAAAGATATGCTCGAAAGCCTGCTCGGCCTCCTCCATCACAGTATGCGCATCAGAGAGTATCATCACCTGCGGCAAATAGCCGATAGTTACCTCTTTGGGAATGGCAATTACACCCGCTGTCGGGCTCTGCAAACCGGCCAGAATTTTAAGCATGGTCGATTTACCGGCTCCGTTCTTACCCACCAGGGCAATACGGTCTTTCTTGTTAATAACGTAAGACACGTCCGAAAATAAGGGCGTGGCATTAAATTCTACGGTAAGTCCTTCAACTGATATCACTTTGCTAACGAATAATTGATATTGGGTTGCAAAGATAGCAATTTATCCCTTAACCGATAAAGCTTCAAGTGGTTAATTACTTACATTTGTCAATTTTCGTTCAGTCAATGATCCATTCACCCAAATTCCGCTCTTCGGAATCGAAAGAGATGCCTATTTCAACAAGCTTACGACCGTCTGCCATATAAGGGATAAGAAACTCTGTATCCCTATCGGGAGTTTGCGAAACGGAGCAGTAGAAAGAATATTCATCACAACACGGATTTAGCAATTGATATTTGCAAGGATAACATATTCCCGACAGATAATATGCGCAAGAAGAAAAATATCAGAAAGGCACCTGCACACCGTTCGTCGCTTTCCTGTCCAGAGAGCAATAACCGGGCATTAGCTTCAAACCGGAAGAACGGGTAAACCCGGTAACAGGAGGCTTCACTCCGTTACGTATCCAATATATAGCGGCTTTCAACAGCACATCATTCTCCTTATCCCCCAATTCCACATGATTCACTATCGGACGATAATCGCTATTCGGCTCATCCGGTTCCCAGTCTGAAGAAAAGCCGTCTTTGTATTCCGATTGATCCTGCACATTGAAAATCCGGCAGACAATGGGATGCAGTTCGTAATCGTATTTGTCATTGGTGAGTGTAATAGAACCTACATTCTTGCCTTCGGTCTGTTCGCCCAGCAAATATACATCGTAGTAGGGGCGCAATCCGTTAATCACCGCTTCCGAAGCCGAAGCCGTGCGGTTGCTGGTCAACACGAACAGACGAGGCAGATTGAGATTCTGTTCCGCCCCCTCTAATTTATAGGTAACCGTTTTAGACTGTATATCATTGTATTGCAAATAACAGAACGTGTTTCCCAAGGCAGATTCCGGCGCCAACAATTCGGCAAGTATCTGCGCAGAGGTCACAAGGCCACCGCCGTTGTAGCGAAGATCCAGCACAAACTCCTCGACCCCCTCTGCCTTAAATGCACCAAACTGTTGGCGAAGCTCGTTATTATACGTCTCATCCTTATCCCCGTCGGGGCCGGAGGTGAAGTGATTATACACCATATAACCCACCTTTTTATGTCCGGTAGACTCGTCTTGAAATGTTTTTGTCAGAAAAATAGGATCATCCTCTACCATGGCCGGAACCAACTCCACCGAATGTGTATCGTAATTGGAATAATGATCCGAAACATCCAACACAACCGTTTTCCCACTCAACAGATCAGACACGTTTCCATCACTTACATTCGCACCATTTATTTTATGAATCCAGTCACCACGCCGCAAACCTTTTTTCTCAGCAGGTGAGCCCGGCAATACATATAGAACACTGACCGCACGATATCCCGCACCGTTTATTATCCAAGTCTGAAACTCAAAACCAAGCGTTGGTTCTTCTCCCATGTTCGACCGTGTGGCTACAGATTTCTTTTTCTTAATTGTAGAATAATAATAACGGGTCTTATTTTTGGTTTTTCCGTCTTCCGACGCTAACAGTGAGTAGAAAAAATCTTCCGGATCAGCATTAAAATTCAGTTCCTTTTTATCAGGAATCTCTTCATACCATAAATAATAACTACGCATCGCACTCTCAATCCATTGGTTCGTAGTTTTATCACTCTTATCATCATCGTCATCCTTACAGGCGGAAAAAGAGAATACAAACCCTAACACAAGGCACATACGGCCATATATGGAAAACTTCATCATAACTATCTTTCTTTTAGTTCGATATATGCGGACAAAGATACGAAAAAAGGGAAAGCCGATGCCTTCCCTTTCCCTTTTTATATTGTCCTTTAACGATCAGAACAATTTTGCCGGATACTCACCGGCATCCACCAATGCCTGTATCTTATCCACTACTCCCTGACGGTCGGCAGCGTATGTCACGCCAAACCACTTACTGGTAGTATCAAGCACTTTCACACGGGCAGTTCCGTCATTAATCAGTTTATTTACCATCAACGGAATGAAATATTCGGCTTTCAAGTTGTCCATATTGGCCTTAAGGAATTCTTTGAAGTATTCTTCGGAATATTCAAAATAATCGGGAGTAAAGCCCCACATATTCATTGAAACCGGAGTATTGTCGGCAATACTCTGCATCACACCGTTCTCATCTTTGAAAGATACCTTACCGTCAATACGTTCGATGGCCGTACGTTCAACCACAGTTGTCAAATAACCTTCCGCATTCGTTTCGCATACGCCACGAGCAACCGAACCGCTTTCGCTCAATGTATTACCTACACGATAACCTACCATGCAATAGTCATTCTTTTTCCCGTCCATCTCGCTCAGTGCAGCACCCAACACGGCAAAGCTGTCACGACCATAGAAGTCGTCTGCATTGATAACGGCAAACGGCTCTTTGATAACGTCTTTACCCATCAATACGGCATGATTCGTTCCCCAAGGTTTTACACGGTCAGCAGGACAAGTAAAGCCTTCGGGCAGGTTATCCAGTGCCTGGAATACCAATTCCACCGGGATATGGTTTTCGTATTTACTCAATATTTTTTCACGGAAGTCTTTCTCGAAGTCCTTGCGGATAACGAAAACAACTTTGCCGAACCCACCGCGAATCGCATCATAGATAGAATAATCCATAATAGTTTCGCCATTCGGACCCAGTCCGTCAAGTTGTTTCAAGCCTCCATAACGGCTGCCCATACCGGCAGCAAGTACAAATAAAGTTGGTTTCATAACTGTGTAATATTAAAAGGTTAGTGATGTCAATGTTCCGACAACGGTGCAAATGTACAAAATTATATGGACGCAGAATGACACATTTCGTTCAAAGTTTACCTTTTTTTAATTCAATTGTAAGCTTAGAAGGGATAACCAATGGCAAAGTGTATACCTAATTGTTTCCAAAATGCCCCCCTCACATTATAGTATCCCGACTTCCCCGTTTCATACGGATCATGCAAAGGCACTCCGCAATCGAGCCGGAAGACAAGAAAATCGAGGTCATAACGCAACCCGACACCGGTACCGAGAGCGATTTGTTTGGCAAATGTTTTCAACCGGAGTTGCGCATCAGGGCGGTCGGAGTCATAACGCATCAGCCAGACGTTTCCCGCATCCAAAAAGACCGCTCCATGAAGATCTTTATAAATGCGGAAACGATATTCGATGTTTGCTTCCAAACGAATATCACCAGTCTGATCAAGATAAGAAAATTCACTCTTTTCCGGATGATAGCCACCGGGACCGATACTACGTACCGTAAAGGCGCGGATACTATTGGCACCACCGACATAAAATTGCTCGCTATAAGGAGCAACATGTGAATTACCATAGGTCCATATCACCCCACCGGCTATCCGGGCAGCAACGGAATTATTACGATCTATCTTCCATAAATAACGATAGTCGGTATTCAATTTAAGAAATTGCGCAAACGGTGCCCCCAACAGATTTTTCTCTTTTTCACTGAACGGCTTGCCGAAAATACGGTAAATACAAGAAGTCAAATTACCGGCAGAAGTAAAAGTAGTCTGCCACCAACTGGAGTTACGCACTCCACGGACAGTCGAATTATCATAGGTATAAGTATATTCCATAGCCGGAATAAACTGGTTCTGCAAACTGAGCAACAATGCCCTGTTGTCTTTGGCGATAGAATCGAATGCACTCGTGCGGTGCTGCAACACATTAAAAGTCAAACGAAAAGGCGTCAATGAATGCCTGCTGGTACGTGTCGGTTGAAAATCATACGTCGCATTTCCACCAAAAGAGAGTAATTTATAGTATTTGGCACGATTCATTTGGTCTACATACAAACGAAAAGTGGTAGAAGCAGGAAAATCATATTCACGATCTCCGAACTGAGGAAATACCACCCGTGGAAACATAAGAGAAGTAGAAGCCCCCATCTCCCAACTGTTCAACAAAGAAGAATTCTTACCACCACCGGTCTGCCATTCATAAGAACCTTTCAACTTCACATTCCAGGTTTCGCCACCGCCAAACACGTTATTGCGGGTGACGGAGAAAGAAGCGCCGGGACCGGTCTGGTCATTACTCTTGGTGGTAACATTCAATTCGAGCTCCGCATCGAGCGGCTTGTCAAAAGTAGCCTGCAGGGTGACATCGAGCGTATCGCACGCGGCAGTCGTATCACGCGGTGTATATTGCATATCCATATAACGGAAAATTCCCAATTGAGCCAGTTTTTCCTGAACACGTTGCTGACGATACTGACTGTAAAGACGGCTACGCTGTGAATTGCGTAATGAGTCACTCTTCACATATGCCTGATAGTTTAACCAGCGATAAAGCATATTAGGGCGTACCTGCATCTTATTATAGAAATGTATGTCCATCCCTTTATAGTTCATGCTGTCATTGGGCTGCTCGCCATTCTTGCCGATCAGATAAACAGTCTTGTTCCCTACATAATACCGTCGTTGTGCCGCTGCCGGCAGGCCTGCTACGGGGATAAGCCGTAAACTGACGTGCCCTCCGGGTATAAGAGTCGTATCAGCCTGATAAGTCATATAATCGGGGCGGAAGTAGAAGTACCCCACATTGCGCAGCAAAGTACTGAGACGGTTACGTTCTTCGTCCAGATCACTCACATTAAACTGTTCGCCCGGAGTCAGTAATGACCATCGGCGTCCCCGTTCCATGATACGAAGTGTTTGCGGAGTGAAACGGTCATAATATACCGTATCGATAAAGTAAGGATTACGCATCTCGACTGTATACTCTACCCGTGCTTTCAAGCTGTCTTTCGGATTAACGATTGTCTGCTGACTCACTTTCCCATTAAAATAGCCATAATCATGCAACAGGTTCGTAGCCACTTTTACACGCAATTCCGGATTAACAGTAGAAATAAATACAGGTTTCGCCGCAAAACGATTGAATACCCACTTACCGAATCCTTTCTCATACTTTACAAAATCATTGTACACCCACATCCCAAAAGGGATAGGCAAAACACCAAATAATTTGGTTGACGGGCTTTTATCCAATGCCGCCTTTACCTCGCCGATAGCTGTCTCGCCGACAGAAGTTTTGGACGGGTCTTTGAAAATGTCTTTATTGCCGGTATACAACACTTCACCCTCCGGCAAATGTTTTGTAGTCGAACAACCAAACAATAATATGCCAATAAGAGAATATATCAATATGCCAATGAAAGGTAACCGTATCCTCTGCCCACAGATTGCTTTTACTCTTTTCATCCTCATTTCTTTTTCTTTTTAAATATAAACAATTCACTCAGGCGGTCCATTTTCTTGCGGAGCACCAGACCGACACCGGTCTCAGTAATTTCACCTTCAAAAACACTTTCATAGTTCTTGTTATGGAACAGGCGGATGTAACGTGTACCGGACTGATCCAACCGGTATTCCAACGAAATATTATCGATAAACGATTCTACGTCATTAGTAGCATTGGCACCGGTAGAAACTTTACCTCCCAACACTATCTGAAAACGATCGTTAAAGAAACGCTGGGAATAGCGGAAACTGTAGTCCGTCCGCTTACCACCGGCATCCGAATCATCATGATCTTCTACTCCGAACGAAAGGCTGGCATTCTTCATGTTTCCTGTCAGAGCATTAATCTGGCTGGCAAGCACGGAGTTAAGCGCCGCTCCCATATTCAAATTCATACCGCTTCCCCCTCCCGAATCGGCAAGATATATACCGGTAGCCAGCATAGCCACAGCTTGTTTGCTACGCTCGTCCGGCCCCATACCCGCTAATTGGTTCTGTACGGAGGCATCATCCGGTGCATCGATTTCAAAAGCCAATGAAAGGTTATCGAGACGATTCTTTACCACAATCGAAATATCAAAATTCACCATACGTGATGTACCGTCTTCCTGTGTCACAGAAGCACGCACACGTTCTGTCGCCTTGAAGTTCAGCATCGGATCCATCGGATTACCGGTCCAGTCTACATAACTTCCATTTTGTATCTGGAACTCTTTCAACGGGATCACCGGCAAGGCATATTTCATCATCCCCCCCGACAAAGTATACCGGCCGGTAAGAGTAAGATCACCTTGCGGCGTATACTGTAAAGAGAGATCGCCTCCACCTTCCAATTCCACCCGGCTACTGCGGTCGGCACTCAGATCCGCTTTCAAACGAACGGCAGGATCAATGTGTATTGTCATTATCATGTCCAATCCCCCCAGAGAGAGAGTAGACTCTTCTTCCTTATTCAGAGAAGTGGTATCTGCAAAAGAGGTGAAAGTCACCAGATCACTCAAGCGATCCTGTACCGTAAGCGGTGAATCGGTAAGCACATAAGTAACATCGGTATTACCCAACAGGTTTACATTACCACGCATCATAAGCCCGTCCAACGGTCCGCGCACCGTAGCATCAAGATCGACAAACACCTTACCATAAACCATACTCTCCTTAGTCCGTTTGGCATTAAGCAACGTATAGTTTTCCGCAAACAGTTTAAGATTCGCCATCGGCCGGCCCATATCCCGAAAATCGACATAACCATCGATACTGAACGGGTTCTGACTGGTAGTATAAATCGCAAACTTATCAAATACAATCCGATTGTTCTGTACCTGTATCGGCCGATTGTCAAATATAAACCGGGCATCGGCCTGCCGTGCATAAACGGAAACACTATCCAATGACAATCCGCCATTAATCAACGGACTGTCGGTATATCCCGTAATATGCAAGTCGCCGTCCATATCGCCGGAAAGAGTCACCATCTGATCGGGTACAAAAACATTGGCTATGCTGAGAGGAAAATGTTCGAGTGTAGAGTTCACTACAATGCTGTCCTTGCCCGAAACTGCCGGATACAACGCACCATCAGCAACCATAATTTCAGTACCCTCATGCGTAAGATAAGTATTGACGTACTGCTTACCTTTCTCTCCCGGAAGCCAGGTAGCTCCCAAAGCCACATCACCGATACGCTGCCGTTCATAAGTCAGTTCATCGATACTTGCTTCCGCAGATAATTCCAACGATTTCTCCGTCTGTATATAGTGGGCTTCTGCCGAAAGCAATCCGGTAATCTGCGGCATATAAGGTAGAATGCTGAACACTTCCTCCAACCGGATACGCCGTAATTCGACATCCATATTCTGCAACGAAACGGTATCGCTCGGCAAAGATTGCATACGGATTCCCATACCCTCATTATCCTGCATATCGACATTGGCATAAACGCGCATATTCTTATGAAGATAAATCCAGTTGTGATGTTCCTCAAAACGGAATTTGTGGAAAGCAATGACAGGTTCCTCCGGCACTAATGTCAATGCAAGCCCGTTACCTTTTCCGAGCCCGCCATAGAGCGGTTTGGCATTCACTCCGAAGAGCAGGCCCGTTTTTCCTTTATCATTTATATATTGTGCCACCAGTTCCGCATCTTTATCACGAATCTCTCCGGTCAGTATGGATGTAAAGGATATCTGTGGATTTTTTGGCCCGTTGATTACTCCGCCACGCAGGTTAATACGACTCGTATCCTGCTTCAAAGTAAAGAAAATAGTATCCAGTTGCAACGTATCAATCTTCAAGGTATGGAGAGCGACCTTACCGTTAATTCCCCAATCCGGTGCACACCCCAATTTGGCAGAAGCATCATGATAAGATATATTCTGCGTAGCGAGATACCAGGCCATCGGGTTATCCTGTCCGGCAGAGAAAGAGAAAACTGCTGTCGGCAACGCTTTACGCAATTCTGCGTGGTTTAATTCTTTCGCTTCCAACTGCTTTGTCAAAACATCGGCAAAGTGAGTGGATTGACGAATTAATAATTCCAACCCGGCGCGGGCGCTGAGGTTCAGTTTAAGGTCACCTGCTGTAAGATGAGTAAATACACGTTCTTTACGTACTTCACCGGTAAGTTGCAGATCCAACGGCTTGCCGGAATTCTTACCAAGACTGACACCGAAAAGTTTTTCCGTATCGATGCCAGTTACATTCAGCCCGACTTTTCCATCCGGATAATGATGTGCAAGATGGTACTCCGCATCTGCCGTCATCTTCAACAGAGGATTATCACTGGTCAGTTGTACATTCGCAACTGCATTCTTGACCGTCCCTGTAAGACCGATGCCCGAAATTTTATAATCCCCGTAATGCAATTTATCAATCGTCGCCTTAAGAGCCGCCGCAGTCTTATAAGAAGTAAAGTCGAACCCGCGCCCGTGTGCCGCAAGAGAAGCACTGAACTCATAAATGGAATCTTTCGGCAAGAAATGATTTATCTGAAGATCCTCTATATGCAAATCGGCAGTATAAGCTTCGGTAGTACTGTTAAGGGCAGCAGTAAGTCCCAATCGGCCTTCTCCTTCTTTCAACAACAGGCGGGCGTCGTATTTCGACCCTTCCATCCCCAAACGAGCGTCAAGAAGCATACTATCCGGGATAACCAACGGTGCTCCCGGCGTCATCCCCCCCAATGCCGTCAGGAAATTAAGATTTCCTGTCTGCATTTTCAAGTCAAGAGCAGCCGAGCGTGTGGTACTATCTGTCAGATTATACAATTCGCCGCCACCCTCCAAAGAGAAAGCACCGGGCAGATTTACTTTAAAACGGGAAATCTGCATCGATTTCAAGTTGCCTTCCGTACCCGCCTGTACTACTAATGGACGGAAAGGATAAGCCTCCTTGAAAGCCTCGGGCAAACCGCCGGCAAACAACATTACATCCTGTTTACCGATAAGCGCGTTGAAACGGGCGGTCAACCGTCCGGTAGTAGGAATATTCACCAATTCCCAATAAGTCTGGGCAGTAAGATTCATTTCCGAATGCGGAGTAAGCAAACGGAAATCCGGTATACGGATAACCGTACTGTCGGCAAAAACACGTCCGGTCAAAGATGTCACGCTTAACCCGGAACGTTCGTTCATTGAAAACTCACGAATAACAGCGTTCATATTGCGCCCCCGGTAAAGTACCGAATCAATTCCGATACGAATATCTCTCAAAGCAATGTGCGAAGGATCAAAACCTTCCACTGGTTGGGTATTACCCGTATCGTAATTAACCGAAGTGCCCGTCAGCAAAAAGGATCTCAATCCGTAGAACTGGTGTTTTAAATCAGCGGATACATCTTTAATGCTTGCCTCGCTCACACGGGCAGCCATACGCATCGTATCCGCAGGAAGTTGCATACTGAAAGAAACGTTTTTCAAACTTAGTGCATGAAGGTCTACTTTCCAATTGATGGGAACCGAAGCCGTATCCGTTTTTTCGGTAGTTGCAGTGTCATTCAATACAAGACCGATGTGTGTGTCGGAGAGTTCGACATGATTAATCACCGCTGTTTCATCCGTAAGATCGACACCGTGACTTTCAAGAAAAAAACGCCCCAATACCCCACGGATTTTCATGCCTTCTATGAGATCGGCCGAATTGACAGTCACCTGCTGGAGAGTAATATCGTCTACTTCTATTTTTCCTTTAAACAAAGGCATAGCTTGTACATGCACATTGAGACTCCCCAGTGTGAGCAATGTATCCGGAACCTGAATCACTTCGACATCCCGAACCAACAGGTTCAACGGGAAGCGAAGATCGATACGTCCGACATTAATTTGCATACCGGTAGCTTCAGATGCATATGAAGTGGCCTGCTTCCGTAAAAAATTCTGTACGGGGGGTACATAAAGCAATACCATCAGTACCACAAAGAGCAATATAGGAGTAAGTAATATCCAACTCACCCATTTTATCCATTTTCGTTTCATCAAGCGTGTTTCAATACATTAACGGAAATACAAAGTAAACAAATAATTCTATAAAAAAGATTTAGAAGGTGGAGAAATACTTTCTTGCCTCATCTACCACCTGTCGTAACAACGGTAATACCTCTTTTGTTTTTTGTTTCACTTCATCAGAAAACTTTTCGTTTCGCCTACTTTCCAACCACGACAGCAATGGAAGAATCTCCATCGCCTTGATCATAGTTAAAAGCGGAAGCAGCTTATGCGCCATACCGGCAATCCGATCCGTATCTTCTTCTTTTAAACCGGCTTCCATCTGGTCAATGTTCTTCTCCGTTTCCTCTACAAATGAGGACAGAATGGAACGAGCAGCCTCAGGATCATCTTCGGAAAAAGCGGTGAGAGCACGGAAATCAAGATTTAGTTGAAAATTGAAAGTTGAAAGTTGAAAGTTGGCTGCGCAATCTTCTTGCATAGTGACTTTTGGCTCTCCACTTTCTGTTTTCAACTCTTCAGAAACTTTCAACTTTCCACTTTCACCTTTCAACTGTATTAGGAGTTCGGCTACCGTAAAAGGCTTGTGCAGGCAGCCGGAGAAACCATGTTCAATAAATTCGGCCGCATCCATATCGCTACGGGCTGTAACGGCAATAACGGGAATTGTTTTCGCCTGAGAAATATTGGATGCACGCAATAATTTCAACAAATCGAAGCCGTTGATGGCAGGCATCTGTACATCGGTCAGCAACACATCAAACCGGCGCTCACGGAGATGTTCGGTCAGTTCATCAAGTTGCTCGCAACATGTGGCATGAATTCCTTGCTGCTCAAGCATGGCAGCAGTCAAAGTCAGTTGTATCCTATCATCATCAATGAGAAGAATATTCATCGGAGAGTTCACCATTTGCTCCCGGTCGATATGATCTGCTTCAGTAACCGAAGGAGACTGATTCTTTTTCCTGTCTTTATCAAAACCGACAGCTTTGCCTACCGGAAACAGCGGTAGGATTACCGTAAACGTACTTCCCTCTCCCAACGTGCTCTGCACGTCGATAGTACCTTCAAGCAGCACGACAAGCTTGTGCACAATAGAGAGTCCCAGACCAAATCCCTCTTCACCTTGTGCACCGGGCAGGCGGGTAAACTCCTGGAAAATACGTTCTCGGTCTTCTGCTGCCATTCCCTTTCCGGTATCGGTCACAGCTACGCGCAAACGGGAAGAAGAATAACTTACCGCAAGCGTTATACCCCCTTTTGAGGTAAATTTCACCGCATTAGACAATAAATTATTCACAATCTGTCGGATGCGAAGCGGATCACTTATGAAACGCCCGTCCAGTTCGGACTCTATTTTATATTCAAGAACAAGTCCTTTAGCTGCCGTTAACGGTTCAAAACTTGTACGTATCTCTTCAAAAAGCTGGGAGGGATTAAAAGTGACACGGTTCACTTCTGCCTTATTCAAGTCAAGACGATGGAAATCGAGCAGGTCACTCACTAATTTCAGAAGATGCTGCGAAGAACTTTTCATGTTATCGAGATAAAAACGCTGCCGTTCATCATTCGTAAGGCGTGCCAGCAGATCTGTATATCCCATAATAGAGCCAAGTGGTGCTTTAAAATCATGTGTGATGGCAAGCATCAATTTTTCACGGGCATTCAAAAGTTCTTCGGCACGGCGGTTCGCCTCTTCTAATTCCCTACGGTATCGGTTACTACGGGTGATATCCCGCCAGATAATAATAAGGAAAAAGATGGAAAGCAGAACGGCTCCCACAGCAATGCCACCGATAATGCGGGCAGAACGTTGACGAACATATTGCTCTTTCTCCGCATCCATCTGCGCACGTTGCATCACATTCAGTTCATACTCTTTAACCAAACTGTCGATCTGGGCTGTCAGTTGTGTATCCAACCGCCGGAACTGCACATTCCTGCGCCGTATAGTCGTTTTCTTCTGAGCACGTTTTTGTTCACTGGCCATACGAATTTTCTGATGCAGTGAATCGGTCGGGTTATACGCTTCAAGGATGGTATCGGTAGCAACCTCCAACGAAGTATTTACCAATACTGCCGTATCCTGTTTGGAAGGAACGAAGGCCTCTGCCAAACGTTTGAAGAATCCTTTTTTCTTGGGCTTTGTAATGAGAGAATCACGCGTTGTGATTATGCGGTGCTGTACACGTTGCTGGGTAACCACCGAATCCTGTTCAGCTATAATCTCTTCAATTTCCCTGGCCGAAAGCAAGCTGTCATTCGCTTCACTTAATACCCGAAGCATCTGAATCGTATTCTTATCTTTCTCACGTAAAAGAACCAACAAACTGTCTGTCATCAGACTCTGCTGGTCATCCGATGCAGAAAGTGTCTCCATCTCACGATGAACAAACACCAGAGAAAAGAGTAATATCGCCAATAAAAGAGAATACCCTATAGCTATTTTTACTTTGGTAAAACGCGAAGGTGCCATAATATTAATAATTTAGCAATGTGTCAATATGCCAATGTGCCAATGTGCCAATTGCCATGCGGCATAATAGCGCAGCCAATTGGCACATTGGCATATTGGCACATTATTTTGTTTTATAGCGGAAACGCAGCCACAACATGATGCCGGCACTGGTCAGTCCGAACGGAAAAGCCATCCATACCCCGACAGTCCCCCAATCGAGAACGAAGCCGCAGAAATAACCTACCGGCAAAGATATCATAAAATAAGCAATAAAAGCAATCAGCATCATCGGTTTCACATCCGAAATACCTCGCAAGGCGTTTGCAAAGTTGATTTGTAATCCATCACCGAATTGATAAACCAGCATCGGGATAATCAGCATCGCCACTAATGCGGAAACCTCTTCATTATCCGTAAACCACCCTCCCAGATAATTACGGAACAGGAATACAATGCTTCCCAACACCACTGCCATCGCCATAATCAAATGAAAACCGGCATAAGCCGAACGGCGTACATTGACCGTATCCTCTTGACCATTGAAGTTACTGACGCGCACAGCAACTGCTGCTCCCATACCGTAAAACATCATAAATGTAAATTGGGATATGGCACACATGATCTGATGCGAAGCTAAGGCAATAGTACCTAACCAACCTATCATCACAGCACTCAAACTGAAAGAAGCTGTCTCCATCCCCATCTGAAAAGCAACCGGCCATCCCAAGCCATTGAGACGCATAAACATTTGTCTCGACCATCCCAAACGGAAAAAGCCGAGTTTATACCGTATAAAACGACGGCTACTAAAAAAGATCACAGCGAACACAATCACCATTACAATACGCGAGAAAAGGGTACTGATACCTGCCCCTAACAACCCTAACTCCGGAAAGCCGAATTTTCCGTTAATAAGAATATAATTCCCGATAATATTCAGCACATTCCCCCCCAACAATATCCACATGGCTGTTTTGGTATCGGTAATTCCATCTGTAAACTGCTTAAAACCATTAAACAACAGAACAAACACAAGCGAAATAAGCAAAACAATGTAATAAGGCTTAATCAAGGGAAGGAGCTCTTCCGGTTGTCCCAACCTCTCCACATTCAGATAAAGGATACCCATTATCAGTGTCAGCAATAAACCGACAAGCAGATTTGCCAACAAACTACAACGCAATGCCTGCCCAACAGGTGCAAACTGCTTATTACCATACAGACTCCCTACAACCGGGGTAAGCCCGTAAGAAAAACCGGTACTGAAAATAATCGCCAGATTGAATACATTGTTTACAAAGGAAGCAGCTCCCAACTCACTGGTACTGTGATGTCCGATCATCAATGTATCGGCAAAACCCAAAATAATAACTCCTACTTGTCCGATAACAATGGGCAATCCCAAAAGGAATAACGCTTTGTAATGCCCCTTATAAGTTTCATAGTAATTTTTCATATTCATAGAGTCTCTCTCCGCCCCTCTCCACAGGAGAGGAAGAAAAGAAACTATTGCTATTAATCAGTTATCAATCTAACTTCACTCCCTCCCTTACGGAGACAGCCGGGGAGAGGCCCTTATAATACAGCACCACCCCATTTCTCTTGTCAAAGGATGTCTGTGCTACCGCTTGCAATTGTCCGGCAGTAACGGAACGATAACGTTCTACCTCCTTTTCCATATCTTCTGCCGCACCGTTCAGTTCAAACCAAGCGAGATTGGTAGCCACATTCAAATAGTTGATATTGCCGAAAATCTGGGTAGATTCAAATTTATTCTTTACCTTCTCCAGTTCCTGCACGGTAACTGCTTCGTTCTGCAACCTATTCAACTCTTCGCGTACGGCAGTTTCTGCTTCTTCGAGTGATACACCGGCAGCCGGTTTACCAGAGATATGAAACAAACCGGCATCCACCGTACCGGAGATATAAGCATCGATACTTGAAAACAATTGCTTTTCTTGTACCAGATGCCGGTTCAAACGGCTGGACTTTCCATTACTGAGAATATCCGACAATATGTCAAAAGCATAGTAATCGGGATGCGCACGTTCGCACATATGATAAGCCATAAAAAGAGAATCGATCGGCACATTACGCTCCACTACCAAACGGCGTTCTTCCGTCTGTGCAGGTTCTTGCGGCAATTGACGTACCGGAACATCCCTCTTAGGGATAGAAGCAAACCATTTCTCCGTCAAAGCTACCGTTTCCTCAAACGATATATTCCCCGTGACAGCAAGCACTGCATTATTGGGCGCATAAAAACGGAAAAAGAAGTCTTTTACTTCATCCAACGTGGCATTGGCTATGTGCGACAGTTCTTTGCCGATAGTAGGCCACTGATAAGGATGCACCTTGTAAGCAAGAGGGCGCAACAGATGTCCCACGTCGCCATAAGGCTGATTGAGACAACGCTGTTTGAACTCTTCCATTACCACCCCCCGTTGCACATCCAGACTCCGTTCATTGAAATCAAGACTCAACATACGGTCAGACTCCAACCAGAATCCAATCTCCACATTTTGCCGGGGAACGGTCAAATAATAATTCGTAATATCGTTATTTGTCCAGGCATTATTCTCGCCACCGGCCAATTGGAGAGGAGCATCGTAATCGGGGATATTCACGGAGCCTCCAAACATCAAATGCTCAAAAAGATGAGCAAAGCCCGTATGATCGGGATGTTCGTCCCGGGCCCCCACATTATATACTATATTAAGAGCCACCATTTGCGTGCTTTCATCCTGTGAATGCACCAATCGCAAACCATTGGCCAGAACATGCCTGCTGATCTTTATCATCTTAATCCAATAAAGATACCTTAACAATCTTCACATCCTCTTCGGGGCGGTCGCTACGGTCTGTTTTCACATTCTGGATCTTATCTACGATATCCATGCCCTCGACTACTTCGCCAAACACCGTATATTCCCCATCCAGATGCGGAGTACCGCCTACAGTGGTATAAGTCTCCACCTGCTCTTTCGTGAAATGGAAATCCGGCCTTTTGGCAGCCTCTTCCTGAGCCTGTGCAAACAACTTCTCCTGCAAGTCATACAATCCGTCTTCATCATTCGCCTTACGCATCTTATAAATTTCCTTCATATGTTTCTGCGCCAACGAATTAAAAATTGTAGTCAATTTGTTTTCATTCATCTGCTGCTCCATACCGATCAGCGTAGAGTCATTGAAAACCTTTCCGGTGACAATGTAAAACTGACAACCCGATGACTCCTTATTCGGATTCACATTATCGCCTTGGCGGGCAGCCGATAAAGCACCTTTCTTATGAAAGTATTTCGGATAGACAATTTCGGCAGGAATGGTATACCCCACGTCACCGGTTCCTAACATCTTACCTTTCGGAGCATTCTTAGATTCCGGATCTCCCGCCTGCACCATGAAATCCTTTATCACACGGTGAAACAAAGTACCGTTATATGTACCTTCTTTGGCCAGTTTGATAAAGTTATCCCGATGTTTCGGAGTTTCATTATAAAGTTTTACTTTAATATCCCCAAGAGTCGTTTCGATTTTCAACATTGTTTCTTTCTGATTTTCCATATCTGAGTTATTCTTTTGTCCTGGTTTACAAGAGGCTATCGCTCCGACTACCAAAACAGTTAATAATATCACTAAATTCCTTTTCATAACACTTTCATTTAATTTAAGTTTGCAAATATACGATTTTCGTCTAAAACCTCTTACCTTTGTAACCTACAAAATGGCTAAAGCTGATATCATGAGATCCATATTAATAGTTGAAGATGATATAACTTTCGGCATGATGCTGAAAACATGGTTAGGAAAAAAAGGATTTGAAGTAACTTCGGTTAGTAACATTGCCCGTGCAAAAAAGCATATCGAAGTTCAAACACCCGATCTTATCCTTTCCGATCTCCGTCTGCCCGATCAGGACGGCATCCATCTGCTGATGTGGATGAACGAACAAGACTTGGATATCCCTTTGATCATTATGACAGGATATGCAGATATACAAACGGCCGTACAAGCTATCAAGTTAGGTGCCCGAGACTATATAGCCAAACCGGTAAATCCCGATGAACTCCTCAAAAAAATGTCGGAAGCGTTGGAAGATAAGGAAGAAGATGCTCACGTTTCGGGTAAAGCTACGTCCGACAAGACTACAACCGGCTCCAAAGGCAAAACATCGAGTTCTAAAACAGAAGCACACGCCTATCTGGAAGGTGAAAGTGATGCAGCCAAGCAATTATATAATTACGTAGGTTTGGTTGCCCCTACCAATATGTCCGTACTCATTAACGGTGCCAGTGGCACAGGGAAAGAATACGTTGCCCATCGCATTCACCAACTGAGCAAACGGGCAGGCAAACCATTTATCGCAATAGATTGCGGTTCCATTCCCAAAGAGTTGGCCGCCTCTGAATTTTTCGGTCATGTCAAAGGTTCGTTCACCGGCGCACTGACCGATAAGACAGGAGCATTTGTTGCAGCCAACGGAGGTACCATCTTTCTCGATGAGATAGGAAATCTGAGTTATGAAGTACAAATACAATTACTTCGCGCCCTGCAAGAGCGTAAAATACGGCCGGTAGGTTCCAATCTGGAAATCACCGTTGACATACGCCTTGTCTCTGCCACCAATGAAAATCTGGAACAAGCCATCGAAAAAGGTACATTCCGCGAAGATCTATACCATCGTATCAATGAATTCACGTTGAGAATGCCAACCTTGAAAGAACGGAGAGAAGACATCCTCTTATTTGCCAATTTCTTTTTAGACCAAGCCAACAAGGAACTGGATAAACAATTAATCGGTTTTGATGCCAAAGCATCACAAGCACTGCTCGACTATCATTGGCCGGGCAATTTACGCCAGATGAAGAACATCGTTAAACGGGCTACACTACTTGCACAAGGCAGTCTCATCACCCCCATGGAATTAGGAACAGAAATACTTGAAACTCCCATTTCCTATCATAGTTCCAATATCGCCTTGAAAGACGAAGAAACGGAAAAGCAACATATCCTTGAAGCGTTGAGACAAACCGGAAACAACAAAAGCCGCGCTGCACAATTGCTGAATATCGATAGAAAAACACTATACAATAAACTGAAATTATACGGAATAGAATTATAACACTGTCTCAAGCCGCCAATATACAATATTGGTTATCCCCAAACGGAAGGTGACTTATCTTCATTATACGCCCCTTTTTACGGCCTGCTCATATTTCTTCTGAATATCCCTACTGTATTACTCCTGTCCGGTACAAACATAAAAAAAATGTCCGACTCACACCTATCGTCTCTTGTTCTTATATTCAAGCTACACACCCATATACCTGTGTGGAATAATTCCACACCATCACTCTACATCTTCTACACATTTCCACAATCACCCTAACACAACAGGCAAAAGTTCCCACTGTTAATCAATACCTTACATATTCAATTTTGTTTTGGCACGTTCTTTGATCCTATTCTAACATCAGCGTCAGCAGTAATGCCCAACAATGCGATAAATCAAAAAAACATATAATCATGAGAAAATTAGTAGTAGCAATGTTTATGTTTGTTTGTGGTGGTTCAGCCTTTGCAATGGCCCAGGATCCTGTTAAGCCCCAACCTGCAACTGAAAAAACAGAAAGCACAGAGGAAACAACAACTTCTGAGCCTGCAAAGGAAGAACCTAAAACCAAAGAGCCCAAGGCAGATGCCTCAACCCAAGAAGCTCCGCCAACAGAAACTCCTGCTGCTGAATAAGATATAAAACCTGTCTACCTTAACCAGAGAGAATTGAAATCTATTGTTTATTATTTTAAAACAAATGAAATTATGAAAAAGTTAGTATTAGTAGTAGCAATGTTTATGTTTGTTTGTGGTGGTTCAGCCTTTGCAATGGCC
>ERZ832522.1518-NODE-1518-length-30895-cov-3.808106_pt1 | contig 30895 bp, 38 predicted proteins | sample MGYA00519951_ERZ832522 | MGnify/ENA primary metagenome ERZ832522 (study PRJEB31850, sample SAMEA3708728) | human gut metagenome | biome: human gut; feature: human-associated habitat; material: faeces | place: China | collected 2014 ... | reverse complement strand
TTAACGCAAATACTTTCGCACACGGATATAAAAACATATCGGACAGAACACCGAAAACCGGGTTTGAAAAAGAGTTGTACGGATTGCTGGATAAACTGTCCGAGAACGATAACCCGGTATTGTTCGTATTCGACATAAAACAGGAGGAATAGCCATGCCCAAACAGAAGCCGCATATCCTCCTGCTTTCAGTGGGTTTGGTGCTCCTTTTCGGGTTCACGGCCTGTGTCATGGCAAAAACATATATCGCCTATTCGAAGCAGTTGAACAGAATGGCGGTAATTCAGACCGCATTCGAGAATATGGCTTTTTGCAGGCCCTATGAGCTCTCCTCGGAAGGGTTTTGCCTTTCCCCCACGACGGTGCTGACTGACGCGGAGGGCAATAAGTCACCTTTGTCGGAGGTCGTGTCCGCGCATGGCAGAACGCTGGTCTATCGTTTCAGCAGAATGAATTGCCTGCCCTGTATTGCGATGCACTTCAAGCTGTTGAAATCGATCCTCGATGACCGTGCCCAAATGGGGCTGATCATACTGTGCGATTATCACAATGCAAGGGACTTGAGGATACTCAGGAACACGTATGAAGTCTCCTGCGGGCTGTATAGCGTTGACCGACTCGGAATTCCGATAGAAGATGTCGACAATCCCTATTTCTTTATCCTTACTCAAGATATGAGATGCGAGGGTTTCTTTACCGCATTTAAAGAAACATCGCAGCAAACTGAAAACTTCCTTCGGGCGCTGCTGGAAAAATTGTAGCTTCTCTATGACCCGATATTGAAGCTGTCCGGTGGTTTCATTCATCAATAATATGGGGCTCTGTCGAAGATGGATAAAAAAAATAGTCAGGTATTCAGTGCGGTCGCAGTGCCGATGTTCGTAGCCGTGGTCGTGGTTGTGGTCGTGGCCACGGGAATCATGTGCTTCGTGGCAAATGGCGGAGAGGGGGCGGCCGACGGGCTGCTACCCACTCCGGCACTGATCGGTATGGATCGGGAACACGCCGGCCTTGCCGGCAGCGATACGCTTTTCCGGTTCGAATCCCGGGTTGCAGACCTGGGGCGGATAAGGGTGGGGCATAAGAAAAAAGTCGTCTTCCGCTTCACCAACGTCAGTTCGTGCCCTGTCGTAATCACCAAAGTAATGACCACCTGCGAATGCACTTCGGCTGTCTGGGACAAGGCGCCTCTGCTGCCCGGCCGGTGGTCGCGGATTGAAGTGACCTATGAAGCCGAACGGGATGGAGTGTTCTTCCGGAAGTTGTTTATCTACCATGCGGGCGCCGCTTCGCCTTTCGAGATCGCGATTGAGGGGGTGGGCGAGGAATAGCTTCGACCGGTCGGGTATGTATTGCGGGCTGCGGGAGCGTTCGGTGCGGAATCGCTGTTTTGTCCCGTGTCCGATCCCGGGCAGTGCTTTTGCATGGGTGTGGAGGACGGTTATACTGAAAACTAAAAAAAGCCCCGTAATCAAAGATTACGAGGCTTAACCAAGTGCCCAGGACAGGAACAATGATATTTTATTAAGATATACCAATAAACGAAAAAACGTGCGTATAGCCACCTATACGCATGTTTTTTTATGCTTAAACATTATTCTTGCGGAACAAACTTCTCGATAATTTGTGTTTTCTATCGTAAATTGATGATAGATTCTTCAGGATCTATTCGCTTTAAAGCGGAACCGCTCCATGAAGCGGCGGCCGGCCAATAGGCCGGCTATTTCCCGCGCGGATCTTCTATCCTTTGCGCGGTCTTTCTCATTAGTTTTTATCACGGCACTCGAAGCCCTCTCCCTGGTACAAAGCTAATAGTGCCAGTCTTGACACATCTCCTTTCGGCGCACTTCTTTGAAAAAATTAACCCCGTTTTCACCGGGGCGTCCTGAAGTAATTTTTTCAAACAACTGCTTCTTCACTCGCTTTAGTCACCACATTTCTTCGAACTGTTAGACTGGCCCTATATGTTTTGTACCAGGGAGAGGGAGGTAACCTAACCGACCTTACCCAGAGTTCTTTGACGTACTTGAGGAGCTAATAACAGCGGGTATGTTCCCGCGTCTATCAATTCACAATTAAAACTCCGGCGCAGGAGGATAAAGTCTGCATTTTTTATGACAGAAAACTATTTGGTCAGAATTCTGACTGATGAATTGACATCATTTACCGATTTGCCCTTTTGGCAGATTCAGGCGAAAGTGTGTGATGCCGTACACAGAGCTATGCGGCAGACTGACGGATTGGATGAATTTATAAATGCGTTGCAAAACCGGATTGTACGGTTCAGTTACAAAAAGACGGACGGTTCTGTACGGGAAGCTATCGGAACTATGAAGCCGAGTGTGTTATTGACGCTTTCGGCGAAGATGCAATCCGGCCAAAAACGACGCAGTACAGGTTGCATCGTTTATTTCGACCTTGAGCGCGAAGATTGGCGGTGCTTCCGTCCCGAAAATTTCTTATCAATTCTTTAAGTCTTATCGAGGGGCGGAAACCCGCCCCTCTTCAAAATTCTATTTTATGCCAAACTGGGTAACAAATAAGTTGTCCATTCGAGGAACAGACAACCAAATCGAACAAATATTATCGGCGATTGCTGAAAAAGAAAAAACAGATGCGATCTCACGGAGCCCTATCGACTTTAATAATATTATTCCGATGCCCGCGGATTTGAATGTTGAAAGCGGTTCGCGTGGACACCAAGGACTTGAATATATTATTGGTTTATCTAAATCAGAATCGAGAGAAGAAGTCTGCAAGACTTGGGACAGCCTAACACAAGAAGAAAAGGATAATCGCCTTTTGTTCGGAGCAAAATATTTTACCAATACGATGCGGTACGGCTTTCCGACTTGGTATGAGTGGCGTACTCAAAATTGGGGTACGAAATGGAATGCCTGCAATGCTTCAAAGAGTGGTAATATTATTTTTTTCGGTACTGCGTGGAGCACTCCGGAGCCGATAATTAAAGCATTGTCTGTAAAGTATCCCGACGTCACTTTTGAGGTTGAATATGCCGATGAAGATGTCGGGAACAATGTTGGTTCCTACTCGTATAAATCCGGGGAACAAATTCATTTTATTGAAATGTCTGGTTCCCAACAAGGGTTAGGACTTGCGATTAGCTTGCTTGGCCTTGAGACGTATTTCGAGTTTGTCGATGGTCAATATCGGCGCAAAAAAGAGTAATTGTTAATTAACCTTATTTTGGGTGCCCCGAAATTCTTCGGGGCACCTTTATCAAATCAATCTTAAATGAATTCGGATCCGGCCATAGCCGGCTGCCGGAAGATCCCCGGCTATATCGCCGTGCGGATCTTCGATCTTACTGCACGGCATCCGAACCCCCTGAACTCGCGCCTCCGGGCGACGATGCCGCCCGTCACGCTCGCGTCCGCCGTCGATCGACAAGCGAACTCGGCGGCCGGGGGAGAGCGGTATTCTCACTCACAACATTGATGCAAAGTTAGCCGACATCGCGTCGACAGCGGCAAGGATCGCCCGTCCTGTTCAGGCCGGCCGCCCGTGGGCCCAGTGCGGAAATATTGATCCGCTTCGCCCTCCGGCCGCGCCGTCGGTAAATATTTCCTTCTGTGTCCTTGCCTTCGGGCAGTCGCCGTGATCGGCTTGAGCCGCATCGCTGTTCCGAGTGTTTCGGCAGTATTAGAACTCCGGCGCAGGAGGATAAACACTGCAAATCATTTTATGCCAATTTACAAATTTTATCAGGATGTGCTATGCACAAGCTGGGAACGCAGACACTTCACTGTCACGGCCCAAAATCAGGAAGAAGCCGACATGATCGCCGCGCAATGCAAGGATACGCCTCTGTGTTTTGATCCGGATGCGGAACCCGGAGAGACCGTCTATTGTGTCTTCGAGGATGAAACACTCCTTGAGACGGTGGAACCTCTGCCTATCACAGATAATCATGGCAAACCGACGATCGAGGTGTACCGAAGCAACGATGACCTGTTCATTGCCGATAACTATAAAAATCGGGAGCTATGAGAGACGAGATCAGACAAAATGGTGAACCGCTCCTTTGGGCCGAAGGCGAGGAGTGGACAAGTATTCCGATGATCTTCCGGAACATTACCGGCCAGAATTTCACAGGTCAGGAATACAGGGCATACATCGAAAACTGGATCTTACATCAGGGCTTCGAACTCGGCCCCGTCGAGCTGTGGTGTGACGGCCGGTTCGTAGAACGCGGCGAAATCAGATTGGCAGGAAAGGAGGTGTGTCATGGCTAAAATTCAACTGCCCGCGGAGTTCAAGGGCTTTAGCGAAAAATTCGATGCGCTTGCCTACGGGCAGGATGCCAGCCGGGTTTTCGACGATATGCTGGCCTACATTGTCGACCTGTTCAGCTTCGATAATCCCTGGGAGCCTCACGGCCGATATAAAGACCCGGAGATCCGCAAGCGTTTCTTCGAACTTTTTCAGGAGATCGTACTCTTGATGAACAAGAAGATCTGCGACGACAGAGAGTGGTATGACCCTTTCGGAAACCTCTACCAAACTCAAATTGCCTCACATGCCAGACGTGCAAATGCCGGCCAATTTTTTACTCCGGAGCATGTCGTTGACTTGATGGTTTCCATCAATGGCGAAGGGCGGGAGTTAACTGGAAAAGGCTTGAATTTCGGAGATCCGGCCTGCGGTAGCGGTCGGTTCCTGATTGCCGCCCATGCGAAATTTCCCGGTAATTATTGTTGTGGAGAGGACATCGACCGAACTTGTGCCCTTATGACGGTCTGCAACTTCATCCTGCATGGTGTGAACGGCGAGGTTATCTGGCATGATTCGCTTATGCCGACGAAAGAACGGTTCTACGGTGCTTGGCGTGTTTGTCCCCGACCAGACCTGATGGGCTGCCCGCAAGTTTCCAAAATGGAGTGGGAGGACACGTTGTGCTACGCTGTGTGGCAAGGCTGTTTGGAAAAGCATCAACGAGAAACGCCGGAAAACTCCACTTCGGAGTCTGCACCTCAGCAAATAGTGCAACTCAACCTCTTCTGATCGAGAAGCCCGCCGGGAGGCGGGCTTCTCTTTTTTTGCTCGTAGAAATCCCGCAACGGCAACCGGCCGCCGGCAGACTTCGCCTGCCATTCGCGGCGACCCGGTCGCAGCCCCCTGAACTCGCGCCTCCGGGCGACGATGCCGCCCGTCACGGCTCGCGTCCGCCGTCGCTCGGCAAGCTCGCTCGTCGTCCGGGGGAGAGCGGTCGCCTCACTCACAACACGACGCAAAGTTAGCCGAAGTCGCGTCGACAGCGGCAAGGATCGGCCTCGGCATGATGCCTTGGCCGCCCGCGTGCACGCTGCGGAAATATTGATCCGCGCGCAGCGCCCTCCGGCTGCGCCGTCGGTAAATATTTCCTTGCGTGTCCTTGCCTATGGTGCAGTCTCCGCGACCGGCTGATCGCCGCATCGCTGTTCCGAGTGTTTCGGCAGCGTAGAACTCCGGCGCAGGAGGATAAAGTCTGCATTAAAGTCATGGAAGAAATGGCACAGTACATCACGTCGATTTTGAAATCCGCTCCTCAGATCGTCATGTCTTGGGGATACCATCAGCCTTCCGTCTATAAAGAGGACGGCATGGAGGGGTTGCGTTTCCGGGTGCAAGGTTTCAAGCATACAGGATATGTCGCCGTGCTGTATAATCCGGGCTCCGATTATTTCGAGGTCGAGCTGCAGGACGACATGGGGCATGCCAAAGCCCGTGTCGAAGATGTTTGCTTTACAGAACTTGTCGATAAAATCGACGAATTGGTCGAGCGCACCGACAACTATGAGGCAGACATCGAGGTCTGGAAGAATACACCTGAATCCGATCCGGATAAACAGGCAGCCAAGAATCTTGGTAAACTGGTTTGCGAGCTTCAGGAACTCGGTATTGGCGGGGACATTGTTATCATCGACTGATCGAGGTGGGGAATTTTCCCCACTTTTTTTTGTTCGTGCCTCATTCTTTGTGATGAATCACAAAGAGTCCCTACGCTGCTATGGCAGCCGGCCGCCCGGCAGCCTTCGCCTGCCGTCAGGGCGACCGGCCGCAGCCCCCTGAACTCGCGTTGCCCGGCGAGGATGCCGCCGGGGCCCGCTCGCGTCCGCCATCGCTCGACAAGCTTGTATTGAATGTGGCAAAACGCTCACATTGGATTACTTTCGGAGAACGCCGTTATCTCCTGACGGCTATGCCAAGATGTGCAAGTTATGTGCAAATATCAAGCGCACGCAAGGCAAAAATGAAGAACGGAATCCGGCACTGCTAAATTTTAAAGCACGAGAACTGATTGACGAACTCCGTGCGCGTGGTTATCGGGGGACATTGAGAATAACAAAGGATATTCAGGTATAGCCGGTGACCGGAGAGAGCCGGGCATTCCGGTTCTCTTTTTTTTGCTCGCATTGTTATACCATGCCCCGCCAGCGGGGCATTGATCGCTCCTAAAAAGCACGACTTGCAGGGCGTTGCAAGTCGCGCTTTTCTCCACGTCGCGGCAGTGCACCCCTCGCGTTGCGAGGGAGAGCGGTATTTTCTCTCTGGGTCTGACCGGGCTGTGGTTTTACCCGGCCTCTGTCAGAATTCAAGCTTTCTGCGACCTGAAGGGTCACCCCTTACACGTTGCCTTCAGGCCTTTCTGATACAAAGTAGTGACCCTGCATTTTGCCGGGCAATGAACCCGGGAAATATTTTCTTAGAAGTCCCTTCGGGAGAAGTGTTTATGATGAAAAAATTTACCCCGGCAGGCCGGGGCACACTGAAGAAATTTTTTCAAAAATATTTCCCGGAACCCTTGCGCCGGTTCAGCGGTAGAGAGCGGCCGCCTATGCCCATTCCAGAGGAACGGGCGGCCGCTCCATGTTCATTACAAAATGTCAGCGTCCCATACGAGTATCAGAAAGGCTCTGAAGGCAACGTGTAAGGGGATGACCCTCGTTCTTTGAAATCTTGAAAACATCCGTCGGCAGGGAAATCACAGCCCGGCAAACCTTCGAGAAAATGATATGTTCGATAGAAAGGGTAAAGGGCGTGACGAGGATGTTAGCGAGTTTTCAACCACAAGTTCTTTGACGTATTAACCAGCTCCGCTCGATGTGGTCGGCGGATGGCGGGGAGCGAAGCCCCAGCGGAGCACAAATACAAACATTTAAAATTTAATTATTATGAAAACTTGGATTATCGCAGAACAAAAAGACGGTGGATTTCAAATCTCCCGCATCTTACAATCGAATTGTATTCCTTACGATGAGTTCCGAACGGCAATAATCGGTTTGTGTGAGTCATATAACGGAGAGTTGATTCCCTCGACTGTTGCATGTCTTTTTGAAGTATTCGGAGATACAACTCACCTGCTGGCGTTGGATTCTGCAAATCAATTGGACGAATTTACACGACTGAAGGGTAGTGGTAGTACAAGCTGTTTTGATGTAGTCAGCATCCAGAGGGCTGCTTGGTGCTATCAAGAGGGACTCGATGTTTTGAAGTATTCCTATCAAAATGGTGGAGGAAGTCGTGCAGCCGTCAAAGAGATTAAAAGCAATAGACAATTTCAAAAATTTTTGCTGGAAAAGTGCACTCCTGATTTGTGATTCGCTTTTTATTAGCAAAATGTTATGGATATCATTAAGACCATCACGACGAAGATCCGGCGGCATAACTTCACGTTCCGCGAAGGCCGCCGGATCTACTACGGCCTGCAAATGGATACGACCCGTCTGGTCTGGTCTCGGAACCTCTGCGAAGGCTGGCAGATCGACATCGACGGGCGGCGGATCACCGTCGATTGCGTCCTTCGGGAAATCACGATCGGCAATGGCGAAATCATCAACTACTGACACCTTGCGGCGTATAGGTCAGCCGCTATTTTTACTATGCGGACAATAGAGGTTACGGTGATGAAAACCGTAGTTTTCATTACGGATTGGAACCATGCTACACGGAGACTATTCAAAGAAACGGACGGAATGTTCCGGTGTACTCTTCCCGATCGTACCACCCAGATAAGGGTTGCGACATTTTATGAGTTCCTGACGACTTTGTTCGGACAGGGGCAAATAGGGGCGTTTTTGAATTATGAAGTTAAAATTAAAGGCAATGGACAATGACGAATTGCAAGAAGGGCAAACAGGCACGCTGAAGAAACCCTATTTAGGCTATCGACATGTTGAATTCGTGGAGTACGATTATCCGCGGGTTCGCGTGCAGCTTAGCTCGGGTCTCGAAATCAGCGTGTGGGAGGATGAAGTTATCTGGGATGAATATTATGAATAATATGAAACGACAAGTAAGCATGGTTGCCATGTCGCATTTGAGCGATGTGCAAGCACTGATAAACCTCGGCGAGCTGGAAATTGCCCGCCGGGAAGTCAATTTTGTAAAGACGCTGATCCTCGACTATCCCGACATGGCCGCCGAGGTTACGGATGAAGAACTCGACGGCATTTATGGCCGTCTCGTCGGGGTTAAATCTTCGTCCGTAGAAACTATTAGGGAGGAGGAACGCCACAGGATACGGAGGTTGTCGATTGCAGCCTATCGGGAAACCTGCCTGCGGAAAGGCGACCAGTGCTGTTCGGTCTGCGATTGCTGTCCTTTCAGTCAGGCGTTCGTCGAAAAGCTGGCCGAACTGACGGCGGTTGAAGGCTGTCAATAGTCTTCTTCCCTTCACTATTCAACACGGCAGCCCGGCCATCACGGCCGGGCTGCCGATTTCTCCTGTTTAAAAAAAGCTATCCCAATGAATTCAAACGATAAAATCCGACTTTTGTACATCGACCTTTTCTGCGGTGCGGGCGGCACCTCGACCGGGGTACACCTTGCGCGGCATGCCGGAGATCCTTGCGCCAAGGTGATCGCGTGCGTGAACCACGATGCGAATGCTATCGCGTCGCACGCTGCCAACCACCCCGACGCGCTACACTACACGGAGGACATCCGTACGCTGGAGTTGGGGCCGGTCACGGCCCATGCGGCCCGGATGCGCCGCCAGTATCCGGACGCCTTCGTCGTCCTCTGGGCCTCGCTGGAGTGTACGAACTTCTCGCGGGCCAAAGGCGGCCTTCCGCGCGACGCCGACAGCCGCACGCTGGCCGAACACCTGTTCCGCTACATCGAGGCGCTGACCCCCGATTACATCCAGATCGAGAACGTGGAGGAGTTTATGTCGTGGGGCGATCTGGACGAGAGGGGCAAGCCCGTCAGCAGGGATGCCGGGCGACTGTACCGGAAATGGATCGACAACGTGCGGGGCTACGGGTACGACTTCGGCCACCGCATCCTGAACGCCGCCGACTTCGGGGCGTACACTTCCCGCCGGCGGTTCTTCGGGATCTTCGCCCGCCGCGGCCTTCCGATCGTCTTTCCGAAACCGACTCACACCAAGAACCCGGTACAGGGCGACCTGTTCGGCCAGCAGCTTCGCAAGTGGCGGCCAGTCCGGGAAGTCCTCGACCTTGAGGACGAGGGCGAGTCGATCTTCGATCGGAAGCGGCCGCTGGTCGAGGCATCGCTTGCCCGCATCCACGCGGGGCTGGTGAAGTTCGTCGCCGGCGGGCGCGAAGCGTTCCTCGTCAAATACAACTCGATGAACCAGTCCGGGAAGTATGTTGCACCCGGCATCGACGAACCGTGCCCGACCGTGGCGACGCAGAACCGTCTCGGCGTAGCCAAGGTGTACTACCTCTGCAAGCACTTCGGCGGATCTCCGGAGGGGAAATGCACAGCCGTCGATGCGCCCGCGGGCGCGATCACCTGCCGGGATCACCACGCCTTCGTCTCGGCCTACTACGGCAACGGGTTCAACTCGTCGATCGAGCGGCCGTCACCGACGGTTACGACGAAAGACCGTTTTCAACTGGTGCGTCCGTTCTTCGCCAACTACTATTCCGGCGGCGTCCAGACGTCAGGAACGGACGGCCCGGCTCCGGCCGTCATGACGAACCCGAAGCAGCGGCTCGTCGCGCCGTGGATCATGAACACCAACTTCAGCAACGTCGGCAGTTCGCTCGACGCTCCGGCCCAGACCGTGACGGCCAACCGCAAATGGCAATACCTGATGAACCCGCAGTTCGCCTCGGCGGGTGCCGCTACCGATCGGCCGTGTTTCACGCTGATCGCCCGCATGGACAAGCGGCCTCCGCGGCTGGTGACGGCCGAAGCGGACGGTGAGGAGCTGCCCTCGTTCATCAGGCTGGAGGACGAAACGTTGGTTTACGAGATTTACCCGGAAGATACGCCGATGCTGGTACGGATAAAGGAGTTCATGGCGCTGTACGGACTGGTGGACATCCGGATGCGGATGCTTCGTATCCCGGAACTGAAGCGGATCATGGGCTTCCCGGAGAACTACGTACTGATCGGCACGCAGGAAGAGCAGAAAAAATTTATCGGCAACGCCGTCGAAGTGAACATGGCGCGGGTTCTCTGCGAGGCGCTGGTGGCGAAACTTTACGAGTTGAACATCGTGCCGCAGCGGTTTGCGGCGTAATGGCAGTCCGCTCATATGCTGACAGCTCTGGAGCATTGCTTCAGAGCTGTTGTCTTTTAAGATATCCTCCTGCGGGATGCTAAAATGTAAGTTGGGGCAGTTCAGTGTTACCATTTTTGCGTTTTTTCAAATTCAGTGTTACCATTTTTGCGCGCGAACCCCCTTTCAGTGTTACCAATTTTGTAGCTCTGTGTTACCATTTTTGCGCTTGTATACCTTATATATAATCAGAAAAATATATTTATATATTTTTCTTCTTTTATACAAAATAGAACTCAAAATGAACTCAAAATCTTACGCGTATGCGCGCGTAGCGCGTACGCGCGAGGGGAAAAGGAATTTTGTTTATTCGCAATAGGGAAAAGAGTGTTGCAGTTTCAGTTTTTCGTGTCTACCGGCTATTATGGCAAAAATTGTTCTTAATGTGTGTTACCATTTTTGCGCTTGAAATATTGATTCGGGGGCAAATTCCCCTCTTTTTTATGGTCTGTGTTACCATTTCTGCATTTTTTGTATTGCAACATGCTGATATTTTTGAAATAACATAAGATATTTGGGGGTGTTTGTGTGTTACCATTTTTGCATATTATATTTGCAATTTACTGATATACATATTTTTATGTGTATTTTTTGAGTTTTGCTCTCATCAGTGTTACCATTTTTGCGCTTCAGTTATGCAAAGTGTTAATTATCTGTAATTTGTCCAATATCTATCTTGCGATAAAAACGGTCTGTGTTACCAATTCTGCATTTTTATTTTATAACATATTGTACTTTAATTGTTTATGTGCTTTTTTGTTGTGAAAATATAGTCAAAAATCCTAATCTGCTGTATCTGCCATAAAATTTTGCGATCTGCATGTTTTGGGGAAATAAAAAGTGTAAGCAGCCTGTTGGTTGTTTTGTCAGTTGAGACCTTATCGAGACAGAAGCGCCTATGTCCAGTGCCTTAGGTTATGTTCGGGCTTGCTACCCGTTGATGATTCCCGATGAAACCTGCACGGTTGTAACCCCTGTCCAAGCCCGGGGCATTTGCTTTATCGGCAAAAAAATGCTATCTTTGTCGTTGGAGGTGTAAGGTATTTGCCGATAACGGCAGAAATGAAATCATATGAATTATTTTTCGGTCAGTGAGATCGCCCGAAGATGGGGCGTGTCGGAGCGTACGGTGCGCAACTGGTGCGCCGTAGGTAAGATTAAGGGGGCCTTCTTAACGGGCAAGACGTGGAATATCCCGGAGGATGCCGTGCGCCCGCGGCGCGGCAAGGAGAAACCCCACAGCGACAATCCGCTGCTCAACATCCTGAAAGAGCAGAAGGACATGCAGCTCCGGGGCGGCATCTACCACCGTGTTCAGATCGAGTTGACCTACAACTCCAACCATATCGAGGGCAGCCGGCTCACGCAGGAGCAGACTCGTCATATTTTCGAGACCAATACGCTGGGCGTTACGGATCAGGCGGTCAACGTTGATGATGTGATCGAGACTTCGAACCACTTCCGCTGCATCGACCTGGTAATCGACAAGGCTGCTTCCGGACGCCTGACCGAAACATTCGTCAAGGAGTTGCACCGCATTCTCAAGGCGGGTACCTCCGACAGTCGCCGCACGTGGTTCCGCGTCGGGGAGTATAAGAAACTTCCCAATGAGGTCGGGGGACAGGAAACCACGCCGCCCGAGCAGGTCGCAGCGCAAATGAAGGCGCTGCTTTCTCACTACAATGCCCTTACGAATAAAACTCTTGAAGACATCGTGGCGTTCCACCATGCTTTTGAGTGCATTCACCCCTTTCAGGACGGCAACGGCCGCGTGGGGCGGCTTATCATGTTCAAGGAGTGCCTTGCCAACCGCGTCGTGCCCTTCATCATCGACGAGGATCTCAAGCTGTTTTACTACCGGGGGCTGCACGAATGGGATCGAGCCCACGAATACCTGCTGGATACCTGCCGCACGGCTCAGGATAACTTTCGGGCGGTGATGCGGTATTTCAAAATTGAAATGTGAGATAATATAGATAATTATGGCAACTGACCAACCTGTACTGTACTTTCCGGTAAACGATAATCCACAATTAATGTTATTTATAACATTTTTACGTTTGAGTGCAGGTAAAAAATGGGGAGGGGCGAAACCGCCCCTCTTCTTATATTTTTCGCGCCTTCAGGAATGTGGATGATGTCACCCTGAAGAACAGTCCCCGTTCCCCGTTGTCTTCGACCATTTCGATCAGCAAAACCCTGTCGTTGGAGAAATTGAATTTGTCGAATTTATAGATCACGGTCATCGTCTTTTTGTACTCGATGGTGTGTGCCGGGACGTAACTGCCTGCCGGCGACAGATCTGTCCGGTCAAAGGACGTCATTCGGCCTTTCTTTTTTGTGACGATTGCGAAGCCGCAGTAGTTGTAGGTGTACGGCAGCTCGCTGTTATTGGTGATGTCCAATTTGAAATAAACGTAATTATCTCTGGTGTATATGCCCTTCAGGAAGACTTCCATTGCTTTGTCCGCAACTCCATTTTGGGCCACGATAAAATCCCGCTGCTTCAGGATTGATTCATATTCTCCGGTTTCTGGTAACACTGCGGCTTGAGTCAGCGTTTTATCTTCTGCTGGTTGTGATCGCAAAGAGGGCGAAGGCTCCTGCTCTGGCCCTAATGGCTTCTGTTCGTTGACGTAGATTCTGTCGGTGATGTCAATGATGTAGGCATTTTTCTCGCTCTTTTCCGTATAACATAGGTCGAGCATGTAGCAGCTCGTATCCTCTGTAATGATGGATAGGTTGGTACTCGGAAAGTCTGTCAGGCATTGGATATAGAGGATATTGTCATACTTGTCGAGGGCAAAGTAATTGGGATTGAATCCCCCGCGGATCTTGGCGATCTTATCCGGGAAGATAATTTGGCAGACTTTGTTTTGCTGGAGTGGTATTTGTTCGGGTTTTGCTCCATACCCCGATGTGGCCAAACAAACGAATAGGATGGCGAGAATATAATTTTTCATTACTTAAAAGTGTTATTTATAACATTTTTATTTCGGCAGGCCGGGCCGGAGAAAGACCTTTTGGTTGTCGAAGAATGATACATATGTTTCTTTGCGTGAGCGCCCCGCATTTGAAATGTCTCGGACGACGGAGCCGACCAGTCCGCCGGTTACTGTCGAGATCTTCCGGTCGATCGCCGACGCTGCGGCCGAGCTTGTGGCATCGCCCACGATCTTCTGGTTCTGGTCATTTTGGACTGGCAGTCCCGGGCTGCCGTCTTCAGAGTATCCGGAAAGCTCCAGAGAATATATTGCAGTACCGAATTTTATGGATTCGACAGTGACCTGTACCCGATTATTGTTTAGTGCGATCTGTGCATATATTATGGAATTTCGGGGAATGACCTGTCCGTTTGAAAGAATTACCGATGTGTCGATACGCAGTGCCAGCCTATTGCCGACCATTACGGTTTGCGGCCCGTGTATGAAGGCCGGAATCTCACTGGGTGATGCAATGGAGACTGCTGCATCGGAATTCGTGTTCATTGGATCTTGCAGATCCGAAAGGTTGAATCCTTCTTCCATTAGTTTCTTTTGTTGGGCAAGGATTTCATCTTTTGTCAGTGGACGCGATGGCTCGGTCTGGGACTCGTCTGTGGCCGTGGCATTGGGTTGATTTTGCGATTGTGAATTGTAGATCGCATCGAGTTCCTGCTGAATGGCAGTTTTCTCCATGGCGTTTCGTTCTGCGGCCGGAGTGTAACTCGTCGTTGTGCCGGGAACTTGTGAACTATGCGCAACAGGGGAATGTGTTTCTCCCTTTGGCGTTTCAGGAACAAATATGGCATCGAAAGATATTTTTACATCTTCAGGCACTGTCTTGCTCTGGCTATTTGCGAGTCTTTCCTGATAGAGTTTTTCATCGGTACCCCCTTGTGTCCGGGGTGTTTCAGCCACAATGTCAAATGCAATATCTTCAGATGCGACCCTCTCATCCGTACTTGTGTTCGACTGTATTGATAGTACTCCTCGGATTATAAGTCCGAATATCAGTATAAGCACAACGGCCATACCTAATAGTAAGATTATTTTTTGCTTATTACGATCGTACCATTTTTTGAATTTATCTGTCCTGCTGCTGTCCATCCTGTCGTAATTTTAGTGCGTAATTGGCCCGGGCAATGTATTGTCCTGTTTTAACATGAGCATGTCGCGGTCGCTTTTTACTCCAGCCGAAATTTCCGGCAAAGAAAGTGTTTATGGTGTAGATCACGATCACGAATAATATGTCGATAATGATGAAGAGCCTCCACATCGAGGAGGCCGCTGCACCAAGAATGCTTGTGACCAGTACTGCAAGCACAAGGAGAAATATCCCCAGCGGAAGTTTAAATACGGGGGGATAAACGCATAGTCTGCATCTGTATCGTGGTCTCTGGGGCATTTTAGAGTTTTTGCGTGATGAAATCTGCAATCGAAGAGGCAAACAACATTACTGAAAGGCCGATAATGAGATATCCCAGCTTTGTTATAACATCTTTCGTTTCTTTCTGGGATAACTCTTGACCGGACATAATACTTTTTGTGGCCGTACTCAACCCTATTTTGATTACAGCGATAAGGGCGATCAAGCCAGCCACGATTTGTACGCCATCTTTGATTACACCCTTTAGCTTTGTCGTGGCTGCTATGTCCTGTCCGCCGGCAGCCCACAGAAAGATTGGAATGAAAAGTAAGATTGGCAGTAAAACAATGATTTTCCGTTTCATAATGCTATTGTTTTAAATTAAAGTTTTTGAAGTCGATTTTCGTGATGGCGAGTGCATGCGGATTCTCCCTGGTTCTTTCTTTTGTTTCCTCGAGATAGAATGTGATGGAGACTTCGTAAATCTGCGGTTTACTATGTACTTCCGAGGTGATCGTTACCGTGAATATGGCGTCTACCGCCAGCGGATTCTCAGCGACACACTTCAAGTCGGTTATCTGCACGCTTTGGGAAATGTTGTATTGGCGCATGTTCGTAAACCAGTTGTCCTTGTCGAACCGCTGTTTGAGTGCGTATATCGACGAGTTTCCAAGGGCATAGGTGCTGCTTATGCGTTGCTCATAGGTGTATTTGTCGATGTCGAAGAACAGCATGATGAAGAGCCGTACATGTGCTTCTGCCTCGATCTTGCGGAACTCGGCGGCCCTAATCCGGGTCGCGATCGCTACGTCACCGTCCTGATTGAGTATGTAAGCCGAGGAGGTTGCCTGTAATATCCTCGTTTCAGTATGGATATACATCGCGGTCATTAATATTGCGCAGACTATGAGTATCGCGATGATACCTTTTCGATAGAAGCCGACAGCGTTGTCGAGCTGTGTCAGATGTTCAAAGATTTTCATGGTCTTTTATTCAAAGTATCGTCCGGATACTCCTTTTTTTTGTTTCAGATAAGTTTCCTTGAAGAATTGTCCGGATGTTACCGAACGACTCTTGAGTATTCCCCAAGTCATCGCGCCGACTGTCATGAACGAAGTGGTAATTTGTTGGGGAAGTTGAGCTGCGGCTTCAGAACCACCGACACAAAGAACCGTCAGCGTCGGAGCGCAGAGATAGGCCGCTCCGAAGGCGAATGCCATTAATGCTATTCCCAATTGCGCTACGGAAAGTGAATTGCTGGCGACATCGAAGAGCAAAAGATTCTGCAATATTTCGATGGCCGCGATGATGAAACTCATCATCGTTACCGTTATGTAACTTTGCCACCATGCGCCGATGGTCTTTTCTGCTCCGTATATAAAGGACAGGGCGACCGCAACGGGGAAAGTAATTCGTAGCAATGCCTTAATGATAAGTACAAAAAAGGTAATTATCAGCTTGCAGAATGCTCCGACGATGAGACATATATTTGCGAGCAATTTGACCAAGCCTCCTTTGATCAGACTCCAGAGAGATTCTTTTTTATTGTCCTCGTTGAAGTCCGAAGCATTGTCTATTTTTGCTCCATTATAGTTCCTTTTCGACACCCGGGCTTGGGCGCGTTTAACATTTCTTATGTCATTTTCACTCAGTGCGTACTCGCTTGCCTCAATGCGGCCGAGGCCATCGCTTTTGTCAATTGCGACCTGCATAGCATCTTGTCTGTTCGGATACAGATATTCAATGGCGGTTTCCCCAAAAAAATCAACCGCAGGTATTATGCAATAGCCGAATATGAGTATTAGGAATAGATGTACGCACCTCATTATCTCAGCTTGTAAATCTTTTCCGGTTTTTTCTCTGAGAGCGAATAATGCTCCGTTTACTATAAGGAAGAACATTAATCCCGCTCCGAGGACGCCATAATAACTGCCTACTTCTGAGGAGAGGAGCGTTAAAAAGTTTGAATTGAAGTAGGTTTCGAACTGTGTGGTGAACGAATTGATTATATTCGCGAGACCAGAAGTGAGTATTGGGTTCATTTTTTCCGATTTGTTAAATATTCATCGAGTTCGTACATCCCCAGCTCGTGTTGTTTGCGATTGACTGAACATATGAGATAGGTGTGGTAACTACAAATGATGCCATATGTATCGTCCATTTGTTTACGGACATCATCGAGATATCGCGCCATTTCAGTGAGTGTGGTTTGTGCGCCGGATTGCATACTATTGAGTAAGTCTTTCAGATCACCCATTGCCCCGTCCATGATATTATTTACGGACAGTTTCCCGTCTTGATCCGCTTGGCCGAAGACGACCTTATTCAGAACTGCCACATGGTAGCTGGCCTCTTCGTCTTCGAAATAAATGCTGTTGTCATATATATATTTTATGGTTTCGAGATACTCGATGTATATCTCGTGAGTTCGTGACGAGACCCGGTATAGTCTGTTCCCGGCGTTATAGACTTTGGCCAGAGAACTTGTGAGCTGTATTGATTGCTGGGTGATTTTCTTCAGGTCGGATATTTCCATTCCCGACGCTTCGGACAGGGCTTCCAATGCTCCGAGGTACGGAGTGAGGAATCCTATCAGAGCTGCTGCATCCTGCCCGAATTGCGCTTTTGTCGGGAGTGGGTGTAGTAGCACGCCGGCCAGAATGATGATGAGTATTTTTTTCATAGGCAAAAGTGTTATTTATAACATTTTTACATTACTTGTTTTGGGCATGGCAAAAGGCATTGATGGCCATCTGCACGTTGCCGTTATATTGGTCGATGTATTTCTTTATCGTGGCCTTGTGTTCTTTCGATGTCGTATAAAGGGCAAGTTCTTCCTGGGAAAGTTGCACGATATATTCTGTGGTATGTGCGCCTTGCCGGATACATATCGCGTGGTCGGATTTCTTCATCGACAGGATGATCTCCAGATCCCGGGAGGTGAGTGATAATTCTGATCGATATTTCTCGAGGTTAGACTCCTTGCCTTCGTGCGAGAGGAAGAACATGGTGTCGGAATTGTTGATGATCGCCTCGTGGTGTTCCGAGTGTATAATGTCGGGCACATCCTGGACGATCAGCCCGATGCCGCTGTCCTCTTTTCTGATCGTTTTGTACAGGTATTTGATGAAATCTCCGAAGTAGGGATCATCGAGGAGTTTCCATGCCTCGTCGAGCCAGAAGATTTTATATTTCGTGGGGGCTTCGGCCAATACTTTCTTGGCCATGAGCATAACCAGATAAAGTACAATTTTGTAGATTGATTTAACATTGGATACAGCTTTCAATTCGACAATGCACATGCGCAATTGGGGAGCGAGGTTGAGTGAATTGTTTTGGCTGTTCAACAAAAGCGACCATTCTCCTTCTTTGCTGTATTGATGCAATACGAGTTCGAAAGAATCGAAATCGAAATATTTGTCATTTAAAGTCCCTCGCTCGTGCTGCTGTATGATATACTTATAGAAGGAATCGAAATTGACGTACTCTGTTCGCTGTTCATAGCGGAGAGAGTAGAAATCGTACAATAGCTTTTTGATATATGCAGTTTTGCCGGGATCGTCTTTTAATCCGAGTCCATTGTTTTGATCCCATAACAGGAGTATCAGGCTTGTCAGCATTTCGAGTTCCGGAACCAATAGTTTTTCCGAATCGTTTTTCGGATCGACGAACGGAATCAGAAACGGGTTGAACGATAACTCCTCTCCCGTAGGCGTCATTCGCATATACCCGGATTTCTCTCCCATGAGATAGTGCAGCATTTCATAACTTTCCCCATCGTCGAGAATGAAGTTGAAATATTCGTCGGTTTGGACAAGGCCCGAGATCAATTTGTTTGCGGACACCGATTTCCCACTCCCCGATGGGCCGATAGCTGTAAAATTTCGATTAGAGATCTGTGAGTTTCGCATGGTCTCGTTGAAGATATCGACGACGACAGGTTTCCCATGTGTATCGTTCAGAACGATACCGTCTCGGGCTTGGGCATAATCGGCTTCGAGATTTGAAAAAACAGTGACTTCATCGAGAAAAGTCGGATACATGTCAAGCGGGAATTCAAGCCCCGAACAGCATCCGCCGATCGACGACATGAAGATATGCTCGAAGTCCAGTGATAGCCGTGTCGGGGCGATCTGCATTTTTTCCAGTGCGATGTCTAATTTATCCTCGATCGCGGTTTCTTCATTTTCAGGATAAATCAGGAAGGCATTGAAATGGTGATATACAGGGAGGCTTTCTCCCGTTTCTATGATCTCGGCCATCGTTTCGGCCGATGCAATGTGCGACGCGGCTGCCTTACCCAGAAAAGCAATGTTTCGGGTAAAGGTTTTCAGATGCTTTCTTATTGCAACGGGATCCTCCCGGCTTATGATGTTGTTTATTATTTTGTAGCATGGAACACTCCAGCACAGGGGCGATACCAGAGCGTTAAACCGTTGTGCATAGGGACTGCTGGTTGCATTGTTTCTCACTTTATCCCGAAGTGATTTGATGTGCGGATCTGCGAGAACTGCGATGCCGGCCATCTTGTAGTTTCCGAATTTTTGATCTTGAAACGAGAGGTCGAGGGCGCATCGTCCCTGCATGGAGAAGAAGTCCCGGAGGTATTCCAACCAGTCCTTGTCGTCCATGCGCCTTGGGGAGAATTGAGAGAGCGCAGCTCTGAAGCGTTTTATGACACTCACTATTTTGTCGATCGCCTCGTCCGAATAGTCGCTTTGTATCGAAATGCTTTTTTGTTTGGTTATGAACATGTATGATTTGTTCGAGAGCCACCGCTTCCCATTGTACATGCGGTTTACGGTTTTCGAGAGGTAGTTGTCGTAGTGCGGCAGATCCTGCGGTGCATAATAGATAATATCCTGTTGGTGGAAAGTGTATCCTTCGTCAAGATCTTTGATCGCAGCTTCCAATTGCGTATACAACCGCATTCCGTCCCCCGAGCCGTCGTCTCTGAAATCAGCCTTTGAGAGTGTGTCGTATTCGGGTAGTGTCAATATAAAGCCGACGGTTACGCTGCCATCTTTAGCTATGGCATAGCCGTCACCGATCCTGTATATGGGAATGATGTTTTCCAAGTTTGTCCGTGACATGACTTATTCTTCAAAAAGGTCGTGTGTGTTGAAATCTCGTTGGGGTAAAATCGTAGAGATCTCTTCTTCAGTGCCGGTGATCTGCTGGATGATCCTTTTGTCATGCTTTATATCATCATCCGAAGAATGCAGCGTTGAGTCGTAATCGACCGGGATCATCGCCAGAATTCTGTCCAGTTTCGATATTATTTCGTCTTCGGCCGGGGTGATTTCCTTGACGGCCATTTCAGGGATAGATTTGACTGGCTTTTTCCGATAGAAATATACTGCAATGTATAACAAAGTGAGGACGACGATTATCAGGGCGATCTCGATCAGAAAAGAGTATTTGATATATGTGTCCATTTTATTTTCTGTGCGGAGTGCGATTGGAGATAAGGTAGTCCTTCAGCATATTGTTGCTGTCGGTGAGCAGAGATTTAATCGCCGTATGAGTAGGGTTCAACGGCCCGTCAGGATTGAAAAAGAGTGCAAAAATGTTATTTATAACATTTGTAATAGGTATCTCCCCGAGAATAGCTATCGCTCGTATCCGGTGCAGGTATTCTTCGCAGATCGGGTACGCTGTACGCGAATTCTTGTAGTTCTGTCGGATGAGGATCTGCGTCGCGATTTTTTGCAGATCTAAAGCGGATTCGTAATCATTCTGATTCTCTCTCTCCAGTTTGGATATTGGTTCTGGGATAGACGCAGGTTTAGGCTCAGATGCTATTTCCTTCCCCATTGCGCTTTGGTCTTCTGTGGGGTCTTCTGGCACAATCAGCTCCGCAGATTCTGCCAGACCCTGTATACTCTGGTATTTGCGCCTACTTGCCATTTGTAATCTTGATTATTTCTGCCGCCATTTCTTGTAAATAGGGTTTGACCACGGAGTAGGTGCCGAGGTTAAGGTTGACCTTGAGGGATGCAGGAATGACCGTGTTACAGTCGTTCAGGGGAGAGTAGGGAATCCTCGCTTGTAGGAATGGGATTCCGTAGTCGTTGAAGAGGCGCTTTTCTGTGGAATTTGTTTTCCGGAGCCGGGATACCTCGAACTTATTCCAAAGAATATATTTCGACTGAAAGTCGATCGGAAGTCCTTGCAGGGTTTTTAAAAAACATTCTGTACCCAGTACATCACTCGGGTTAATCGAGGTGGGGATGAAGATGTGTTGTACTAATTGCAGAAATGCGCCGGTACCATCTTGTGTCAGGGTTCCGGGGAAGTCGATAAAAACATAGTCATATTCCTGATACTGTATATTCTCCAACGCTCTGGATATTTGTGTGTCGTTTCCCAGATCGACATATTGCATTTTGTAGGTTTTGAATCCTGCGTCGATGAGCAATGCGTAGCGGCGCTGAAACTGGCCGATCTCGGTCTTTTGTCCGAGATCCATCGCCAAGAACTCCGGAGAGGTTTCTTTGTATGACAGTTGCTCTATATCTCGTTTCCGCTTTGCCGTATTGGTTTGTTGGGGGTCGATATCGACGACCAGAACGTTAACTTGTTTGCCTGAGTGCAGCAGGTGCCACAGGATTATTTCGTTGGGTAAGATGTTGGTAAGGACGGATTTTCCCGCACCACCCTTTTGCGTCATGAACGCGCATATTTTACTGTCGGTTGCCATCTCTCGGGGATTATCTTCTGAGCAAAATTATCGTGTCATTTTTTGCGAATGAAATTATACATCGTTTTTGAGGCGAATTCTACATGTGTTTTCGGGATTTATTTAATGGATTAATTAGCTTAATAATTAATTAGTTAAATAATGAATTCAATAATTCGTGTATTAATGCGCGAGATCGTTGGAAAGGCAGTATTATTTGGTTATCGTAGTGACGGACAGCTACTTTTGCTTTTGGGGTCGAAAGAAGTAGCAAGATGTGAGTTTGTCGGACAAACTCTCACAACAACCTGCTCCGCAGCCTGTTGCATCTTGCGTCAATGCTCCGGAAGCGGTGCATTTGACGAAAATTTGCCCTTCGGTTAATTTTGAATTAGGAATATGGATGATAAAAGAAACCATAGAATTTACTGCCGTTTGACATCTGCCGAATATGGTCGGTTTAAGACGGAGGTCAGAAAGACGTATCTGTCGGATTCCGAATATATCCGTCGCAAGTTGCTTCATCCCCAAATGCGTATCCGCAGCAGGGAGGAAACGGATCTGTTGAATTTCGTTATCGGATCACTGTCGCAGGTCAATAACAATATCAACCAGATTGCGCGGGTTATGAATGCCTTGAAGGGAAGCGGGGCTGTTGTGATCGGCAGCGTCGCTCAGAGGCAGCTCAACCAAGTCGAGGCCATATTGAAGGAGTGGAATACGTTTGACGGCCGCCTCCGGCAAAGTCTGAAGTCGAAATGATTATTAAGATTATACGGAAGCCTCCGAAACTGGGCAATAGGGGAACCCGGGCGCGGGGCTTCGCAGCTTTGCTCCATTATCATGATCGACATGAAAGCGAGCTATGCCATACGGAGAATATTATTGGCAATACTTCGGTTGAACTTGCCCAGTACTTTATGGATGTTTCTACACGAAGCTCGTCCCGGGTCAAAGATCCGGTTTTTCATGCCGTTGTCAGTTTTGCCTACAATGAAGTAGATCCTGCGCCAGAGGTGATTGAGGCAATGGCCCGACAGTATCTTCAAAAAATGGGATATGCAAATCAACCTTGGGTAATTTATCGTCACACGGATAAACAGCATATTCATTATCATATTATCTCCAGTCGGGTTGATGTTCGAAGTGGGAAAGCTATTTCGAGTAGTTACGAGGGATTACGGACGAAGACCGTGCTGGAACAGCTTGCGCCATTATTCGGATATCAGGTAGGCAAAGGAGCGGATAAACGTCAGCAACAAAATCAGGGATTGGTCAGCGAGATAGATCAAGTAGTCCAAAAAGTCCTGCTTGAAGATCAACCATACAGCATGTATCGGTTTTGCCAAGCGTGCGAAAAACGAGGACTGAAGGTAAAGAAATTGTCTCGAGGATATGTTATCTCGCAGGGTAACTCTTATCCTGTTGCCCTGTCAAAATTACCTGTTTTCGCAGAGCGCAGGTTATCGTATATTTTAAGAGCAGTCAAGCAGGAACGAATCCGTGAAATGCGGTATATCCGGAAATGCCTGTACATGGTTCTCCGGAATATGCCTCAGATTGATATGCAGTCCGATATGGCGGCTGAATTGTTTGGAGACAAGCTATTGAATCAGTTGGCGCAATACAATATAAATGTTATTTATAACAGAAATAGCGCCGGAATAGTCGGAATTTCTTTTGGCCGGCCGGACTTGACTTTCAAGGGGAGCGAGCTGAAGCTGTCATGGGAAACGATCCTACATTATGTTCGGAGCAAGAGGGGGGTATCTGCAAAGAAGAAACCTATCCTTCAAACAACTGTCCGGCCGCAGGCAGCACACCTCCAGACGCTCGTACAGGGAGCCGCAGTTGGGAAGAAAATAGCTGAAGACGAAGAGGAAAAAAAGCGTCGCGGACAAGCCGAGCAGGAAATATAATTCATGGTTTATGCTATTATGCTGATATATAGATATATGCCAGCTCTAAAATATTATAGTATTTAATATAAATAATTTATATTATTTGAATAATTGAAATTATTTGAAATAATCTGTTTATATTTGCTGAGAAGGCATAATCACAAAACACGAAATAACAATGGAAGCATCACAGACTTTTAAAGACAAGAGAAGCCGGCTGACAAAAGAACAAAGAGAGCGGGTTACTCCGGAACTGGTAGAGGAGATCATGGAAAAGCATGTGTTACCTGAACATTGGCCGTCGTTTCGAAGACGGCATAAAGCCGAGTTCCGGAAAATCGCCGAAGGCTACGTTTCTCAGTGTATGACTTTTTCAGCCAAAGATACAAAGAGGCCTTATAAAGCACGGATCAAAGGGTTGTTGGTGAGTGAGGTAAATGGTGAGGAAAGGATCTCCTTTGATTTTCTGTTTGCCCAGCGGAAATTGGTCATTCCGAATCGTATGCAGATCAAGAACGGTCAGGATGCAATCAATATATCCGACGAGCAGATTGAAAAGTTGAAGGCCGGAGCCTTCCTTGATGAGCTTTTAGTTTCAGAGAAGGGGGCAAAGTTTTTCGCCGAGGTCGATACCGAACTTAACCGTCTTGCTATTGCTGAAGCGACGTATGTTCGTGCCCCGAAGACGCTGCACGGTTCAATTCTTACCCCGGAACAGAGCAATGCCATTATGAGCGGAAAGTCTATGGAGTACGAACGTGAAAACCCCAACGATAAATCGCAGGTATTCGTTCTCAAAGCCCGTTACAGTCCGATTTATTATACGATCAGGTCGGAGTCGGTTCTCGATAAGGATGGGAAGCCTCTTGTTCGGAGTGTATCCGTATCTGTGGAACCGAGTCAAACACTCCAGTCGGTAGAAGAGACGGTTAAGATGTCTGCTCAAAAAACGAAAAAACGGGTTAGCCAACAGAGGCAAATTTAAAATTGGAAATAACCACGGAATGTATGATAACGTATAGTGATTACCAAAAAGGGGATAGCGCAGAGGATAAAGGATGTATAATGATAAATGAATTCCCGCTGGGGCAATCGCAGTATATAGCTATTACCGTTGCCACAAGCAAGACATTCAAATCAATAAAAGGTGCTGAAAAATATATGCTAAGTCTTGGATATGTAAAACTGGGTGTTAAGAAAGTAGGGGAACATCCCAGTAATACTTTGGCTAATATAGAAAAAAGGGTTCAAACATCTATTCATGAGCAAAAGGATAATAGATCTATTCAAAATAAAATGAAGTTATGAATGTGTATATCAGTGGTAAGATCAGCGGAAAAAACCAGCAAGAAGCAGAGGCTGATTTTGGGAAATATGCAGAAATCATCCAGGCCGCCGGCCATACTCCCGTGAATCCGATGAAGAACGGCCTGCCTTTCGATGCTCCATGGGAAGATCATATGGAACGCGACCTTGAAATGTTACGCGCGAGTGATGCTATCTGTTTATTGCCGGATTGGGTCGAGAGCTGCGGAGCGAAGATCGAGTTGCACCAGGCACTCGAGATCAGGATGCCGGTTCTCAATGACTCGAATCTTCGTCTGTACCTCGAACAAGCCAATCATCAGGGAGTTCAACAAGAAGATTCCCGTAGTAAGATTTTGCGCAATATAGAGAGGAGCTACCAAATGCAACAAAGGACGATAAAAGATCCGTCACAGAAACATAACCTTTAAATGAGCAATTATGAAAATTGTCCTTGGAGAAGCGAAAGAAGAGTATGATACCGATGTGCAGATGGCCGTTACACGTCAGTTAATTCTTCGTGTTAATACAGAAATAAAACCGGAGGAAGCCTATGTGGTTTCGGAAATAACCTATTCCCGACGTACGGGCTATTCGTATACGCTGATAAATACTCAAACAAAAGAGAGACGTACGACAAATTTAATTCGACCTCTTAGTAAACGGTTTGGTGTGGGATTTTATAAAGATGATGTACGTATGATGTTAATGCCGGAACCCGAGTTCAAAAGATTATGTGAAGGGGCGCAAAACATAGTCAAGAAAGAGGAAGTGAAAAAAGATAAAACACGGTATCAGCTATCAAATGATTATCAAGGCTCCAGATACGATTCCAAGCTCACAACTAAAGAAATTGCAATTAAGATCCGTGCATATTGCAAAATTCAGTATCCGGACTATAAATTTTCTGTACGTGTGGATCGTTCTGAAATAAATGTCAAGATTCTTTCAGGCCCCCAAGAGATCCGGGCAGGAAAGGGACTTGCTAAGGGAAACTGGCAAACAATCGGGATTACGGACTTTTATAGGGACTGGTTATCTGATGGAGCTTATAAAATGTTATACGATATAACGCAGTATGCTAAGTCATACAATCGCTCTAATACTGATATTCAAAATGATTACTTTGACGAAAATTTTTATTTTCGATTGGATATTGGTGCTTGGGATCGGCCATATACTGTAACGCCTGAAATAAAGCCGCAGACCGGGATAACAAAGTCTGGTACTTTACAGAAAATCGAGTCTCGGATCGTATCTCAGCAGGAAGCGAATCATCGATCAGGCCCGGAAAAAACCATTTAAATATACAATGTATGTATGCACACTTTGAGGGCACATCGCAGGAACTTGCCGACCTGCAAAACGATGTGAGTGCTGCGAAAACTGCACTTGAATTACATAGAGAATTCAATATCCAGTACGCAAATGTTGCCGCTCACCGGAATCCGACCTTCCCAATGTATGAATACCTGATGGAAAAGTATGAGGCTCTCAATAAGCAGCGAATTGCCGAGGGGATAGAGCCTTTGAAGCTATCTGCTCTTGAGGCCCGTTATCAAGAATTGAAATCGGGATCTTTATCTACTTCGGAATCATTGGCATTCATTGAGCGATGTTTAAAGACGTCGGAAGTCGGACGTCAGTCCAATCAGAATAAGAATAACTCAATTCCAGCAAAGGGGAGAACCTGCATCGATTGAGTTGCTGTCTGAACTTGGGAAAATGTTATAAATAACACGGAAAGCTATGGCAACAATAAACTTCAGGATCGAAGCCCCTATTACAAAATATGAGACTCGATTATCAGTCGTTGAAAACCGGTTGGTATCGCTTATCAAGGATTTCATTCGGGATGCTGGACAGATTCAAGGCTTGTCGGTCGGCATGAGTCATGTCGAATTTGCAAATGGAGCGTATTTTACCAATGTGTCGATTAAGAACGAGTGGTATGAATCTGCGCGGGGATTGAAAAAATTGGCACGGAAATATGATCCGAATTATGATAAGCGTGCGCATCAGGCATTTCCTGCTATGTATGCCACCGACTTATCTTCGTTGGGTGAAGAAATTGTGCGGCACTTCCAAAAAAGCTGTGACCAGTTGATCGTTGAGCAGTATGCGTATGCACCCATTATCAAGAATGAAATAGGATCGCTGCACACAAAGTTAGAAAAGGATGTGTCGATACGGAATATCAATGAAGGCAGCTCTTTATTTTTTGTCTGTCGGGAAATAGACGGGAAGGAGAAAGTCGGGATTGTAGATAGATACGGACGAACCCGTATCCCACTGAAATATGACGATCTGAAGGAAATAATAAACGGTTATTACTTAGCTAAAGTTGCTGGGAAATTTGGCGTTGTTACGCTTTCAAACAAAGTTATTGTACCTCTGAAATGTTTTAAGCTGCATGTATATCCACTTCAATTTTCCGGGAAATTATTGCATAATAACTACCTGCTTGTGGCAGGGAAAGAGACGAGTGATGGAATTCGTTACGGAGCAGTCAACCTCAAAGAGGAGGTGAAAATACCGTTTGAGTTTGAAAGTTTAGAAGTGCAGTATAACAGGGATCGACGCTTTGTCAGATATGGATTCATGGTTGCGCAGAAAGATGGCAAGTATGGGATGATAGATAAGGAAGGAAGTGTTATAATTCCTTTCGAGTATGACCATCTTGGCCAAAAAGGATATTCCAGACAATATTATGAGTTTGGAGACGGATATTTGGGGGCGGTCAAGGATAATAAATTTGGGGTTGTCGATGTAAACAATAACGTCGTAATCCCATTCGATCGTTCAAAAGACACTCTTCTCGACATGGTTTATCCTAATGTCTATTTTCTACGTCGTCCGACGGATAAAACTCCTGAGCAGCGAATCGCTGATTTAGCTGAACTTGAGAAAGGACTTATTAAACAGGATTGGGAATGCTATAAGAAGGGTTGCTTGTCTGGGAGCTATATGCGGGAACAATTGGATAAACTGAGAATACTATATTGCAATATTGACGATCGGGATGCCGGCAAAGCAAATGAACTATGGGATAAATACTCCCGAAATGGATTATTCCGTATTCCAGACTTATTTGAAGATAGTAATGGCAATCTATGGCGAACACGGGGCTATATGACGGAGATTGCTCACTTGGAAAAACCAAGTGCCGATAATGCGGTTGGAGTTTTCCTGTCTCCCCGCAAGCGTATGCAGCGGATAGAAAAGGAACTTCGGGATATAGAGAATCAAGAAATAATGGGGGTGCATTACGGGGAGTTTCCTCCGGAACGGGTCGATGCTGAGATAAGTGCAAAATTGCTCGAGAACGACAGAAGAATTGAAGAGCTGCACGATTCTTACAGGGAGATCAGAGCAAATTATCGCAAGTACAGAGCGCGTGGCTCTGAGCAGCAAGACCGAGGCGGCCTATCGAAGACTTTGCAAGTTGTCGAAGGGCAAATCCATGTCAAACGTAGCAAAGCCGAACATGTCCATAATGATAACGCGAACATATTGGCAAAGTGACGACGGTGACTGACCAGTGCAGACCTGAAAATTAAAAATATTATAAATAACACGAAAAGCTATGGCGACCGTAAACTTTATGCTAACCTCTCCTATCGCCGTGGACGGTGATATGGATGTAGCCGAAACAAAAATGGTCATGAGAGTTAACGAACTCTTTCAGGAACTTCAGCGGATACCGGGAGTTTATGTGGCTATGAGCGACATTGGATATGCCGATGGGACGGATTATTATGCCATTGTATCGGTGAAAAATCCATGGTATGCGTCTGCCGCGCGGCTTCGGAAAGTTGCGGAACGATTCGATCCCCAATATAGGGATCGTGCGTATGACGATGTGGAATACATGAAGTATCAGACTGCTTTGTCTGGGCTGGAGCAAGTGGAAATATCTGAATTCCGTAAAAAATGTAATGAGTGGATTATCCATGGGCGTCATCGAATTGAGAATGCACTCGGTGTTGAGTTCGTGCGATTGCCGGTAGGGACACATATAGATTACTATAATCAACATAATTCCCTGTTCCGAATACGAGTTCAGCAATTTAACGGAGAGCTGAAGGCTGGGTACATAGACAAATATGGCATGCCGGTAGTGAAAGCGGTCTATGATGAGATTACTGCACCGGACTATAAAGGGATATGTTGTGCGAGCTTTCTGGGAAAAAAGGGTCTTGTCGCAACCGGAGACCGGCAACTTATACCGTTTGTGTATAACGAAATAAAAGGGGCGAACCTTGACTTGTTGAGAAACCCGCAGAGCCTCGATAAAGAGGTAGAAAAGAGTATTTCGATATTTTCAGAAAATGGACACATTCTTGCGGAAAAAGCGACTGATGCCGGGCAGCGCTGGGGGGTTATTGACCGAGATAACAAAGTTGTTATTCCCTTTGAGTTTGAAGCCTTGACCGAGGTTTATGCCGATGATACACGCTATGCCAAATATGGACTTCTCATTGCCGAAAGAGACGGGAAGTTCGGTATGGTCGATAAAGATGGAAGCGTGGCTGTCCCGTTTGAATATGATTATCTCGGATTACATGATCGTGATAATCCTCAATTGGGGCGAGTCGATGATGGCTACCTGTTTGCCTACAAAGATGGAAAAGTCGGAATTATTGATGTAAACCATAGAATTGCTGTTCCTTTCCGATATTCTCCCGAAGAAATATATCAGTTCGAGTATCCTCAAATTAGATTTTCAGTCCGTCCTGTGAGTAAAAATGAGATCGAATGCCAGGCTGATCTGTCTCGATTGGAAGAATTATGCAAGCGCCAGAATTGGACATATGAATGGTCTGCGGTTATTCAGGTGCGGCAAGATGGTGCGGACAGTATGAATAAGCTTGTTCAGCATTTTAAGAAAATCTCTGAATCGAGTTTGCCGGAAGCGATAGCTATTTGGGAAAAACATGCTCTTGGTAGGTTTCCAGTCCCGTCTATTGAATTGTCCGAGGAAGAACAGAAGGTATTTCGATTGGACACACCCCGGGAGAGTGATATATACCTTCGGCCCGAAGAAAGAACAGGAGTATACATTCCCCCACAGGAACGGGTCGACTCGCTTATCGAGAAGATTCGGGATGCGGAGGCGGTACGTTCCGAGATATCACATTATTCATATCATGATATGTGTGTCGCTGCTTTAGAGGAAGGTTTTTTTGAACCGGACGGAGGAGAGTATAAACGAAATAAGGAGCGTCAACTGGCCGAGATTGGACGTGAAATAGATGCCTTGTATGAGCAGTTGGATCGTGCGGAAGCAAATGTCCGGAAGTTTGCTCCTCCCCTTGAGAGGCGGAAAGACATATTGGCTCCGACGACCACTCTGTATAATATTGAGCAGGGGATAAAAGAGAAAATGTCAAAACCCCGATCATCCCCAACCTGCGAACAGAAGATGTAAAAGTGTAGTCTTTAAAATACTCCTGATCCCATGAAAGTTTTAATCTCGATTAACCAAAAAGGGTCGTGTTGGAAAATTTTTGCCATCCAATCGTGGGAAGGTTCACATGGGGAGACGATTACTTGAACGATCATAGCTGTGAGCATTTTATACGAGAGATTAAGCAACATATTCATAATTTTTTGCATCGAAAAATTTAATAAACCATGATTGATTATAAAGAAGCGAAGAAATACCTTCTTCCAACATTATTGGATTATGGCTTCAAGGAGCGTAAAGACAAATCGTGTAAATCATGTCTTGTCTTCTCGGACGGCTCGGAAACACTTTTGGTGTATCGCAACCAGAGAGGAATCTACGATCATTATGTCAATAAAAGTGCGTCTGACGATTATGGGGATGCCGTTCACTTCATTATGAAGCGGGTACTCAATAAAACGACCAATCTGTCCGCAGAAGATTTTTGCAAAGTGGAGGCTGAGTTGTCACGGATTGCCGGGCTTGGTGTAATTAAAGATGTTATAAATAACACATCTACGATACAGGAAAAGCAACCGTTCGATATTTCAAAGTATACGGTAGAGCGCCTCGATCTCGCGGCTGTTCCCGGGGCATGCCGGCGGTTTTTCGAGCAGCGCCATATTGATCCCGGGCAACTGGCTCCGTTCAAGTCCGTGATAGGTATCCTTGTTA
>ERZ832522.1478-NODE-1478-length-31436-cov-15.278704_pt1 | contig 31436 bp, 26 predicted proteins | sample MGYA00519951_ERZ832522 | MGnify/ENA primary metagenome ERZ832522 (study PRJEB31850, sample SAMEA3708728) | human gut metagenome | biome: human gut; feature: human-associated habitat; material: faeces | place: China | collected 2014 ... | reverse complement strand
CATCCGGTGCTTCGTCAACGGCGAAAAGCGGCAGGACTCCAACACCGGCCTGCAAATTTTTGACATTGACCATGTCATTGCCGAACTTTCGCAGGGCATGACCCTCAAGGCCGGTACCATCATCGCCACCGGTACTCCGGCGGGCGTCGGCATGGGCATGGAGCCGCCCTGCTTCCTCAAACCGGGCGACGAAGTTCGCTGCGAGATCGAGGGCATCGGCACCCTGACGAACACAGTCCGCTGAGCAAATCTTATTCCGTTTTGTATTATTTCGCTCGATTTCTACTCATTCGATGTATTTTCGCACAAGACGGTTCTTTGTTCACGAATAATTCATATTAAATTCATATTCCGTTCATGCATCTTCGGTATATGTATGGCATCAAAGGCGCGGTGCGCGCCGAAAACCCCTGACAGCACACTCCATATCGCCGCTCTCCCGGGCGGCTGAGGAAAGGAATCGGAAGAATATGAAAATTGGTTTTTGGGAACTCGTGGTCATCGTGGTCATCGCGTTCGTCTTCATCGGCCCCGACCAGCTGCCCGTCTACGCAAAGAAGCTGGGCAAGATGCTGCGCGAGCTGAAGAAGTACACCGGCGCTGCCTCCGAGGAGATCCAGAAGAACGTCGTGGAACCTCTGAACGAGATCCAGGCCCCCCTCAAGGAAGCCGTTGCCCCCCTGACCGACATCAAGAAGGACATCGACAACAGCGTGAAGGACGTCACCAAGAGCTTCACCGGCATCGGCAAGACCAGCAAGGAAGAGGCCGCCAAGGCCGAACAGGCTGAGGAAGTCACCGAGCTGGAAGAAGTCGAGGAGCTGCCCGAGGAGACTCCTGCCGAGGCTCCCGCAGCCGAAGCTCCCAAGGCAGAGGAGACCCCTGCTGCTGAGCCTGTGAAGGCCGAGGAAAAGACCGACGCCCCCGCAGAGGCAGCACCCGTGGCCGAAGAAGCCGCCCCCGCTGCCGAAGCCGCACCTGCCGAAGAGGCAAAGGCTTAATCCCCACACCGATGCACCCGCGCCCGCGGTTGCCTTATACATTGTAATCAGCCCGCCTCGCGGCGCGGCAAAGTAAAAAGGAGATCATTATTATGCGTATTGGTACTAACGAGCTGCTTATCATCCTGGTCGTCGTCCTGCTTATCTTTGGACCCAAGAACCTGCCGAAGCTGGGCAAGATGTTCGGCAAGACCATGAACAACTTCAAGAAGGGCATGGAGGAGTCCGAAGAGGAGGACGCGACCACTGCCAAGGCCGAGACCAAGACTGAGAAGAAGGACGACGAGGAGTAATCTGTGGCTACGAACGTAAAGCGCAAAAAGAAAGCCGAAGTCATGCCTGACGACGGCAACATGACGCTGACGGGCCACCTGAAAGAGCTGCGCAACCGGCTGATCGTCTGCGCCGTGGTGTTCGTGGCGGCGGTCGTGGTCACGCTGGCTTACGCCGACCGCCTCATCGACCTGCTGACCGCCATGGGCCAGGGTTTCTACACCTTCGTGTCCATCGCCCCGCAGGAAAAGCTGATGCAGTATTTCCGCGTCTCCATTCTGGCAGGCGTGGTGGTCACTGTGCCGGTGGCGTTCTACCACATCTATGCATTTGCAAGGCCGGGTCTGAAACGGAGCGAGAGCACCTTCTTCAAGCTGGTCATGCTGCTGGGCCTTATCCTGTTCTGCGTGGGCGTGCTGTTCGCCTACAAGCTCATGATGCCCTTCATGCTGCGTTTCCTCAGCACCGGCATCGAGGGTGCCGAGTACATCCAGACCACCACCAGTATCGAGAGCTATGTCAACCTCTGCTTGACCATGTTCATCATTTTTGGCTGCGTGTTTGAGATGCCTCTGATCACCATCATCCTGTCCAAGATGGGCATTATCAACCCGCAGCTGCTCAAGCAGGTGCGCGGCGTTGCCATCGTGATCATCTTCTTCATCGCGGCCGTTGTCACCCCGCCGGATATCGTGTCTCAGTGCATGGTGGCCGGCCCCATGGTGCTGCTGTACTTCATCAGCATTCTCCTGAGCGGTATCTTCTATAAGCCGAAAGAGGACGATGATGACGAAGATGACGAGGATGAGGACGAAGAGTAAGCTCTGACTTCAGGTTTTCTGTTTTATCATTGCAAAAGCAAAGGCTGCTGCGCCATTTGGTACAGCAGCCTTTTTGTATGTGGAAAATGCTTCCGGTGCAGAGCGTAATCGCGTGGGGCCGTGGCCAGCAGACGCTGGGTGCCACAACTCGTCCAAAGCGAACGCGGCGGCAATTCCAAATCGTTGCTGCTCAGTCTATACAAGCCACCCGCCCTGTGCTAGAATGAAACCAACAAATCAAAGGCGGTGAGACCATGCACCCACTCCCGGAATATCCTCGCCCGGCTATGCGCCGGGACAGCTATGAGAACCTGAACGGCCTGTGGAAGTACGCCATTACTCAGACAGCAGAATACCCCGCTGCGTGGGACGGCAGCATTCTGGTGCCCTACTCTCCGGAAACAAAGGCCTCCGGCGTGGGCCGCACCCTGCAGCCCGGCCAGTGGCTGCACTACCACTGCACCTTTGCTCCCCCTCCGGGAGAAGGGGGGCGGGTGCTTCTGCACTTCGGCGCGGTGGACGATGCCTGTGCGGTGCAGGTGAACGGCCATCTGGTGGGTGGCCATCGGGGCGGCTACTGGCCCTTCACACTGGATGTCACCGCCCAGCTCAACGATACGGGCCGCAACAGCCTGTGGGTGGCCGTGCAGGACCCCACGGACAGCGGCACGCAGGCACGGGGCAAGCAGACCCTGAAGCCCGGCGGCATGTTCTATCCGGCCCAGAGCGGCATCTGGCAGACGGTCTGGATGGAGCGTGTGCCGGAAAACTACATCCAGTCGCTCACGGTCACGCCGGACTACGATGCCCGCACCGTGACCGTGAAAGCCCATACTTCCATGCCCGGAGGTGCAGTGAACCTGTGGGCCGTGGTGCGGGCCGGGGGCGTGACCATTGCCGAGGACTGGGGCAGCGACGAAGCGGACCGGGACGGCGAGGTGACGCTGAACATCCCGGAGGAACATTTCTTTCCGTGGAGCCCGGATACCCCGTTTTTGTATGACCTGACCGTGGGCACCACGCAGGGAGGGGAGGAGCAGTTCGACACCGTGCACAGCTACTTTGCCCTGCGCAAGTGGAGCTGTGAGCCGGATGCGCGGGGCGTGCTGCGCTTCTGCCTGAACGGAAAGCCCATCCTGCTCAACGGCCTGCTGGACCAGGGCTACTGGCCGCAGGGCCTGTATACCCCGCCTTCCGATGCGGCGGTGGAGCGGGAGCTGAGCGAGGTGAAAGCGCTGGGATTCAACCTGCTGCGCAAGCACGCCAAGATCGAGCCGCAGCGCTGGTACTACCACTGCGACAGGCTGGGCCTTGTGGTCTGGCAGGACATGGTGAACGGCGGCAGCAGATACAACCTGTGGTTCGTCACCTACCTGACCAATGTGCTGCAGCCCCTTGTGCGCCGCCTGCCCGACGCAGAGCCACTCTGGGGCCTGCTGAGCCGCGGAAAAGCATCCAGCCGGGAAACATACCGCAAAGAGCTGCAAGCCACCGTGGAAGCCCTGCGCTGCCATCCGTGCATCGGCTGCTGGGTACCCTTCAACGAAGGCTGGGGCCAGTTTGATGCGGCCAGGGCAGTGCAGGCCATCCGAACGCTGGACGATACCCGCCTTGTGGACGAGGCCAGCGGTTGGTATGATCAGGGCGGCGGAGATGTGTGCTCCATCCACAACTATTTCTATCCGCTGCATGTAAAGCCCGGAAAGCGCACTGTGGCCCTGAGTGAATACGGCGGCATTGCATGGCCCATGCCGGGGCACGAAGCACCGGGCAAAACCTACGGCTACGGCACGGCCAAGAGCCGCGCAGACCTGACCGCCCGCTGCAAAAAGCTGCAATTGGGCACGGGACTGCCGCAGCTCAAAAAAGGACTCTCGGCGCTGGTGTACACCCAGCTGACGGATGTGGAAGATGAGGTGAACGGTCTGTTCACCTATGACCGGGCCGAGATCAAGCCGGATGCCAATGCCGTCCGCTCGGTGAATGCTGCCCTTGCCGCAGAGTTTGCAAAAGTGACGCGGTGAAAGAAAAAACTCCCTCAGTCATCGCGCAGCGATGACTGAGGGAGTTTTATGTTACAGCAGCTCTCAGCTGTTGGCGCTGTTGTTCACGATCTTTTTGGCGGGCAGTTTGTTCATGGCAGAGCTGTCCAGATCGTGTGCCAGCTCTGCACCGCCTGCGGCCAGTGCGTCGTCCAGCTCGCCGCCCTTCATATCGCTCAGGATCTGGCTGCGCAGGTCGTCCAGCGAGGAAACGCTCAGCGGGTCTACACGCACCATCAGGAGCAGGGTGGAGCCGTTGATCTGCACAGCAGCGGCTTCGCCGTAGGAAAGGCTGCGCAGAGCATCGGCTGCGCCATCCTGCGTAAAGGCCGAAGCAACATCGCTCTCGGTCAGCAGCTCGGTCTGGACGCTGGCGCTGTCGTCGGAAGTTTCGCTGTCCAGCACAGCGTAGATGTCCGGCAGGGCATTCTGTGCGGCCTCATGCAGGGCACTCACCTGATCCGAGACCGTCTCGCCGCCTGCGGCGTTGACGCTGTCGGCAGCGGCCTGTGCCAGCTTGAGCATCTCGGCCTTCTGGTCATCGTCCGCAAAGGCGTAGGTGCTGGTATTGTACAGCGGGATGCTGATGTAGCAGATCTCATACATGCTGTCGTCCAGATGGCTGGTCAGCTCGTCGTCCTCCACCGGGGTCTCGCCGTCCGGGCCGTAGACCATATCCAGCAGGGCGGTGTGCTCCACCTGCAGACGTTCATATGCCTTGACGGTCTCCAGACCAATGCCGTTGGCGGTGTAGGTGTCGCCGTACTGGTCCATCATCTGCTGGGCATAACGGTCGGCAGTGGAAAGCTGATCTGCAGTCAGCTCACCGCCCAGTGCCTTGAAGCGGGCATCCACAGCGGCCAGCGTTTCCAGTGTTTCCTGCGTTTTCTGGGCCACGTAGTCGCTGACCACAGCGGTCTCGCCGCTGTCGGAGTCGGTGGTGATGGTCTCCTTCAGGAAGGCTTTTACGTCGGTGGTGTCCTGATCGGTGCCGGCAAGCTGGGCGGCCTGCTGGTAAGCACCGTACTGTGCCAGCAGATACATGCCGGAGGTGATCTCAAAATCACCGATGCTGCCCACGGTGTCCGGGGCGGAAATGGTGCAGCCCACAAGGCTGAACACCAGTGCAAGTGCGCAGATCAGCGCGAGAAGTTTCTTTTTCATGGCAATGCTCCTATGATGTTTATTTTTGCTCGGCGGAGGCAAAGATCTCTGCCATCGCCTTGAGGATGCTTTGCAGCAGCTCCAGCGGCTTTTCGTCGGGCTGCAGCGTGACCGAGAGATAGGGCCGGTTGCCTGCACCGGCGGTGACGCGGCCATTGAAGGCCACCAGCAGGCCCCGGATCATGGGCAGCTCCAGACTTTCCAGCTGCAGGGTGAGGGTGTCCTTTTTCTGGGTCACTTCGGTCACGCCCACAGCGGAAGCCTGCACGCGTACCAGCGACACGTTCACCAGATCGCTCACCGAGGGCGGCGGGTCTCCGTAGCGGTCGATGAGCTCGTCCAGCACATCGGCGGCATCCTCTGCCGTCTGGATGGCGGCAATGCGCTTATAAGCTTCAATGCGGCCCGGGCCGTCTGCGATATATTTCTCCGGGATGAAGGCATCCACCCGCAGGTCCACAAGGCATTCGCTCTTGTCCCGCCGGACAGGTTCGCCCTTGGCCCGGGCGATGGCCTGCCCCAGCATCTTCACGTAGAGGTCGTAGCCCACGGCCTCCATGTGGCCGTGCTGGCTGTGGCCCAGAAGACTGCCTGCACCGCGAATTTGCAGATCCCGCATGGCGATGCGGAAGCCGGAGCCGAACTTTGTAAATTCACGGATGGCGGAAAGCCGCTTTGCCGCAATTTCAGAGAGCACCTTTCCCCGCGTGAAGGTGAAATAGGCAAAAGCGCGGCGCGTAGAGCGTCCGACGCGCCCCCTGAGCTGATAGAGCTGGGACAGCCCCATACGATCGGCATTTTCAATGACCAGCGTGTTGCAGTTTGCCACATCCACGCCGGTCTCGATAATCGTGGTGCAGATCAAAATATCGATTTCACGCTCTAAAAGCTGCCGCCAGATCTCCGACAGCTCGTGCTCTTCCATTCTGCCATGGGCAATTGCAATGCGTGCATCCGGCACCATGGCGCGCACCTTTGCGGCGCAGACGTCAATGCTTTCAATCTGATTGTGAATGTAATAGACCTGTCCGCCCCGCCGCAGCTCCCGTTTAATCGCGTCTCCGATAATGCCGCTGTCGTATTCCAGCACATAGGTCTGTACCGGCTGACGGTCTGCGGGCGGCTCTTCGATGGTGGACATGTCGCGGATGCCGGACAGCGCCATATTCAGCGTGCGCGGGATGGGCGTGGCCGAGAGCGTGAGCACATCGACGGCGCGGCTCATCTCCTTGATGTGCTCCTTGTGCGCCACGCCGAAGCGCTGCTCCTCATCGACGATGAGCAGGCCGAGGTTCTTGAATTCGATGTTTTTCTGCAGCAGCTTATGCGTGCCGATCACGAGATCGCACTTGCCGCTGCGCATGTCCGCGAGCGTCTGGCGGATCTGCCCCTGCGAGCAAAAGCGCGAGAGCATCCGGATCTCGACCGGGAAGCCGTAAAACCGCTGCACGGCCGTCTGATAGTGCTGCTGGGCGAGTACGGTCGTCGGCACAAGAATGGCCGCCTGCCGCCCGTCGAGCACGCACTTCATCACCGCGCGCAGGGCGACCTCGGTCTTGCCGTAGCCCACGTCGCCGCACAGGAGACGATCCATGGGCACGGGCTTTTCCATGTCGGCCTTGATCTCGTCGATGCACCGGAGCTGGTCGTCCGTCTCCGGATAGCCGAAGTGCTCCTCAAATTCCGTCTGCCATGGGCTGTCGGGTGCGAAGGCGTGACCTTTCGTGCGGCTGCGCGCGGCGTAGAGCGCCGTGAGCTCTTTGGCCATGCTTTTTGCGGCCGCTTTGGCGCGCGTTTTCGTGCGCGCCCACTCCGTGCCGCCCATTTTGGACAGCTTCACGGGCCGGTCCTCGCCCGCGCCGATGTATTTGCTCACGAGGTCGAGCTGCGTCGCCGGGACATAGAGCGTGTCCGCCCCGGCATAGCTGATCTTGATATAGTCCTTCACCGCACCGTCGACCGGCATCTGCACGATGCCCGCAAAGCGGCCGATGCCGTGGTATTCGTGCACGACGAGGTCGCCGACGGAGAGGTCCGTGTAGGAGTTGATCTTCTCGCGGTTCGTTTGTTTTTTGTGTCTGGCGCGCCGCAGGCCGGACGCCGCGATCTGCGTGTCCGTGAGGATGGCGAGCCTTGCATACGGAAACTCGATGCCCGCCGAGAGACTGCCCGGCGTGACGAGGCACTGCCCCGGTTCCGGCAGCGCATCCGGGTGCTCGTCCGCCGCGGCATGGATGCCGTGACCGTCGAGAAACTCGCACAAAATGCGCGCCCGGCGCATATCGCCCGCCAGCACGACCACGCGGTAGTCGAGATTCCGATAGTGCGCAATGTCGTCCGCCGCGGTCTGGCTGCTGCCGCCGTAAGAGGGCAGCTGCTTTGCCGTCAGGCTCACGAGCGTGCGCGCCTCAATGGGGCTGCGGCCGAGCTGCAGCCCGTCGGCCAGCACGATGGGCCAGGCCTGGACTCTGCGCATCATATCGGCAAACGGCTCGTAGAAATTTTCCGCGCGCGCGGCCATCGTGCCGCTGCGCACGAGCAGGGCGATGTCCTCGCGCAGCTGCGTGGTGTATTCCTTCGCGCGCTCGGCGCAGCGCGCCGGCTGGTCGATCAGCACGGCCGCCTCCGGCGCGAGATAGTCCAGCGCCGTGACAAACGTGTCGTACACGAAGCCCATATACCGGTCGGCCGCCGGGAGCACGCAGTCATTGCAGAGCTTTTCCCCGTCGGCGCGCAGGGCCTCGGCGAGCTTCTGCGCCGTGTCGCTGTCCTTTTTCGCGGCGGCGCGTCCGGCGAGCTTCTGCAGCTTTTCGCCCAGTGCGGCGCTGCCGCCCGGATACAGCGGCGGCAGGGTCTCCGCCGCCGGCAGGATGCGGCAGTTGTCCAGCGACTGAGTGCGCCGCTGGCTCTCGGGGTCGAAAAAGCCCATGGAGTCCACATCGTCGCCCCAGAACTCCACGCGCACCGGCTGCGGATACGCGGGGGAGAAAAAGTCCAGAATGCCGCCGCGGCGCGAAAACTGGCCCGGCCCTTCCACCTGCGCCGTACGCAGATAGCCGCAGCGCAGCAGCGCATCCTCGGCGTCCTCGGGCGGCAGGGAACTGCCGTCGCGGATCTCAAAGGCCGCCTGCAGCAGTTTTTCCTTCGGCATGGCGCGCTGCAGCAGACCCGAAACCGTGCACACCACGGCCGGCGCCGTCCCAGCAGCGAGCGCATAAAGCGCGCTCAGGCGCTTTTGCTCCGTCTGGCGCGAGACGCTCTCGACCGTATAAAACGTATAGTCGCGCGCCGTCAGCAGCGGCACGTCCTGCCCCAGCAGGGCAGAGAGATCTTTTTGAAACAGCTCGGCCGCCGCCTCGTCCGGGCACACGGCCAGCACCGGCGCGTCGAGCTGCGCGTGCATCGACGCCGCCAGCAGCGCGCGCGCACTCGCCGGCAGACCCGAAATGCGCGCAGGAAGCCGCCCGCTCTCCAACAAGGCCGGGAGGGCGGCTGCTTCCGTATCGCCGAACAGTTGTTCGGCCTGCGCGACCAGGAACAAAACAACACCTGCTTTATGTAAAAAATCATGTTTTTTATCATACCACAACCTGCACAGGAAAAGCAAATCCTCTGCACGGCAGATTCTACACCTATTTATATAATAAATCCGAACATTATTATTGAAATAATCATGAATTTTTGCTATACTGGTAGGGCTGATACCAGCGCACCCGCGCAGGGAAAAATCATCGAAGGAGCCGAACCTATGGCCACCATGAATTCGCTCACCGATATCTGGTCCGTCGTCATGGACAGCCTCTCGCAGGAGCTGACCCAGACGGCGATCAATACCTGGTTTTCCGATTGCACCCCCATTGAGATCAATAATAATACGCTCATCGTGCACACCACGTCGGATTTTAAGCGCAGCATCATTCAGTCGCGCTTTGAAAAGACGATCTGCGCCGTGCTGTACGATCTGTTTTCCTGCCCGTTCGAGCTGGTCGTGCTCGCCGGGGATGATGAGCTGCTCGAATACCGCGAGAAGCGCCCGTCGTCCGAGGAAATGCCGGAGATGGACGGCTATACGTTTGACCGCTTCATCGTCGGCCCGAGCAACAAGTTTGCCCACGCAGCGGCCATCGCCGTGTCGCAGAATCCCGGCAAGGCGTATAACCCCCTGCTGATCTACGGCAACTCCGGCCTCGGCAAGACGCACCTTCTGCTCGCCATCGGCCAGACCATCCGCCACAACAATCCGTCGGCGAAGATCGCCTACGTCAAGGGCGAGGAGTTCGTCAATCAGATGGTCAAATCCATCGGCACCGGCACGGCCGAAAACTTCCGCCAGAAGTACCGCAACGCGGATCTGCTGCTCATGGACGATATCCAGTTCATCGCGGGCAAGGACAGCACGCAGGAGGAATTTTTCCACACCTTCAACTGTCTGTATGAGGCCGGCAAGCAGATCGTCGTGACCTCCGACCGGCCGCCGAAGGAGATGAAGCGCCTCGACGACCGGTTGTGCACCCGGCTCGAGGGCGGTCTGCTCGCGGACGTTCAGCCGCCGGATCTTGAGACGCGCACGGCCATCATCCGCACGAAGGCCGCGCAGTTCGGCATGATCCTCTCCGAGGACGTCGTCCAGTACATTGCGGAAAACATCACCTCGAACGTCCGTCAGCTCGAGGGTGTCGTCAAGCGCCTGACCGCTTACCGCGACATTCTCGACGATACGATCACGGTCGATTCCGTCAAGCGCGCCATCCGGGACGTCATCCGCACCGGCACCTATATCCCCACGCCGGATGTCATTATTGAAGAGTCCGCGCGCTCGTTCCAGCTCACCGGCGCCGACCTGCGCGGGCAGAGCCGCAGCAAAAAGACCGCCATGGCCCGCCAGATCGCCATGTACCTCATGCGCAACCTCACGAACCTCCCGCTCAAGGAGATCGGCGAGGAATTCGGCGGCCGCAACCACGCCACCGTGCTCAGCTCCATCCGCAAGGTCGAGGAGCTGCTCAAGTCCGACCCCGAGATTGCCGCCACCGTGCGCGACATTACGAGCAACATCAACTCGAAAAACTGATTTCCACATTCGGCTGTTATTCTAACGTGGAAAGCGTGTGGAAAGCGGTGGATTCTGAAAATGTCAATTTTCGTCAGTTTTTAAGTTACCAACCTTTCCACAATCTTTTCAACACGGTTTTTCCCGCTGACACAAGGCATTCGGCGGGTTTTCCACCAAACGAACACCCCTACTACTACTACTAAATTTATGCTTTCTATCTTTCGGATAGACGCAGCGATTCTGATCAAGGAGGCCGACCATGAAATTTTCCTGTGACAAATACGTTCTGCAGCAGGCTGCCGCATCCGCAGCCCGCGCCGCAGCCGCCAAAAGCCCGATCCCCACGCTCGAAGGCCTGCTCATTGAGGCCGGCGCGAGCGTGCGCATCACCGGCTACGACCTGAAGAAAGCCATTTATACCACCATCGACGCCGACATTCCCGAGCCCGGCAGCGTGCTCATCGGTGCGCGCCTGTTCTGCGAGATGCTGCGCCGCATGCCGGACGGCATCGTCACCGTCGAGGCGGAAAACGGCACCGTGTCCGTCAAATGCGGCAAGGCGGCATTCAACCTCGTCGGCCTGAGCGCGGACGATTATCCGGATCTGCCGACTGTTGAGGCGGAAAACGGCGTGTCGCTGCCGCAGGATCTGCTCAAAAAGATGATCAACGAGTGCTCCTTCGCCGTGAGCACGAACGAGAGCCGCCCGGTCTACATGGGCACGCTCTTCGAGATTGAAAATAACGTCCTGACCATGGTCTCCGTCGACGGCTACCGGCTGGCACTGCGGCGCGAAGCGGTCGAGGGCTACGGCGATGACTGCAGCTTCATCGTGCCCGGCACGGCGCTGAGCGATCTGGAGCGTCTGTGCGGCGACAGCGACGAGCGCGTCGTCCTGTCCGTCGGCAGCAAGCACATTTCCTTCACCGTCGGCAATACGGTCATTTTGTCCCGCCGGCTGGAAGGCGACTTCCTCAATTATAAGAAAGCAATCCCGGAGTCGTTCCGCGTCACGGTCAAGACCGCGCGCACGGATCTGCTCGAGGTCGTCGAGCGTGTGTCGCTCATCATTGACAGCAAAAATAACGCGCCTCTGCGCCTGACCTTCCGCAAGGACGCGATCGACTTCGTCTGCACGACGCCGCTCGGCAAGGCGGCCGACTCCTGCCCGTGCGAGGGCGACGGCGGCGATCTGGAGATCGGTTTCAACGATCACTACCTGTCCGACGCGCTCAAGGCCGCGCCCGCGGAAGAGATCAACGTCTGCCTGAACACCGGTTCGAGCCCGTGCATTCTCGTCCCGGCTGACGGCAGTGATAACTTTGTGTATATGGTCCTGCCGGTGCGCCTGCGCGCCGGACAGTGATCCGGGTCTGAAAAACGGGAAAAATGGAAAACATTACGATTGAAACGGAATTTATCAAGCTCGACGCGCTGCTGAAGTTTGCCGCCCTCACGGCGACCGGCGGCGAGGCCAAGCAGGTCATTGCCGACGGTATGGTCGCCGTCAACGGCGAGACGTGCACCATGCGCGGCAGGAAGATCCGCCCGGGAGATGAAGTCACCTTCGCCGGGCACACGCTGCACGTGCAGAGCGCGCAATGATCGTAAGAAAAATTGCGCTCAACGGCTGGCGCAACTACGAATTTGCCGCGGCAGAGTTTTCGCCTGGAACGAACGTCATCACCGGCGAAAACGCCCAGGGCAAGACGAATCTGCTCGAGGCGGTCTACCTGCTCACGGGCGGGAAGAGCTTTCGCACGCGGTTCGATAAGGAACTCATCGGCTTCGGCTATACGAGCGCGGAGGTGCTCGCGGATGTGTTCGCCTTCGGGCGGGAGCAGACCGTGCGCATCGTGCTCCGGCAGGGGCAGCGCAAGCAGATCTGGCAAAACGGCGTGAAGAAAACCGCTGCCGAGCTCGCCGGGACGTTTGCCGCCGTGCTCTTTTGTCCGGATGATCTGAACATCATCCGCGACGGGCCGGCCGCCCGCCGCCGCATGATGGACATGGCCATCAGCCAGCTGCGGCCGAAGTACGGCGCGCTGCTCGCTGAATACAGCCGGTTATATGACCAGAAGTCCGCCATCCTGCGCGACTGGCATGAAAAACCGTCCCTGCTCGACACGCTCGACGATTTTTCCGACCAGATGTGCCGCGTCTCGGCCAAGCTCATCCGCTACCGCGCGGCTTACGCTTCGCGGCTGAACATCGCCGCCGCGCCCATCCACGCCGATTTTTCCGGCGGGCGCGACAAATTGACCCTCGCCTACCGCACGGTCAGCACCGTGGAAGATGCGCTCGGCACGGAAAAAGAAATTTACTACGCCCTGTGCGACCATCAGGAGCAGCACCGCCGCGCAGAGCTCGACAGCGGCCAGTGCCTGACCGGCGCGCACAAGGATGACCTCATCATCAGCATCAACGGCCAGTCGGCGCGCGCGTTCGCTTCGCAGGGGCAGACGCGCACGGCGGCGCTGTCGCTCAAGCTCGCCGAGCGGGAGATCTTCCACGACGAGTTTGACGAATACCCCGTGCTCATGCTCGACGACGTGCTCTCGGAGCTGGACGCGCAGCGGCAGGCCTTCGTGCTCAACCGCATCGGCGGCGGGCAGACGCTCATCACCTGCTGCGAGGACGCGCGCATCGCCGAACGTACTGGCGGTCGCGTGCTCACGGTCGAAAACGGGGTGATTCGCTGATGTATCTGCACCTCGGCAATCAGATCATTGCGCTGCAAAAGAGCGTCATCGGCGTCTTTGACATGGACACCGCCACGTGGTCGCACCGCACGCGCGAGACACTCGAAAAACTCGAACAGGCCGGTCAGGTGGAAAACGCCGCCGGGACCGAACTGCCGAAGTCGTTCGTGCTCTGCTCGCTCGGCAGCGGCCAGACATGTTATCTCTCCCAGCTCAACACCGCAACATTATATAAACGCAGCAAGGCCAGCGGACTGGAAAATCTCTGACCGCGGCGCTGCACGGAAGGAAGCAAACCATGCCAGATATTACAGATAAGATCACACAGGAGTACGACGCCAGCCAAATCCAGGTTCTCGAGGGTCTGGAGGCCGTGCGCAAACGTCCGGGCATGTACATCGGCTCGACGTCGTCGTCCGGCCTGCACCACCTGGTGTATGAGATCGTCGACAACTCCATCGACGAGGCCCTCGCTGGCTACTGCAGCCACATCGAGCTCACCATCGAGCCCGGCGACATCATCTGCGTCAGCGATAACGGCCGCGGCATCCCCGTGGACATCCAGCCGCAGACCGGCAAGTCCGCGCTCGAAGTGGTGTTCACCGTGCTGCACGCGGGCGGCAAGTTCGGCGGCGGGGGCTATAAGGTCTCCGGCGGCCTGCACGGCGTCGGCGCCTCGGTCGTCAATGCACTGTCCGAGTGGCTGGAAGTGAACGTGCACAAAAATGGGAAGATCTATCAGATGAAGTTCTCCCGCGGCGATATCACGCAGCCCATGACCGTTGTCGGCGAGACGGATCACACCGGCACGACCGTGCGCTTCAAGCCCGATCCCATCATGTTCGAGGACACGGTCTACGACTATGAGACGCTGCACGTGCGCATGCGCGAGCAGGCGTTTCTGAACGCCGGACTGCGCATCACCATCACCGACCGGCGCGGCGAAGAGCCCGTGAGCGAGTCGATGTGCTACGAGGGCGGCATCCGCGAGTTCGTGGACTTCATCAACAAAAACAAGACGGCCCTGCACCCCGAGGCCATCTATATGTCCGGCGAGCGCAGCGACTCCATGTGCGAGATCGCGCTGCAGTATAACGACGGCTATAACGAGGTCATCGTGTCGTTCGCCAACAACATCCACACGCCGGAGGGCGGCATGCACGAGACCGGCTTCAAGGCTGCGCTCACCCGCGCGCTCAATGCCTACGGCAAAAAGTCCGGCATTCTCAAGGAGGGCGACAGCATCTCCGGCGAGGACAGCCGCGAGGGCCTCACGGCTGTCATCTCCGTCAAGCTCACGAACCCCCAGTTCGAGGGGCAGACGAAGGCCAAGCTCGGCAACTCCGAGATGCGCACGCTCGTCGATTCCGTTGTGTTCGATCGCCTGTCGCAGTTTCTGGAGGAGAACCCCGCCGTCGGCCGCATGATCATCGAAAAAGCGCTCACGGCCTCGCGCGCCCGCGAAGCCGCGCGCCGCGCGCGCGAAAACATCCGCCGCAAAAACGGGCTCGAGGGCTTCAACATGCCCGACAAGCTGCGCGACTGCAACGACCGCGACCCGTCGCTCACCGAACTCTACATCGTCGAGGGCGACAGCGCAGGCGGCTCGGCCACGCAGGGGCGCGACTCGCGCTTCCAGGCCATTCTGCCGCTCTGGGGCAAGATGCTCAACGTCGAAAAGGCCCGCGCCGACAAGGTCTACGGCAACGACAAGCTCACGCCCGTCATCACGGCGCTCGGCGCCGGACTGGGCGATGAGTTTGACATCAATAAGCTCCGCTATCACAAGGTCATCATCATGGCCGATGCCGATGTCGACGGCAGCCACATCCGCACGCTGCTGCTGACGTTCTTCTTCCGCTTCATGCGTCCGCTCATCGACGGCGGCTATGTCTACTCCGCCATCCCGCCGCTGTATAAGCTCAACCGCGGCAAGACCGCGCGCGTGGCCTTCTCCGACGAGGAGCGCGATAAAATTTCCGCCGAGATGCGCGGCGACAACCCGAACGCGAAGATCGACATCAACCGCTTCAAGGGCCTCGGCGAGATGGACCCGCACGAGCTCTGGGAGACGACCATGAACCCCGAGACCCGCACGCTCAAGCAGATCACGCTCGAGGACGCCGTGCACGCCGACGAGGTGTTCACCGTGCTCATGGGCGAAAAGGTCGAGCCGCGCAAGGCGTTCATCGAGCAAAATGCCAAGTACGCGGTCAATATTGACATTTAAGGAGGTGTGCAGCCATGGCCAAGGATTATAAACGGGAGGACATTCTCTATCCCGACCAGAAGATCATTCAGAGCGAGCTCGTCCATGAGATGCAGACCTCTTACATCGAGTACGCCATGTCCGTCATCGTCGGGCGTGCGCTGCCGGATGTGCGCGACGGTCTCAAGCCCGTGCACCGCCGCATCCTCTACGCCATGTATGAGGACAATCTGACCTCGGATAAGCCGTTCAAAAAATCCGCCACCTGCGTCGGCGACGTGCTCGGCCGGTATCATCCCCACGGTGATGCGTCCGTGTACGACGCGATGGTGCGTCTGGCGCAGGACTTTTCCATGCGCTACATGCTCGTCGACGGCCACGGCAACTTCGGCTCCGTGGACGGCGACCCCCCGGCCGCCTACCGATACACCGAGGCGCGCCTGTCGAAGATCGCCAACGAAATGCTGCGCGACATCGACAAGGACACCGTCGACTGGGACCCGAACTTTGACGAGACGCGCCGCGAGCCGCGCGTGCTCCCGTGCCGGTTCCCGAACCTGCTCGTTAACGGCAGCTCCGGCATCGCCGTCGGCATGGCGACGAATATCCCGCCGCACAACCTGACCGAGGTCATCAACGCCTGCGTCTGCGTGCTTGAAAACCCGGACGCCACGCTCTCGGACCTCATGCAGCACGTCACGGGCCCGGACTTTCCGACCCGGGGCATCATCGTCGGCCGCAGCGGCATCCGCGCGGCCTACGCCACCGGCCGCGGCCGCATCGTCGTGCGCGCCCGCACCGAGACCGAGACCTGGGGTCACGACCGCATCCGCATCATCGTGACGGAGCTGCCCTATCAGGTCAACAAGCGCCAGCTCATCCAGAACATTTCCGAGCAGGTGCGCGATAAAAAGCTCGACGGCATTTCCGGCCTGCGCGACGAGTCCGACCGCAACGGCATGCGCATCGTCATCGAGCTAAAAAAGGACGCCAACACCCAGGTCGTGCTCAACCGGCTCTTCGCCCAGACGCAGATGCAGACCACGTTCGCCGTGAACATGCTCGCGCTGGTCGATAACCAGTCGCAGCCGAAGATCCTGTCCTTGCGGCACATTCTCGACGAGTACCTCACCTTCCAGGAAGAGATCATCGTGCGCCGCACGAAGTTCGACCTCAAGAAAGCGCTCGAGCGCGCGCATCTGCTCGAGGGTCTGCTCATCGCCGAGGAGAACATCGACGAGGTCATCCGCATCATCCGCGAGAGCTATGACGACGCGAAGGAAAACCTTATGCAGCGCTTCAGCCTGTCCGATGTGCAGGCGCAGGCCATTCTCGATATGCGCCTCAAGGCCCTGCAGGGGCTCGAGCGCGAGAAGCTGCAAAACGAGTATGACGAGCTGGAAAAGCGTATCGCCTACTTCCGCGAGCTGCTGGCCGACCCCGAAAAGGTCAAGGCCGTGCTGCGCGACGAGCTCATTGCCATCCGCGATAAGTACGGCGACGAGCGCAAAACGGAGATCCAGGACATCGAGGACGACATTGATATCGAAGACCTCATCGAGGAGGAGCAGTGCGTGTTTACGCTCTCGCACGGCGGCAACATCAAGCGCGTGCCCGTCGACGAGTACACCGCGCAAAAGCGCGGCGGCAAGGGCGTGCGCGCGGCGACGCTGCGCGACGAGGACTATGTGGACACCGTGTTCACCGCCTCGACGCATGACTACATCCTCTTCTTTACCAACCGCGGCCGCTGCTACCGCAAGAAGGGCTACCTCATCCCGGAGGCCGGGCGCACCGCGCGCGGCGTGAACATCGTCAACTTCATCCAGGTGGAGAAGGACGAGCATGTCAACGCCATGCTGCACGTGCGCGAGATGGACGACGATTCGTTCCTCGTCTTTGCCACGCGCAGCGGTACGGTCAAGCGCATGCCGCTCTCGGCTCTGCGCAACATCCGCACGAGCGGCATCCGCGCACTCACGCTCGACGAGGGCGACGAGCTCATCAACGTCATGCGCACCGACGGCAGCCGGAACATCCTCCTGGCGACCCACAACGGTCAGGCCATCTGCTTTGCCGAGACGGACGTGCGCCCCATGGGCCGCGAGGCCGTCGGCGTGCGCGGCATCCGCCTCAAGGACGGCGACTGGGTCGTCGGCGCCGAGATCGCGCAGCCGGACGCGGACGTGCTGTCCATCACCGAAAACGGTTACGGCAAGCGTACCCCGGCCGCCGACTATATCCGCGGCGGCGAGGAACCGCAGCACCGCGGCGGCTCCGGCATGAAAAACTACAACATCACCGACAAGACCGGCCCGGTCGCGGCCGTCAAGGTCGTGCAGGAGAGCGACGACGTGCTCGTCGTCTCGGACGACGGCGTCATCATCCGCATGGAGGCTGCCGGCATCTCCGAGCTCGGCCGCGCGACGCAGGGCGTGCGCATCATGCGCCTGTCCGAGGGTGCGCGCGTCATCTCTGTCGCGCTCACCGACCGCGCCGAGAGCGAGGACGCTGCCCCCGCCGAGGAGCCCGAGGCATGAAGCAGGTCACGATCTATACCGACGGGGCCTGCTCCGGCAACCCCGGCCCCGGCGGCTGGGGCGCCATCCTGAAATACGGCGCGCATGAAAAGGAGCTCTCCGGCGGCGAGCCGTCCACGACGAACAACCGCATGGAGCTGCTCGGCGCGATCACGGCGCTGCAGAGCCTGCACGAGCCGTGTCAGGTGTCGCTGTATACGGACAGCCAGTATCTCGCCAACGCCATTAACCTCGGCTGGCTGCGCGGCTGGAAGCAGAAGGGTTGGCGCCGCAAGGACGGCGAGCTGAAAAACGTCGACCTCTGGCAGACGCTCGACGGGCTGCTCCAGACGCACAAGGTGCAGTTTTTCTGGGTCAAGGGTCACGCCGACAATGTGTACAACAACCGCTGCGACGCGCTGGCCGTCGCGGAAAGGGAGAAGTTTGCATGACAGAGCCGAACGAACCGAAGATCGTCCATTTTTCACCGCGGGCACAGGCTCCGGTGCAGGACACGGCCGGCAACTGGGAGCCGGACGAGCAGCTGTTTGGTCTCGAGGAGCTGCTGCAGCAGCTGCCGCCGATCCGCAAGCTGCATCTGGAAAAGGGCAGGCTCACGGACCTCATGCGCCTGTATCCGGACATGAAGCGCACGTTTGACGCGCCCGAGTTGCTGTCCGAGGCCGTCATCGCCAGCGCCATGGTGCGCCGGCGCATGGAGCTGCTGCTCTTCCGCGCGGACGACAGGCGCGAGGCGGGCTATGCGCTCGTGACGGTCTGCTCGCCGTATGGCTACGTGCTCGTGCACGCGCTCACGATCTATCCGTATCTGCGCGGGCAGCTGCTCGGCCGCGTGGCCATGGAACTCATCGCGCGCTGCTACGCCGGTAAGAAGGGCATTCTCTATTGCCAGAGCCGCACGTGCGTGGCGCTGCCGGAGCGCGAGCGGCTGCTCACGAAAAACGGCTACCGCGACACGGGCTTCCGCTTCCGCTGGGGCGGGCAGCCGGCGGCGCTGTATCTGCGCCCGTGCCAGAGCACGGAGGACATCACGCCCGTGGCGCAGCTGCTGCTGCGGGATCTGTACGGCGATCTGCTGCCGCCGGTCAACGCGCGGCGCATGATCCAGCCGGAGGCGTAAACAGGAGGACAATATGGGACAAAGTGTAGATCTCCGCGTGCTCACGGCGGAGGAATTCGGGCCGTTCCGGCAGCGCAATATCGCGCGCTACGCGCAGGAGCTGCTCTTCGCCCGCTCCACGGACACAGAGGAGCACGCGCTCACCGAGGCGCAGGGCGCGCTCGACGAGATGCTGCCGCAGGGCGCGGAAACGCCGCGCAACTACCTGCTCGCGGCCGAGTCCGGCGGTGAGACCGTCGGCGAGCTCTGGTGCGACACGACCGAGCCGGAGACGGTATTCATCAACGACTTTTTCGTCTATCCGGCCTGCCGCGGCCACGGCTGGGGCAATGCGATGCTCTGCGCCGTGGAGGAGCTGGCGGCCGCGCAGTCGTTCGAGCAGGTCGTCACGCACGTGTATCACACTAACCGCATCGCGCTGGCCATGTTCGAGTCGGCCGGCTTCACGCAGATCGGCCCGCCGAAGGGCGGCAACATCTTTCTGCGCAAGCGGTATATGCGCTCGCCGTTTCTGGCGTAATGTTATAAAAACCTCCGCACTGTTTGCGCAGTGTGGAGGTTTTTTATAAGGTCAGGCGGTATTTATTTTCGAAGAAAATAAATAAAAAATAGGCCACCGGGGCGCGACAGATGCACGGAGTCTCATGGCACCAGAGCCGCAGGGGAGCCCGAGGGGGCAAGGCCCGCCTCGGATGGGATCTGGCAGTATTTTTATGCAGAGCATAAAAATACTGCCTCTGGCTGAGATGGGACCAGAGGCAGACCCGCTGCTGCGGGAAGGGGGGAAACGCGGCGCACAGGGTGGAGAAGGATGGAAGGAAGTTGCCTGGATGGTGGCAATGGGATTTTGCGCCGCAGGGAAGAAAGCAGTTGGATCAGGATGCGTAGATCTTGCCGACGATCCGGGTTGCAAGCCCGGTCGGCAGGATGCGCATGAGAAACACGAACAGGGCGTACTTGTGTCCCATCGTGCAGATGAGCTTCGCGCGCTTTTGCGTGGCGCGCCGGGCCACGAACTGCCCGGCGTATTCGGCGCTCATACCGGTCTGCTCGTCGTGCTCCATCACGGCGACGGAGCGCGCGATGCGGCCGTGATAGGCATCGTCGCCGTCGCAGCTCTTGCGCCGCGCGGCGGTGAAGCCGGTGGCAATGTCACCCGGCATGATGACGCAGACCTCGATGCCGAAGGGACGCACCTCGCTTGCGAGCGCGAGCGAATACGTGCGCACGGCGGCCTTGGAGGCCGAGTAGTACGCCTGAAACGGAATGGCGATCGGCGCGGCAACGGAGCTCATGTTCACGATGCGGCCGCCGCCCTGCTGCCGCATGATGGGCAGGACTGCACGGTTCATGTTCACCATGCCGAAAAAGTTCACATCAAACTGCCGCCGGGCCTCCTGCGCCGGCGTGAACTCGATCGCGCCGGAGATGCCGAAGCCCGCATTGTTGATGAGAATGTCGATGTGCCCCTCGCGGCGCAGAATCTCCGCCACGGCGGCGTTCACCTGCGCTTCGTCCGTCACGTCTGCCTGCAGGTGCGTTACGCCCGGCTCCGCGTTTTCGGCGCGGCGGCTGAGCTCATACACGTTGAGACCGCGGCCGCGCAGGGCACGCGCGGCGTGCAGGCCGATGCCCGAACTGCCGCCGGTGATGACGGCCACGCGCGCTTCGGTGGTGGATGACATGGAGATCGCCTTCGTTTTCTTCGAATTTTTTAAGTATTTTCTAAAATACTAGCAGACCGTATGGAAAAATGCAAGGGACAAGTTGTGAACTTTTCTTGACACCGGTCACGGCCCGCCCCCGTGCCCATTGACGCATGGCCGGATTTTGGGTATACTGTGTGCAGAAAAATATAGACAGATCGGGCGGCGCGGGCTTACCCGGCGCCATGGGAGAAAGTATGCATCTGAGTAAACAAATCGAATCCATGTATGACGACGCGGTGCGCATCCGCCAGGATCTGCACCGCATTCCCGAGATCGGCTTTCAGCTGCGCGATACGCAGGCCTATGTCCTGCGCGAGCTGAAGCAGTGCGGCCCGGACCGCATCGAGACGCCGGCCGTCTGCGGTGTGAAGGCTGTGTTTTTCGCTAAGGACGCCGAGACGACCATCGCCTTCCGCGCCGATATGGACGGCATCCACAATGACGAGGCCAATGACGTGCCCTACTGCTCGCAGCACCCCGGCAACATGCACGGCTGCGGCCACGACGGGCATATGACGATCCTTTTGCTCTTTGCGCGCTGGATCGCCAAAAATCGCGCGCACATTCATTGTAATATTGTCCTGCTGTTCCAGCCCGGCGAAGAGGGCTGGGCCGGCGCGCGGCGCATGATCGACGACGGCGCGCTCGAAAACCCGAAGGTCGACCGCATCTACGGCCTGCACCTGTGGCCGACCGTGCCGAAGGGCAAGATCGGTGTGCGCTGGGACTATCTCATGGCGCAGACGAGCGATTTCGAGATCACCGTCCACGGCAAGAGCGCCCACGCCTCCACGCCGCAGATGGGCATCGACGCCATCGTCGTTGCGGCGGAGCTCATCACGATGGTGCAGACCGTCATCACGCGCGACGTCGATCCGCACCAGGACGCGCTGCTCACGCTCGGCAAGATCCAGGGCGGCACATCGCACAACGTTATCGCCGAGGAGGTCACGATCAGCGGCACGCTGCGCGTGTTCAGCAACGACATCTACCGCACCCTCAGCCACAAGATCGCCGCGCTCATGCAGGGGCTCGAGACGGCCACCGGCGCGCAGATCGACATGGACCGCAAGGTCCGTTACCCCAGCGTGCGCAACCCGCGCGAGCTGGTGGAGCAGTTTTACACCGTGCTCGACTCCATGGACGACGCGGTCCTGGTCGAGCCCGTCATGGCGGCGGAGGATTTCGCCGAATACCAGCAGGAGATCCCGGGCATGTTTTTCTTCCTCGGCGTGCAGGAGCCGACCGGTACCGCCCCGCTGCACAGCAGTCATTTCAATTTCGACGAGCGCGTTTTGCTGACCGGCGTCGAGACGTTCAAACGGATACTGGAGTGTGAGTCAAAATGTACGAAGAAAAAATAATCCCACCGAAAAAGTCCATGCCGCAGGCCGTGGACGGCACGCTGCGCAAGTTTGCCCTGCGCGTGCCGGAGGTCATCTATCAGTGCAGCGGCATCATGGTCTTTGGCAAGCGTATCAAGTCGCTCGTGTTCTCGACCGACCTGTCCATCATCAAAAACGTGAACGCGGACGCCATCATCGCGGTCTACCCGTTCACGCCGCAGCCGATCATCACGCAGGCGCTGCTGCTCGCGGCCGATATTCCGGTGTTTGCCGGCGTCGGCGGCGGCCTCACGCAGGGCCAGCGCGTGGTCAACCTCGCCATGTTCGCCGAGATGCAGGGAGTGACCGGCGTCGTGCTCAACGCGCCGACGGCCAGCGCCGTCGTCTCGCACGTGGCCGAGACGATCGACATCCCCGTCGTGCTCACGGTCGCGCGCGCGGACACCGACTTTGACGAGCGCATCCGCGCCGGCGCGGACATCTTCAACGTTTCCGCCGCAGCGGAGACGCCCACCGTCGTGCGCCGCATCCGCGAGCAGCACCCCGACGTGCCCATCATTGCGACCGGCGGCCCGACGGATGAGAGCATCCTCGAGACCATCAAAGCAGGCGCCAACGCCATCACGTGGACGCCGCCGTCCAACGGCGAGATCTTCCGCGACATCATGGCTGCCTACCGCGAGAACAAACCGCACCCCTGACCCGGTGCATAGAAAAACCGGCCCGGACATTCGGAAATGTCCGGGCCGGTCTGCGTTTATTGCGGCGGGGTCTCTGCCGCGGCGTCCGCGGGGTAAAACTGCAGCGCATCCTGCACGGTGCGAAATGCGCCCGTGTCGCCCCACGCGGCCGTCAGGCGCTTTTCCATCGCCGTCACGACGGGGTACTGGAGCCAGGTCTGCTGGTGGGTATAACACACTCCACTGCTGAGGATATAGCCGTTGAGCGCCTCTGTGGTGGAGTAGGCGACATAGCCGCGCGCGTGCTCTGCGTGCCGCGGCATGGAAAAGGCGGCAAAAAGATCGGTATTCGTCTGCTCGCCCCAGAGGACGGTGTTCGCGGTGAACGTCTGCGCGCCCAGCGAGGCGTATGGCGCGGTGAACGTCTGCCCGTCCCGGTCATACAGCACGCGGCCGGTCACGTCCCCGGCGGCGGACCATCCTTCCGGGATGCTCCGGTAGGCCGGGCGGATCTGGATCGCCTCCGTGCCGTAAAAGCCCGGGGCGGTCGTCCACAGGAAGTGGTGAAACACCATCCACGTCTCCCGCTCGCCGGGGAGCTGCACGGCCACGCCGGTCAGGCGCAGCTCTTTGACGTCGTAGACCGTGTCCTGCACGTAATAGCGCTCATGTTTCTCGTTGTATGCTTCCCACAGCACGTTTCTGCCGTCGTTGACGGGATAGTCTTCCGTTTCGACCACGACGCGCAGCGCGCCGTCGCAGGCGGCGATGTCCTCCGGCGTGAGGTCGTTGAGCACAGCCTCCGGAAAGCCGAGATCCAGCAGCTGCTGCCGGACCGCTTCCGTCTGTACCTGTTCGGGTGTGTCCACGGGCTGCCAGTCCATCCGATAGCTGCCGCCGAACAGATACCCCAGTGCGCCGCCGATGCCCAGCACTGCGGCGAGCACGAGCACGAGGCACCGGTCCGTCACCCGCACCGGCCCCGGCGCGATGGCGTATCCGGCCTCGTCCAGCGCGCCGGACAGCCGGTAAAGGCTGCGGAGGATGAACCCATAGCCGATGAGCATTGCGATCGGCACGACCCATCCGCCGTACTGAACGGCGGCGAGAACGCACACGAGCGCGTACCACACGATCAGCGCGAGCGCGCCGCCGGCCTGCGCGGGCAGACCCGCCTTTTTCTGCACCGCCAGCAGCCCTCGCCAGAAGCAGAAGTACAGGGCGAGGAGCAGCACTGCGTTTGTGACGGTGAGCGTGGTCGTGACGGCGGGCGTGAACACGGCACTTTGCAAAATCGTTGTATTCAGGATCAGCGTGGCGAAAAAGCAGGCCGCGCGGATCACGGTGACGGCAAAGCAGCCGCCGAGCCAGCGGTTTTCCCGCCGCAGCGTGCGAAAGCCGAGCAGCAGCAGCACCGTGCCGATGGCGGGGAGGATGTAGTTCAGGCACAGAAAGTTCAGGGTGATCGCGCACAGCGCCATGCCGAAGAGGATGCGGTTCATGGCGCGCCGCCACGGCGTCACCTCGGCCACGATCTCCTCCGGCGGCAGCTCGGCCACGCTCTGCGCAAGCAGCGCCTCAAAGGCGTCGTCGCGCGCAGATTCCCGCTCGTGCTCACGCATCGCCGTCACCTCCCAACATCGTGCGCAGCCGTTTTTTCAGGCGGTACAGCCGCCCCTCGACCGCGCGCTCGGTCATGCCGAGCTCGGCGGCGATCTGTGCGGTGGACTGCAGGTAGTAATACTTCCGATAAAACAGCGCCCGGTCTCCCGGCGAAAGGCGGCCCAGCGCATTGTGCACGGCGGCGCGGCGCTCGGCTTGTATCAGCGCCTCCTCCGGGGATACCTCCGGCGACGGCGCGTCCTCCGGCAGAGTCCGCGTGTCGCCGTGCCGGGCGGCGCTGCGCTGAAAGTTCAGCGCCGTGTTTCGGGTGATCGCCGTCAGCCACGCATTCCAGCTCCCGCGCGCCGGGTCGAACTGCGCGATGCGGCTCCAGACGCGCATGGACACCTCCGACAGGCACTCCTCCCGATCCTGCGGGTCCGGCAGGATCGGCGCAATGATGTAGCGCATCAGCGGCCCGTAGTGCAGCAGCAGGGCCTCCATGCCGCGCTCATCCTGCTGCAGCAGCTGTGCGATCATCTCCTGCTCCTGCACGTCCTCGCCTCCTCCCGGCTGTGTTTCTACTCCATTATACACGCCGCGACCGAAAAACCCACGCATATTTTTCCACCTTCGCGCGGGAAGAAAAAAACAGTGCCCGGCTGTGATGCCGGGCACCGTCTGTTTTTATCTGTATCTGTGTTCTCACACGGGCTTGTTTGAGGTCTTGAGCACGACGTCGTGCGCGCCGCCCTCGACGATGCTCACCGAGGACACGAGCGTCAGCCGCGCCTTTTCCTGCAGCTCGCGGATGGTCAGTGCGCCGCAGTTGCACATGGTCGAGCGGATCTTTGCCAGCGTCTGCTGGACGTTATCGGAGAGCTTGCCGGCGTAGGGCACGTAGGAGTCCACGCCCTCCTCGAAGGACAGCTTCTTGCTGCCGCCGAGGTCGTAGCGCTGCCAGTTGCGCGCGCGGTTGGAGCCCTCGCCCCAGTACTCCTTCATGAGCGTGCCGTTGACGTTGACCTTGTCCGACGGGCTCTCGTCGAAGCGGGCGAAGTAGCGGCCGAGCATCACGAAGTCCGCGCCCATGGCCAGCGCGAGCGTGATGTGGTGATCGTGCACGATGCCGCCGTCGGAGCAGACGGGCACGTAGATGCCGGTCTCGCGGAAGTACTCGTCGCGTGCGCGGCAGACCTCGATGACGGCGGTCGCCTGGCCGCGGCCGATGCCCTTGGTCTCGCGCGTGATGCAGATCGAGCCGCCGCCGATGCCGACCTTCACGAAGTCCGCGCCGCAGTCGGCCAGGAAGCGGAAGCCATCCGCGTCCACGACGTTGCCGGCGCCGACCTTGACGCTGTCGCCGTAGCGCTCGCGGATCCACTCGAGCGTGCGCTTCTGCCACTCGGAGTAGCCCTCGGACGAGTCGATCACGAGCACGTCCACACCGGCGTCGACCAGCGCGGGTACGCGCTCGGCATAGTCGCGGGTGTTGATGCCCGCGCCGACGAGGTAGCGCTTCTGACTGTCGAGCAGTTCGTTCGGTTTCTGCTTGTGGAGGTCATAGTCCTTGCGGAACACGAACGCACACAGGCGGCCCTCGTCGTTGACGATGGGCAGAGAGTTGAGCTTGTGCTCCCAGATGATGTTGTTGGCTTCCTTCAGGGACGTGCCGTCGGGCGCGGTGATCATCTTCTCGCGCGGCGTCATGAATTCGCGCACCGGCGTCTCGGGTGCCATGCGGCTCACACGGTAATCGCGGCTCGTGACGATGCCGACCAGGCGGCCGTCGGCCGTGCCATCCTCGGTGACGGCGACGGTGGAGTGGCCGGTCTGCTCGCGCAGGGCCAGAATGTCCGAAAGCGTCGCGTCGGGGCTGATGTTCGAGTCGCTGCGCACAAAGCCCGCCTTGTAGCTCTTGACGCGGGCGACCATTGCGGCCTCGTCCTCGATCGACTGCGAGCCGTACAGGAACGACACGCCGCCCTCCTGCGCCAGCGCGACGGCCAGCCGGTCGCCGGACACGGACTGCATCACGGCCGAGACCATCGGCACGTTCAGCGACAGGGCCGGTTCCTCGCCCGCGCGAAAGCGCGTCAGCGGCGTGCGCAGAGAAACGTTGTCCGGGATGCACTCGCTCGACGAGTAGCCGGGCACCAACAGATACTCATTGAACGTGTGCGACTGGCCGGAAAAGAAGTAAGCCATGGGAAAGACCTCCTTATAACAATATACAGTGTGGAAAGCGGAGCGGGTCGCGCCCCGGTGATGATTTTTGCTATTGTACCGCGAACGGGCGCGCTTGTCCAGCCCGCAGCACGGAAAAAAATCAGGGGTGTGACCGCCTTTTTTTGGACATATGATAAAAACTGCGCACCGCCGCCGGCGGTGCGCAGGGAATCACAGTTTGCGGATCTTGTCTTTCTCCTCGATGAGGGGCAGGTAGTCCATGTACGGCGTGTCGTTGGCGCAGGTGAACTTCGCCTCGGAGCTAAACGCCTCGACCTCTTTGTGCGACTGCTCGATCGGGCGCAGCGTGCCCGCACCGGCGATGCAGCCGCCCGGGCAGGCCATGCCCTCGAGCAGGTAGCCGTCGTACTTCCCGACCTTGGCCATCATCAGCAGCTTGCGGCAGTCGGCCAGACCGGTCGCCGCGGCGACCTTGACCTCCCGCTCGGGTTCCATGTCGTGGATGGCGTTGACGACCGCCTGTGCCACGCCGCCGGAGTAGGCAAAGCGGCGCGCGTCGCGGCTGGAGTAGGCGGGCATCTCCTCCTCGTCCTCGGGCGGGAACGCCTTGTCCATGCCTTTGGCCGCGAAGATGCCGAGCGCCTCTTCAAACGTGAGCACGAAGTCCACGTCGCTGCGCACGCTTTCACGCCGGGCCTCGAGCTTTTTCGAGTCGCACGGGCCGACGAACACGACCTTGCAGTCCGGGTGGTCGCGCTTGATCATGCGCGCGGTGAGCACCATGGGCGTAAAGGCCACGGAGATGTTCTTTTCAAATTGGGGGAAGAGCTTTTTGACCATGTCGCTCCACGACGGGCAGCAGGACGTGACCATGAATTTGTGCTTTTCGGGCACTTCCTCCAGGAAGTCCGCCGCCTCTTCGATCACGCACAGGTCCGCGCCGATGGCGACCTCATACACGTCTGCGAAGCCGAGGCGCTGGAACGCCTTGCGCATCCGCTCGGGCACGCCCTCGGGGCCGAACTGCCCCACGAACGCCGGCGCGAGCGCCACGTAAACAGGCGTATCGCTCTTGACGGCCTGAATGGTCTGAAAGATCTGGCTCTTGTCCGAGATGGCGCCGAACGGGCAGCTGACCATGCACTGGCCGCAGGACGTGCACTTGGAATAATCAATGTCGGCGCGGCCGAGCCCGTCGGAATGGATGCAGTCCATGCCGCAGGCCTTGCGGCACGGCCGCTCGAGGCGTACGATGGCGTTGAACTTGCACTCTTTCAGGCAGCGTCCGCAGCGGATGCACTTATCCGGGTCGATGTGGGCCTGGCCGTTCTGCCGCGAGATGGCCTGCCGCGGGCAGACCGACATGCACGGATGCTCCAGACAGCCCTGGCACACGTTCGTGATCTTCACAACGTTGTCCGGGCAGCGGTTGCACGCGAACTTGATGACGTTGATGAGCGGTTTTTCGTAGTAGATCTCCGGGTCGAGCGCCTTTTCCACGCCGTCCGAGAGCAGGGAAAACTCCGAAAACTTGCGCAGCGGCAGCCCCATGGCCAGCCGCAGCCGCTCGCCGACGACGGCGCGCTCGAGGAACAGACTGTCCCGGTAGGACCCGATCTCACCGGGGATGATCTTGAACGGCAGCTCTTCGAGCCGCTTTGCGTAATCGCCGCCCTCATAGGCCATTCGGGCGATCTCCGTGAATACTTCGTGACGGATACGTACTTTTCCGGTTTCAATGCCGCGCATAGGGTTCTCCTTTGAGAATAAAAAGTGAATTCTTGTTCGTGAAATTTGCAACAAGCACTTGACGCGAGGTCATGCAAAACATTATACTAATACGTGATAAATTTCGCAATTCTTTTTTTGCAATCTGGACAAAAAATAACGATTATCTCCAATTTTGTCGAAAAATCAAAGAAAACGGCGCATGTGTCTGGGAATGACATCCTGTGTTGGGGCAGGTTTGTGACCTGGACACAGAAAGATCTGCCGGATCTGTGGTAGGATGGATGCAATCGAAGCCGCAGCTTCCGCAAATTTTTCAGCCGTCAGGAGGGAACGCACTATGGAAGAAAACAAAACGAAAGCCAAGATCATCGCAGTCGCCGGCAAGGGCGGCGTCGGCAAGACCTCTCTGTGCTCGGCGATCGTGCGCGAGCTGGTGGAGGCCTTCCCCGGCAAGCGCATCCTCGCCATCGACGCAGACCCGGCCGTCGGCCTGTCCACGGCACTGGGCGTGCACGTCGAGCACACGATCGACGACATCCGCAACGAAGTGATCGAGACCTCGGAGCGCGGCGAGTACCGCCAGGCCATCGAGGTGCTCAACGAGGCGCGCTTCCGCATCTTTGACACCATGGTCGAGTGCGACGGCTTCGCCTTCCTGGCCATCGGCCGTCCGGAGGCCGCCGGGTGCTACTGCTCGGTCAACTCCTACCTCAAGGAAGTCATCAGCATGCTCGCCAATGATTTCGATTATGTGGTCATTGACGGCGAGGCCGGCATCGAGCAGATCAGCCGCCGCGTTATGGAGCAGGTCTCGCACCTGGTCCTCGTCACGGACCAGAGCGCCAAGGGCGTGAACGTCTGCCGCGAGATCAAGGAGGCGGCCGATGACCTCATCACCTACGAGCGCATCGGCATGATCGTCAACCGCGTGGTCGACCCGAGCATGAACGATCTCGTCAAGCTCGACGGGGTGGACGTGCTCGCCTACATCCCCACCGATCCGATCCACGCTGCCAACGACATCCACGGCAAGAGCGTGTTCGAGCTGCCGGAGGACTCCAACATCATGGTCGGCGTCCACCAGGCGCTGCACAACCTGGGCATTTTTTGAGGAGGGAACAACATGAAGGACATGGAACTGTACGACAGCTTTATTCGGGAAACGACCGACCTGCTCGGCGCGCCGACGCAGAAGTGGGCCTACAAAGAGCGCGATGCGTGGAAAGATAACGGCGAGAGCGAGCTCGTGCTCCTGCGCGACGCTGCGTATGAGCTCGGCGGCGGCGCGAACGACGCCGTGAACTTCACCTGCGTCACGTCCGACAGCAGTCTCGTCCCGGCGGACGAGGTGCTGCTCTACGGCCCGGATATGAAGGAGATCAAGGGCGACGTGCCGTTTGCCCGCCTCGTGATTCTCGGCGTCAAGGACATCGACGTCGAGCAGAAGGACGCGACCTATGCCGCCATCCGCAACATCGAGTTCGTGAAGTACCATGTCTTCCCGGACGGATACATGATGCGCGTCTCGCCCGAGAGCAGCCGCGAGCAGATCCGCGTGAGCAAGAAGGCCATCAAGAAGGGCATCTCGTTTTACAAGGTCGGCTGCGACTTTATCCGGCAGTATAAGAAAAACCCGAACATCACGAATGTGCGCGTGATCTTCATCACGAAGAATGTCGACTTCAAGACCCTGCACGACACGGCCAAGAAGATCGACGACGTGACCAAGACCATGAACACCATCCTCGAGGGCATGCCCGAGGATCTCGACTGCGCGAGCTGCAGCTTCAAGCCCGTGTGCGACGAGGTCGAGGGCCTCAAGGAGCTGCACTTCGGCAAGGCCGGCAAGAAAGCGCCGAAGGCGTAATTTCCGCAGAACATACACGCACGGCCCCGCAAGCAACCTGCGGGGCCGTGTTTTCATCTTTCATCCAAAGGAGGTGCACCATGCCGAATTTCCGCATGACGCTCAGCTATGACGGCACGCGCTACAACGGCTGGCAGCGGCAGGGCAACACGCCGGACACCATTCAGGGGCGGCTGGAGGCCGTGCTCAGCGACCTGCTCGACCAGCCGGTCGAGGTCGCGGGCTCCGGCCGTACGGACGCGGGCGTGCACGCCCGGATGCAGACGGCGTCGTTCCGCGCGCGGACCGACCTGCACGCGCCAGAGCTGCTGCGGCAGCTGCGCGCGCGCCTGCCGGGGGACATCGGCGTGCTCACGCTCGAGGAAGCCGCGCCGCGCTTTCACGCGCGATTGTCCTGCCGCGGCAAGACGTATGTCTACCGCGTCTGGAACAGCGAGACGCCGAACGTGTTCGAGCGGCGCTATGTCTGCGCCCTGCCGCAGCCGCTCGACACGGCGGCCATGCAGCGCGCGGCAGCGCCGCTGTGCGGCACGCACGACTACACGTCGTTCTGTGCCAACCGGCGCATGAAAAAATCTGCCGTGCGCACGGTCGATGCCATCACCGTCGAGCGGCGGGGCGAGGAAGTGCGCCTGACGTTCTCGGGCGACGGCTTTTTGTACCACATGGTGCGCATCCTCACCGGCACGCTGCTGGAGGTCGGGCTCGGGCAGCGGGACGCGGACACGATGCCGGCTATCCTTGCCGCGCGCGACCGCAGCGCTGCCGGGCCCACGGCGCCCGCCCGCGGGCTGATCCTGTGGGAGACAAGATACTGAACGTTTGGCAGCGCACAGAATCGGGATTTGAGGGAGTATTTATGAACAGAAAAAGATGGCCAATTCTATGTGCAATCGCAATATTCGCAGTTGCCATTCTCGTTTATGCGAATTTTCAAAAGAAACATACTTTTGCACTTGTAAACGATGAGGGCATGATCAAATCCGAACAGATACAGCCGCTATTTGGAACCGTAAAAGTAAGTGGGGATTGTGATACGGATGTGGTCTTTACGGATATGGAAACGGGTGAAAAATATGTGGTAGGGTATATTACATCTGGTGTATCAGAAAAAATCAAACTGGAAAAAGGCAAATGGTACACGGTAGCCAGCGGAGGAAATCTTGTAATAAGCCCAGTGAATGTTCGCGTGGAATAAAAAACGATAGCTTCCGGTTTTCCGAACCGCGAAACCGCCCCCGGCGTGACCTGTTCGGTCGCGCCGGGGGTAGAGACTCCGGCTTGCCGCCCCGCCGGGAGCGCGCAAAATCGGAAGTTGTAGTAAAGGAGGATTACAATGGGGTTTTGGATTTTTATGTTGATTATGGATTTGCTTCTTCCATTTAC
>ERZ832522.1406-NODE-1406-length-32401-cov-4.261454_pt1 | contig 32401 bp, 14 predicted proteins | sample MGYA00519951_ERZ832522 | MGnify/ENA primary metagenome ERZ832522 (study PRJEB31850, sample SAMEA3708728) | human gut metagenome | biome: human gut; feature: human-associated habitat; material: faeces | place: China | collected 2014 ... | reverse complement strand
GGGTCAACACCAGCTCTGCGCACAAAGTATAATTCACCAACTGAATGACCTACTTTGTATTGCAAACCATAGTCGGGTAAACTATATTCATCACGTCCGTTGAATAACTCGGTGATTTCATTCTTATTATAGTTGAAGTTAGCTCTGAATCCCCAGTAGAAATTACTATTCTGAATGATATCTACTTTGAAATCCAAATCAACTCCTTTATTAACCATAGCACCAATATTTCCGGCACCAGAGCTAAAACCAGTAGTATAAGAATAAGGTATATCCATTAATAAGTCAGTTGTCTTTTTACGATAGAAATCTACATTAGCAGTTAAGCGATCGAATATGCGGAAAGACAAACCAGCATTGACACCTGCAACTTTTTCCCAAGTAAGGTCTGTGTTACTAGCTTGCGAGATTCCCAAACTACCTTCACTATTGTAAGGACTACCGGAGCCAATTAAACCATAGTAAGCATAATCACTAATACCGGAGTTACCAGTAGTACCATAACTAACCTTCACTGAAAGTTCATTCAGCCAATCTATGTTGTCCATGAAACTTTCTTTCTTCATATCCCACATAGCGCCAACTGACCAGAAATTAGCCCAACGACCATCTTTAGGGAACTTAGAACTTCCGTCACGACGGAATGTCAGATCCAGATAATATTTGGAAGCGTAATTATAGCTGCCAGTAAAGAACATAGAATTGAATACAGTTTCTACTTGTGTATGTGTCAAGTCATCTTTAGGTGAAACAGGAGTCGGAGCTTGTGTTAATTTCATCTGACGGGCATCTGTATGGCCTTCAGTAAATACTCCAAAACTTCTGGATTTAGCGATGATAGATTCCTGTCCGGCCAGAACGCTTACATTGTGGTCGTCGATATTGAATTTATATTCAGCCGTATTCGTATATGTAAATGCATAATATCTGCTAAAGCTTTCCTGGCGGTAACCGTCTCGTGCGGGAACGCTAGTTCCCATTGGTGTTTTGAAAGCTTCATACGGAAGTCCGATGTTTGATAGAGTCATATCATATGCATCGATAGATTGCTGTGCTCTTACTGTTAATCCTTTAATCGGAGTAAGTTCCTGATAAAGATTGATGTTGGCAGTGACAATTCTTCTTTGTACATCACGGTTGTCATTAACAAAATTAGGCGTAGTCAATCCACTATAAAGAAGATGGGTAGCTCTATCTCCCCACTGGATGTTGCCGTTATCGTCGAATGTATAAAAACGAGGTGAATCATAAGGCAATGCAAATCTGGCAAAAACAGATGGACTACTTGAATAAATACTTGAAGATTCTGTTTCATTATTCGTTTCATACTGGCTGTAGCCTAAATTCGATTGTAGACCTACTTTTAACCATTCTTTTACACGTGTATCAAAATTAAAACGCAGTGCTTCGCGACGAAGGCCCGACTGTGCAATGATACCCTCTTGCTCATGATGATTCAAAGATAAATAGTAAGACATGTTAGAACCGCCACCATTGATAGCTGCATCTAATGTATAAGTTGGTGCATGGCTATCAAATACTTCATCACGCCAGTTAGTATCTATACCATATTTTTCTACTCTATCCTTAATGGTTTGTGGAACAGGACTACCTACTAATTCTCGGAATTGGATGTACTGAGAAGAGTTCATCATCTCAACGTTGTCCTGAACCATACTTGAAAAACCATATTGAGCACGTAAAGTAACATTGGCCTTTTGATCAAACTTACCCTTTTTACTGGTAATTACAATAACACCGTTTGCTGCACGTGAACCGTAAATAGCTGTTGAAGAAGCATCTTTCAATACTGTGATGTTCTCTATATCACCAGGATTCAATGAATTGAAAACAGATGATGAAATCGGAGCACCGTCCAAAATGAATAGCGGAGTATTACCTGCATTAATGGAGTTTACACCACGTAAACGGATTGTAGCAGATTTAGATGGGTCACCCGAACTGGACAATACTGAAAGACCAGAAACCTGACCAGCTAAGGCATCGGTAAAGTTGACTGTGGGATTCTTCTCCAATTTCTTTCCACCAACCGAAGCAACAGATCCTACCACAGAACCTAGTTTCTTACCAGTTCCGTATCCTACAATAACAACCTCGTCAAGTAATTCTGTATCAGGCTTCAATGTGATCTTTACATGAGAAGCAATTGCCACTTCTTGTGCTTGCATTCCAATGTACGAAATCTGCAAAGTCTTCGCAGGACTACAACCAAAATAAAACATTGTATATCAGCTGTATAACCATTTAACTAGAACTGTGTGTCAGGAAGGATGTATCTATATATTACACTGATAATTAGATATATATATATTATTGCATTACATTTATTCTTGATATGATCTACCAAATATTACACTATTATGAAAAGTAAAAATCTAATTAACAGCAATATAGGTACAAGTTTATTATACTTCTGAATTATTTAGGATTAACCTCAAGTTGCTATAATCTTGTTTTATGTAAGATAATTTACTTATAATCATAATACTCTGATGCAAAAATGCGAAGAATATCTTATAAAAGTATTCTTCGCATTTTACGTGTAGATTATTTACTAATAATACAATCTTAAAATTAAAAATCTTGCCTTTTTAATAGTTTCATATTTCTTTTATTGCATATCCTATTTCTTAATAAACTTGCTTCTATAGGTATTACCATTGACAGACTGCAAAGTTACAATATAATAACCGGCTGACAATCCACTAACAGGAACGGAGTATTCTCTCTTATCTCCAGATTCTTTCTGCCTAATAACCTCCTGTCCAGATAGATTATAAACAGAAAGCATTTGAGCAGTATTGCTTGTACGAATATAAAGAACATCTTCTACCGGTTGTTGATAAATGATTATCCCATCTTTATAGGTTATTTCATCTTCGATGCCGGTTATAGGTCCTACAGAGAAATAAAGTCTGCACAGTGGATCGCCTCCATATCCTCCCAGCAGTTCAGGTTTATACAAATTGATATAATAGTTTCCTTCCTCTATTTGCGGATCAATTTCCATTTCAAGATTAACAGTCTGTCCTTTCTCTACAAATACATTTGTATAGTGTAAGTTAGACGTTGAACCTTGGCCAACAGCAAAGATTGCTGCCATCAAAGTCTTATCATATACATTACCCGTACCACTTAATGACAAATCTGCCAATAACTTAAGTTTTTCTCCTACTTGAAGTTTATCTGCTTCTAAATGTGCATTTTCCACTATTAAGGTAGATGTTCCAGAGGTTTTGTTGACAGTGACAGGAGTCAATTCTTTTCCAATACCATATACATATTCTCCCCATTGTACTCCCGGACAAATTAAATAATCCCCGGCTGGGATGCCTTTAGATGCTTCTGTTAGGTTAGATATTAAATTCCCAGAAATGTTAATTTCTTTATTTTCGGCACTTGGTTTTAATTCTAACTGGGTATATCCGGCTAAGCTTATTAGTTGTGCCTCTTCATCGGCAGTAATAAACAGAACACCTGCTAAACCATAAAAATCACTCGTTGTACTCTTATTGGAAAGCAACATCTTGAAGTCTCCTCTACGACCGCTATATAGATTATGTAGTGACTCTACACTCCCATCTAAATCTTCTTTCAAGTTCAAATTTCCAGCAAATAAAGCTAAAATACATTTGTTACCAGATATAGTGAGTGTAAATTGCGTTTCAGAACCATAACTACCACGTACACGACTCCAAGCTGTCTCACGTGAATCTTTGGTTGCTAGATACAATGCATAAGTACCGTCAGTTAAAGTACTGGGGACAGTTATGTTTGAAAAGGTTTGGCCTTTGGTTCCAAAATTAGGTTTAACATTCCCCAAAGATATATTCCATAAAGCGGACTGTTTACCATCTTTCTCAGCAATTAATCCCAACTGTCCATTCTTGAATGTTGTGCTCATGTTATACATCTCAGTAATTGTAAGATCAAAGTTCTCCCCCTTGGTAACTTCATTTTTACTAACTTCCAACTTCGAAAGGTAGAAATGAGATGTATAACTTGATGTTGCTACAGGAGGTTGAAATCCAGTAATCATTCCCTGTTGATAGATAAATCCACCGCCTATATTCGTTCCTCCGCCGATTCCCGGAGATGACGGATCAAGAGAAGCTACTTCGAAATAACCATTATTAACTCCACCCCAACCCCAATTGACATGAACCATATCTTGGGTATCATAGCCATCAAAAACAAATTCGTGTCCAACATCTTTGGATGCCCCATTATAAAGTACCGGTCGCCCTTCACTAATTTCCTTCTTAATCAGGTTCATCCACTCCTCAGAAGTAAAATACTCACGATATATATATCCAAGATTCTCATCATATCCGAAATAATCAATCAAAGCCTGTCCTACTTTAAAAGAATAAGCACCGGAACTGGAAGGAGAGTACTCCATTTCAACAGAAACACCACATGCGTACATTAATAGTGCAACAGCATTAGCTTGCTCTGTAGAGTATTTACCACTGATGTACTGTGGCAACATATCATTCCAGTCGAAAGTTGTATTTTCATAATCAAAAGAATATCGGACACCATTGGAAGTATAAGAATAGTTACCTTTCCCTTTTGCAGGATATTCGTAATATTTTAAAATCATTGCCATTGCTGTAGCCACACATCCAGTAACACTACGTTGTCCTTGAATAATTGGACAAGCATCGTTATATGGAGCATCCTGATTCCAGTTTATTTCTCCTAATAAAGGAGATACAGATGCAGGAAAACTTTTTCTTGTAAGTAGTTTAGGTTCTATAGATGCTTTTTTTTCATTGTCTATATTTTCATAAGCAGCGTTATAATATTCTAGCCAACCAAGAAGGTTAGTAGGCAAATTTTCTGTCATGAAGCAAGTCTTATCAGAATAGGCGAGGATAGGCTTCATACGGTCATCACCAGAAACAATGACATAAGCTGAGTGGCCATTATTGTATATGTAAAAAGCAGTTCCTTCCACACTACGGGTAGACGCAGATTTTAGCAAATCATTAGAAACTGCAACCAACTGGACTTCAGCAGCATTACGTGTCGTTGCATTGTTGAATTGCATAAAGAAAGAGCGTGCAATAGAGAGTCCTTCTTCAGGAGAACGCTGGGCCGCCCGGACCATCAAACTACATAAGAGTAGCCAAGATAAAAGTAATAATTTTCTCATAGGCATAAATATTAGTATCAATATTCTAAAAATAATTTATATTTTAAATCGCTATAAATAAAAGAGGGGGAACAATAAGCCTTCTAATAGAAACACTTTTTATTCCCCCATTTATAGAACTATTCCATAGGAGCCTCAATACTCCAGAAAAGTTTATTCAACATTATCATTTAACCATTACGCCATCCATTGTTTGAGCGACCTTTATATTCTTTGCAGCGGAGAACGATTTTTTATTCATCTGTAAAGGCTGCATTGAAAATCCTTTCATCAATTTAGTGTTCACTTCTGCTGATTGCTTCTTCACAGGACTCCATATCAACTTACAATATGGTGAGTATAAACTTGCACCTTTATCTGTAATTGCACAGTAGCCAAATGAATCCCATTCAACTGTATTAGACTCAGCATTCAAGAATGTCAATTTTCCGTCTTTCGTCAAACCACCAATAAAATATTCTTTTGTGGTCAATTTTCCAGCAGAAGAATTGATCAATGCAAGTACTGCATCATAACCATCATACGGTTCAACATCCTGAGGAGCTAAAATAATCCAACCAGTTTCTTTATCATAATCCAAATAGAAAGTATCGTCATAGCCTTCCTCACCCAAAAGTCCTTTAACAACCAAGGTTTGATTATCTGCTTTTTTAACTGAAGCTGCTAAATTGCCAGATGCAGAAGATGTCGCAGCCGGAACAAGCCAATTGCCTACATAATCATCAATTGAAGTACCTTGAAGCAAATCATCAAACGGACTTCCACCTGTAGAGAAATTGAAAGTAGCAGAAGCATTTTCCTGAGCTTCACCACCACCATAAGTAACAACAACAAAAGAGTAAACACCACCTTCATCACAAGGAAGAGTAACAGTACCGCTCTCTGTAAGTTCCTCAGACTTAATGCTACCATCAATGATACCTTTAGCAGCTGCTTCAATATCTTCACCGGATACCAAAGCTATCTTTGCAGATTCAACATCTTCTCCAAGCGTAACTTTAGCAATGGCATAATTCTTATTGGACACATCTGTATAACGTCCCAGATAAGCAACCTCTGCAGTATAATCAGTAAGAACAATTCCTGGGAACGCAATTCTGACAACTCCGTCCTCCTGAGAATGATCCCAACCACCAAGACCATCCATATAGTAGTATGGAGCAAGTTGAACAATAGCAGGTTTCCCCTCTTTCGTATAAGCCTTAACGGTACTATACATCCAGAATGATTCAGCTTGAAAGTTAGTGAAATCTGACGGATGATGCGCATCCACATTCTTATTGTAATCGTTTGAAGTATTATAGAAACCTGTACAATAAGCATCAAAATGTACTAAACCATCAGTTGTTATTTTGACTTTATTGATCATATCGCCCGCCTTTAGAATCTGGAATGTCAGATAAGGTGATTGATCACCATGAGTTGAAAGTCCCTCAGCTTCTAAGCCTTGTGAATACGGATCAACCAAACGATACATCGTAGGATCAAGATCGTTTTGTTGTAGCTCTACCTGATAAGTTTTCTCAAATAAGAAAGCATCAGAGAAAATTGCATTACCTAACGAAGTCCACGGTGCTGGAATACCCGCTTTAAATGAATAAGTGGAAGTTCCATAAGGTGTTGTAAGGTTAGCATCTGCAATTGCAATAGTGATTGCTTTAAAATCGTCGTATTCAAGTTTATCAGGATCGTAACCGATTGACAGTTTTATAGTTTCAGCGCCAGCTGCAAAATTTGCAGTAGTAGGAATTGTAAAAAGGCCTGATTTATCTGTTGCGGTTAGATTTACCGTTAGAGCCTCAGTAGTATTTATACGGCTTACTGTAACATCGAACGAAGTTGCGTTTTTAGCCAAATTAACCTGTGACGGCATAGCGGTCGAGAAATAGACCTGTGCACCAGCAATTTCTTCTGCCGGGTCATAATCGTATGAGTCGGTACATGCACTCCAAGTAAGTGCAAATACACCCATCAGCACCAGCAGATATGTATTTAGTTTTTTCATACTAACTATTTTTAGTAAATTTATTTATAATCAAGTTTATTTAAAACTCAAAGCTGTTTTACTCGCTAATCCAAGGTTTATAAAAGTCTGTAGGATCTGGATTACCAAAACCAACCAGTGCTTCGTTATTATCGCTTTCTTGTCTTACGATACTCATATTCATCCATGCCGGACGTCCCTTAGTATTCAAACGAGCAGTGTCATAGAAGTTTGTATCCGGGTAACCACGAGTAACACTCATATTCAGACGCTTCACATCATAGAATGTCAAACCTTCACCCCATAGTTCTACACGTTTTTGAAATACAACTTCTTCAACCACATCACTATTTGAACATACATATTTCGGATCACGATAGTTTTTCATGAATGTTTCCAGTAACTGTTTACCTTCAACAGCATTTAGATGGGCAGCAGCTTCAGCCTCGATAAAGTACATCTCTTCAACACGCATTATAGGGAAAGCAACAGCATTACCAACATTACTAACACTTGTATTTCCTTCATTTGGACGGAACTTCACAGATGCATAATCTGGTAATTTTTCACCTGTTTCCTGATTTATAAATGGAGTTTTTCCTTCCAGAGCAGTACCGGCAGGAGCTTTCCAGATTTTCTTGCGGAAATCCGTATCGCTCATCCTTTCATACATAGTACGATTAATCATTAAAAATGGTTCTCCACCAGTATATCCATATGATGCTTCATTAGACATCCAAGAAGTCCAGGTTGCAATACCACTCTTTACCTGATCATCTTCAGCCTTTAGTTGTGAGCCCCACATCCAACAAGAAAGATCATTGAATCCTTTAGTTGTACTTAGACATTGATTTTCTGTCATTGGAGTAACACTCGTTGCATCAATAGCTTTACGTGCATAAGTCTTAGCATTGGCATAATCGCCCAGCCACATATAGTAACGAGCCTTTAAACCATATACCACATCCAGATGAGGCAGTGTCTTAGTCGTGATTTTTAAGTTGACAATATATTCTTCTGCTTTATTTAAATCCCCTAGAATAAACTCAGCCATTACTTGGCGTGTAACGCGAGGGTTATTTCTTGCTTCTGCTTCAGTCATACCTTCTTTCACAATAGGCACAGTCAGGTTCAATACATCATTTCCGCTGGAGTTCACTGAAGAAAAACCTTCAACCGGCATAAATTCATACATTTGTGCCATATCCAGATAAGCCAATGCACGGAATGCATGACCAGCACCTAAATAACCTAATTGCAAGGTATTAGCAGTTTCTGTATTTACTGCACCAATCATATTATTAGCCGTCTGTACAAACTTGTAGTAATACCACCAATGAAATTGTGCATACATGTAACTGTCACCTTGAGCTTTATTCATTTCCCAACCGGTATACCAGTCATAACCACTACCACTATATACTATAGGCATATCTTCAGTCATCACATCACGGATATGCATAATAGAACCATATCCCCAGTCATAGTCCTGGCGTTGGGGTAATACTCTGAATGTATTAAAATAGGCAGGCATTGCCCACAATAATGCTTCTGTAGCTTTTGATGACGAGCCTAACTGGTCTTCAGTTGCCACCTGGGTAGGAAGCGTTTCTTCAATACATCCGGTCATCAGAACGGATGAAGAAAGACAGACCCCTAATATTAATTTAGATATATTTTTCATATTCAATAATTGCTAATTGGTTTAGAATGTAAGTGTGATACCTCCCGAAATAGTACGCATTGGAGCATAATAAGCAGATGTTACACTACCTGTAATACTCTGGCGTGGATCAAGTCCTTGGCGTTTAGACCATACCCAAACATTATCACAAGACATATAGATGCGCAGTTTTTCCATACCCATAGTACGGCAGATTCGTGATGGCAAAGTATAACCCAGATTAATATTCTGCAAGCTCAAATAAGAAGCATCAGTCAAGAAACGATCTGAACTCTGATTCATATATGAGTCATTATATTGGAAACGAGGAATGTTAGAACTTGTATTTTCCGGAGTCCAGGCATTCAACAAATCAACATGGAAAGCATGTCCCTTGTTAATTCCCATTGAGGCAGCATAGTCACTATCATATTTCTCTATTGATTTTGCATATCAACTTGTCCACCAAGTTGATATGCAAAATCAATAGAGAAATCAATACCTTTATATTCAAAACTTGTTCCAAAACCGCCGTACATATCCGGCAATGCAGTTCCGCAAAGATGCTGTGTTGCTTCACTGGGCTTCGTTGTTGTTTCAACTCCGGTTACATTACCATCTTTATCTTTTATATCTTTATAGAACAGAGATTCTCCTTTTTCATTAACACCGGCATATTTATACAGATAATAAGTATATAAAGGTTCACCTTCACCGTAGAAGAAGCTACCGCTGGAATAACCGGATACTCCATCTACTTTCAACGTTTTAGACTTTTCTGACAAATACGTAATCTTATTCTTGTAATGAGTAAAGTTTAAGCTAATCGTCCATTTCATATCATTGGTCTTGATTGGCGTACCCTCTAATTCTAATTCAACACCCGTATTACGCATATCACCCACATTGGAATAATAAGAAGTAAAGCCCATTGTAGGAGGAAGAGGGAATGAAAACAACATATCAGAAGTCTTGCGATTGAAATATTCTACAGTACCACTTAAGCGATTTTTGAGAACTGCAAAGTCAATACCAACATTGAAGTTACCATTTGTTTCCCAGGTAATATCCTTGTTACCCATAGCATAAGGAACAGCCGCCGGGTTACCGTTTGCATTTACAATCTCATAAGTAGTTATATAACGGTAGTCACCGATATTATCATTACCTTGCGAACCATAAGATGCTTTTAATTTTAACTCATCAATCCATTCTACATTAAAGAAATCCTCTTTAGAAATTAACCAAGCACCTCCTAATGACCAGAAGTTACCCCAACGATTGTCCGGATGGAAACGAGAAGAAGCATCACGACGATAAGAACCAGATACAAAGTATTTTTCATTAAAATCATATTGTATACGGCCAAAATAACCTTCTGTGTTATAGTCTTTTGTATAAGAGTTAGCAGAACCATCCAAGATAGCACCAATCAATTCCGGGTTATTCGGATCGAACATGTTAGATTTTGAAGCATATAAATAATAGTATTTATAACGATAAGACTCATGTCCCAACATCGCTTCTATATTATGGGAACCAAAGCTCTTTTTATAGTTTAATAATTGCTGATAGTTATATGATAGCTGACGAGTATGGTATTTATATGCAATACCATTAGAGGAAGCGTATTGACCATAGTAGGGATTCGTAACATTAGTCTGACGCATTTCATCTACATATACACTGTTGGTAGAACTAAATTTGAAATCTTTCAAGAAACGTACCTCGAAAAAGCCTACAGCGCTAATTGCATTACCCTCAGCATTCATCTTATCCAAAATGCTGCTGGATAAGGCATTACTTTGTCCCAAGTAAGGACGGCTATTACCAGCGTTAGAGCCATCACCATAGTCATAACGTGTGATTCCATTAGCATCTTTCATTATTACGCCATTTCCATCACGCAGGTATAGCGGATAAATCGGAGCCATCTGAGTTAAAGCAAATACATTACCAGAGGAATTGGAACTACCATCATCACCCAACTGATTAGATTCATAATGCGTATAAGCCATGTTTGCTCCCACTTTCAACCAATCTTTAATTTGATAATCAGCTTTCATACGACCAGTCAGACGTTCATAGTCAGAATTATTGGCGATACCTTCATTATCCAAATAGTTGAAAGAAGCATAGAAAGAAGACTTATCGCTACCAGCTGTTGCTGTCACTGTGTATTCCTGACGCAAACCATTCTTATAAGCAGCATCTGTCCAATCATCTGGCAACAACAGATAGTTTTGTCCTTGATAACTAACAAGGTTACCTAATGTTGCATTCGGATTCAATTTACCATTTTCGCCAATCATATACTGCCCTGTAGGTACGTTATAAACATTATATCCCAAACCGTAGGCATTATTTGCAGTCAGATTTTGATTAGCCATAATATGAGCCGCATTTGAATCCATTCCTTGGGTATTCGTAAAGTAGTTCTTCAGAGCGCCATAATACATTTCATAATATTTAGCAGGGCTAGTAACATAATTATAATCCTGAGTAGCACGAGAGTTAGATCCCCATTTTGCATCGACTGTAATTTTGGCTTGTCCGGCATTACCTTTTTTAGTAGTAATGATAATCACACCATTAGCACCACGTGCACCATACAGAGCACTTGAAGCGGCATCTTTCAATACAGTCATTGACTCAATATCCTGAGAGCTTATATTATTGAGGTCACCATCATACGGTATACCATCCAATACAATCAAGGGGTCTTTTCCTGCATTGATTGAACTAATACCACGTACACGAATCGTTGGTGTTGTAGCTCCCGGTTGTCCAGAAGTAGTGTTTAGCTGTACACCAGAAACTTTACCAGTCAATGCATTAGCTACATTGGAAGTCTGAATCTTACCAATCTGATCAGATGAGACAACACTTGCCGAACCTGTAAATGCTGACTTCTTTGCAGTACCATAAGCAACCACCATTACTTCTTCAAGTATCTCACTATCAGATTTCATTGTTACTTTTACGTGAGATTTAATCGCAACTTCTTGTGTTTGCATACCAATATACGAGATTTGCAACGTCTTCGCAGAACTAATCCATTATTATATTGCTGAATATCAGCGTTGTAATCATAATCAAGGAACTTTATACAAGGTGATAATAATTTATAAATAGCTGATAATAAGAGATGTAAAAAACGACAATATATATTTATATCTACCGGAATTATCCTATATTTCTATACTAAACACTTAATAATAAGAATATTATTATGTAATCATCTATAAAAACAGGTTCTTAAACTAGTACTATTGGTTCAAGCATAAATATAAATGTATGGAATAATTAAAAACATTCCAGAAGTTGATCTATAACACATGATAGCGATCACATGAATAAAAAATAGTAAATAGTTGAAATAAATATTTATCCTATTTTATAATTACATAGTGTGATTCCGAGAAGACTAAATAGAAAAAGAGAAATAGAACAAAGTTATATATCATATTGCAAACTTATAATTGATTATTATGGTCAAGTCTTTTTTAAGTAGTTTCTATTACTAATTGAGGACATATTGAATAAGAGAAACGAGCTTAATTCTTGTTTTGAGCTCTCACATCATCGTACATGCTGTTCAACAATTCTTAAGCACAGAATGGTAGTGCATCGCAAAAGTAAGGTAGTCCGTATTCATAAGACAAAGCTTCCTGAGTTGTAGGATGAACTGATATACGCCAATACTTCTTACGACAAGTCTTGTTTCAACCACACCTATAACGAATACATGCCTATGAGATCTTCCCTGTTAAGAGTAACTGCTTTCATCTCAACGCTCTCTGGATATACTACATGCAGATTCGGATAGCTATAGGACTTTATTTGTTATGCAAGCTTATTCTCTCGCAACCTAATATTCAGTCTTTGTATGTAGAGCTGAGAATTTGTCGAAAACTTCCTTCAAATTCTTCTCTGTGCAGGGCACCTTTGTCATTGACTAGCAATTCCCACTATTAAGACTTATTTGGAATTTACACTCTAAAACAGTTCGTTTATGCCAGGCAAACATAGAAAGACCGCTCACTTCTCAGTGAACGGTCCTCTAAAACACTTTATTAAAAACACTCAGCTAAATTAATAGCTGGGATTCTATTGTTATCATATGTTCTGATTAATCTGCAATAAATTCATCATAATCATAACCAAGATTGCCTGCTGATACATAATACTGCACGTAAATGAAGCAATTGTAATTTGAATACATACCACTTTCATAGCCACCTTCGGTCACAAAAGCATCGTTATTCTGAAAATAGCCTATGTCACGGACATTTACAGTGCCATAGTTACCAAAAATATATGGTGTGTCAGTCGCAGGAACCCTGAAGAACTGATATTCTCCTCCTGTATCACTACCTTTATAGTCTATTAGGTTAATCTTTAAGTGATAACCAGTGCCAAACACATCCTTGAAACGATATAGATTAGCATCAGTAGTACAAACTTGTAAAACAGTAGGATTAGAAGCTGATATACCAAGCTTTTCAGCGTTAAAGAAATAGTATGTGCCAGTAACCACATCAGTCCAAGCAAGACCTGAAAAAGTGATATCTGTAGATGTTTTACTATCTTTACCTACAGCTACAGCAGTAATGGTATATTCGCCATATAAATCAGTCAATACAACATCAACGTTTGATGCGCCGGAAATGTCATTGACTTTAATGCCATTTGAAACAACATAGTCAATATAGGCATTTTTACCCATAGAGGCTATATGGGCATCTTTGTCTACTGTCTGCTCAACCAGATAGTACGCTTCAGTTGTCTTGCTGTTTGCAGCAAATCTGAGTATAATATCGTTGTCGGGGTTATTAGGCCGACTTGCTTTATACTGATAAACAGTTACTATTGGGGTAGAATCATTTCCCGGTTCTGTACCTTCTTCGTCTGTACATGAAGTCACAATAGTAACAGCGAGAAGCGCCATGAATAAATTATATATATATATTTTCATATACTTCATCTTTAATATGTTAATCCCATTACCATTTATACTCTTCAGAGTCTGAAGAAGGCTGAATGGGTGTAGGATTGTTTGTACAAGAATAATTATTGTTAGTTTCAGTCTGAATGATACACCAGTTCATCCAATCAGGAGGAGTGCTGGTATTCCAGCGCCTGGATTCTAAATGATTGGTCTTTTCATAGCTACGGATAATACCTTTATTGAGACGTTTAATATCAAAAGTAGCCAGTCCTTCTCCCCAAAACTCAACACGGCGCTGCCACCAAATTTCGTTTTGGAAGGTAGAAGTGGTTGAATTTCCATACGCTTCACTGTGCTTGCCATATTCATAAGATACATCACGTGATTTGGCAAATGTGGTCAATAAGGCAATGCCATTAGATTCATTCTGCATACCTGCGGCCTCAGCTTCAATCAAATACATCTCCTCAACACGCATCATGGGGACAGCTACAACAAAACCTATATACTGGTTATTACGCCCCTCTTCACCTCCGATTGTACGGAACTTCAATGGAAGTCCACCCACTGCTTTATAATTCACTTGTCCGGCATTATATATCCAATCTGGATGGTCTGTATAAGCCTTTAATCCTTCCAGTGTTTCTGCCTTACTCACTTCATCCAGAGCAAAGTCAACGAAACATTTCCTACGAAAATCAGTTTGCGGCATCGTTTCATACAAATGGCGGTCCATCACAATCTGTTGGCCATAGTTTGCAGCATAGCCACAACCAGAAGTGGTTGGATTAATCTCGAGGCACATGGTAGATCCCCAAGACGAGTCCCCATCATTTTCCAAAATGTTCGGATCATCTTTCTTATAAGTGAGTCCCATCATCCAAGATGAATTAGGAGTATTGAATCCAGTTTCACGATCAGTATATTGGCTTTCAGTCATCATTGTATAACCATTCTGAGCCAATTTTGCATATTTTTCTGCATTTGCCCAGTTTTCCATTACCAGATAGGCACGAGCTTTCAATCCATAAACTACAGACTGGTCAGGAGTATAAACATTCTCGCGTTTATAGTTAGCTAAGTATTCTTCTGCTTTATCAAGGTCAGAAATAATAAACTCCCACATTTTCTCATTCGTAGCGCGAGGATTGTAGGCCAACTCACTAAGAGTAGTCGCTTCGGTTACAATAGGTACAGTTTCTGCTTCTTTATCAATACCATACGTCTTGGGGGCATACATACGTGCTAAATCCATATAGAACATTGCACGCATAGCATGGGCGATGCCTGCACCGGTCACTTTATCAGCATCGGGTGTTGAGCCAGCCAGTGAAAGAACTGTATTACAATTTTTGATCCAACTATAATAATAAGTCCATGGAAGCTGGCATGCAGCATACTGAGGTCCCAGACCTACACCGCACTCATACCAATTACTATACCAATTTGAATAGACAGTAACCATATCTTGTCCCATTAAGTCACGAAACAAATAAAAAGCAGGATAGCCATAATCGTATTGGGTACCAGAATCATTGCCATAAGCAAATGTACCTACTAAGGAAGACGTGATTGCATTTACAAAGTTATTGTACGCCCCTGGTGCATTGGCTGCCTGGTCACCAGTCACTGTGGAGCTCTGGGGTTCGAACTCTTCGATACAACTAGTTGCCGTAATTAACAAGAGGGCAACCATCATCAATGATAGTAATATTTTTCTCATCTTATTTCTCTTTTAAAGTTAGAATGTGAATTGCACTCCACCTGAGATATTACGTACAGGAGAGTAAACACTGACGGATTCATTTCCATCATAAGAATAACGAGGATCTAACCCTTTACGGGCTGACCAAAAACAAAGATTTTCACCTGCTACATAAACACGGATTTTTGCAACATTCTTAATCAAATTCTCAGGCAATGTATAGCCTACGGTAAATGATTGAAAATTCAGATAACTGGCACTGGTTAGAAAGCGATCGGACATACCAGTAGTATATTGGTCGCCATACTGCCAACGAGGAATATTACTGGTAGTATTATTCGGAGTCCATGATTTAGCATAATCTTTGTGAATATTGTAACCGGCATCTGATGCAGTGGTGCTAGGAGTCATCAACCGCTTGTATTGGAGATCCATTACTTTACCTCCAATCTGATAATCGAAAGAAGCGGAAGCATCGAAATCACAGATACGTAAGGTAGTACTAAAGCCGCCAAAAGCTTTAGGAAGTGTAGAACCTAATGCATACTTCGAAGCTTCGTTGATACTGGTTGTAGTACGTGAAAGCTCTTTACCTGGGCGGTTAGTTGCACCTTTCAGGGCATCATCAATCCAGTAAATAGCCTCACCTTTCTCATTAACCCCTGCATATTTAGGCAGGAAAGCATTGTAGAGAGAACCACCTTCTTCAAACCAGTTCTGATAGGTTCTTGGAGTATTTGATTCGATGAAACCACCAGTTTCTGCAATCTTTGACTCAGGCAGTTTAAGAATCTTCGTTTTATTATGAGATATATTAGCTGACACACTCCAATCAATGTCTTTGGTGCGGATTATTGCACCAGTCAAAGCTAATTCAACGCCCATATTACGAATATCACCCACATTGCCGTAGTAACCACGTGAACCAGCAGATTCTGGAACAGACAGCCAGAACAACAAATCACTTGTTTTCTTGGTATAAACATCTAAATTACCCGCCAAACGACCTTTCCAGAGACTGAACTCAATACCAACGTTGATATTAGTAGTTGTTTCCCAAGTTATATCAGGATTACCCATACGATAAAATACAGGCGACATTGTAGTCTCATCAGCTTTCGATAAAGAGTACAAATCAGTATAAGCATAGCTACCAATATTATCATTGCCTTGCTGCCCTACAGAAAATTTTAGTTTTAACATATCGAGCCATGATGCATAATTGATCATGAAGTTTTCCTTAGATATAATCCAAGCTGCACCCACTGACCAGAAATTGCCCCATCGGTTTTCTTTTGCGAAATAAGAAGAGGCATCACGACGGAAAGAAGCAGAAGCATAATACTTTTCAGCATAATTATACTGAGCACTGCCGAAATAACCTTCTACATTATACTCAGTAGTGTAAGAGTGAGAATCCTTCTTGGTAGCAAACGCATTGATTTCAGGTATAGCTGGTGAAAAACCACCATTTGCTGTAGCATCCAGATATGTCGTTTTTGTCTTATAATACTCATGACCAACCATGACACTTACACTGTGCTTATTGAAATCCTGAAAATAGGTCAATGACTGTACATGGTTAGTTCTCAATGCAGTAGTGGCGCTTTTGAAGATTTCTCCATTTACACCTTGTTTAGAACCATAATAGGGATTTTCATAATCAGATTTATTTGTTTGTCCCCAAGTCACTGTGCTAGTTGCATTTGCTTTTAAGAAATTGGAGATATTGACATCAGCAGTAAAAGTTCCATTCAACTGGTCACCAATATAAGTTACCTTATTATAGGCATTCGATCCCAGTGGGTTACCTGTTTGCCCGAACGGACGGCCTACTCCATAGTTAGTGAGTGCAACACCATAGTCGTAGGCTTTATGACCGTATTCATCTGTCTTGATAACCGGTTTACCTGATTCGTCCAACACACGAACATACGCTGGATAGATAGGGGCCATCATAGAAGTATAGTACATCAAATTGCTGGCTCCTAAAGAAGTATCCATATTGGGATTAGAATTGCGATTAGAATGTATATAGCCCACATTGGCACCAATTTTCAGCCATTTCTTAGCCTGATAATCAGCCTTAACACGAGCGGTTACGCGGTCGTAACCAGAATTATCGATAACACCATCTTCGTTTAGATATCCCAAACTAGCATAGAAAGAAGAACGGTCAGAACCACCGTTGATACTTACATTGTATTCTTGACGTAATGCGTTCTTGTAAGCCAAATCGCTCCAGTTATCAGGTTGCATGTAGTAGTCTGTTCCATTATATGTATGTTTGCGCCCCAGTGTGGCCTTCGGATTCAACTTACCATCTGCGCCAATCAATTGTTCACCATCGGGAACTGTATATACATTATATCCCAGTTCGCTTAACATCTTGTTATTAGCAGACTGATTGGCATTTGTCGCACTCATACCCTGGCCATAGAAATAATTATTGTAAATTTGAGAGTAGTAGGCTTCGTAATACTTTCCCGGATCTGTAATTACATCGTAATCTTGAACCGAACGAGAGTTTACGCCCCACTTCATATCTACATTGATAACTGCATTTTGTGTCTTACCCTTTTTAGTAGTAACAATTATAACGCCTGCAGCACCACGTGCGCCGTAAAGGGCAGCCGAAGCAGCATCCTTCAATACAGAAACAGACTCAATGTCACCTTGTGGAATGTTAGAGAGACTAGCAGGATAAGGAGCACCGTCGACAATCACCAACGGATCTGTTGCAGCATACATAGAAGCAATTCCGCGAATATTGATTTTGCCACTCGTATCACCTGGGGCACCTGAACCACCACGCATTTGTAATCCAGCTACGGAACCAATCAAAGCATCAGTTACATTCGTTGTGATGCGTTTGGATAGTTCTTCAGTGTTAACTACCGAAGCTGAACCTGTAAATGCTGATTTCTTAGCTGTACCGAAGGCTACAACCAATACTTCATCCAACATCTCTGTATCTGCTTTCATTGTAACCTTCACGCGTGGTGCAATAGCAACTTCTTGAATTTGCATTCCAATGTAAGAGATTTGTAACGTTTTCGCAGAACTAAGTAGTGTATAAGACTCTAATAATCAGCGAAATAAATTTAGATCAGAACCATGTTATGTACAACGATTATTTATCAACATATTGATTATGAGATATATAAAAAACGGTAGTATGTGTTTGTATCTACCCTGATTGCCCTTTATTTAATACGTAATCATTTAATTATAAGATCATTAATTCGAAAGTGAAAACAGAATAAAGTTCCAAAATTAGTACTATGGGTTTTGTTCTATTTATAAATGTATGAAATAATTAAATTATTAATGAGGCTTAATTTATAGTTCATATACACAATCTGAAGTCTTTGTGAAGTCCGTTTTTTTCATAAAAGTAGTATGCATAGTTAAGTATAATGCAAATTGTATTATTTCGATAAATAATAAGAGATTGGATCGAAATAAAATATTCCTTTTGAGTCATTATTGATCTATATGAAATATATAATTGACCTGCAATGGCTAAAGAAGAGAGAATGAAAGAAAAAGACCGCACATTTCCTAATGAGCAGTCTTTAAAAACACTTTATCGAGAAAACACTCGGTCAAATATGAGTATACAATAATTAATATAAAATATCGTAGCTCTTGAGTTCCAAGAAAATTATAAAAGTTCCGTTCTTCCATTTACCATTGAACAAATGGAAGAATGGAACTTTATAGTCTACTATTTACTAATTCGTTATTTAGTAGCCTCTAAAGACTCCAAATAAGCATCCCCACTTAAGTACAGATATGAAGGATTAGCACAAGGTGAGGCAGCGCCTTCTTTATAATCTGCCATCTTAATATACAAGGAGTTGGCAGGGAAAGTAATGCAGTTGGCTTTTTCATTATAAATCCCCAATGGATATGTTGCAATATTTGTTGACAGATTTCCATATACAGAGCCGATAGAGAACATTCCATATGACCAGGCCATACCTAAGTCAACTGGTGACAATGCCGCTCCCTGGCTGGTTACATCAATAGTAAAGAGATATTTACCCGGCACCACATCACTTTCCTCATTAAAAGGATAACCATCGTAGCCACCATACTCATCCATTGCTGTCGCTACACGTGCAAACGGACTGTCAAAGCGGAAACGAACGCTGGTAGCCGTTTCTGCCCGTTCCAATTTTACAGCCATCGGCATGGAAGGATCAACGCCAAAGAAAGTAGATATAGTACCGTCTAAATAATAACCAGTGCCGATTGGTTCCCATTTAATGATACTGAAATTTACAGAAATCTCATTGTATCCGCTAATGTATTTACTTACATTATCGCCACTCACAGCCAGCTTTAGATTATAAAGAATCCCTGCTGTCGCTGATGGAGTCTCCACAGTCAATGTCGTAGTTGCCTCTCCGGCAGCAAATAATACTGTAGAAGGGCATGTAAATATATTCTCTTCGTTATTCAAGACCTTTATATCCACAGAACCAGCTACATCAGTTACAGAACGTTTTAGTGTGAGGATAAAAGAAGTAACTCCAGGTTCAACTTCTACTGTTTGGGTATAATTACCTGCAAAACAAATACCTTGGTTGCCCTCCTCTAATCCTCCCGGAGTATAACTTTCCGCATCCGGATCACAAGCCACAGCCATCAATGCGATAGCAAACAGGCTAAATATTTTATTGATATATTTCATATTCTATCCTTTTTATAGTTAACTTATTCTTCATCAGGTATTGGAGTTGGAGCAGATACCAACGGATTGTTTTCCAGCAATGGATTGTATTGTACCTCTTTATTGGGGATACTGTAAATCTGGACCGGATCACCTGCCGCAATGTTAAATACCGCAGTTTTGGGAAATCCGCATCCCAAGCGATTAACACCTTTATTCAGACGCATAATATCAAAATAGGCTAAACCTTCACCCCAGAATTCGATACGACGTTGATGCCAAACAGCCTCTTGCACAGCTTCGCTCGTTGTAGCTGTACATTTATAAGATGGATCACGATAGGTATTTACAAATGAATTGAGTGTATTCACACCGCCGCTTACATCATTGTTCATGGCTTGTGCTTCTGCTTTAATTAAATACATTTCCTCTACACGCATCAAAATCACATCAGTTGCATTGTTATTTGATCCCCATTCGTTGTTCATTGGCCCATATTTCACTTGCGTATAAACCGGAGCACCTTTTTTAGTAATATAAGCCTGCGCTGCTGCCGGTAGATTAACAGATACACCTGTGTCATCCAAGAACCATCCTTTACGTACATCACTTTCAGGAATCTGGTTGTAGAGTTTTGGACTGATTCTGCGCCATCCCCCCACAGAGGCGTAGCCGTAATTCAGTGACCCCATGTGAGATGGGAAATTACAAATACCAGTAGTACTTACACGGTCTTTATCCGTAATTAAGATGCCCCACATCCATGAAGCATCTTCAATATCAATGAAGGTTGGCTTGCTCACCGCTGTGCTACTATATGGAATAGAAGATGTGCTGGCAAGTGCAGCTTCTGCATCTTTCAATGCATCTGCATAATTGTGCATAGTCAGGTGAACACGGGCACGTATACCATAAGCAACATCAAGACTGACATAACGCTTGTCGGAACGGGTTTTCTTTGTGTTAGCCAATAGCTCAATAGCCTTATTCAAATCACCCAAAATGAATTCATAGGTTTCCTTTACTGTAGAGCGGGCACAGCCATTTGCTGCTACCTCTTCTGCATTCTCGGGAGTGATAATGGGCACTCCTGGAGCATCTTCATGTCCCTTGTAATTGAACTGATACAACTGCACCAACGTGAAATAATCGAACGCACGGATGGACAATGCCTGTGCCAGATAAAATTGCAGAGTAGGGTCTGACGTTTCATTATCTACAGTACCAATAACAGCGTTGGCTGTATAAATTTGGTTGTAAAGCGTACCCCAAAATTCGATAGTAGCCGTACTCGTACTTAAACAATCGCTATAATCGGCTGATTCAGAATACCAATTGTAGCCTGTTATATCAGCTACAAAATCCGTAGTCCTTGAATCGGTAGCTAACATAATAGTAGGATAACCTATATCACTATGTACGTTGTCATCTTCGGTATAAATTTTAGCATATTGTGTAAAGTTAGCTGTAATAGCAGTTACGCTAGCTTCAATTTTAGAAGGGTCAGCAGCGACCACATCCTCTTTTTGGTCGGCTGTAATAGTCGAACTTAGTGGGGCAGTATCCAAGTCAGTACATCCGACTACTAATGCACCGAATAGAGCAACTTGCGTTATTTTATATATTCTTTTCATATTCTTTCTTTTTTATAAAATTCAACCATTTATCAGAATGTTACTTTCAGGCCACCAGAAATGGTACGTATAGGAGTGTAGCGGTCTGTTGAGGCAGTCGTATAGCTCATACGTGGATCAAGTCCTCTGCGGGCAGAGAAAAGAGCCACATTATCAGCTGCACCATAAACACGCAGGCTACCGATACCCAAATTTCTCAACCATCTTTTAGGTAGTGTATAACCTAATGTAATGTTATTGATAGCGAAATAGTCAGAACTTGTTAACCAACGATCTGAACTAGAATTGGTATATTTATCGATTGCATCTATACGCGGTATATTAGAATTTGCATTTTCGGATGTCCAGGCATTCAGTATATCTTTGTGCCAGTTATAACCAAGGTCATGTGAGCCACCGCCATGCATCAACACCTGATAACCACTATCATATATCTTGCCACCTAACTGATAAGCACACTGGATAGAAAAATCGAAACCGTAAAAATCCAATGCAGTACCGATACCTCCATAAATAGTGGGGAGAAGATCACCGCTGGCCTGGCGGTTTGTGTTATAAGCAGCCGACCAGTCACTGGTTTTATACTCTGCTCCGTCAGTATCTTTAGCCCAATACTGCGCTTCACCACTTTCATGGTCTACACCTGCATATTTCGTCAAATAGAACTGGTATAAAGATTCACCTTCACGATAGATATAAGATCCATTAATCATTTCCCCTTTCAAGTCAGGGTGTAATTCAAGAATCTTATTTTTCATCATAGTTCCGTTCCAATTGATGATCCATTTGAAATTGTTAGTCTGGATTGGAGTGTAGTTCAATTCAATTTCAATACCTGAGTTACGCACTGAACCGATATTCATCGGGAACTGTGTATAACCATTGGACATAGCTACCGGCTTGTAATACAACATATCTTTCGTCTGGCGATTGAAATATTCGATGGTACCATCAACGCGTCCTTTCAGAAGAGCAAAGTCCACACCAACATTGAATGAATTGGATGTTTCCCAAGTGATATCTTTATTTCCTTTATAGAAAAGTACACCGTCAGAGAATACTCCCTCCGAGCCGCTTACAGTAAATTGATCTTGGTAAGGATAATAGTTTGTGTATCCTTTATAAAGAAGATTATCGTTACCTTGTTGTCCGAAAGAAGCTTTCAATTTCAGCATATTAATCCAGTCAATATGAGAAATAAAGTTCTCCTTAGCCATATCCCATGCAGCACTCACACTCCAAAAGTTACCCCAGCGATTATCCGGATGGAAACGCGAAGAAGCATCACGACGATAAGAAACACTTGCATAGTACTTTTCATCGAAATCATAGCTGGCGCGTGTGATGATACCGATAGTAGCATATTCATTGTAGCTTCCGGAACCATTTTTACGGTCGATTACATTTGAGGCAGTCCAGTTCTTATCACTATACATGTTGTAACCCAGAATATAATGAGATTCAGTATTATAATCCATACTCTCATATCCGGCCAAAACATCAATGTGATGCACATCAAATGCTTTTTTATAAGTCAGCAAGTATTGCTGGTCCAGAGAATACGTACGTGATGAGTACTGTTGCACAGAGCCGTTTTGGGATGCAGACTGGCCATAATACTTGTTGCCTACAATATGCAAACGCGTATTATCCACATGCAAACCTAAAGAAGCAGTCAAAGACAGACCATCCAGAATGTCTACTTTGGCATACCATTTCCCATTCAGGATATCCATTAAATATTCTTCCGTGTCATAGAGAAAGCTACTCATCGGGTTAGACATACTCATAAAGTTACGAGTGAAGTTTGTACTTTCACCATCTCCATAATCATATATCCGATAACCGGTATTAGCGTCATGCATAATCTGGCCTTCAGCATTACGAACATACATTGGATAAATGGGGGCAATGAAGTTACCTACAAAAAAGGCATTACCCGATGAAGTGGCCGCATCTGTGTCCTGATCTCCAGGATAGCGGCTTTTTACATTTGCATAGCTTAAATTTACACCGAACTTCAGCCATTTCTTAGCTTGATAATCCACGTTTATACGACTAGAAATACGTTCGAAACCAGAGTTCTCAATAATACCGTCATCAGCAAGATAAGCAGCAGAAAAATAATAACTCAATTTATCGGTACCACCAGATACGCTCAGATTGTATTCCTGACGCATATTGCTTTCAAACATTTCATCCGACCAGTTATCTGGTGTATAATAGTAATCACCGTCACTATAGCCCAGCGTTGCATATGGATTCAGTTTGCCATCCCGACCTATCAGGTTCTGACCATTGGGTACATTGTAAATCTGATATCCTAAACCTGGAATCAAATCAGCATTAGCCTGTTGATAGGCTCTCTCAGCCGTATATTTACTATTATAGACATAGCCATTATATATGGCAGAGTATGCAGTTTCCATGTAAGTAGCTGCGTTTTGCAGTACATCATAGTTCTTCACTAAGCGCGAGTTAGCTCCCCAACGTGCATCCAATGATACCAGTGTCTCTCCGGTTTTTCCTTTTTTAGTTGTAACCAAGATAACGCCATTAGCACCACGGGCACCATACAAAGCTGCTGCCGCTGCATCTTTCAGTACTGTCATTGACTCAATATCTTGTGAGTTGACAGCAGAAATGTCGCCCTCGTACGGAATACCATCTACTACATACAACGGATTATTGCTGGCATACATGGAACCAATACCACGAATACGTACTGTGGCTTTTTCTCCCGGCTGTCCATTTGTACTTTGTGTCTGTACGCCTGATACTGTTCCGGAAAGAGCATTTGATATATTTGAAACCTGGCGTTTCTCCAGAGTTTCAGACTTTATCACAGATGCTGAACCTGTAAATGCAGATTTCTTTGCTGTACCATAGGCAACTACCATTACTTCATCAAGCATTTCAGCGTCTGACTTCATAAAAACTTTCACAGTCGACTTTATAGCCACCTCCTGCGTTTGCATGCCAATGTAAGATATTTGCAATGTTTTCGCAGAACTTATCCTGTTTTATATTATTGATTATAAGGATGATAGATTCTTAATGGGACTATATGAAGGATTATAACCACAGGATAAATACCTGATAATATGGTGTATAAATAATATGGCATAGATTAATATCTACCTATATAATACCGTATTTCCTGAGTTAATATTTGATTATCAGAAAATTAAAGCATAGATAATGGTTGAAAAAGTAGTATTAAACGACTACTACGAGTTTCTCACAAAACATAAATGTCCAAATAAATAACATTTTTCTATAAAAATTCTATTTATGGATTATATGTGATAAGTAAGTTTTGCTTATGTTGTTATTTTTACAATACATATCATTTAAAGATATGAATCATTCCTGTTATTATAAAAATAAGTATTCATATCACAAAAAAATGAGTAATAGAATATTTATCTTCATTTATAATCAACTTGTACATGCTCAATTTTTATTTTTATACCCTTTATATTATGACTTCAAAAAGAAGTATTAAGAACTGGAGTAATATATCATTAATTGTTATATAAGTTGAGAGGGCATATCTCACGATATACCCTCTCAATAACACTTTATTTAAAATTCAATGGGCCAAAGGCTCAAAGATGACTATTTCAATTATTAAATGGATCAGAAATCACCTCTTTAAAGACTTTTATAACATTTGAAGAATTAGATGTATCAGTCATTGTAATGACAGAAGGATTCTTTTCATCATCTGCTGATAAATTGAATGTAACTCCTGTTGTGCCTTTAGAGAACGGATAAATCATAAGATTCCAACCCAATTGTTGATAGAAATCTATTCCGACTTGATTACCACTCAAAGCAAAGACTATCTTAACTTGATTATCACCTAATGTAGTTACATTGAATAATAACATGCCATCATCAAATCCTTCACACATCCAATAAAACACCATTTCTGAGTTTGAATAGGGAGTGAGGAATGCCATGTTCAAATCTATACCATAAGGATCCAGAACTTGCTTCTTAACAGATGACCAATATGTTTGCCCTAATTTACCCAGATTTTTATATGAGAAGAACCATTCGCCATTGGTAAAGAAATAAGCCAAGGGGAATTTAGGTGTTAAAATCACATCTCCTGATACAAGTTGTCCATCATCTCCTACATCTTGAAATTCCAAGGTCTCTATTTTTTTTCCATTCAATTCCAGTGCCGTCATAAATCTCAATCCTGTAGGAGTCATTATATATGGAACTGCTACATTCTTATCTTCCCCATTTTCCTGATATGTAACAGTGAAAGTTCGATAAGATTGTTTCACTGAGGCAGTAAAACCTCCATCAGTATAGGTGAACTGGGCGAGTCTTGATATCTTTCCATCCATTTCAATAATGCTGTTCAGGTAGTCCTCCCAGCTTTCATTGAATGGAGTCATGATAATTTTATTTCCTGTTTTTTTCCCCTTCAGCACCACTTTTTCGGCAGTTGCCTCCATAATAGTGAATTCATAATCACCTTCCATTCCTTTTCCAGCCGTACCTATCCCCAGGTCGTTTTTAGGGTCAGAGAATATGTGGAAAATTTCATTATAAGTATCAAAACTCAATGTAGGGCCTGCTTGCTCTTTCATTCTGTAAGTACTTGTAGCTTTAGCAGTAGCATCACCTGTAATATCTGCAGATACCGTCACCTTGCCATCTTCACCGAAAAGAGCCAATACATTATAACCTCCATAGATTTGTCCACTGGCCGGATAATATTCCATCAACCAGCCGTTCTGAGCTCCAACCAATACAGCCTTGTCCGCTGCCAACCTCTCTTCTATTCTGGTTGCTGCGTTTTCACCAAAAATATCTTCCGCTTCCGGTGAACATGCCACAAAAAGAAAAGAAAAAGTCAAGAAAAAGAGATAAATATATTTTTTCATATTCTATTTCAATATTAAAGGGTTCCTAAATCCAGATCACCAATGTTTTCTTCACGCTCTTGGACAATGTTATGCAGCATATCTATATCAATTCCCCAAGATTCCGCCAGATATTCTTTTACCATTTCAAATTTCTGAAGGATGATAGCAGCACCTGCCTCACCGGCTTCATTCAAGATACTTTGCCATTGTGCATTGGTGTAAGTCACATAAATAGCTATTGTCTCCACAAAATCTTCCTGAGTTTCCGTACTGGCATAATTGGAAACAAAGCCCATTTGTCTAGCCTCTTGGTCTGTAATGTTCATCCATCCCGGTCCGGTATACTTACCTGCGGATATTGTATTGAAATCTGTTGAATAATTTTTGGTTTGGTGCAAGATATGTGCAAATTCATGGTGCATAGTTTTGAAATACCATTCATTTAACGTTTCTGCATCTGGATTTTCCGGATTCAGACCATTAACATTGAAGAGTGTGATCTTCAGACCACCTTCTGCTGTTCCCAAAACCATGGATCCACCCGACTTCTCATATTCCGGTGAACCGACAAAATGCAATACTTTAGGACAATAAGTCGCTACGAATTCCTGACCTACCAGCTCTTCATAGGCTTCAATCCACAAATATTTCACCAATTTGGCTAATGCCACCGATTTATCATAAGCAGCCGGTGTCACATTATACTTCATGTCTGATTCTATGTCTTCAAACCTGTACTTCAGGTCAATATTGTATGGTTCGGTATAGTTATTCAAAATCCATGTTTCAAAAGCATTACGTTCCGGAGAAGAAGTATCAAAAATACTTTTGGAGTCCAAGTCTTCTTCACTGCAAGACACTGCAGCCAGTGCTAGTGCTAATAATATAAATACTTTTATCTTTTTCATACTCTTATTTTTTATTAGTTTCTGGGATTAGCATCCAAACCTGCATTAATTACGTCCTGAGGTAATTGGAATGCCCTTCTGAGGTCATTTTTGGTCAGTATATCAGGACTCAATCCTTCTCTATTATGTGAAATCTCAATACCGTAACGTTTGATGTCATACCAACGCAGACCTTCATGAATCGTTTCTATTCTACGGAGATGAAGAATACAATGGATCAGGTTCTCTTGTTTCTCATCAACAAATTGAATAATCGGATTCAGCTCTTTTTTTACAGTACGCTGTGCAGCGCTTTCTATAGGAATCGGTGTGTATTCTATATTTTTATAAAAAGTATTGATATCATCCTCTGTAACGACAGGGGCTTTACCTACATAACAAACTGAAGTCAGCCAATCATTGATATCCGACACTGCCTTCCCATACTCAGGTTGTGCTTTCATGATGTATGCTTCGGCACGACAAAGCAAAGTCTCATTGGTTGTAAAGGGTACTATGACCGCATGACGATAACCGATTCCATTTACCTTGTCTGTATATTCGAAATACATAGCTAATTTAGGGAAAGGCATTTTCTCCTGCGGGTTCCAAATTGTATTCGCAGCCACTAGGTTTGCAGCAGTGCCCCAAATGCCATCAGCACGAAGATTTTCATTATCACAAATTTCCTTGGCTTGCCCATAACGTTGTGACATACTATAAGGCCCATAAATGTAAGGCCATGAACTATTTATTGGAGTAATTAGCAAGTTGGCGGGAGACTTTGCCGCGATAAATGCGTCTCCTACATTCGTAGGATTAGATAATGTGCCAAAGTCGGCATCATAAGTACGTAGCACTTTAGAAGGTACAGTTCCCAATACCACACTTGCATATTCTATAACCTTTTCGTAGTTTGATTTATCTGCTTGTAAATAATACAGATAGAAGCGGGCTGCGAATGCATGTGCAGCCTTTCTGTTGAAGTGATATTTGGGTACTGAATACAGATTGTCATTGACTAGTGGAAGTCCCTCTTCGATATCTGCTGCTATTTTAGAATAAGTTTCTGCCAATGTACCTCTTACATAATGAGGAGCAACTTCTGCTTCAGGTGTAATTGAATAAGGAATACCCAATTTATTGCCTGCTGTTTCATAATTGTATGCTTCGCAAAAAGTAGTAGCCAACACAAAGTGGCCATAAGCACGGCAGATCAAAGCTTCGCCTCTTTGGGCAGACAAACTGCTTGGATTCCCCATTTGTTCAATAGCCTGTAAGGCATGATTAGCCGAAGCGATTGCCATGTAGCATGCATCCCAGATTCCTTGAGGAGCATCTCCATCCGTATCGGTAACAATGTCTTGCCACAAATATGCATCTTCTTGTGACTGGCTTTCGACAGAATATAAAGAACCGTTATCCATAGCATTATCTGATGCCATTTCAGCCATCATGATCGGGTAAGCAGTAGGATAGGCTGAAACCAGCAAAGAAGTGATTTTAGCTTCGGTATCTATTTCTGCTCTGTTATCCGGCATAGTGTCCAGAAAGTCACTACATGATGAGAGCATAAAGGCAGCCGTTATAGCTGAATATAGTATATTTATCTTTTTCATGTTTCTAAGATTTTAATATTTAAATTCCCATTCTTAATGTTAATGTAAACTGCTTGGGTACCGGAGCTGCAACACCACCTGTATTGAAGAATTCCGGATCTTGTCCGTTCAGTTTGTCATCAGAATAAATCAGGAAAAGATTGGTTGCCTGCAATTTTAAAGACAGGTCACTCAACTTCAAATGACTGATCCATGATTTCGGGAAATCATAAGACAATGATATTTCTTTCATTCTAATGAAGTCTCCCTTAGCTATACGGGCAGTAGAATAGTTGTATGCATTATACGCACGACTCAAATATTGATCTTGCTGATTCATGCGTCTATCTGCAATGACAGGGACATTGGTTCTGTTTTCATCGCCTGTAACAGTCCAGCGATTTTTAAATTCTTTAGGCATAGCGTCCAAATCAGAATATTTATTGCTGAAAATAGGATCTAAGCGCACTACATTGCCAAAAGAGTAAGTAATAAAGGCATTCAACTTGAAGCCTTTATAACTAAACACATTACCAAAACTTCCTGTAATAGTAGGATCTGTAGGACCTTCATAAACTAGATGGTCTTTATTATTACGTTCTTGGAAGTTGATATCACTTGTAGTCAATACACCTTTCTCATTGATGAAAGTCGGTACACCATCTTCATTCAATCCCTTGAAGTCCATAGAGAACAGTGAACGTACCGGATAACCTTGCTGTGCAAATCCTGATCCTGAAATCATGTCAATCACACGTGAGTTTGAGTATAACTCCGTAACTGTGTTCTTTGCATGAGAGATTATAAAATCGGTATTCCACTTGAAATCCTTAGTCGCAATGTTGCGGGTAGAAAGGGTGAATTCGACACCATGCGAACGCATACTTGCGACATTTGCATATTTGGCAATCTGCCCTCCTACACCCATTGTGTTGATAATACCGATCAGATCATAGTTATTGCGTCTATACCAGTCAAACACCAAGTTAATGCGATTATTAATAAAACCGATATCTGCACCAAGGTTTATTTCGTGTTTCTTTTCGTAGGTGAGCTCACTGTTTTCCAAATCGTATATTTCCAGACCTGACTCAGATACACTGGCAAATGGTCGATAAGGATTATATGACTGGATTACCACACGTGAATTGGTAACATTAGCCGGACCACGGTCAGCTGTCAAAGAGTAGGACGCTCTTAGTGTCAAGTTGGATAAGGTAGGGGTAAGATCTTCAAAGAAAGCTTCCTCATGCATGTTCCATGCACCCGAAACGTTCCATGTAGGTAACCAGCGTGAAGAACGGCTCTTACCTAATTTATTAGAACCTTCATAACGCACTGTACCGTTTACAGTATATCGACCTTTGTATGAGTAAGTACCAGTTGCAAAGAAGGCTACTTCACGAGAACGGGTCTCTTCAACTGTATAGTACTGAGAGTTTTCTTCTTTTCCTTGTTTGAAGAACAAATATTCATAAGAAGGCAACATACCCATATCATATTGCATACCTACACCGTTGAACCAAGTCTTGCTTCTATCAGTTGCAGTCAACTGCATACCACCAAAGAGGTTGATTACATGATCTTCTGCAAAAACATCATTATAGCTGATAGTACCACGGAAGTCATAACTGTTCATTCCATACTTGGTTTCACGATAGAAACCACCAACTGGCAATACAGACAGCGGTAATGAATTGGCAACATCTGGGTCTGTATACAACCATGGGTTAGCATCTCTCATGGTAGCATCATCCATGGCGCGATAAGCCCATGCCTGATTTGAATAATCGGTAATACTGTGAGATTGCGTTGTAGAAGAATGTTTATAAGCACCCAGAGCTGACAATTCCACTTTTTTGAATGGCTTCCATTTCAATTCACCTTGAAATTTTAAATCTACTACATTCAAGTCCATGTTATTATTATCCAATTCATGAAGAATGTTGAATGGAGCATAGTTACGAACATAGTATTCATTTGGATCAAGAGCGCGTGAAGTGTTCAATGCATAAGAATACGGATTGATATCAAAGTCACGTCTAACCTCACCACTTACTACGTCTATGCTGGAACTTAATGTTCCGGGAGCCTTTTGTTTACGATAAGAAGTGCTTCCAATTAAGTTCAAAGAAACTTGTTGCGAAATATTATATAAAGCATTGATATTGGCAGTATAGCGCTGAACAGAGCTTTGCTTGGTCCATCCCGGATCGCTCATCGCACTAAGAGAGGTGTAATACGAAGCTTTCTCAGTACCACTGGACATGCTGATAGCATGATTCTGCGAGATGCTATTATTAAATAGGATATCAAACCAATCAGTATTTCTGTATTCAGCCTGCTGTAGGTAACCATTTATTGCCTCTGGTGTATTAGCCAAACCAAATTTACCGTTAGAGTAATCATTGATAAGGTGATACATCTTACCGTATACACCACTATCAGAAGCACGATACACGTCAGAAAAGTTTAGATAGCCATTACTAGCCATTGTTTTGTACACGTCCATTTGTTCCTGAGAATCCATGATATTGAAGTTTCTATAGCTAGGCTTCATACGCATTGTGAATTCTCCTGTATAACTGATTTTGTTACTGCCTGCTTTTCCTTTCTTAGTTGTTACAACAATCACACCCGCCATAGCGCGTGCTCCATAAATAGAAGTAGCAGAACCATCTTTCAAGATTTGGAAACTTTCAATATCATCTGCATTTAATCCAGCTATAGCGGAACTGATCAATGTAACAGCATCTCCTGAAGACAAATCGTCAGCACCTACTTCCGTTACGTCTTCCATGATGACACCATCTACCACCCATAATGGCTTCGAACTACCATAGATAGAAGTAGCACCACGCACGCGAATTTTAGGTGCTGTACCGAAAGTTCCGGACACATTCTGTACAGATACACCAGCAGCTCGTCCTTCCAAAGCACGGCTTATTTCTGCCATACCGTCCATTTTTACATTATCTGCAGACAATTTTGTTGCTGCTCCAGTAAATAAACGTTTATCCATACGCTGCATACCAGTAACAACTACTTCTTGAAGTATTTCACTATCAGTCTTCATTGTAATTTTCAAGTGGGACTTGATACCAACTTCTTCTGTTTTCATACCAATGTACGATATTTGCAATGTTTTCGCAGAACTTGGTACGTTCGGTAAAGTAAAATCACCATCTACACCGGTAATAGTACCAAGTTGAGTACCTTTTACC